>ENA-ORBV01016287-ORBV01016287.1-microbial-mat-metagenome-genome-assembly--contig:-NODE-16287-length-10810-cov-4.724588_pt1 | contig 10810 bp, 4 predicted proteins | sample MGYA00237777_ERZ505514 | MGnify/ENA primary metagenome ERZ505514 (study PRJEB26160, sample SAMN06269048) | microbial mat metagenome | isolation source: Oligotrophic lake microbial mat | place...
TTGGTAATGCTGCAAGCATCACTTGGCATTAGTTGGTAATGCATTAGCGGGACATTAGCGGTACCAAACACTAATTGCAGCCCAGTCATTAATATTGTTGGCTTGATATCGATCGATACTACTGAAGCATGACGTTGCCTCACGCACATACAGTACTAGTATGGCCCATCTACTCTACTGTAGCTAGCTAGTAGGTGCGACCGGGAAGATAAGTACCATTACTGCAGCACATAAAATATAAAGTCAGTCGATATCCAGTCACTTCCGACAGAAACTTGATCGGGATAGAACTCGGAAGTTCATGATTAGGATGCGATTCCCTTTCTTGGGACTACCATTATAGTACTACTGCAGCTGCTGGGGAAGGTGTGAATTGTAATACGCGGAGCCAAATTTCGCGCCAACTTGTCCTAGTCTACTACTAAAATAGCTAGCTAGCTTGTTGTACGAATATTACGCGAGTTCTATGACGACGGTTATCATGGTTATGGTTACGGGAATAAACAGTACCCGAGTCCCCTTTTTATATTCAGGGCATTGTACTTGTCCTAGCAATTTATATCTCTCTCACTGTTACAAAATTAATGTTGTAGAAAAAAAATTAATGCTGGAATTACCCCCCCCCCACCTGAAAACTAACACCCCTTATTATTTTAGGGGTGCTGCTTCTTCCAACTTTAGTAGTTCTTTCGACTCAACGCAAATAGCATTTTTCAAGGAACTTAGATTTGACACGACGGGATGAATTTGACACGATCTGGCCTAGCTAGATTCTCTACTACTGGAGTACTATGATAGCTAGAGCGCCTAGAATAGTAGCAGCAACCATTTCCCACGGAGTATCCTTAAACAGTCATTGGTGCACCACCGTACGTACAAGTTACTACTCCGGTATAGTAGAGTCCGGTCTTGTGGATACTGCTACTGTGTAGCTAGTAGGAGCTAGCCCTGCATAGTACCAGAGCAACTAAATTAAATGCCTAGCTCAACCAATGCCGAACTGAATTGGCACGATCGGTGCTGCTACTTTTTCCTTCCGTCGGACAACTTTTTTGTTTTTGTTGGTATTCAGTTCGTCTCACAACTTTATTGATCTTCAGAACAAAAACAAATCAAACATTTACAAACCAAAGCCTTCCAAAATGGTTTCCACCGACGATACAAAAGCTCAGTTCGCTGCATCCAGATCCAACACAGCTGGCACATCCACTGGTGTCGAACTGATGGATAGCACAGAAATGAAAGCCATCGCCGATGACAACAAAGCCGAAGCGGATGAAGAGATCATTCTCAAAATCCCTGCACTCACCCCCATCTACTGGTGTGAAAAGATGACGGCCACTACCTTTGGGGAGACATTTGCCGACTGGTTTACGCAGACACTTGGATTCGGCTACACCTACACCTCGATTGTCATTTTCGCTTTCTTTTTCGTCACCTTGGGCGTCCAGCTCAAAGTGACCACATACTGGCCTGTCATCTTCTGGCTTGTCATGGCTTCCAGTAGTGTTGCCGGTACCTGCTTCTCCGATTTCATTGACCGCACTCTGCAATTGGGTTATCCCGTTGGTATGTCTATCCTTCTCTCTATCCTTTTGTTCATTATGGGATGCTGGAAGATGACCGGTGAGCACATGAGTGTGGAAGGTGCCATGACGCGCAAGGCAGAAGCATTTTATTGGGCTACGATCCTTGTCAGTAACACGTTGGGTACAGCATTGGGTGACTTTTTGGCCGATTCGCTCGAGCTGGGCTTTGCTATGACGGCCGGCATTATCGGTGGTCTCTTGTTGGTTTGCGCCGGCCTGGCATACTTCACCAAACTTTCCCATGTCGTCTTGTTTTGGATTGCCTTTGTCTTGACTCGTCCCTTTGGTGCTACCTTTGGGGACTTGTTGACAAAGGGTACCGAGAAGGGCGGCTTGGATTTGGGGACGTTGCCGGCTTCCATGGTGATTTTCGCTCTGTTTGTCGTTTACTTTGCCATTGAGATGTACATGCGGTACAAGGCGAGGCAAGTCAAGGAAGCAAAGAAGGTCGACTCAGAAAGCGAAGAAGGTGATGTCGAAAGCAGCGCCCCACAACCTCACCATCACATTGAAACCGAGGGCGACTTTATGCCATGAGTATTTTGTAAAAGCTTTTACATGCCCATCGAAGAGGGCCAAATTTGTCCCCCACTCCCTAACAATTCTGTAGTAAAGTAATCAATAGAATAATGATACGTCAAATAAAGGAAGATTAAAATTCAAACTAGTTGTGTATTCCATGTTGCAATTCTAAAGAGTCTGTCTCATACATAGCGCGAGCAATTTGGATCGATCAGGCTAGTACTGGTAGCAGTAGTCTAATAGAAAATAGCAAGACAAAATACTACTTCAATACCAGTCACTGGTCATACCAATGAATACCAGTCCTTGTAATAGCTACTGCTATCACCTAAATCCGCACCTGATCGGTTTTAGTGAAATTTGACAGGTTTGTGAGTATTTTTGATTTTTCAAAGACCGGCTGGCTCTGTAGGGCGGGGAAACTGTCCGAACTCCAACCTTAGCACATGTCATGGTGTGGCACCTACTGCAACGATCTTCACCAAACCGTCATGCACGTTTCAGCATGTCCCCAACTGATTTGCATGCTCAATTTTGGTGTGAACATGAAGTTACATTATTTTGTGCAATCAAATTGTTCCATGGCGGCCATGATAATTTTTTCTTTGTGGGTGCTCTGCCAAAAAGACTCTTGAGCAGATCCCTCTTGCAGCACATGACTCATGAAATCTCTTTGCTTCACAACTTTCATCTTTTGCAACAACGCTCTGCAACAGGAATGAACAAGCTGATTCGGGGCCTTTAAAACCTTTGCACAAAGTGCGAATCTCTCCTCCAGTGTCAAAGTGGTGGTGTTGTCCACTGAGTGATGTTGCTTTGCTGAGACAAAATCTGTCACAACATGTGTCACAAGGTGGTGCAGGAGCAGGGGCTTGGGAGCTTGCCGCGCCTCACAAACTGGAACAAAGCAGCAGATCAGCTGCTTCAAGGTTTGCACAAATGTCTGTTGCTCAAACTTATGTTGTCACTGTGTGTGACCAAAGTGCTGACCTGGTGCGAGTCAACCTCTGCTGCTGGATCAGCAATTCTCTGTTCTGTCAAGCTGCTTTTGGTTTTGAAGTTGATGAGCAAATGGCACTTGTTTGTCTTCCAAAAATCAGACAAAACACAATGACTTCATGACAGAGAATGCAATCAATGGAGTCATTGATAGCCACAGAGAAAGTGTGCATTGAATCTTAAGTGTTGGACCAATTTTGCCAGCAGGATGAAGAAAATGATCTGTTGATGTCTGACAAGTCTTGCCAATGCTCATTTGAGCCACACACAACAAATCTCAAGTCATGAAATGACAATGAACTGAACTGGCTGTGATGGGTTGTCTGTGAACTTCCCATGAAGAGCATGCATGAATCCTTCCAATTGCCACAAACACACTTGACAACATGTCATTGCATCACTGAATCTGCAGAGGTTTCCGACAAAAGAAGGTGCACAAGCATTCTGTTGTGAAATCAATGCTTTGGTTTAGCAATTGCCCTTCCTTTGCATCATTTGGCAAGAGCAAACCCCAATGAGTCTTTTGCAGACAGACCAAGCAGTTTAAGTTTTGGATTCTTGTTTGCAATTCCATCACCTCAGGGTGTAAAACTGATCCGATTTCTAAAAAAAAAGCTAACTTTTTCTGTCCATCTCCGCCCTTGGGTGTTTTTAGCCTCTCTTTTTGTTAGCATGCCAAAATTGTCTCTGTGCTGTCACCCAAGGACCAGTGACACAAGAAACAGCCTAGCAGTTGGGATCAACTCCAAGACAGAAACCAAGGAATTCATCAATGGAAAATGTGATGCAATGGATGCAGAATCCAACAAGCATGGTGTGATGTTGTCGTTTCCGGCAACTTTCTCTGTTGATGGCTTGCTTTGAACCATGCAACAAAGAACTCCACATCAACACCAAGAACGGATAGCATTGTGGGATGACAAGTGCAAGCAGGACGACAGTGCCATTGAGGAAGGACCATGTCTCGTCATTGCAATTCCAGCTGCAACAAGAAGCTGGGATGGATTTTCAATCAGAGGATGCTACCAGTGTCAGCAGCGATGTCAAGTCAGTGAAACGGGAAATGAGTGAGACAGTTCGATTAATTATCTCTGTCCTAGTAGCTGTTGACACCCACAATCCCAAAGTATCGCCAGCAGTGAATAGCAGTGGAAGGTGGAAACCGGTTGGACAATTTTTACAACTGGCGGGGTCATGTCTGCTGCCTAAACCTCCACCGCGTTTAAGACTTGCATAAGCAAGTTTACGTTTTCTATCATTTTTTATACAATACACGGCGATTGCTGTTGTTTCATGGAACTCCTAAACAAACATGTAAAATGACAGATGTATGAAATTAAGTTGTTTTTACTTTGCTTTTAGTAGCCATGTCGGTCGATTCGTTCTTATGGATGTCAATGGGACATTTCTTTTATGATGAAAAGCTGTCCTCCAAATCCAGACTTCCTGCTGGTGCCGATTGGGCCAATTGTTCCAAGGCGTCACAATGTCGTGGATGTTTGGCACGATACCATAGGCCTTGTAAATCTTGCGTGTCCATACTGGACGATTTGCGCAACAATGCGGAATCGGAGGAATGCATTCGATCGATGGCGCCTTGTTGTTGTTGTTGCTTGTGGAGTGGCTGTTGCGAGGCTTTGAGCATTCGTTGGACTCGCAGTTTCATGAATTGTGATTTGGCAGTCTGAATATCTTGTGGCGTCAATCGTTGTTCTTCGGAAGTCAATTTGTCATGGGGCATGCTGCTGTGATAACGACGTTGATTTCGGGCGTAAACTCCCAAATCAGTAAAGCTGGTGTGTCCCATTTTCTTGTTGGACTCGACCGTCTTGGCCACCGAACAAGGCGAAGACGCGGTGGCATCAAAGTCCGAAATGGACGCCAAAAAGAGCCCATTCCAACTTTCCTCCATCTTGCTGCTGTGAGCGGGAAAAGCAGTACTGATCTTGCGTCTGAGCAACCCACGTTCTTCGTCATGGACGGGCAAGGCATGTAGTGTATCATCAATGGACTCGTGTTCGACGGCGGGATTCATGGTTGTGTAGGTTCGTTAGTGGATAAAAGTAGAAGGCGTTGATGTTCTTGTTTAGTGTGTTTGAATGGCAGCTGGTGTTTTGTGATGGCTGATATAATTGAAAGAAAATCTCTTGTTGATTCAAACCTGCGTTTCTGTTAGTGAAGTTAAGAAATTTGAACCTAACTTGTCTAGACTGGTTTGTCTTTTGGCGGTATTGGAAGCGTTGAAATTTTGTTTTGTGAGAACAAAGGACAAAAGGATTCAGATACCCTCTCATCGGCAAAATGTGAGAAAGGCGACCTCTATCCTTGTGGAATGTCCAAACAAGACCCTCTGCATAAGGCCACTTGGATAGGTGAACCTATCCAAGGTGTGCCGCACTGCCGCTACGAAAATGGCTAACGATATTTGGCGCGAATGGACTACACCGCACTGTAAATTTCATTTACTGTTGCGCAAACAGTACCATGACTGGTTTGCCTAATGCCTCTCCAATCTTGCAGAATCAGGCACTTTGTCAAAAAGACTGCGAAATTGATAATTCTAAATTTTCTGTCATTTAAATAAAACTTATTCGTTAAATACAGGTAACCGTGACACGATGACTCAATTATTGTCAATGTCTTTGAAGCCAAGATTGCCCTTAATTCCTCTCACACGATTGTTACATCACGTATTTTTCCAAAATACATCAGTGAAGCTGGCTAGTTACTCCGAGCGGTTCCACGGCGAAAGAGATCACGTCAATGGAAGAAGACAGAATCGTGCGGTTCAAACCATTATGATCCAGTCACGCACGTTCATGTCGCTACGACTCCAGCCAGTGCGTAGCTAGTCTACTAGCTAGGGTATGTAGCTAGGCAGACCGCACCAACATATTGTTCGAGGTGGACCTAGCCTAGAGCCAGTCCATTATAGGTTTACAGTAATGGTCATGCTGGAACATGCTGGAAACTGGATTGAAGCAACACCAAATACCTAGGATGACTTTGTGCAACCTGTATTAATACTCCAGACAAATCGGGAAGTGGGTTTAACGAAAGCCGTCACTCGGGAAAACTACTAGTAACAATAGCAACTGCCAATGGTGTTTGCCTGTGTGAACCTTGTGAATGAGTAACCGACTTCTTGACCGTTCTCAGTCCCAGCTGCCTAACTAGTAGAGGCCGTCTGTCATGTCCTTCTGCCATATGTTGCTCGAATAGTGCGACTCCGCCAGCTGCGTACCAGTGCTTCGTGTTGCCAACGAACTACTTGTGAAGCACCCACACTCCAGTCAGCTGAAGACGCACGGACACAAAACTAAACCATGAAGCAATAACAGGAACGTCCGAGAAGCCATGGAGGAATGTCGTCTAGGTGACGGCGCCGCTCACAGCTAGTTTGCGGGCTAGCTAGAGCCGGCGGGGAACATCAAGGATGCCGGCGGCCGGAGAGATGTTACTAGGTTGCACATTCTAACTTTTAGTTGGCCGCCTAGTTCCAGGCACATTTCTGCTCTTTTGAGGCCCCAAACGGAAGCCAGCTGGCCTGCTGGCAAAAGCAAAGTACCTTCCATTCTTGCGCTCCGTCTCCTTCAAGATGGCCGGTGCGGTAGCCCGTCCGTCAAGAAATTAGCATGGCTTCTTGCTCCATCCGGATTGCTAGCTGGCTGCTATCTAGCTAGCTGGAGGGGATATTTAGAAATAGCTGCCTCCCATGCCGCTTCAGTTGCCTGGTGCCAGCATTGCAGTGGCTACTAATGTTGCCTGATAGCTGGACGGCAACAAATGAGATGAACATGCACTGCTTGGTCAGCACAGACTGTGAAAGCAAGATCCAAACAATGCTGGTGGTGCTTGCTGGTGTCTGTGCATTTCCTGACAGTGCGCATTGTACCAGGCATGCTTGGGCGGAGAAAAAGGAGCAAGCGGCGGCTTCAAGTTGCAGCCCTTCCAGTTCATCCAAGCGACCTGCATGCACCAGTGCCCAGCAACTAGCTAATTGAGCTACTCATAACAGAAGCCATAAGAGAAACTGAAGAACTGTCTCTATTGATTGCTTTACCTAGCTCTTTACCTACTGGCACTGTGCTGTGCTCAGTTACATATCAACTTCTACTCTTGGCTAGCTAGCTATAGCTAGCTAGCTACTGTACCAACCAGACAGGAAAGTCTTAATCTCGAAGCTGCCCAGGCTCGCAGAAGAGTTCCGAAGAACCCGGACCGTATTAATTTTAGGCCACTGGTTCATCCTCGTCATTCAATGACTCACGTCTGGCAAAAGGGTCGGGGAGGTAGGCCCGACAGAAATGGAGCCAATTTCTATGGCTAATTTTGTCGTCAAACCCGGGGCTGGCCTAAGCACACGATGATCGTCCTAAATAGAGAACTTGATTCGAAAAAAATTCGAGATTCCTCACCAAGCGTCCTATTTATGCCCGCCAAGTTGCAGTACTCTCTTTCAAGACAGTCGATAAATAGTTAGAGAAGACGTGAGGTGCAAGTGCTTCACTATTGCCAATTGAGTACGATCGTGACTTTCCTTACGCGCGCTGAAGAAGTGATCAACATCAAAAAAAATGGGGTCAAAACATAGCGATAGAAGACACCATTGTAAATGCGTGTAAAAGACATCAATAGAAGTAATTGGATCATGCTGGTACTATCATTGCTGCAGCACCTTGGAATTAGCTCAATATACATCAAACCACACCTCGAACTAGCTCGTGCTTCTTGAATGAGATACACCAAAACAAGAGTAGCTATCATCTAGCTGCTAGTTTGAAAAGATTAGGAGGATTCCAAGAGCAGAGAGCTTTATCTGCTTCCAGAGGCAGTCTTCTCGTTTTCACGGTTAAAGGGACAACGAGAGACATGTCTTCCGCAAATGGTAGCTCTTCCTTTGCCAAGCCCTTGTACTCGTCGTCAGCGCAAAGGGAGCGAGAGGCTTTGGCGGAGCAACAGCGAATCCTCGAGCAATTCGAGCAACAGCGACAACAACAACAGCAACAATCCAAACGGGGCGAAAATCATTCTGGACGTCCGCAACAGACGCACACTTCTTCAGATCTTCAAATCCAGAGTTCCCAATATCCTTTGGAAGATGGCTTCGATACTGCTGGTATAGAATTAGGTTCCTATCCTCGCAAGCTAGCAGCAGTATCAGCATCTACCACTCCTACAAGTGCAGACTCTGTCGTCACGGAATCGGCTACTAGTGCTACGCTGCTAGATGATGAGTGGTCCTTGAATTTGTCGTTGTCGGGGTTTAGTGCGAGTACGCGTGGGACCACGGCGGATGAAAAATTGAGACGAGAACAACAAAAGCAACTGGAAGTTTACAATCGGCTGAAAGAACAACAAGATGATTTGGTTCGAAAGGCATCGAACTCCGCCACGTCTAGCATGCGCAGATCCTCTGCTTCTGCCCCTTCTGCCACGACTAGACAAAGAGCTTCCTTTGCTGCTCTCAAGACGGAAGAACAAGACGCTGAATTTGCTGCCGATGGTGGTGATGATCAAAGCACCGGATCTTGTTCTAGTAACAACTTCGACCACAGTCGCCGGGATAGTAGGATCCGGTCCAGACAGGACATTGAAGTCGAAATGGAACAACTAGAGCTCTATCGTTGGTACGAGCAACAGCATCAAGAGCTAAAGCACGTACATCAACACAAGCATGGATACTCACTGCCAGACATCCTGAATCATCCATCCGGTGATGAAGAGGATGTAGAGCTCGGCATGACTCACGCTCACAGTGCGGATTTGGAAGACATCATCAGCAGTCAACGACAAATGGAGGAATACCTGCACCATCAATCTCTAAGCGACATCACCCATAGGTCGCCATCTGATACGGATGTGGATCCAACAAGTCCCTCTTCTAATACTCGACCCTCGCATGCGTCCATGCCTGCTGCGTCCATGTCCGCCCTTTTATCCCAACTTCACGATGAAGATACCGATGGTATTGGAAATAGTCCACGGCAGCAACGAAGAGAACGGCGCCATCAAAGTCGTGAAGAATGGGAACAAAAGAGAGCCGCCCTGCCGCCTACCAACAGTACTAACAGAAGTGATACTGCATCCATTGCCACTGCTGCTGCTGCTGGATCCTCTCATCCAAGGGCGTTGTCGGCTCCGCAAAGTCCTTCTGAGCGACAGGAATGGAATGATGCCGAAGCCAAGCGACAAATGCAATCACCGCAAGTGGTCGAAGCCTTGCAAGCTGAACAACAACGTTCCGCGGCGCAACATCCTCGGCAGCAGCAACATCCGCCGAACAACGACGGCCAAAGTCACAATGATACGGGCATTGACTCTGGTAATTTTGTGATCGAGAAAGTACCTCAATTCAATTCTTCTCGGATGATGAGGAAAACCTCATCAGGTTTTGGAAACAACAGCACTCGTGAAATGGACATGGAAGGCCCCACATGTGGTGATGGTGGTGGTGGAGACTACAATGTAGAAGGGCATGACTATGTTGGGGCCTTTTATGTCACCACGGTGGATGGCAGCGGCGAGGTGCAGGATCCGACCGGCGGCGAGGGCAGCTTCGCGAACGGGGCGTTCGACGTGCGGCTCGGGTCGCGCGCCGAGCTCGGCCTCGGATCCGGCAAGCCTGCCGCCGCCTGAGTTACGGTGTCGGCGGATTGAAAACCGACATTTCGGTTCCCATGCGCTCGTGTCCGAACTTCTTCCAGTACGGATTCTTGCCTCCGCGTCGCGAGTACGCCTGCGGAGAAAACCTCGGCTCGGACGACCCTCCGCCCGAACCGCCGAGTATACCGAGCGAGACGTTGCGCCCGCGATACGTCGGATGGGTGTCGTCCGAGAGCAGGTAGTCGAAGCTCGTGCTCGAATTGACGAAGTGCGTGTTGGCGTCGCGGATCGTCGCGCGCAGCGTGACCGAGAGGCGCTCGACGTAGTCGTTCTCGCTCTCGCCCTGGCGATAGCGCAGCGCGCGCGAGTCCTTGCGCCGGTCGCCGTCGGAGTCGTAGTCAGCACCCATGAACCCCGCAAAAGTGTCGGCGCATTCGAATCCGTGCTGCGACGCGAAGTTGCACATGCGCCAGTTCATGCGGATCAGGTATGGCAGGAATACGTCCTGCTTGTTGGTCGCAAGGCCGGTCGTTTCGTCCGTGCAGTCGGTCTCGACATCGTCGAAATCGTAGGAAGGATAGTAAAGGTTCGAGACCACCTTGCGAAGCACGTTAGGGCTCGCGTTGGCATTGATGAACGTCATCGCGCGCTGCACGTAGAGCGTGCAATTGGCCAGCGCGGAGTCGAGCCGCGAGTAGTCGCAGGTGCCCTCCTGGCCCGAGAAATCGTTGCGGGCCCTCAGCCCGTCGTTGCCGCACATCTCGAAAGCCACGACGCGCGTCGAGGGGTCCTGCATGTACGACGCATCGTCGACGATCTTGTCGCGGTAGACATCGCCGGCTTTCGCACCTGATTTCGCGCGCCGGATGATCTCGACGTCGGTTCCCCACGTGTTCGACGCGTACTCTCCGTCCACCGTCGGCGCTGCGTAGATGGCCACGTTCGAGATGTCGCCCTTGTAGCCCGCGAAGATCGAGTCGCCGTAGGCCACGATTCGATACTTCGTCTCGGTCTCTGGACGGTCGATCGTCCACGATACGTTCTGCGCGATGGTGCTGGCCGACGCGCTGGATGCGAAAACGACCAAGGCAAGG
>ENA-ORBV01016288-ORBV01016288.1-microbial-mat-metagenome-genome-assembly--contig:-NODE-16288-length-10809-cov-6.867033_pt1 | contig 10809 bp, 9 predicted proteins | sample MGYA00237777_ERZ505514 | MGnify/ENA primary metagenome ERZ505514 (study PRJEB26160, sample SAMN06269048) | microbial mat metagenome | isolation source: Oligotrophic lake microbial mat | place...
GGCAAGGGGAGCGAACAGGGAACAGGGGACAGGGGACAGGGGGCCGGTCGCCGTGCCGCCAGCTACATCCGCACCACCTGGCGACTCGCCGCCACCGACCTCCGCGCCACCGACCCCCGCGCCGCTCGCCGACGATCCCCTCGCTGGTCTACTCGCTGCCAAAGCGCGCCGCCGCCGCCCATAGTACGCTTCGCATGTTCGGGACAAAAAATAGTCCGGAAATCTGTGTCATCTGTGGATAAGTTGCCGAGCCGTTTGGACCACGAAACCGCGAACGGGGACGAAGGGCGCGAACGCGAACCGGCGCCGCGCTCGAACTCGTGCTGCTCCGCAGGGGTGCTAAAATAGCGCCATCTCACCGCCGCCGAAGGAGCCCCCCCCATGTCCGACACTGCCGTCCGCGCCGCGCCCGCTATGCCCGGTCACGAACCCCTGCCTCTGCGCACCAAGCTCGCCTTCGGCGCGGGCGACCTGGGCCCCGCCATCGCCTCGCTCATCCCGTCGTTCTTCCAGTTCTTCTTCCTTACCACCGTTGCCGGGCTCGACCCGCTGATGGCGGGCAGCGTGCGCGCCATCCTCTCGATCTGGGACGCCGTCAACGATCCGGTGGTCGGCTGGCTCTCCGACCGCACGCGCTCCAGGCTTGGCCGGCGCCGCCCCTGGATCCTCTACGGGGCCATTCCCTTCGGCCTCACCTACTTCGCCCAGTGGGTCGTGCCGCCCTTCGACGACACCGGCAAGTTTATCTACTACCTGATCGTCGGGCTGCTCTTCAACATGGCCTTCACGGCGGTAAACGTGCCCTACACCGCGCTCACCGCCGAGCTTACCCAGGACTACGACGAGCGCACCAGCCTGAACACCTTCCGCTTTGCCTTTAGCATCGGCGGCAGCCTGGTGGCGGGCGTGCTCCACCCATTGATCGTGGGGCAGTTTGCCGATGTCACCACAGGCTACCTTGTCTCCGGCGCAGTCTGGGGCGGCCTCTGCATCCTGCCCTTCTTCTGGTGTGTGGCCGGCACCCGTGAGAGGTTTAGCGCCGACGATGTGCAGCAGGGCAGCGTGATCGCCCAGCTGCGTAGCGCCCTGAGCAACAAGCCATTCCTGTTTGTGATCGGGATCTACCTGTTCTCCTGGCTCGCGGTGCAGTTCACCTCGTCGATTCTTGTGCCATACGTCACCTTCTGGCTCAAGCGGCCCGACCTGATCTCGCTAATGCTGCTTGCCGTGCAGGGCTCCGCCTTCATCTTCCTCTTCATCTGGAACGCGGTCAGCAGGCGCATCGGCAAGAAGGCCGTCTACCTGATCGGTATGGTCTTCTGGATCATCGTGCAGGCCATGCTCTTCTTTGTGGGGCAGGATCAGGCGACGCTGGCGCTTATCCTGGCGGCCCTCGCCGGGGTGGGCGTGGCCACAGCCTACATCGTGCCCTGGAGCATGATGCCCGACGTGATCGAGTACGACGAGCTGCTCACGGGCCAGCGCCGCGAGGGTATCTTCTACGGCCTGATGGTGCTGCTCCAGAAGTTCGGCCTGGCCGCCGGCCAGTTCATTATCGGGCTGGTGCTCCAGCTCTCCGGCTTTCTCTCCAGCGAGGGCCAGATTACGGTGCAGCAGCCCGAATCGGCGCTCTTCGCCCTGCGCGTGCTGATCGGCCCCGCGCCCATGGTGATGCTCGTCCTGGGCATGATCATCACCTGGTTCTACCCGATTACCCGCGCGAAGCACGCCGAGATTATGGCCCAGCTTGCGGCAAGGCGTGATGCGGGCGGCGCGAGCTAGAGCAGGCGCGAACGGTTTGGACCGCGAGCGGCGCGAACCCTGGCGAACGGCGCGAACCCGAACGGGTGGTGCCTGGATGCGCGGCGGTTCGCGCCCTTTCGCGTCCTTCGTGGTCCAAACGATTCAACGAGCTCGCCCATAGTAGTGCCTCAGCTGCTCCTCGGCGCTCTGGCGTAGGTCGAGCATGTCGAAGGCGCGCAGCTCGTCCCAGAGCTGCGGGGCGAAGCGCACTACGCCCGCCTCGGCATCGTGCTGGAGCAGCCCCTTGATCAGAAAGCGCTCCAGCGGGTTGCGTAGGATCAGCTGGCGCAGCGCCGCGTCGCTCACAGCGGCTGGATCGTCCACCGACGACGGCCCGAACTCCACCGGCAGGCCCGCCGCACGCCGCCGCAGGTAAAACGCGCGGAAGGCGGCAACCAGCGCGGCGATCTCAACCTCGCCGCGCCGGTCAACCAGATCGAGCAGCGCCAGCAGCAGCACCGGTTTGTAGGATTTGCTCAGGTTGCGGCTGCGGGCGAAGGCCAGGAACTCCGTGCGCCACTCCGGGCCGCTGGCGGGAGGCGCGATGGGCAGCAGCTCGCGGCGGAGCTGCTCGATGCGGTCGCGGCGGAAGAAGTAGCCGCCCCGTGCCAGCTGCGCGCCCGGCTGATCGGCGCGCAGCTTGCCCTGTTCCACCCAGCGGCGCAGCGCCTTCGTGTCCATGCGCAGCGCGTGGCTGAGCGCCCGCAGCGAGATCAGGTCGTCCTCGGGCTGCACCCTGGTGCCTCCATCCGGCTCAACCACATACGCCGCCTGCTGCTCGCGCAGGGCGTCCCCGCGACGCTGCACCTGGGCCTCAAACGCATCAAAGTAGCGCTCGTCCAGCCGCGACGTGGCAGCCGACTCCTCAGTGATGCCGAGGCCGTGGCGCAGCATCAGCTCCGCCACCTGGTTGCCGTCGAGCGTGGAGATAAAAGGGATCGTCGAGCCAGCTTTGAGCATGGCCTGGCGCCCGTAGCCCGCCGTGGTAATAAAGATGCCCTGGGCATAGCGGCCCACCAGGGCCCCGATAAAGCGGTCGATGTCGGGGCGCTGCACGTTGGCGCGGTGCCGCTTCACCTGGACACCTACCGGGATGCGCAGCAGTGGCGTGACCAGGGTGCCGTAGGCGTCGATGCCGCCATCGCCGCTATGGCGCGTCACAGCCACATCGCGCAGCCCCACATACTCCAGCAGATCGCCCGCGAACAGCTCGAAGGCCCGCGGGTGGAGTGCGAGCAGCCGGGCGCGCAGCTGGCGGCGCAGCTCGGGGTCGGCGGGGGTTGCTGGCATATTGATGCCTACTCGCCTGTACCGAGCAGCCAGTCGAACGTGACCGCCAGGATCGCCCGCAGCGCGATCAGCTCGGCGGCGTTCGGCAGCGCATAGCCGTTCTCCAGCCGGCTGTACTGCGTGCGGCTCATAAAGACCTGCTCCAGCTCCATGCGCGCCCGCAGATGCTCCTGAGTCAGCGCCAGCTGCTCGCGGCGCACCCGCATGCGCCTGCCGATGGCCTGGGCCAGCCGCCGCTGGTTGCTGTGATATTCCTCTGGAAGATCCTGGATACGCTTGGGCATGGTTGCTCCGCAGCGGAGCATCCCATAGATGAGAAAAGTTTTGTCCCATAGATGGGAATTGTGGTGTAAGATGGGGTATGTTGGTTCAGCAAAGCAGTACCCCGACCTTTAGCGGCCACGAGACGTTTGTTCTGCGCAGCAACTGGCTCAAAAAAGCCTACGACCTGCTCCAGACAACCCCCGAGCTCTTCTTCCGCGAGGATGCCTTTGTGCGCCTTGGCGTGGGCAAAAATATGGCCCAGTCGATCCGCTTCTGGGGCCGCACCTGCGCCGTCTTTGAGCGCGATCCGTCCGGGTCCGCCCATCGCGCCACCCCGCTCGGCACGGCCCTGCTCGACGACAATGGCTGGGACCCGTTCCTTGTGACGCCCGCCAGCCGCTGGCTGCTGCACTGGCAGATCGTCGCCCGCCCCGAGGCGGCCTACAGCTGGTACTTCTGCTTCAACCTGCTGCGCCGAGGCGAGTTCACGGCCCCCCAGCTCGCCCAGCAAGTCGTCGAGCGGGTGTTGGCGCTCGGGCTGCGCCCGCCGTCGGCGGCGACGATCAGCCGCGACGTGGATTGCCTGCTGCGCTGCTACCTGCGCCCCAACCTCGCCCAGCCCGGCGTGGTCGCCGAGGACGCCCTGCACTGCCCGCTCCACGAGCTCGATCTGATCCAGCCAGTGCCGGGCCAGCACTCCTTCCAGCTGCTCAGCGGCCCGCGCCCCGACCTGCCGGACGAGCTGCTAGCCCTCGCCGCGCTCCAGCAGGCCCGCAGGCTTGGCCGCGCCAGCCTCAGCTTCAACGAGCTGGCCTACGGCGCCTGCTCGCCCGGCCGCATCTTTCGCATCGACGAGGACGCCCTGCTCGCCAGCCTGCTGCGCATCGAGGCGATAACAGACGGCGGCGCCAGCTACAGCGAGCACGGCGGCATCCGCCAGCTGCTCTGGCGCGCTCCCGCCAACCCCGCCCTCGACAGCGCCCTGCTCGCAGCCGCCTTCGCGCAGGAGGTCAGGGATGCCTGACCACGCCACCCTGGCCGTCGCCCCCCGCTACACCCGCGCGGTCCACATCCGGCGCGATTTCCGCGACCTGCGCTACCGGCTCGACGGCTACCAGGTGACGCCCCTGGTGCGCCAGGCGGCCGCCCGCGTGCTTGCCGGCCTTGCGCCGGGCGCTGGCGAGCGCGCCTTCTCGATCGTCGGCCCCTTCGGCTCCGGCAAGTCGGCCTTCGGCCTGTTCCTGGCCCACTACCTCCAGCGCAGCCCCAAGAGCCGCCGCCAGCTGCTTGGCTCCCTGGGCGCCACAGACGCCGAGGCCGCGCTGTGGGCCGACGCGCCGACGCTGCTGGCGGTGCTCGTGCCGGGCAACAACAGCGCGCTGCGCCACGCCGTGCTAGAGAGCCTCCACGAGACGCTGACGCGCCACCTGCCCAGAGGCCCCGCCGCCGAGCAGCTGCTCCACGAGCTTGACGCCGCAAGGCAGGGCACGGCCCTCGACCCGCAGCGCGTGGCGGAGCTGCTTGGGCAGGCGGCGCGGCTGCTGCGCGAGCTGGGGCTGTTCCAGGGCGTGCTGCTGCTGATCGACGAGCTGGGCCAGTTTCTAGACTTTGCCGCCCGCCACGACGAGGAGCGCGACCTGTTTGTGCTTCAGGCGCTTGCCGAGCAGGCCGCGCGCAGCGGCGCGGCGCCCTGCGTCGTCGTGACGATCCTGCACCAGGCGTTCGAGCGCTACAGCCTGAACGCTGGCGCCGCGCGGCGCAGCGAGTGGGCCAAGGTGCAGGGTCGCTTCGCAGATCTGGCCTTCCAGGAGCCCGCCAGCCAGATGATCAGGATGGTGGCTCACGCCATGCGCCCGCCTCAGCGCGACCCGTACCGCGAGGCGCGCGCCGCCTGGGCGGCGCAGGTTGCGCCCGCCGCCGAGGCGCTCGGGCTGCGCCCGGTTGAGATCAGCCCCGACGACTGGCGCCAGATCGTGGCCGACTGCTACCCGCTCCACCCCAGCGTGCTGGTGGCCCTGCCCACGCTCTTCCGCCAGCTGGCCCAGAACGAGCGCTCGCTGTTCGCCTTTCTGCACGCCGACGAGCCGTGGGGCCTGCGCGACGCCCTGCGCGACACGGCGCCCCCCGGCGCGCTGCCGATCTACCGGCTTACGCAGCTCTGCGCCTACGTGGAGGCCACGCTCGGCCCGGGCCTGTACGGGCGGGCGCGCGGGCAGCGCTGGGCCGAGCTGGCCGAGGCGCGGGCGCTGCTCGCCGCCGACGACCCGCTGGCCTTCCAGGTGCTCACCGTGGTGGGTACGATCGGCGCCCTGGAGCGCTCGTCGGGGCTGCGGGCGAGTGGCGCCCAGGTGGCCTTCGCCCTCGCCGACGCCACGGAGAGCGCCGACGCCGCCACGGTGCGCGAGGCCCTGGACGCGCTGACGGCCCGACGCATGCTGGCCTACCGCCAGCACCGCGACAGCTACATCATCTGGGAGGGCAGCGACCTGGACCTGGACGAGCTTGCGCGCGAGGCCCGCCGCGAGCTCGGCGAGCGCGTAGCGCTGCCCGCCCTGCTCCAGCGCCACGCCAACGCCACCCCGCGCATCGCCCGGCGCCACAGCTACCGCACCGGGGCCACGCGCACCTTCGCCGTGCGCTACGTGGACGTGGGCCAGCTGGCGGGTTTAGCTGCGGCCCCTGGCTACGACGGCGAGCTGCTTCACATCGTGCCCGCCGACGAGGACGAGCTGGCGCAGGCCGCCGCCTGGGCTTCTGCCAGCGAGCGGGCGACCGAGCCACAGCGCATTGTGGTGCTGCCCCAGCGCGTGCGCGAGCTGCGCGATGTGCTGCTGGACGTGGCCGCCCTCAGCGCCCTGCTGGACGAGCGCCCCGAGCTGGAGCGCGACCGCGTGGCCCGGCGCGAGGTAGGTGGCCGCCTGATCGAGGCCCAGCAGGCCCTGAGCAGCGAGATCGCCCAGAGCTACGGCGGTGCGCGCGGCCGCTGGTTCCACCGCAACCACGAGACGCACGCGCTCACCGCACGCCAGATCGACGCGCTGCTCTCCGACGCCTGCGACGCCACCTACCCCCAGACGCCCCACATCTGGAACGAGCTCATCGTGCGGCGCCAGCTCTCATCGGCCGCCGCCAAGGCCCGCCGCAACCTGGTGGAAGCGATGCTGGAGCGCGCAGGCGAGGAGCAGCTCGGGATCGTGGGCTACCCGCCAGAGCGGGCGATCTACGAGAGCGTGCTGCGGGCAGGCGGGTTGCACCGCCAGGACGAGGCGGGCCAGTGGCGGCTCGGCCCGCCGCCCCCGGACGACCCGCTCGGCCTGCGCCCGGCCTGGCAGGCGCTGGAGCAGCTGCTGGAGGCGGAGCGGCCCGAGCCGCTGCCACTCAGCGAGCTGCTCGCGAGCATCGAGCGTGCGCCCTTCGGGATCAAGGCCGGACTCACGCCGCTGCTCTTCGTGGCGCTCTACGTGGCGCGGGCTGGCGAGCTCAGCCTGTACGAGCGCGGCAGCTACGTGCCGCTGCCCGACCTGGCCACCTTCGAGCGGTTGCTGGCGCGCCCCGAGCCCTTTGCGCTGCGCCTGAGCCGCGCGGACGGCGCGCGCCGCCTGGTGTACGAGCGGCTGGCCAACGCCCTCGCGCCCCGCGCGCTGAGCCAGCCCGTGCAGCCTGCGCTGCTGGCGGTGGCGCTGCCGCTGCTGCGCATGCTGCGCGGCCTGCCCGAGTTCAGCCGGCAGACGCGCCAGGTGAGCGAGCAGGCCCAGGCGCTGCGCCGCGCCCTGCGCGAGGCCCGCGCCCCCGACGAGCTGCTGTTCGAGCGGCTGCCCGTGGCCTGCGGCCTGCCGCCCTTCCGCGCCGACGAGCCCGAGGGCGCGGGGCGCGTGGACGCCTTCGCCACAGCTCTGCGCGAGAGCATGCAAGAGCTTCAGGCGGCGTACCCCTGGCTGCTCCAGCGGCTGGCCGAGCGTATCGGCGCGAGCTTCGGGCTGCGGGCGAGCGGCGCCGCAGCCCGCGCCGAGCTCCAGGCGCGCCACGCCGCTATCGCCGAGACGACCAACGACCCGCTGCTGCGCGCGCTGGGCGTGCGCCTGGAGACCGCCGACGCGGGCGATGACGCCTGGGTGGAGAGCGTGGCCGCGCTGGTGGCGCGGCGCCCGCCCGAGCTCTGGGCCGACGCCGACCTGCCGGCCTGTGAGGCGGCGCTGGCCGAACTGGGTCGCCGCCTGCGCACCGCCGAGGAGCTGGCCCTGGCCGCAGGGGCTGTGCCGTCGGAGTCGCCGCTGCTGCGCATCGGCCTCGCCAGCGGGCGCGGCGAGCTAAGCCGCGTGCTGCACACGGCCCACGACGACCCGGCGGTGCTGCGCCTGCGCGCCGCCCTGAGCGAGGCCATGGGCAGGCACGGCGAGCTTACGACCGATCAGCAGGCGACAGCCCTGGCGGCGCTGCTCGCAGGGCTGCTTGAAACAACGCAGGCGACTGAGCAGGAAGAGACACGCTGATGACAACCTCCGACGAGACGATCCGCACATGGGCGGAGCGGCCGGGCCGCCATCTGGTGAACCTGAGCGGCGGCAAAGACAGTACCGCGCTGGCGATCTTTATGCGCGGCAAGATCCCGCAGCTGGAATACATCTTCTGCGACACGCACAAAGAGCTGCCAGAGACCTACGAGTACCTGGATCGGCTGGCGGCCTACCTACAGCGCCCGATCATCAGGCTGAACGCGCAGCGCGGCTTCGACCACTGGCTCGACATGTATGGCGGCATGCTGCCCTCGGCGCGGGTGCGCTGGTGTACGCGCAAGCTGAAGATCGAGCCGTTCGAGGCCTACGTGGGCGACGAGCCGGTCTGGAGCTATGTGGGCATTCGCGCGGACGAGCAGCGCAGCGGCTACGTCTCCACCAAGGCGAACATCAACCCCGTCTTCCCGTTCAAGGAGTTTGGCCTGGGCCTCGCCGACGTGGAGCGCCTGCTAGAGACGAGCGGGCTGGGGCTGCCCACCTACTACGAGTGGCGCCAGCGCAGCGGCTGCTATTTTTGCTACTTCCAGAGGAGCGGTGAGTGGATCGGCCTCAAGGAGCGTCACCCCGAGCTGTTCGAACTCGCCAAGGCCTACGAGAGCGAGCGCGGCGGCGAGCAGTTCTCGTGGCGCCAGGGCGAGACCCTGGAGCAACTGGAGCAGCCCGAGCGGATGGCACAGGTCAAGCGCGACCACACTATTCGCCTGGAGACCGAGCGCAAGCGCCGCCCTGATCGGCCCCTGATCGACCTGCTCGGGGCCGCCCTCGACGCCGAGGACGACGACCAGGGCTGCGACATCTGCCATCTTTAGGAGCCACACGATGCGAAATTTCAAATTTCATCAAGGTTTTAAACTTGATCGGGAGCGGCTTGCCACGCTGGTGCGTTGCATTGCCGAGCATGAGGCAACCTCTAAGAAGGCTGCTGCTGTCTACATGGGCATTGGCGAGGCAGCCGCAGAAGGTTGTCTAGGCTGGCTACTAAAAACAGGTCTGGGCACAGCCGCCAGAGGCACATATATCCTTACGCCGCTCGGTGCGCTCGTGGCAGCACACGACGATGCCCTTGCCCACCAAAGTACGCTCTGGCTCCTGCACTATGCGCTGGTGAGCGAGCAGAACGAGCGCTCGGAGGTCTGGTATCGCGCCTTTAACGAGCTCATCAGCCCAGGTATGGCGTTCACCCGTGAGAGCCTGCAAAGCTATGTGGAGCGCTCGCTGGAGGTGCTACCAATAGATAAATCCGCAATTGCGAATGACTGCAAAGAGTTTATGAAAGGCTACCTTGCGCCGACTGCCCTTGGCAAGCTAGAACTGGTGCGCGAGGCGAAGAATAACGAGTACGAGGCAGGACTTATGGCCCTCCCAGCGCCGCATATCTTTGCCTATGTGCTCTTCGACGCCTGGCAGCGCCGCTTTCCTCACGCGGACACGCTGCGGATCACGCAGATCTGCCAGGAGCCTGAGCTGCCGGGGAAGGTGTTTGCAGCACGGCGCGACCAAATCGTGCAGCTGCTGCACGCCCTGCAAAGCCTGGGCCTGGTCAATGTCGTCGACTCACAGCACGAGCCTGTGACGCGCCGCTTTCGCGAGGCGCCACTCCAGCTACTCACCAGCTACTACGCGGCGCTATGAGCGATCAGATTGCAAGCATCAGCGAGCGCCTATACACCTGCTGTGTGCGCGAGCCCCGCTACCGGGTTGGCTGGCTGGTTGGGCCAGCGCAACGTAGCCGTAAAAGCCTAATTGCACGCCAACTCTGCACCCAGCATGGCTGGCGCTATCTCGATTACACGCTAACGCCGGGCTATTTTGACGCGCTTACCGAAAGCATCGCCAGCTACCAGCCGTCGCAGCTCGTCGCCGCTATTCAGGAGTGGTGTGCGGTGTGTGACAGCACCGTGCTAGTGATAGACGAGCTCGATGCGGTACTGGCAACCTGGGATCGCAACCAGCGGCGCACTTGGGCTGGCCAGACCGCACGCCTCCAATATCTTCCTTGTGGTCTTGTGATCGTCTCGCATTTCTTTGACGCTCGTCAGCTTGTCGAGCTGCTTCCCGACCGTAACCCACGCTACTGCGTTGATCTCACCGGAGGACTATGATGCATAACAACGCGCTCCATCTCCGTGACTTTGTGCTGGTTGATGCCGATTTTAAGCCATCGGTTCAGCTGCCCTTCGACTTTTACAACCCTGCCATCAACGAGCGCCTTACCCGCAGCTTTATCCCAACCTCTCAATCGATTGAACTTTTCAGCGAGATTGCGCGCAGCCTCGACCCGAACAGCACCGAGCGTGCCCGTAGCCTAGTGGGAACCTTCGGCACAGGCAAGTCTGATCTGCTCCTGCTTATTTGTAATTACTTCGCGCGCCAGGCCGATGATCCAATTATGCAGCCGTTTTATGAGCGGCTACGGGAGATCAGCCCGATTCAAGCAAAGAGTATTCAGGGCCGACGCGAGGACCGGCCGGCCTACCTCGTAGTCTTGCTGCAGGCCGATACTGTTTCCTCCTTCCCTGGCTTTGTGCTCCACGGACTACAGGCTGCCCTCGATCAGATTGGCATGAGCCACCTTATGACCAGGACGCGCTACGCCGCTGCCCGCGAGCAGATTTTCGCCTGGCAGCATGATCAGCACGCGCGCTACGCGGACTTCTGCAAGCTCCTGCAAGAGCACGAGCAGCGCGATGTGAATAGCCTGCTTGCGGCGCTCAGCGGGGCGCAGGCGGATCATGCCCTTCAGATCTTTCTCCGCACATTCAAAGCTGTCACTGGGTCGGGCTTCCATGTCTATGACTACAGCCAGCCCCACGAGGCGTATGCTCAGGTGGCCGAGGCCCTTGTTGCCGCTGGCACACACAGCGGAATCTGTCTCTTATACACATCTCCGAGCCCACGAGACTAAGGCGAATCTCGTATGCCGTCTTCTGCTTGAAAA
>ENA-ORBV01016289-ORBV01016289.1-microbial-mat-metagenome-genome-assembly--contig:-NODE-16289-length-10809-cov-5.155237_pt1 | contig 10809 bp, 8 predicted proteins | sample MGYA00237777_ERZ505514 | MGnify/ENA primary metagenome ERZ505514 (study PRJEB26160, sample SAMN06269048) | microbial mat metagenome | isolation source: Oligotrophic lake microbial mat | place...
CTTCTGTTCTGTGTGAACGAAGAGGGCCGCACGCGGCCCACCACGTAAAGAAGAGGCTGCGGCCCCTCGTTGTGAACGAAGAGGGCCGCACGCGGCCCACCACGAAGAAGAAGAGGGCCGCACGCGGCCCACCACGAAGAAGAAGAGGGCCGCACGCGGCCCACCACGAAGCAGAAGAGGGCCGCACGCGGCCCACCACGAAGAAGAAGAGGGCCGCACGCGGCCCACCACGAAGAAGAAGAGGGCCGCACGCGGCCCACCACGAAGAAGAAGAGGGCCGTCTGCGCGACCCGCTCGCCCGAAGAGGGCGCAGCGGTCAGTCCACGTCGATCTTCTCCTTCGGGTGCGGGTAGTAGAGCTTGGCCACCTTCTTCGCGACCGAGAGCATGAGCCCCTGCTGGATGTCGAGCGTCTCCATGAACGGCTCGCCGCCGGGCGACGAGAAGTCGGAGGGGAACATGACCTCGAGCACGCGCTCGGCCTCGCCCACGAAGCGCCCGCCGCGGTCGTAGGGAATGTCGGGCATGCCGGCCTGGCGGCGCGCCCGCTGCATCTCCTCGGCCTTGATGCGCTCCTTCTCCTCGCGCTCCGCGCTCCGCCGCTCGACCTCGAACAGGCGGACCTTCACGCGCGCCTTGCCCCGGCGCATGTTCACCGTGAGGGGGTCGTGGAGCTCGAGCTCCTCGAACTCGCACACGAGCACGTAGTCGTTCGCCTTTTCGCCGGGTTTGATCTGTGGATAGCTCACTGCGCAGGCTATCCAGAGCCGACCACGCTCGTCCCAACGCATCTGGATCGGTTTGACGACTCCGTCGGCCTCGGAGGCGAAGAGATTGACCTTGAACCCCGCGAGCACCGTGAAGCTGGCCAATTGCTCCTCGGGCGATTGCGGCACGGCGGTGGGCGCTTCGACCGGAATGGAGGAGCGGACCGGAATGGGCGTGGTCGGCCTGCCCGCGAGCGCATGCCAGATGTTTTCATCGGCCTGCTGCAACAGGAGCGGGAATTCCTTCATCTCCTCGGGAAAAATGCGCTTGCTGCGATCGCGCCAGTCGAGGGAATACGGCACCGTCGTCCGGTCGCCCGCCAGGAAAGCCCAGTTCATAGGCCTCCAGTGGTCGAACCAGAGACGTTCCATCTCCAGGACGGCCGTGCGAACCGCAGCGGTGTTCACGGATGAATTCGGAGTGGCGCCAAGGGCCTCGGCGATCACAGTTGCGACCACGCGATGACCGTGTTCGTTGAGCTGGAAACCATTGTCGGTCAGCGGGGCGGAAGGGGTCGGACGCCGGCTGAGATCCACGAAAAGCGCCGTGCGGCGGGCGGCGAGCGCGCGAATGGCCTCGGCGTAGACCTTCACGTTATCGTTGTGCGCCATGAGTTCGTGCGCATGCGGCTGGGAGGTCCGCTCAAACTCCAGCGGAGAGATGAGCACCAGTCGGCGACCGCCGGCCGCAAACTCCGTGAGGAGGCTGTCATAGGCTTCGATGAACGCCGGCAGCTTCTTCAGCTGCTGGCGGCCGATGGCGGCCTGCGGGTCGAGCGGCTTCAGGTTGTAGCCGAGGTGACTGTAAATGTATTTGTGGTCGTAACCCTTGGGCAGCTCGCCGAGCTGCCACTGAAAGCGCTTGCCGCAGGTGTCGTCCTTGCCGCTCGCGCACCAGCAGTCGCGGCCCCAGTCGCGGAAGCTCTCCGCGTAGGTCTTGAGCGGTGGGCGATGGACGATGCTGACCGCCCCGCCCTCGCCCATCGTCAGATGGTGTGGCGGATAAAACGATTGCGTGGAAATGTCGCCCCACGCCCCGGTGAAGCGAGTGATGTGCGTGCCGTTGCTCGGAATGCCGGGTGAGTTTTCCGTGAAGCCCAGTGCCTTCGCGCGCTCGATCGGCATCGAATAGGTGCAGCCGAGCGCATCGCAGTTGTCCTCGATGAGCCACAGGTCGTGCTTCCGGCAGAATTCCAGCACGGCGCCGAGGTCGAAGGGATTGCCCAGCGTGTGCGCCATCATCACGGCCTTGGTCTTGCCGGGGGCGAAGGCCGCCTCGAGCTGCTCCACCCGGGCGTTGCCGGTGGCGGGATCGTTGTCGATGAAGACCGGCACCGCGCCACCCTGGATGATCGGCGCAACGGTCGTTGGGAAACCGGCGGCCACGGTGATGACCTCGTCGCCGGGCGTGATCCGCTTGGCCGCCGGCAGCTTGTGGGTGGTCAGCGTGGAGAACGCCAGCAGGTTGGCCGACGAGCCGGAATTGACCAAGAGCGAGTGCTTCACGCCGAGCAACGCGGCGAGTTCTGACTCAAAAGCCGCGCCCTCCGGACCGAGGGTCAGCCAGAAGTCTAGCGTCGCGCCGACCGCCGCCTCGACCTCGTCGGCGTTGAAGACGCGCGCCGCGTAGGGCACGGTCGTCTGGCCGGCGACAAAAGGCGTGGGGTTGTCGGTGCCGGCGCGGTTGGCGCCGTGGGTCAGCGTGGAGTATTCGCGCGTCAGACGGAGAATCTCCGCCTTCAGTTCTGCCGGGGTCTGGTTCATTAGGTCCAAGTCAGGTTGAGCGCGCGCGCCGCCGCCTCGTAGGCGGCGATCTGCCGGCGGGTGTGGCCGGCGGCGACGGCGGCATCGGCCGAGACGGCGCGATACCACTCCACGGTGTGCGTAATGGTCGTGGCGAAATCCCACACCGGCTTCCAGCCGAGCACGCGCTCCGCCTTGTCGATGGCGAGGCTGAGCAGGGTCGCCTCGTGCACGGCCTTGGGATCGGTGCGGTCCTCCCACTTGCCGGGCCAGCTCTTCAGCACTTCCTCGACCAGCACGGCCACGGGCCGGGTGGCTTCGGGCGTCGGGCCGAAATTAAAGGCGGAAGCGTAATCTGAAACCTGAGATCTCGCCGTTGAGGCCAGCTGGCCTCCCGGTGTCTGTCCGCGTTTCTCGCTTAGCGAAACCGAGGCAGCGAGACCTGACGGAAGCTTGGCGGAGATGGCGAAGCAAATCTGGGGATTGGCCAAAGCCGCGCCGAGCCAGAGGTAGCCGCTGAGCGGCTCCAGCACGTGCTGCCACGGGCGCGTGGCGTGGCGGTTGCGCACCGGGATGACCTCGCCGCGCTGCAGGCTGCGAATGCAGTCGGGCACGATGCGGTCCAACGCCCAGTCGCCGCCGCCGATGACATTGCCGGCGCGCGCCGAGGCGAGCTGCACGGGCGAATCAGCGGCCGAAAAATATGAGCGACGGTAGGCCGCGACCACGAGCTCGGTGGCGCCCTTGGAGGAGCTGTAGGGATCGTGGCCGCCCATCCGTTCGTCCTCGCGGTAGGCGGGCGCGCGCCCGTGGTTCTCGTAGCACTTGTCCGTGGTCACGATCACGACGGCACAGCGCACGCCGGCGAGCCGCACCGCCTCGAGCAGGTGCACCGTGCCCATGATGTTGGTGGCATAGGTCTCCACCGGCTGCGCGTAGGACAGCCGCACGAGCGGCTGGGCCGCGAGATGAAAGACGAAATCCGGCCGCGCCGCGTCCACGGTGGCCCGCACCGTGGCCAGGTCGCGGATGTCCCCGCGACGGTCCTTCATGCGCCCGGAGAGGCCGAGCTCGTCGAACAGCGCCGGTGTGGTCGCGGGCGGCAACGCCAGACCGGTGACGTCCGCCCCGAGCGCCAGCAGCCATTCGCACAGCCAGGAGCCCTTGAAGCCGGTGTGCCCGGTGACGAGCACGCGCTTGCCGCGATAGATGTCGCCGAAGGCCATGCTTACCAGGCCTTCCACGGCGCTTTGCCGGCCGCCCACAGGTCGTTGAGATGCTGCATCTCCTGGTAGGTGTCCATCGGTTGCCAGAAACCTTCGTGCTGATAGGCGTTGAGCTGGCCGTCGCGCACCAGTTTTTCCATCGGCTGCCGCTCGAGCATGATCAAAGGATCGTTCGGCAGGTAGTCGAACATGCGGTGCTCGCAAACCATGTAGCCGCCGTTCACATGCGCGTCCTCAAACTGGGGTTTTTCACTAAAAGTCTGGATGCGGCCGTCGCCCTCGATGCGCAGCGCGCCGAAGCGGCCGGCCGGATGCACCGCCGAGAGCGTGCAGATTTTACCGGATTTCTTGTGCGCGGCGACCAGCGCATTGATATCAATCGTCGCCAGCCCGTCGCCATAGGTGAGCATGAAGGGCTCACCCGTGGGCACATAGCGCTGGATTTGCTTCACCCGGTGCGCCGTCATGGTGTTCTCACCCGTGTCGGCCAGCGTGACGCTCCAGTCCTCCTCGCCGTGCCCGTGGTGGAACTGCGGGGTGGCCTTCTGGCCGAGGGCAAGGGTGACGTCACAAGTGTGCCAGAGGTAGTTGCGAAAGAAATCCTTGATCATGTCCCCCTTGTAACCGAGGCAGAGGACGAACTCCCGGTGGCCGTAGTGCGCGTAGGTCTTCATGATGTGCCAGAGAATCGGCCGGTTCCCGATCGGCACCATGGGCTTGGGCCGGTATTCCGTTTCCTCCCGCAAGCGCGTGCCCCGGCCACCGCAAAGAATGACGACTTTCATAGCCGCAAATCTCACCCTTTGTCGCTCACTTGGGCAAGAGCCAACACGACGCACCTCCGCCTATACGCTTAAATGACAGTCGGCCCCCGGCCGCCCTGCCCGCCGTCTCGACATCGCCCCTACCGTGACATAACTTGTTAGCCGTTTTCCCTCTCCCGATGCCCATGACCCCCGGCCAGAAATTCCGTGCGGCGCTTACCGCCGAAAACCCCCTCCAAATCGCCGGGGCCATCAACGCTTACGCGGCCCTCCTCGCCCAGCGCGCCGGCTTCCGCGCCCTCTACCTCTCCGGCGCCGGCGTCGCCAACCACAGCTACGGCTGGCCCGACACCGGCCAGACCGGGCTGGCCGACGTGCTGATCGACGCCCGCCGCATCGCGCAGCGCGTCGACCTGCCGCTGCTGGTCGACATCGACACCGGCTGGGACGATCCCGCCCGCGCCGTCCGCGAGATGGCGGCCGCCGGCGCCGCCGCCGTGCATATTGAGGATCAGGTGCCGGCCAAGCTTTGCGGCCATCTGCCCGGCAAGCATCTCGTCTCCACGGCCGAGATGGTCGCGCGGGTGAAATCCGCCGTCGCGGGGAAACCCGACCGCGACTTCGTCGTGATGGCCCGCACCGACGCCGCCGCCAACGAGGGCGTCCCCGCCGCCCTCGCCCGCGCCCAGGCTTACGTCGCCGCCGGCGCCGACATGATCTTCGCCGAGGCGCTGCGGTCGCTCGACGACTTCCGCGCCTTCACCACCGCGGTCAAGGTCCCCGTGCTCGCGAACCTCACCGAGTTCGGCCAGACGCCCTATTTCACCCGGGACGAACTCCAGGCCACCGGCCTCGCGATGATTCTCTATCCGCTCTCCGCCTCCCGCGCCGCCGCCGCCGCCTCGCGCGAGGTTTACACCGCCATCCGCCGCGATGGCACGCAGCAGAACGTCGCCGGCCAGATGCAGCCCCGCGCCGACCTCTACGACATCCTCGGCTATACCCCGCCGAAATAACCGACCCGCCATGTCCGACGTCGCCCCCACCCCCAAGGCCAAGAAATCCGTCACGCTTTCCGGCGTCATCGCCGGCAACACCGCCATCTGCACCGTCGGCCACACCGGCAACGACCTGCATTACCGCGGCTACGACATCGCCGACGTCGCCACCCACGCCACCTACGAGGAAGTCGCCTATCTGCTCATCCATGAGCACCTGCCCAACGCCGCCGAGCTGCCCGCCTACCGCGAAAAATTGCAGAAGCTCCGCAGCCTGCCAGTCCCGCTGCGCGCCGTGCTCGAGCAGATCCCGGCCACGGCGCACCCGATGGACGTCCTGCGCACCGGCTGCTCCTTCCTCGGCACGCTCGAGCATGAAAAACTTCCCTCGGCCGGCGCCGGCGCGGCCTCCGCCCCGGGCGCCCGCGACCTCGCCAACCGCCTGCTCGCCTGCTTCCCGTCGATGCTGCTCTACTGGCATCACTTCACGCACCACGGCAAACGCATCATGGTCGACACGGCCGACGACTCCATCGCCGCCCACTTCCTCCACCTGCTGCACCAGCGCCCGCCGACCGGCTCGCACGTGCGCGCGCTCGACCGCTCGCTCATCCTCTACGCCGAGCACGAGTTCAACGCCTCCACCTTCACCGCCCGCGTCATCGCCGGCACGGCCACCGACTTTCACTCCGCCATCACCGGCGCCATCGGCGCGCTCCGCGGCCCCAAGCACGGCGGCGCCAACGAGGTCGCCTACGAGATCCAGCAGCGCTCCTCGACCCCCGATCAGGCCGAGGCCGACATCCGTGAGCGCATCGCCCGCAAGGAGATCGTCATCGGCTTCGGCCACCCGGTCTACACCGTCAGCGACCCGCGCAACGCCATCATCAAGGAGATCGCCCGCCACCTCTGCACCGAGACGGGCAACCTCAACCTCTTCCGCATCGCCGAGCGGATCGAGACGCTCCTCTGGAACGAAAAGAAGATGTTCCCCAACCTCGATTGGTTCAGCGCCGTCGCCTACCATGAGATGGGCGTGCCGACCGCCATGTTCACCCCCCTCTTTGTCATCGCCCGCACTGCCGGCTGGGCCGCGCACATCATCGAGCAGCGCATCGACGGCAAGATCATCCGCCCCGGCGCCAACTACACCGGCCCCGATCCCCGGCCCTTCCCGCCGCTCGAGTCACGGACCTGAACACAAAGCAGCAAAGAAGCTAAGGCTTCGCTGCTTTGTCGCTTTGTGTTCTCACTCAACTCTCAGCCCTCAGCTCTCAACTTTTTCCCCGTGTCCTCCCCTATCTCCAACATCCGCCCCGCCCCCGACCAGCTCCTCGTTGACCTCGCCGACTACGCGCTCAACGCTAAGATCGCGAGCGACGAGGCCTACGACACCGCCCGCTGGTGCCTCGCCGACACGCTCGCTTGCGGCATCATGGCCCTCGCCTACCCGGCCTGCACGAAGCTCCTCGGCCCCGTCGTCCCCGGCACCACGATCACGCACGGCGCCCGCGTGCCGGGCACCGCCTACGAGCTCGATCCCGTGCAGGGCGCGTTCAACATCGGCACCATTGTCCGCTGGCTCGACTTCAACGACACCTGGCTCGCCGCCGAGTGGGGCCATCCGTCCGACAACCTCGGCGCTATCCTGGCGGTTTCCGATTGGATCAGCCGCAACAAGGCGGCTGGCCAGCCGCTCGCCGCCTTTGGCTCTCACCTCTCAGCCCTCCACTCTCAACCGGCCCCGACCATGCGCGACGTCCTCACCGCCATGGTGAAGGCCCACGAGATCCAAGGCGTGCTCGCGCTCGAGAATTCCTTCAATCGCGTCGGGCTCGATCACGTGCTGCTCGTCCGCATCGCCTCCACAGCTGTCACGGCCGTCATGCTAGGCGGCACGCGCGACCAGGTCATCAACGCCATCTCCCACGCGTGGCTCGACGGCTCCGCGCTCCGCACCTACCGCCACGCGCCCAACACCGGCTCGCGCAAGTCCTGGGCCGCAGGCGACGCCACGAGCCGCGCCGTCCGCCTCGCGCTCATCGCGATGACCGGGGAGATGGGCTACCCGTCCGTGCTCACCGCGAAGGGCTGGGGTTTCCAGGACGTCTCCTTCAAAGGCAACACGCTCAAGCTTGCCCGCCCGCTCGGCAGCTACGTCATGGAGCAGGTGCTCTTCAAAATTTCCTTCCCCGCCGAATTCCACGCGCAGACCGCCGTCGAGTGCGCGCTGAAACTCCATCCGCTCGTGCGCGACCGCCTCGACCAGATCGAGCGCGTCGAGCTGACCACCCACGAGTCCGCCATCCGCATCATCGACAAGTCCGGCCCGCTCCACAATCCCGCCGACCGCGACCACTGCCTCCAATACATGACCGCCATCGGGATGATCTACGGCGCGCTCACCGCCGACCACTATGAGGACAACATCGCCGCCGACCCGCGCATCGACGCCCTCCGCGCCAAGATGGTCGTCGCCGAGGACAAGTCCTACTCCAAGGATTACCTCGACCCGGAAAAACGCTCCATCGCCAACTCCGTGCAAGTCTTCTTCAAAGACGGCACTAAGACCGACAAGGTCGTCATCGAATATCCCATCGGCCACCGCCGTCGCCGGGCAGAAGGCATTCCGGTTCTTGCCGAGAAAGCCAAAGCCGCCTTCACCGCCCACTACGGCGCCGACAAAGCCGCGCAGCTGATATCCCTCTTCACCGACCGCGCGAAACTCGAGGCCATGCCGGTGCATGAGTTCGTCACGCAATTCTCGAAATAGCGTTCAACACCGAGTTTTCCGATGCAATCCAACGTAAGAAAACGAGGGACCATAACCCATCAACCGCCCGTCTTGTAGTGTAATTGCCCGACCGTTGAGGTCATTGATTGAAAAACGCGGCGACCGCTGACATCAATATCCGCCGCCTGACCCATTTTTCCGCCCACGCAACTAGAGTGCATGAAACCCTTACGGATTATTTCCCCATCACGGGCTGAGCTGTATCGTCTCCGCAATCCCTTGGAGCGAGGGGAACTCAAAGTTTTCGAGTGGCTCGACGCCAAACTTGCGCCCGCTTGGGAAATCTATGTCCAACCCCACCTCAACGGCCTATGCCCTGACTTCGTCCTGCTCCACCCACGCGCTGGCGTGATTGTTTTAGAGGTAAAGGACTGGAATCTGGATGCCATATCTTACCGGATGCAGGCTCGGAAGGGCGCGGCACCTCACCTTGAGATACAAACCCCTGCCGGGTGGAAATCCCACGAGAAGAACAACCCCGTCAGCAAACTTAATCTCTACCGCGACGAGATACAGACCCTCTACTGCCCGAGCCTGACCGGCGTGGACATCTACCGCCTGGTTTCCTGCGCCGTCATCTTCCCCTACGCACTGCAGGCTGCGGTCGTGGATCTTCTCCGGCCTTCGCTTGATTACTTCTTCGACCTGAAAACTTACCCGATGAATTGCACGATCGCGGGTTCCGACGATCTCACGACCGACGATCTCGGCGAGATTCTCCGCGTCGCTCTCAGCACCAGCCAATCCGGCATGACCGCGACTATCGCCGATGAGCTTCGCCATTGGTTGGTCGAGCCCGAATACTCCGCTGAACAACGCCAGACACCCGAACTCGAAGCCAAACAGAAGGACTATGCCGAAACCCGCACGCCCACCGGCTTCCGACGCATCAAAGGCGCCGCTGGCTCCGGTAAGTCTGTCGTATTAGCCGCCCGTGCGGCCAGATTGGTCGCCGAAGGTAAATAGGTTCTCATCGTGAGCTAGAATCTCACCCTACTCAATTACCTCCAAGACCTCGTTGTGCGTTGGCCGATGCCACCCGGGGTGCATGCGCGCAAGGACATCGTCTGGCTCAATTTTCACGCTTGGTATAAACGAATTTTCCTCACCGTCGGAGAGACCGAGACCTACCGCTCTTTGTGGCCCGCCCATTTTACCGCCGCTGAAGAGAAAGCCGGAAAAGAGCTTCTCGATCACGATCAGCTTGAGGCGCTTCTCAACGAAAAGATGGCTCAAAGTCTCAATCAAGTCATCTCCAGCCATCCCGACCTCATCGACTACTACGACGCCATCCTTGTGGACGAAGGACAGGATTTCCGCCCTGCGTGGATTGCCTTGCTCCGCCGCTCCCTGGCCAAAGGCGGTGAATACCTCCTCGTTGCCGATAAATCCCAGAACATCTACGGCACCGCCCGTCAGCTTACCGACGAGGCAATGGATGGTTGCGGCTTTCGTGGCGATTGGTCCGAGCTCAAGGAATGCTACCGGATTCCCTCACAGTTTATCCCCCTCTTGGCTGACTTCGCGCAACTCTTCCTCCCTGATGATACCCGCGACCTGCCGGTTATCTCGCGGGAACGCCAACTGAAGTTGAATTTCCAACCTTGCTTCCCCCGCTGGGTGCAGACCTACCCGGTTCCAACCACCTCTACCGTGCTGGCGGAAGTTCTGCGCCTTGCCACGGCGCGCCTTGCCACGGCTAAAGACGTCGAGCACTTACCCATCTCCGATATCACGGTCGTCGTATTCACCCAACGCCAGGGTCTTGAATTGGTCCGCCAACTGGAAGCCAAGGGCATCAAATGTATTCACACCTTTGCCCCAGACGACCGCCGGAAATCTCGTCGACTGAAAGTCGCTTTCTACAAAGGCAGCGCCCGCGTCAAGGTCACCACCATCCATAGCTTCAAAGGACTCGAATCCCGGGCGTTGGTGATCGAGGTGGATGCCCCCATCCCCGGTGCGCTCAAGGACCAACAAATGGCGCTCATCTATACCGCGATGAGTCGCCTCAAACACACCCCTCGCGGGGCCTACCTCACGGTAGTGTGTAATCATCAAGAAATGGAGAATTACGGCAAAATCTGGCCAGATTTCGTGCAAACACCGGAGTGCTGAAAAAGGGCGCAGGCTGCGAATGTTGATTTCCGTCGCGTCTTAGTATTCCAAGTAGGGCGCTAGCCACTTCTCGGCTTGATCAACAGCAATGCCCATGCGCTGGGCATAGTCTTCGATCTGATCTTTGGCCAACTTGCCCGTGGCAAAATATTTGGAGTCCGGATGATTGAGGTAGTGGCCTGAGACGGAACTCGCTGGAGACATGGCATCGCTCTCGGTGAGCGTAATTCCGGTGAAGGGCGCAGAAAAGGGTCTGGCTGAGGTTGCCCTGATTTGTCGGACAGAAACCACGCCCGACCAATCCACCACCGCCGCGCGCTTTCCGCTCCGGCTGATTTCTGCCTCGTTCCCGTCACGGGCCGCCACTCACTATGTCTGCCCGTGCCCGCAAATCTCCCAC
>ENA-ORBV01016290-ORBV01016290.1-microbial-mat-metagenome-genome-assembly--contig:-NODE-16290-length-10809-cov-5.115729_pt1 | contig 10809 bp, 10 predicted proteins | sample MGYA00237777_ERZ505514 | MGnify/ENA primary metagenome ERZ505514 (study PRJEB26160, sample SAMN06269048) | microbial mat metagenome | isolation source: Oligotrophic lake microbial mat | place...
CCTTCCCCTACCACGGCACCACCACCACCTGCGAGGCCCTGTACATGGGCGTCCCCACGATCACGCTCGTCGGCCACAGCCACGTCAGCCGCGTAGGGCTCACGCTCCTGAAGGCGGTGGACCTGGCCGATCTGGCCACAGCGGCGCCAGAGGCGTTCGTCGACGCGGCGGTGGCGCTCGCGGCGGAAACCGAGCGCCGGCGAATGCTGCGTCAAACGCTCCGCGCCAGGTTGGCCTCGTCAGCACTTGGGGATCACTGCGCCTTCGCCGCCCGCTTCACACGCGTGCTCCGCGCAATGGTCACGACCGGTTGAAGAACCGTTCGCGTTGACCTTGGGCTCCCGACCCGCGGCATTACTTCTGCGCGACGCGTGTCGCCAGGGCAGCCTCGATCGATTCCAGGCGGGTCCGTAGGTCGGTGTTCTCGCGCTCGAGCGATGCCACGCGCTGGCCCTGAGCGGCCAGTTCGGCGCGGTCGGACGACGTGGGTGCGCCGTGCCACATCGGGCGGACGAAGACGCTGATAACGCCCCGGCCGTTGCCAGAGAAGTCCTCGAGCGCAACGCCCAGGGCCATGCCCGGTCCGGTGAGCTTCATGGCGTGGCCGGATGTGGGACTGCTGGTGAGGTAGTCGCCAGCCTTGATCGCACCCATCTTGCCGTCGACCTTGGTGGGAACGCGGCCCACCATGGCGATGGGTTTCCACTGAGCCCGCATCGCCGCTTCCATCAGCTTGTCGATCCGATTAGCTTCTGTCCTGTCGCCACGAACAAGGGCAGCGTCACGAGCCAGAGTGAGTTCAGGATCGGCCTCCTCGATGGCATCGAAGCTCATGCCTGCGGTATAGGCCGGATCGGTGCTGACCACGCCGAGGATGACGCGTTCATTGGCTTCGTCGGTCTTCTCGCAGTGTTCATTGAGGCCCGGGCCGGTGGCGATGGTCACGACGTCACCGGGCTCCAGCGCATCCTGACCGGGTGCCGCGCGGAAGGCCTCGGCGAAGTCGAAGGCGTTCGTCACAATGCCGCTGTCGAGTTCCAAGTCTGCCTCATCGGTGCTCTGGAGGCGCAGGAGCGGTGTGCCGAAGATATCCGCAGCATTGGCGACGATCGCGAACACGCCGGCGTTGGGCCCGCTTTCGTTGTTGTCGGTGTCGATGCGAATGGTGATCCCGCCCGTGGACTGGATATCGCTGAAACCGTCGGGATCGGAGAGCGTAAGGTTACCCTGAATCTCCACAGCATCGCTCAAAAAGAACTTGTCGGTGGAGTCGTCCCAGCGGAAGACCTCGCTGGTGTCACTGCCATTATTGCGGAAGAAGATGTTGGCGTCGCCCTCGGCGGCGTTGGACCTCATCAGGATGTTTCCGCTGACGATGATCGAGCTCAGGCACTCGAGATCGTCGGTCACGAGCACATCACCGATGTTGTTCATGCCCGCCGACACCGGGGTGCCGGTGCCGAAAGTCGAATAGATCGTCGAGGCAACAAAGGTGCCGCCGACCTGAATTGGCCCAGAGGTTGCCAGCGAATCACTCAGCTCGAAGCGGTCGGTTGTGTCATCCCACAAAAAGGACTCGCCGGTCCGTAGGCCGCCATTGGTGAAAAAGATCCGCTGGTTGCCGTCGGATGCACCGGACGGCTGCATGTACATTGTGCTGAAAAGCGTCAGCGCATCGCTGGCGTTGTCGCCGATCTGCACTTCGAGGTTGGTACCGGTAAAGCGCAGGTTGGCTATGCCTCCGCTCACAAACACATCGGTCTCGTCGGCCACCACCACGTTGCCCAGGATCGACAGTGTGCTCTCCGCATCGAGCGTGAGCACGAGACCGGTAAAGGTGTCCGAGAGGTCGCTTCGAAGAAACTGCGTTTCGTTAAGACCAGCGAGCGACCCGGCGTTGAGCGCAAAGCCCGAAGACGCGACGCGCTGACGGCCCGCCAGTAGGGTGCCGTTGACGACGATCTCGACATACAGGTTTGTGAATGCCGCAAACACCTCCGGCATCGTCGTGAAGACCCCAAAGCTGGGGCCATCGGCCAACGTGCCGCCTCCAAGGAAGTCGGTGAAAAGACCATTGGTGACCAGTACCGCGCCTGCGCCAGCGTGGGTGTCGGTGATGATCACGAAGCCGCCGACCGGCGCGCTATAGAGCCGGAAGACCATGTTGAACAATCCGTTGGCGGGCGCGCCCCCGGTGAGCAACTGGCCCTGGTAGCTGATGACCGGCGGCGGCGGCACCGCGGACGCCTGGACCGCCAAGCCAGCTGCCGCCAGCAAAGAGGCCGTGCGAAGCGTGGAGAGAATACCGAAACTGGAGCGGTTGTTTGACATTCAAAGCCTCCTCAAAATCAAACTCTGTTGAGTGATCCCATGCAGCTGCCAAGTCCAGTCTAACTCATAAATCCCTAAAGTGCGATCAAAATGCGCGTCCGGAGTGACATGATCTGTCCTCTTCCCGCTCCACGAGTATTTAGCTCAAGCGCAACCGGGGCGCAGTTGCCGCTTCGGAAAATTTCTTCGCAAACATCGGTCCGAGGCTGATCATAGCGCACGGACCCAGCCTGTGTGTTCCAGCTTGGGCCCGCCAGTGGCCCCCTTTATCGGGGATTCTCTCGTTTGCAAACTTCGAGCATTGCACCTAATCCGCGTCTTCGGTCGGGTTGCTACTCTCCCTGACCACCCTGCCAATCGCAGCGAGCCCTGCGCATCACTTGTTCTCTGCGGCGCTTTCTTCAATATCGCTGCCGAGGTGCTTGATGTCTTTGCCAAAGCCCTCGGTGGTGCTGCAAGCGGCTAGCATCGCGGCCGCACCCATCAGCGCGATCAGCGCGATGGCGGACTTGAGTCGGGCACTGGGTTGTTGAATAGCGTTGGTCATAAAAAGGCTCCTTGTCGGCGTGATGAGGGGTGAGTTGGTCAGGTCGCGCTGGGGCTATCCCGGCTCGCGAGCATCGCGGGCTGTTTCGGTTGACCGCGTGTGACAGTGTTGCCGCGCCGCTCACCCATGACGAGAGCGGAGAGTTCCCCGATCCTCGGCGACGTTCACGCCTGCGCCAAGCCCTCGCGAATGGCCAGCCGCATCAGCTCGGCTCGCACGGTGATCCCGAGCTTCTTCATGATCCGCTCCTGGTGGCCGTCCACCGTCTTGACGCTGCGTGAGAGCTCGGCGGCGATTTCGACCCGGCCCAGTCCCTTGCCGATGAGGCGGAGGATCTCCAGCTCGCGCGGCGTCAAGGAGGCGAGCGGCGTCGCCCGGCCGTCAAACGACGCGACCGGGGCAGCGCGCGCGGTCCGTCCGTTGCGGACGATGCCGGCCGCTGGCGGAGTGTTCACCGCGAACCGCTGTTTCATAGTTGGACCCAGCAGAAACGCCCCGGCCGGGCTGCTGACGACCGACCGGACACCCTCGATGATCTCGCCGATGTCATCGGACTTGGTGAAGTACGCGCAGGCCCCGGCGTTGAACGCCGCCGTCACGAACGAGTCGCGGGCGTGCGCGCTGAGCACGATGATCCGGATGGCCGGGCACTCGCGCCGCAGCCGATCGATCATCTCGAACGCGTCGGGGCCGGGCATCTCGATGTCGATCAGCACCGCGTGCGGACGAAGCTTCTGCGCCTCAGCGACCAGGTGGGCGGCGGTCGAGAGGTGCCCGATGATCTCCAGCCGCCCGTCGATGGCGAACTGTGTCCGCAGCCCGTCGGCCACCAGAGGATGGTCCTCCACGCACAGCACGCGGATGGCGTGGGAGTTGGCCGGTTCCCTTGGCCCGCTCTCCGCGGCGGTCGGTCTGCCCGCGAGCTGCGCGGGGCTGGAGGTGGTACGGGAATGAATGGCGTTGCTCATGGCGTGGCCCTCTCTCGGTTAAGTCGAAGCCCCGCGGCCTGGGTGATGGCTTCGCGGAGCGAACGCAAGTCCTTGGAATCGTCAACGAACACCGTGCGGAGCGCGGCCCATGCCCTGCGCGACTTGGGCTCAGGTTTGCCCAGTAGGATGATAGAGCGTTGCGGGTCGCGCGTCAGCCAGCGTTGGGCCAAGTGGAGCGCGGCCGCGGAGGGTGCCGTCACCCACAAGGCGGCCTGCCCGATCGTTCCGCCGTTCTCGGCGACGATCGCGAACCCCGCCGCCGAAAGCATCTGGAGGACGAGCAGTTCGGTTTTACGGCCGGGCAGCGTGGCGGCGGCCAACAACGCCCGCGGGCCGTGACACGGAGCCGCCGTCGCTGCGTTTCCAGCAATCGGAAGCAGCAGCGCGATCGTGGTTCCTTTGCCCCGGCCCGAGCCGATCTCGATCCGCCCGCCGCTCCGCTCGATGGCCTTCCTGGAGATCGGCAAACCCAGGCCCGTCCCCACGGTGCGCGGCTTGGTGGTAAAGAACGGGTCGAAGGCGCGCCGTTGCACCACCTCGGTCATCCCCGGCCCGTTGTCGCTGATCGAAAGCCGCAGCAGCTTTCGCCCAGGTTCGAACCGGCCCGAGAGCGTGATCCGGCCGGACTTGGCTCGGTGGGCAACGGCCTCTCCAGCGTTGACGATGATGTTCATCACCGCTTGGGTGAGCAAGTTCGGGCCGATCGCCACGCGCGGAAGCCCCTTGGCGAATGACGCCGACAAGGCCACGCGCCTGGGCACCGCCGTGCGTAGGAGCACGCCCACCGCGCCCCACCACGCCGCTAGATCCGTCGGCGCTTCCGCTTCAATTGGGTCTCCAGCCGCCGCCGGGTCGATCGCCAGCACATGCAGACCGTCGCTAAGGTGCTGCAAGTAGGTCACCGCGAGCCGCACTTCGGCCAGGTGCGTCAGCGCGGCGGGCGTCACCCCAGCGTGCTCGGCGGCGTTGAGCCGGACCCGCAGCGGAAGCAGCACATTGTTGAGGTCGTGGCCCAAACCCGCGGCCAGCGTTCCCAGCGAGACCAACCGGTCGGAGAGCTGCAGACGCAGATGGGCCTCGGCCAAGGCCCGAGTCTGCTCCGTCACGAACCGCTGCAGCCGGCTACGCGTCTCGTGCGTGTCAGAGTCGACGTCGATCCGCCCGCGCATATCGCGGACCAGCCCGACGAAGTACGGTCCGTCGTGCCCCGGAAGATCGGCGCGCGAGACCGACAGCTCGATCGGCACGAAAGTACCGTCCTTGGCCACCCCGTCAAAGCGCCGGGCCCGCTCGAGAACCCGGGATCGCCCCGGGTCGCGGTATCGATCCAGATAGCGGTCGAGCGCCGTCCGCCGCGGCTCCGGGATCAGAAGCTTCACGTTGCGGCCCAAAAGTTCCGCAGGCGCCCAGCCGAGCAACGCTTCTATGTCGGCGCTGGCCGATTGAATCGTCCCGCTGTCGTCTAGCGTGATGATCGAGTCGATGTCACCTTGCGCCCTCGCGGCACCAGCGGCCTTCGGGGCTCGCCGTGCCAAGGCCTTCGAGGTCGGCTTGGATGCGCGTGGTGTGCGCAGAGTGGGCATGCAACAAGTATAAACCCTCGGCACCCCCCGGTAGGCACCCCTCAGTAGATCGAGGAAGTTTCCCAACAGGCGTGGCGCTCGAATAGGAGCCATTGTTAACCCATCACCGCGAGACGGCCCTCGGGCGATCCCATGGGGAACGCGACTCGCCCTCCGCCCGAAGACGCCGCCGCCTCGCCCAACCCCGATCGGACCTCGCATGCTCGGAACCATCCTCCTCGTCATCCTCATCCTGCTGCTCTTGGGTGCCTTGCCCACATTCCCGTACAGCCGCAGGTGGGGATATGGCCCCAGCGGTGCCATTGGGCTGATCGTGGTCGTCGTCATCGTGCTGCTGCTCATGGGCCGCATCTAATCGCCCCGCGGCGGGGCCGGCCGCGTATATCCTGCTGTATGCCCGCCAACACGCTCGATCAGTTCCACCGGCCACCCGCTCGGCGGCACCGCGCCGCCGCGTGGTTGGTGGGGTTGGCCGGTGTGGCGACGGCGCTGTTGTTAAGCGCCCAACACGTCGCGAACGCGCATCCCGACGGGGCACCGCTTGCCGCGCTCCTACCGACTGCCGACCCCATCGCCCCGATCGCCGCGCCCGACCCCGCCGCTGGCCGCCGGTTCCTGCTCCACGGCGACTACATCGGCGCGGGCATCCCCCTCCCGCTCTGGAAGCAGCTCGCCGCCGCGGTTCCCAAGCCCGTTCGTTATCTGGATCGCGACGGCGTGGACCCATCCGTCCCCGACGACATGAACCAGTACCGCACGCCGCGCGGGGTCGAGGTCGTATCGGGTGTCAACTGCCTCGGCTGCCACGCCTCGCGCTTCCGTGGCGACCTGGTGATCGGCATGGGCAACTCGCTCCGAGACTGGTCGGGCGCCCGCAACTCCTACGCCCCGCTCAAGTTCCTCGCCTCGATCACTTACGCCGATGGCGCGCCCGAGCGTGACGTCTTGCGCGAGTTCATCCGCGGGGCCGAGGCCCTCGACGGCACCGCCTTCACGCCCACGCGCGGGCTCAACCCGGCCTTCCGCTTTGAAGAAGTCGCCGCCGCCTATCGCCACCCGGCCGATCTCTCCTGGAGCGAACAGCCGCTCTACGACATCCCCGACGCTGGCGTCTGGTCCGACGTCCCGCCATGGTGGACGCTCCGCAAGAAACTCACACTCTATTACAACGGCATGGGCCAGGGCGACTTCGCCCGGCTCATCCAGCAGATCGGCGTGGTCATGATCTCCGACGCTCGCGATGCCGAACGCACGCTCCCGCACATGCAAGACGTGATCGCGTACATCAAGACCCTCCGCCCGCCCGCACACCCCGGCCCGATCGACACGGCCCTGCGCGACGCGGGGGCCGAGATCTTCGCCGCCCGCTGCGCCGATTGCCACGGCACGTATTCCTCTTCGTCGCATAGCGCCGGCGTCCCCGCACACGAGACCTACCCCAACAAGCTCATCCCCATCGACGAAGTCGGCACCGACCCCGTCTACGCCCAACGCATCCAGTCCAGCGGCATCCACGGCTGGTTCAACCGCAGCTGGTTCGCGGGCCAAGGCGCGGCTTATGCCGATGCCACGCTCGCCTATGTCGCCCCGCCGCTCGACGGCGTCTGGTGTACCGCCCCCTACTTCCACAACGGCTCCGTCCCCACGCTCGAAGCGGTCCTCAACAGCCGCAGCCGCCCGCAGCGCTGGCGCCGCTCGTTCGACGAGTTCGACTACGACACCGCCTCCCCCGGCTGGCGCTTCGACGCCGTCCCGCCCACGTTCATCGGCCCCCCGTCGCGCCTCGACTACGACACGACACACCTCGGCTGCGGCAACCAGGGCCACACCTACGGCGACGACCTGAGCGACGCGGAACGCCGGGCCGTGATTGAGTATCTCAAGACACTGTGAGCGGCGATGCGCCCGCTCGCTCGCGCCATCCCAAGGTCGCCCCCGCCCCGCGCCACGCTTCATCACCCTTGGCCCCCCGCCGACTTCAAGCTCGGCGAAGGCGGCAATATTGGGGGGGACGCGCCGTCTACATGACCTGCTGGGTCAATACGCGCGGGGAGAAGGGGCCGTGGTCGGAGATCGCGACGGCCACGGTGGCCGCCTGATCCAGACTACGCTAGGTGTGGTGGTCGAGCGTGTACCCCTTGCCACCAGCGTGCGTTTTCCGTTAGGATCACATGTCATCGTCTTGACCTCGGAGAAACGCGATGATTGCGACCGGCAAACCGAAGACCAACCTCCCGTGGCTCACCGACGTAGGCCTCGGCACGGTCAAGCCCTTTTACCACACGAGCAAGGGCGCTGCGTTCCTCGGCGACTCGCTTGCTGGGATGCGCATGATACCGTCGGAGTCCGTTGATCTGGTGTTCACCAGCCCGCCCTTTGCGCTGACTCGCCAAAAAGAATATGGCAACGAACCGATCGAGCGGTACATGGCTTGGTTTCTGCCATTTTGTGAAGAGATTCGCCGCATCCTAAAACCCGATGGCTCTTTCGTGCTGGACATCGGCGGCGCGTGGATAACCGCCCCGCACGCGCCTCTACGGTCCGTGTACCATATCAACTAAATGGTTGCTATTCGTCCCCTCCATCGCGGTTGGAAGGACGCGCTGATCGACCTGATCGACAGCGCGCAGCGAGAGCTCGTCGTAGCGGCCCCGTTCATTACCGCGGAAGGCACGAAGGTCGTCGCGGACCATCTGAGCGCAGCGGTTCGCGAGCGGGGCCGCCTGGAGATGGTCACGGACCTGTCCCCCGCCCACGTCTGCGATGGCTCGCTCGACACGGATGCCTTAGCTGGGCTCGCGTCCTCACATTCACGCTGCTCCATTTGGCACGTACCCGCGTTGCACGCCAAGGTGTATATCGCCGACAGCGAGCGAGCGATCGTGACTTCCGGCAATCTCACCGCTGGAGCGTTCTACCGTAACGCCGAGTATGGCGTCGAGATCGCCGACGTCAGTTTGGTCGGGCAGATCAGAGCCGACATTGCCGATTTTCAAGCCATTGGCGCGCCGGTCGCCGCTGACTCCATGCGGAACTACGCCGATGCTGCACGAACTGTCCGAGAGGCCTTCGCACGTCAACGCGCGAAGGTCGATCCGACACTCAGACGTGCGTTCAACGACGCCGTACGGTCTGCTGAGACAGAACTGATCCGCCTGCGCCTCGCGGGTGGCGCGATGCACACCGTGTTTGCCAAGACCATCACGATCCTGCTCGCTCGGCAAGGTCCGATGCCGACACCAGCAATCCACGCAATGACCCAGCAACTGCATCCGGACCTGTGTGATGACACCGTCGATCGTGTCATTGACGGCAAGAACTTCGGCAAGAAGTGGAAACACGCCGTGCGTACGGCGCAGCAGCAGTTGAAGAAGCGAGGGATAGTGGAGTACGACGATCGGGTATGGCGTTTGATGGTCGGCACGAAGGGAACCGCATGAAGAGTCGAAGATGTGAAGGTTGCGACGGGTTCGGCATTCGCGTCCCGGCAACGCCTTCGTGCAGCATCGATGTCGACGGTGCATGGACCATCGTTGAACGGTGCGACCTCTGCGAGAAGTTCTCAGATGACCACGCGGCAGCAAGCGCGGTATTTCAGGAGACGCAGTGGATAGCCTGTGCCAGTGGCGGCGACCACGCGGTAGGACGCACCCGCCTGTCCGCGCGGCAAAATGCGGAAACTCTTCGGCCCCAACGGGGCCGTGGGATGTAGCCACGGGTGGAGCGCAGCCCGCGTCTTCGCGGGCGGCGCGCAACCCGTGGAACACGGTTCGCTCTTTCGATTCTGCCCCGGCGGGGCAGAGGACTCTTCCGGGCACTTGGCCCATCAGTCAAACACGTACTTCTCGTCGAACTCCACCCCGTGAGCGCGGAGTATCCGCAAGAGTTCCGACTTGAAGTCTTCCTTCTTGTGATGCTGGGCCTGCCCAGCGATATACTTCTTCACGGCTTCTTCCTGCGACTTGCTGACGGAGAAGACCGAGTATCCCTCTTGCCACGCGAAATCTCTGAGGGTTGGGAACTCGTCGTGAATCCACTTCGATGACCGTGCCTTGACGGTGCGCATCAAGTCCGACACGGTCGCGTCGGGCCGCCACCGCAGATACATGTGGACGTGGTCTTCGATGCCGCCGATGTTGTAGAGCACGCCCTTTTCGGCTCGCACGATGCCGCCGATGTACGGGTAGAGCCGCTCGGCGACTTCGCGCGTGATCCACGGAGTTCGGCCCTTCGTGGAAAAGACGATGTGGAGCAAAACTTGGGAGTATGTGCCGGGCATGGGGAGTCCTTTGCCCCGCCGTGGTAACAAGCGAATATACGGGGGACACGCTTTCCACGGGTTGCGCGACGCACTGCCCTTAGCCGCTGCGCGGCAGAGTAGCGGCGCTCCACCCGTGGCTACATCCCTGCGCCCCGCTGGGGCGTTATAAGGCGATCAGGCAACCAAAGTCCAGGAGCCGTTGACAAGCGCGATGGTGCCGCGCTTCTTTAACTGTTGCTGCGCCGTCCGCGCGGCGTGCTTCCACTTCTTTCCGAACCGTTTGCCGTCGATCACCCGGTCCACGGTGTCATCGCAGAGGTCGGGGTGCATCTGCTGGATCATCGGGTGCATGGCTTGTGTGGTCAGCGGGCCGTGGCGGCGCAGGAGAAACTCGATGGTCTTGGCGAAGACGCAGTGGATGGGTCCCTCGGCAAGGCGAGCCCGTATCAGAGTATTAGATGCGGACTTGAGAACGGCACGCAAGCGGCGGGTGGATTCACGAGAGGCGGAATCGGTCTGTGCTTTGTAAGCGGCGCGAGCATCGACTGCCAGGCTACACATCTCATCAATGGTGGCTGTGTCTACTTCTGCCCCAAGCCCTGCATACTCCGAAACTTCGTCGTCGATCTGCGCAGCCGCTATGGGATCCTCGACCAGCAGGCCGCACTCATGGTTGCACACCAGCCCGCCATAGGTCAGATTGCCCGAGGTCACAATCGCGCGAACGCGATCCGCCGTATAGACCTTTGCGTGCAGTCTCGGGAGGTGCACGCAGCGAGAGGAGGGAAAGAGACCACGCAGCAAAGCAACCGCCTCGGGATCGGTTGCGCCAGCGCAGATCGCCAGTGGTGATAAATCAGTCAGGACCAGAACACTAAGCCCGTATCCAGCGGGCTTGGACCGAACAGAGCGAACGATTTCGGCTCCATGTTGGGTGATATAGGGTGCGCACAACGTAATCCGCTGAGATGCTGATGCCAGTACCGCTTCGAAGGTGCGCTGCCAAGAACCCACGAGCACCATGGGGCCTGTCTCTTATACACATCTCCGAGCCCACGAGACTAAGGCGAATCTCGTATGCCGTCTTCTGCTTGAAAA
>ENA-ORBV01016291-ORBV01016291.1-microbial-mat-metagenome-genome-assembly--contig:-NODE-16291-length-10808-cov-6.114342_pt1 | contig 10808 bp, 15 predicted proteins | sample MGYA00237777_ERZ505514 | MGnify/ENA primary metagenome ERZ505514 (study PRJEB26160, sample SAMN06269048) | microbial mat metagenome | isolation source: Oligotrophic lake microbial mat | place...
CCTTAATATATTATTTAGATTAAATTTTGTTTAAAACAGCGTGTTCTGTCAACGTTTAATTGTTACTAAAACAAGTTTTATCCGCAAAGAATTGATTTTTAAAAGTCTAGGTCGGTTGACTTAATGTCTCTCCACGAAAAAGCCATCCAAAAAATTAGAGCGAAGTTGTTTGAGAGCTATTCTCCTACTAAACTCCTTATTGCTCGGCTCGCTCTACTTCGCAACGTTCGCTTTCTAGGCGTACGCACCGATGCCTCATTTGCGTTCGGCCCTCATGGCTCGAAGGTCTATCACGCCGACTCAGACGGGGACATTTATATTCACCTGCGGAAAAAATGGGGGAACGCAAATGAATGGGCAAATAATGGTGATGTGAGATTTTTTGTCGACACACATTTGTAGAGAGTGCTTCAGAAAAGATACTTTAGTTTCGACAATAATTTGGTTATAGCAGCGCAACTTGACCCAGCAGTCTAATCAAGAGATTCTGCAAATGGAGTTAGCGATGAAAAAATTATTTTTTATAATTTTTCCTGTAACCGTGGCTGGCTGCGGTCCAGCTTACCACGATCCTGATGACGCTGGTGCCTTGGTTGAACCAAACTACAAATCCGTCTCGACAAATATAATTCAGAATAAATGTGTGAGTTGCCACAACTCCGTAAAGAAAGATAACGGGATAGATTTATCAAGTTATGAAAAAATATTTGCTCCAGAAGTTTTTCCACCACTAATCATTCCAGGAAATCCAGAAAAAAGTAGTTTATTTAAGAGTGTGTTAAGCGGAAAAATGCCAAAAGATGCCCAACCTCTGAGTCAAAAACAGTTAAAAGCAATTTACGATTGGATTAAAAATGGTGCAAAAAAGGAGGAGCAGCCTTCAAAACCAAATCCACCAACCACACCAGAACCTGATGAGCCAGGCACGGAAGAACCGGGGTCTGGTGAACCCGGAAATGGTTTCGTTAAACAAGCAGTAATAACAATTAAATTATACCTAAGGAGGTATGTATGAAAGCAATTCTCGCTTCAGGACTCTTAGCCTTAGCATTGCCCAGTTTGGCTTTTGCTCACGGCAACACAATTGATGCTACAAATGATAGTGTCATTGAGGTATTAAAGGTTTTTAAAGCCAGCGAATCTGAAGCCACGAAAGCTGCTTTTAAAGGGGTAAAGGCTTGGCCCAGTGGCGAGCATATCTTGGCTAAGGTCTACTTTCAGTCTGACCAAGTTGAGACTTCGCTTAACTATATGTGCATGATGGAACATACGGGTGACGCTGATAAAATGGCCTGCAGTAAACAATAACAAACCAAATAAAAATCCGGAAAAAATTCCGCCTTTTTATTGAGACATTTATTTTATAAAAAAAGAAACTCTTTTGTTACTCGATCATATGATTTTATTTTTTATTTTATTGTTTGTTGAAATACCGAAGAAAGCAGTACATTAATAGTTTAAGAACTGTTTTTTGAAAAATTCAAAGGAGGCTACATGAGACTAATTCTAAACATTTTATCAATTCTTTTCCTAACTATTATGGGTGTTTCAGTTACCCAGGCCGAAGTCGACGGTGTACAAGTTATGAACGACGAGTCACGTGGATTTTTACATGAAGACCTTTGGGAGTGTTCCGCACACAGTGAACATGATCCTAGCCATCACAGGTTATATCGAGGACAGGCTGATTATGATCGTCACGAAGCCGAACATAGTGCCATCATTGAGTGTGAATATCAGGAGCACCATAGATGCGAACTGGCAGGCTGCCGACGAGTCAGATACTAATTTACGATCTCGGCGGCTGTATTGACAGTCCGCCCGCTTTACTTGGGCGCCTGGATTGCTCTGCGGGAGTAAAGTTCACCGCAGATAGCATTGGTGCCGGCTTTCAGTATCAATTTTGAAGTTTTAGAAATCGCCCCAGTCCGAAACGCTGGGGTTTGGGTAATTACCCCAGATCTCGGTGGTATCGATAATTATTTCCTATTACATTCATACAGGTTAATCATTTTATTTATGACCTCTTTAGCGCTAAACCTATGTGCGGAGGTTAGATATGAATAAATTAATTTTAGTGACTGTTTTTTTGACGTGCGCAGCTGCAAGCGCTGAGATGGTGCATCTCAACAACACCAATGTTTTTGATCTCAATGATGATCGCAACAGTGTTGTGATCGTGATAGATTACCCCGGCCGACGCCTAACGGGATTATGTGACATAGAGATTAGATCCGATAGGTACACCCCTATTCCGTTGAGTAAACTACTAGAAAGAGTGAACCTCAACCATGTATTTTCGGAAAAGGAAAAACCAATTAAGTCAGTCAATCACAATATCTTAAGAGTTCGGTTGATACCAGATTCCTACCTGGATGGGTTTGAAATATCGACTAAGGATGGATCATCCCTACGTAAAACCATTCAAGATACTTTGGGTGGGGAACATGGCAAACGTAGAGTGATTGCGATAGCCCGAAGTTGCCCTTATTAATTTCGAGCGTGAGGCGAGGGTGAGCGAGCCAGGGCAGGGCTCGCTTTATCAGGCTGTTCCGTGCACTCTACGTGCGCTCGGACTCTATTTTTTCCTCGACCACTTTTGTTGTTTTTGTCAGCGCTTTATCACAAGGTAATTGAGATCCAATTTTACCAAGGTCGCCTGGCTTAAAAGTGACTTCGACCGTTACTGAATAGTGCTTTTGACTCCATTCATTTGTATTGGGATTCTCTCCTTCGACTGTGGCGAGAACTATATATTCATATGACGGTGGATTTGTATCATATACTAAGGACGAATTTATTTGAAACGGCTTAATCAAATTGACTTTAAAATCATTAGATTGAGTCAGATCTTTATCTAGTGTGGCTGCTGCGGCTTGCGAAGCCTCAATCCAACAGGAATTGGATATAAACACTTTCGCTGAACCTAAATTAGAATACAAAATAAGTGGAAGTACAAAGACGCAAAATTTATTCATAACTATTCTCCTATCAAAGTTATTTTTTTCTGTTTCTATTGTCTTCTGCAGTAAAGGTGCCATAGTTAAATGGAACAAATGCAAGTGTAATTAACTCTAGAAAGAAATATCTCAGCATAAGTATTCCATAGTAAAAAAACTGTCACTTTGATGACGATAAAAGGAATCTCTCTAATACATCCAGCTCGTTTTTTGCACTTTGTTCCTTAGATCTTATGAAATGGTCTATGGGAGAACATATGTTTAGAAATACTGCCGCTTTTTGTCTTTTGATTACTAGTTTGACAGCTAACGCTGAAGCTCTTTCCTTAACAACTTGCTACTCCCGTTTAGTGGTTCCCATCCGCTGCATTCAGGGATCTAGGAGCTCTTGCTCTCACAACAATTGGGACGTTGTTGAAATAATAATTAAGAATGAATCAGTTAAGATTGTAAACAAATCGGATGCTTTGCCGCAGATTGAAACATTAAAGAATCTCTCACAATCCGTAGGTCCTTATTCGGCTCCTTATCAAGTGATGTACCTGTCTTCGACACATGAAATTCTTGACGTTGCACTATCAGAAATTAGTTTAACCAAGGATGCTGAGTTTGAAGCAGCTCTACAAAAAAACTAAGTCTTCTCCGGAACAAACTTTAGCCTATGATGTTTTGGGCTGCTCCGCTGCCTCATTGTCTGTAGAGAAATGAAATGGTCCCGATCAGTTACAGCTTCTAAAATGCCAGTTGGCGACCTCGTATCTGTAGCTCTCGTTACAGCGTCCCTCGCAGCTTGAACTGAGGGGATCTTCGCACTGCCCACCACAAGTTCCCATGCGTGTGCCTGATGCTTCAACTTTAATTCTGAGTCCTACTCCGTCTCGCCAAACATAAGTTGTCTTATCGTTTGCACTTGTGAAACTAGCAGAAAATCCGCGAAAGTCTTGTGGTTGAAAAACGCCTGATTCCTGCCACCCTGAAACAACAATTTCACCTCTACCGTACGAGGGAAATGCTCCGGATGAGCCAAGGTAATTTACGGCATGTTTGTCACGAATGACTAACTGAACGCTCCGGCGCTCAGAAGTGTTCACATCAACCACAGCGGAACCATCGTCACAAGTAAGAAGTTTCTGCCAGCCAGCATGCGCTGGGTTATCAAACACAGACAAAATTATGAAAAGGCATATAATATTTAGGTTATTCATAGTAACTCCATTTTCAAGTTGGCATTTATTTGCCGACACCAATGGACTATAAAAGATTCAACTTATTTTTTCTTCGGTGTAATCTTCTGAAATTTCGGTAAAACTATCATACACTTAATTTCGGGAGTATGAAAAACGCTTGAAGCGCAAAATTCCTAAATGGTCCCTTTAATGGTTTTTAGGGAAGCCCGTAGCCTGGCCTCCTTTTTCATCGTAGCCTCTTTATATGACAGTTAGTTAATTCAAGAGATCCCAAAACATAAGGTTCTGTTGATTGAAAATTACTGTGAAGAACACCTTTTCCAGTTCCCGCGGCATCAAATTGAACTTCAATTTTTCCATAAGTTCTCATTTGATTGGTATCGAGGTCCTTTGCTAAAAGGTTAGATGTCAGTTGGCCGTTCGATGCAGGAAGTATTTCGGTAGCTTGAAGGCCGACGCGAAGTTGATCCCCTTCAAAAACATACATATTTCGCTCACGGTTATCCCATGACCCAAGAGTAAGTAATGTAGCATTTTTTGGATGCCCACCCGTTATTGAACGAGCTTGGCAAGTTACTGATACACTGAAGCCTGGCATGTTTTGAGCAATACCTTGAAAACCCATTAACTGAATAGCAATTAGTAGCAGCACGTGTCGCATAAACCCCTCCTTTTAACCACAACTAATGTACCTTTTTCAGAATAAAATTAATTTGGTGAAAAAATCTCAAATTTCGGTAAAACTATCATCATGAAAGAATCGCCTAAATCATGGAAAGGCTTTGAATTTGAACCGCAAGGGTGTTTGCTAGAGCAAACCATTGATGAATCTGCAGGTATGGGGATAGCCTATGAAAGAAGTTGTAACTTCTTTAAAGATTTTCATACGCATGACCGCATGATTATTGTGTTTCCGCGCGCCTCTTGTGAAATGGAAGTCCGTACCCAAAAACCAAACCAAAAATTTACCATTGATAGCACTAATTTTTTAGTTGTACCGGCGGCAGTCATTCACGACGACGAAGGCATAAGTGCTATTTACGATACAATGGCACTGTTACCTGAGGATAAGTTTGTTGATGAAGTCGCTAAATCCCAAAACCAAGTAAGTATCTCCCGCAATTTAAAAAAGAAATGTTTTAAGTTAAAAAGAACAGTTTGGTTAGAGCAGCTAGTGCAGCAATATTTTTTTGAAAGAATCCTGAGTCGAAGGCATCGAACTGACGATGTTGTATTTTTAGAAAGAAAAATTTTAGCCGAGATTTTTTCAATTGCTTCTGGTAACAGAAAAAGTAGTATGGAAAATAGCATAAGCGAAGAGGACACAGCTAAAAAGGCAATAACCTATATAGAGTCGAATCTTTTTTCCAACCTTGAAACGGAGTCTATAGCCCGACAAGTTGGAGTTGGTGTTGCAACTTTATTTCGTCAATTTAAAAAAGATATTGGGGTTAGTCCTTATGCCTACATAAAACGCCGTCGCCTCGAGGAGGCAATGCGGCTGTTAAAACTAGGTAAATACTCAGTGAGTGAAGTTGCGCTGCTTGTTGGTTACGAAAATTTCGGCGCCTTTACCGACGCCTTTAAAGCAAAATATAAAAAGGTTCCCTCGTCCGTTTAACTAGCGAGTTCCCTCACAGTTGGCGTAAGGCGCTTATCCCTTGTGAGCTGCATCCTTGGAGGTTCACATTCACCCGAGGAAAAGTGCCGCCTGGATAACAATTACGGTATCCGTCACTATCAGGAATGCAAATACCAGCGAAATCCTGATTAATACTAAAAATGAATTGGCCATTTTCGCGTCCTATAACCAATGTGTCCGCCGCATCACCAACTTCGTTTCGGCGAACTGCTTGAAAAGTATTTCCAACCATCACTCCTTCAACGGAGAGCTGGGGCTCTTGAGTTCCAAAAAAGGATCCTGATTTATTAATTGCGTTCAGAAGGGCGCTATCGGTAACCATGAGGCGTAATTTTCCAGACTCGGCCAGGATAACAACGTTCCCACGCTCACAGTTAAGAATTGGACTCGCCGCTAAAGTAGGACAGATCCAAAGCCCCATAAAGGCAAATGTTCCCCACAAAATAGATAGTTTCATAAAATTCTTCCTTTTCTTGATTTGATTATTCATTTATTCTTCGTTCAGTCAGTCATTGTTTTTAATCTAGCACTTTTCGTTGACTTTAATTCGGTGAAAAAGTCTTTGCTTTCGGTAAAAGTAACTTTCAATAACAATCCAGCGTTACAGACTGGCTTTAGCAGCAATCTCCATTGATCCAGCACCCTCGAATGGATTTTGGGGTGGGTACACTTGGCATTTGGGCTCAGACTTTTTGGACTGAGTTTAGACACTAGTTAGGAGTAATATCTTTTGGTTGCCCTAGAGCTACCTTCAGGGCCTGATGCTGAAGCCTGTAGTGGGAACTTCCGTAAATAATAAGTACTCTTTGATATTTATTTAACAACTCAGCAATAGTTTGCAATATATGTTCGTCTCTAATTCGGGTAACGACCAATGAGATTTTTTGAGTAAAGAAGGGACCGCCTCTGATCTTCATAAACTTTTGAAGGCAACTAAACAGCGAATATTTTTTCATCACGCGTCTTATGCGTTTTCCATTCACCGTTTTACCATTCCGTAGCAAATGCTCTCTGATTCTGCGGTACCCGTAGCCTGGAAGTTCTAGATGGATTTCTTCAATCAAATCTCGAAGTTCCATGTCCCTTGCACCTAACCGTTCCTCCTTAAACGGTTTGTGATAATAAGCCGCTCTTGAGACTTCCATTATTCGGCAACCTTTGGCAACTGAACCAAATTCTCTGAGGTGATCACGGATGAATCTTCTCTTTTGATCTGTTGTGAGTACTCCAGGGCTTTTTTTAACATCAGGTTTTCAAGGTAAAGCTCCCCAATTTCGGTTTTGAGATTCTTAACTTGATGCTGAAGGTGATTGAGATCTCTTTCTTTTGCATTAGCATCAAGTTTTACTTTTCTAACCTTGCCCGGCAAAACACCAGATCGATACTGCTTTACCCAATGATTTACAGTGCCATGGGAACAATTGTAAATCTGAGCGGCATGGCGATAAGTCATTCCCTCTTCAACAACTTGCTTTGCCATCATCATATAATATTCAACGCTGTACTTGGGTGCTCTGCCTGTGGGGTTCTTTTCCTTGGGCAAGCGCATGTCTTTAATTTCCATAATTTCTCCAAAATCGCAAATCTGTGCTTCTATCACAGGGTTGCGGTAAAGGCTAAATCGTTGTCCAATAAGTATTGGGGAAGTGTCTGACCAAAGGGGCGCAGTTTAAATGTCTGAACTGCTGAAGCAAGGCTTCGACGTTTATATGACCTTGGTGGACGATCAAGGCATAGACTGCATTATTCGCAGAAACGAAAACTGCTACATTGATGTTCAGATAAAGGCACGATCTGATGTTGCGAAGCATGGATGCACCTTTGCGGCGTTGCTCGATATACTGTATGCGTTGTTGTAGCAATATCCGGCTTTTCAGCTGCCTGCTCTTGCGTGAGCTTTAGTGATTCTCGCTTCTTCTGAAGCCGTTCAGCAATCATGCTCAGGTCTGTTTTAACGTCACGCTGGTAACGCGTAGGAACTCGATCTAAATGGGAATGCGCCCGATTTCTTCACTTTTTAATCATGTCATGGCATTACTGGCAGGAACACAGACTAGCGGTGTGAGTTTTGGATAAGAAATCCATCTAATACTGATCAATGATTACTTAAGTTGGGTTATAAATAGCTAATGCCGACCCAATGAGATAGCTTAGAAAACGAGTAAGACTCAACTCTTGAAAGCCTCGTGGCCTTTCCTCTGATTTATTAACCCACCAGAATAATTTCTATGTCTACGAATCAAGTATTTTTTGATTCAGCATATAAGAATCAGGATTAATAAATGGCAAAAAAGACGTCCGACTTCAAAAAACATCAAAACAGAATACAAAAGATAAAAAACCCAATAGTTAGCACTAAGCAAATGGGATCGCTAGAAAAGTTTCGTCGAATGGCAACCGTCATTCAGGATTCTAACGATGCAATCACGTTTCAGGATTTAGAAGGCAATATTTTGGCATGGAACCAAGGTGCTGAACAAATTTACGGATATTCAGAAGTTGAAGCTCTTCGCATGAATATCGTGGATACTGTTCCAAAAGAATATCAGGCGGAAGCGCGTGAGTTCCTTGCCTCTCTAAAACGCGGAGAGTTAGTGTCCAATCTAGAGACAAAGCGAAAACATAAAGATGGCAGGATCATCGATGTTTGGCTGACAAATACAAAGCTCACTGATGATAAAGGGAAATTAACTGGAATTGCCACAACTGAACGTGACATTACTGAGCGAATGGGAGCGTTAGAAAAGTTTCGTCGAATGGCAACCGTCATTCAGGATTCTAACGATGCAATTACCTTCCAGGATTTAGAAGGCAATATTTTGGCATGGAATCGAGGAGCTGAAATTATTTACGGCTATTCACAGACCGAAGCCCTTAGCATGAATATCGTGGATACTGTTCCAAAAGAGTATCAAGAGGAAGCGAGAGGATTTCTAGCATCCCTCAAGCGCGGCGAACTAGTAATAAATTTAGAAACAAAGCGAAAACATAAGGACGGTCGGATCATCGATGTATGGCTGACAAATACAAAACTGACCGATGACAAAGGGAAACTCACAGGTATAGCAACAACAGAACGAGACATTACGGAGCGAAAACAATCTGAGGCTTCGCTTCGAGAAAAGATTCGAGAACTCGATTATTTGCGTGAAGGACAGATTGCACTTTCTGAACGAATGCGAGGCGAGCAGATTATCTCTCGACTCGGCCAAAGTATTTTGAGCCACTTGGTACCATTTACAAACGCTCAGGTCGGTGCGTTTTATCTGGTTTCTGATGAAAAGAAACTTCAGCGCGTGAGCGGATATGCACTTTCAAAAACTGATACGGCTGAAGAAATTATTGAATTTGGTGAGGGTTTAGTCGGACAAGTAGCGCTTGAAAAGCGATCTTTGTTGATCGAGGATGTGCCGTCAAGTTACTTCAATAAAATTGAGTCAGCGCTCGGAGTAATGGTTCCACGTTCACTGCTCATTTGTCCCATTCTCTATGAAAATGAAGTCACTGGAGTTATCGAACTTGGCTCGCTCCATTCGTTTACCGAACATCAAAGAGCTTTTTTGAGTCATGTTTCTGAAAACATTGGAATAGCGATCAATACGTCTGACGTTCGTAAAAAGATGCAGATTCAGAATGAAGCATTGAACAAAGCTCAAGTTCTTTTGGAAGAAAAGGCAAATGAGGTTCAGCGTGCGAGTAAGTATAAAACAGAATTTTTAGCGAACATGTCACATGAGCTCAGAACACCTCTGAATAGTTCATTAATTTTGGCTAAACTGCTTATGGATAACAGTAAGGCGAATTTGACAGACGATCAGATTCAATATGCAACTTCTATTTATTCATCAGGCAATGATCTGCTGAATCTTATCAACGATATTTTGGATCTTTCAAAAGTAGAAGCAGGCAAGCTTGATATTCGGGTCGAAAAAGTTCCTGTCTTTAAGGTCATTGAGAGTTTAAAACAGACATTTCAATCAAACGCACAACAGAGAAACCTAGTTTTTGAAGTGATGCATGAGACTGATATGCCACAGGCATTTTTGACCGACAGACAACGACTTGATCAGATTCTAAAAAATCTGATCTCAAATGCATTGAAATTTACGGAACACGGATCTGTCAAAATCAGACTTTTTAGATATTCGGAAGGGATGATTGCTTTTGAGGTCAAAGATACAGGCATTGGTATACCAAAAGAACAGCAGGCCATAATATTTGAAGCATTTAGGCAGGCTGACGGTACGACAAATCGTAAATACGGAGGCACAGGTCTTGGGCTTTCGATCTCCAGAGATCTTGCAAAACTTTTGGGTGGAAGTATAGAGGTTGAGAGCGTTACAGGTGTGGGAAGCTGCTTTACACTCATCATCCCTGAGGCATTCAATAAGTCAATCAGTTCGGACGAGCATTTACCTGAGACCGTTTTTCGAAATGGCGGAGCGAATACCAAACAATTTGGAAATACCACACCACTTCCATTTGAAGATGATCGGTGCAATCTAAATATCGGAGATCGAACAATTTTAGTTATTGAGGATGATATTGAATTTGCGAAGATTGTTTTTGAACTCGTGCACGAGATGAAATTTAAATGCATTGTAGGTCAAGGTGCCGATGAAGGTTATGAAATGGCGATTCAATACCTTCCGAGCGCGATTGTTCTCGATATGAAACTGCCAGATCATCTTGGACTCACGGTTTTAGATCGGCTCAAAGAAAATCCGAAGACGCGACATATCCCAGTCCAAGTTATTTCGATCGTTGACTACGCTAAGGCATCACTTCAAATGGGTGCTATCGGGTTTCTTAAAAAACCTGTCGAACGAGAGGAAATTAAAGACGCGTTTAAGTATCTTGAAATAAAGATTGCTCAAAAAACCAGCAGAATCTTGATTTCTGGAGGCGGTGAAAATCAATGTAAAGCTATCGCTGCGCTTGTAGGTGATGAGAACTCAGAAATCTTTCAGGCGAGGACAGGTCTCGACGCAATTTCACAACTTAAAGAAAAATTATTTG
>ENA-ORBV01016292-ORBV01016292.1-microbial-mat-metagenome-genome-assembly--contig:-NODE-16292-length-10808-cov-5.326903_pt1 | contig 10808 bp, 12 predicted proteins | sample MGYA00237777_ERZ505514 | MGnify/ENA primary metagenome ERZ505514 (study PRJEB26160, sample SAMN06269048) | microbial mat metagenome | isolation source: Oligotrophic lake microbial mat | place...
AGCCCAACGTGCCGGCACGACCGTCGATCGTCGACCTCGTCAAGGAGGACTACGCACGGGTCAAAAATGCGCCGCGACTCGCCGCCGCTGACAAGATCAGACTCGAAGAGCACGTCAATCGTATTTCGGAGATCGAGCGGCGGTTGAACGTCACGATTTCCTGCACCACGCCCGCTCGACCGGCCAATCCCCCGGAACCCGTTTGCGGGCAACCCGGAACTGACGTGGCGTTCTACAACAGCTACATGGACTTGCTCGTGGCGGCGCTATCTTGCGGTCTCACGCGCGTTGCAACCGTACTGCACCAGGGGTGGAGCACAACCTTCGGCGAACGGTGCAACGATCCGTGGCATCAGGAAGTCTCGCACAAGGTCGACGAGGCCGGTCCGCAAGAGTCGATGGCCTCATCCATGCGGGCTCAGTTCTCGGGGGTCATCGCACCCTTCGTGGCGAAGCTGGAAGCCGCAAAGGACGGCACCGGCAAGAGCTTGCTCGATCGATCGCTTGTCTACTGGACGCAGGAGCACGGCGTCTTCTCCCACGCACAGGAAAACATTCCTGTCATCACGTTTGGCTCTGCCAACGGCGCGTTCAACACAGGCATTCAGATTGACTACCGCGACCTGAACCGCCTCATCCCCAAGGGACAGTTCGGCGACATGGCAACCGACCGTCCCTTCGTGGGCCTGACCTGGCACCAAATGCTTGGTACCGTCGCACGCGGCTTTGGGATCCCGCAAACCGAATGGAAAGAGCCCAACCACGGCGGCTTTGGTCTCAAGCCCACCAATCTTTCGACCGCGTCTTACAATGATCGCTACACATACTGGGGTGCGACCGAGTGGAATGCCGCGTCTGACAACCTGCCCTACTGGTTAAAGACCTAGCAAAGGGTCCAACCCACCGGAACGATCGAGTGCAACCAGATCCGTGTATCCGCCCACAGGTTGATCGTTGATGAACACCTGAGGGACCGTCCTTCGCCCGGTCGTTTCGACAAGCCATTCGCGTTTTTCGTCGTCGCCGCTCACGTCGATCAATTCGGGTCGGATGCCCTTTTTTCCAAGGTATGCGACCGCCATGCGGCAGTAACCGCAAAATGGGGTTGTGTAGACGATTACTCGGGCGACCATATACGTAGGATGTCAGCAGTTGAAAATGGGTTTCGTCCGAGCGGTGATTGTTGACCCGGGGACCGATCTTTCCGGTCGCGGCGGCATGCGCTAGGTTACGCAGCGCATGGCGAAACAAAGCAATTCAAGCCTGACACTACCCGCCCTGATTGCCACCCAGATTGCCGATGTGGCTGCGCGAACACGCCGATCGACCGCGTTCATCGTCTTGCGATCGCTATCGGGAGCCAGCAAGGACGCAACAGGGTCGATCACCGCACCGACGCTTCCACTGAAACTCGAACGCGACGACGATGATCCCGCAAACGTTATGAGCAAGATCCAGACCACCTGTGGAAACCGCGAGTTCGCGGCTGCGATTGCGGGCGCCTGGACGAGCAATGGCGAGCGATTTCTGAAGTGGGCCGATACCGAGTCGGCCGCCCAAAAAGCCGAGGAAGCGGATGATCTCGACGCTGAACTGAAGGCTGCCCAGGATCCTGCGACCAACACCGCGACCCTTGATAAGCTGGCGTCAAGCGCATTCCCCCGGGTACGGGCGCTCGTGGCCGCCCATAAAAACAGCAGCGAATCGGCGATCAAACAGCTTGAACGCGATAGAGAAACCTACGTCCGGGACGCAGTGGCCAACCGACGGTTATCGGGCGTCAGTCGGTAGCGTGCAGAATCTGAAGGCAACAACTGAGGCACATAGACGATACGCATTTGCCCGTGGATGCGCAGCAATAGTCGTTCAGCGCGCAGAGCACGTTGCTGCACAGGTCCTTGGGGCACTGTCCGTCAGACGCTTTCGACACTTTCGCCGCCCGTCGCTCACAATCGTTGGAATAGGTCACGCCGTCGCAGCCGCAGACATAATCGATAATGCGGGGGCAGACTGTTGAGACGGTGGCACAGGTGCCGACCGGTTTCATCGTACCGCACGACGCCATATCGCAAAATTCGTTTTTGCCGCATTCCAAACTGGAGGTGCAACGCGCACCACCCGTTCCACCGCCTCCACCGACGCCTCCACCGGCGCCTCCACTGACGCCTCCACCGACGCCTCCACCGGCGCCTCCACCGACGCCTCCACCGACGCCTCCACCGACGCCTCCACCGCCACCTGCTCCGGATGTACCGCCGAAACCAGTGACACCGCCCGCGCCTGGAACGCCCCCCATCCCGGGAACGCCGCCAGCGCCAGTCATGCCGCCGGTGCCATCCGTGCCGCCAGCGCCACCTGCGCCGCCGTCCATATTGCAGATCGAAGTAGACAGATCGATGTTCACTGGCAATTGCGTGACGCCCGCCGTCGGCGTGGCCGTCACCGTCGTTTCACCCAGGCGGCAGCCGCCTGCAAACACGATCACACGAACCATGAGGGGACCCGAATCCGCCGGAATGTAGACGCCGACGCTCGTCGGCAAGGGTCCATCGACCTCGACCGTCTTCACGCCCACCACCTCGACCTGAATCATCATGGCCGCGGTCGATCCTGTTCCACTCAGGTTAATGACCAGGAGATCTTGTTTATCCGTATTACAGGCGGCACCAGCAGCACCCACCGCCAGCAAAGCCGTTAACAGAGCAACTTGTTGTAATTTTAGAAACATCGAATTCCCTCCGGACAGCCAGGGCGTTCCGTACCACCATTTGAAAGAAGGACCGCAATCAGAGCCACAGCCACAACACCTGCACCGATTCCGCCCCACAATAACCAGTTGGTTCCGTCGTCATCCGATACGGTATCGGGAGCCGACGTTAATTGTACCACGGACTCCTCCGGCGCGGGCGCGACCGGCACGACGGGTGCGACGGGGACAACCGGTGGCGGTTCGGGCGACGCCACCACCGGAGCAGGCCTCGGTGCTTTTTCCTTACCCACCAGTGCTTCGATCTCCTTGATCCGGTTCTCGACATCCGCGCGGTTTGCCGCCTCGGGTGCCGACCGCAGATAGTTGCGGTAGCTTCGCAAGGCGAGATCGTTGTTGCCGATTTGCCGGTAGCACTGCCCGATGTTGAAAAGAAACGCAGGGTCGGCCATTTCGAGGTACGCCGCCTCGTATTCCTTCACCGCGTCCTCGAAACGACTCAGGTTGTAAAGCCGCGTGCCGCGTTGGTAGTGCGCCTTGGCCTGTTCTCGGTCGGCGTGTGCGGTCGAGGGGACCATCACCGCCATGAAAAGCAAAAGGGCGACTCCGGAACGAAAAGCCATGGCTACAGTGTACATCCCTATCCACTGGGTTGGCGCATATCACCCAGTTAACGCGTTGACCCACGATGCGAGCAAAGCGATTCAGGTTGATCTAGGATGTCGCCGTCTTGAACCGCCTGATCCTTTATACCCTCCTCCCCCTGATGCTTTTCGTCGCCGCACCCGCGCGAGCCGAGCAACCGACGCTGGCCATTGCGGGCGTCGATCTTCCGGGCAGCCTGCGCGATCTCGAGTCCCAAGTGATTGCGTCGCTCGAACAGGGTCTGCGGCGGGCGGGTGCCGAAATCAAGGCGGTCAAGGATGCGGCGGCCGTTTTCCGACAGCCCATTTGCGAAACCAGCGAGTGCGCCCTTGATGCCGGAAGCCGCGTTGGCGTTGCGTTCATCGCCTTCGCACAAATTGAAAGCACCCCGCAGACTTTCACCATTACGGTGAAGATCTTGAGGTCAAAAGATGGCGCGGAACTCGCTCGAGAAAGCCTCACCTGCGGCGCCGCAGATCCCTGCGCCCCGATCCCGCAAAGCGCACGCGCCGTCGCGGTTGAAGCGGGACGCAAGGCCAAAATTCGATTCGGCGAGGTCGTGGCGCCGGTTCCGCCCGACCCCCCGCCGCCCGCGGAAGTTACCGAAGTCGAGCCTATACCCTCTGGGGTTGAGCCGGTCGCAGTCGAGTCTACAACCAAAACGCAACACGAATCGATAGCGGTACCGATCGTGTCGAAGACCCATATCGCCCCGGGCTGGTTCATGCTGTCTGCCGTTGCAGCCACGGGCGCGATCGTTGCGGGTACGGTGATGATTGGTCAGGACGGCGACTGTTACGAATACCGAACCGATCTCAAGCATTGCACCGTCCACCACTCTGGAGGTCCGGTGGGCATCGCCCTTGTATCCGGGGGTGCATTGCTCATCGCGGCAACTGCGGGTGGATACCTGCTCTGGGGACGAGACAGCGACGGGCCATCGGTCGCGGTGACGCACAACTCGATCGCGTTCACCGGTCGATTCTAGACGGCCAGGCCCCCACTACGGACAGGTCTTGAGATCGGTAATCCAGGCATCGATCGCTTCGAGTCCCAGCTTATCGACCAGCGCGGTGCCGATGGCGGGCATTCGCACATTCTGCGTCGTGCTCGACATACGAAACCGCAGGATCGAGTCAGAAAGATTGCCCGGAACAATGATGCGCGAATCGGGCAGTCCGAATTGCCCCTTGCTCGGAACAATGTTGCAGGCCTTCGTTTCCGCAAGAGGCGTGAGGTAGCGCAGATCGATGGCCGTCTCCATCGCGCCGCCCGGGCGATGGCAGTGAGAACAATTCGAGTGCAGGTAGGCCCGCGCGCGCTGGGCGACCGTCCCTGCGAGCGAGGTCGGGGACGGATACGCAGCCAGCGTCTTCGGATCGCCTGGGCTGATCTTGAACATTCCAATGTGGTCGAGCGTTGCCAGCTGGTTCGCCCGCCCCGTCCCCGGGTAGGCCATCTCGCTGTTCAATTGCCCTATTTCGGGGCCAAGCGATCGGCCTGCACTTGTGCTGTGACACGCAAGGCAGTTTTTTCGGCTAGGAAACTGCCATTCCAGATCGTTCACGAAACGATAGTCAACCACGTCGCCGAGCAAGGTGGCGACGTTACCGGCATCATCCCACCGGTAGGTGTAACCCGCCCAGTCACCATCGGTGTGGCGAATCAGAAACCGTGTCTCAAGCAACACACCATCAAGCTCGAACTCCTTGATCAAGACCGTACCGATTGGAAAGGTAAAGTCCCCGTCGGCTTCAATCGTGATGGTTTTCCCATCCGGCACCGCCATCCAGCGCCGCTTGCCGGCGGCATCGGACCAAAGGGGTGCGGCCACCTCAAACGGAATCAACGCCGGCCGAGGCTTGTGAACGTCCACCGCATCAAAACACCCGGTATCGGCGATTGTCTTCGGGAACGGATCGTTCGCCGCATTCGTGGGACGCGCCGGCGCGATGCATGTCGGATTCGCAACACGTTTATCAACACCAAAGGGCACCTTGGGAACCGATGTGCCGCCCGTGCCTCCCGTGCCGCCGGTCGGCGTTGTGCCGCCGCTTCCACCGCTGCCGCCGCTCCCGCCCGGATTCCCGGCCGCACCACCCGCGGACGAACCAGCCTCACCGCCCCCCGCCGCCATGCCGGCCATGCCGGCCATGCCGCCCTGACCCGAGTTCCCGCCCTGATTATCGGGATCGCCATCGGCCGAACAGCCGGTGACAGCGAGAGTCAGACCGACAAAGCACAACCGGTAAGAAGGGATTCGCATGCAGAGAGCAAGTTTAGCCGGTTGTGGTGGGGAAAACAGGCCGCCGTCACCCGGTGAAAGCCGTTTCAGCACGGGTTATCCGTGAGGGTAGGACGGGGTGGCGGTGGAGACGGTGTTGGAGGCGCCGGAACCGCTGTGGGCGTCGGCTCTGCAATCACCGCCGCGGGTTCAGACTCACCCGCTTTGTGAAACTTCCGGGGACGAGGAACCGGCGCGGCGTGCGGTTCGGACGGCTCGGTACCGGTAACCGGGACGGGCGCTCTCGCTTGGGTTGGCGCAATCGGCGGGCGCGTCAGCGATGGCGACGGCGCAGCAACCCGTTCATCACTTCCCGAAAACACACCATACGCAATCGCACCACCAAGCAACGCCGCAGCCGCGATCCAGGGCACGCGGCTTCGATGCACGGGCGCGCGATCCGCATTGATGGTTTCGTCAAAGGCGTCGGGACCGCGGCGTACCGACGAGGTGAGCGTGTTGGTTTCCTTGACCGAACGGCTTTCCGGAATATCGCCGCCTGCGATCGCCCGGCGTGCATCGGAAGCCTGTGCCTCGATTGCATTCAACTGCGGATACGCGAGGCGCAACAACTCGGTCGCAACTTCGCCCGGGGAGCAAAGCATCGACGAGATTGGCGATCTGCCGGCGCTTTTGCAGCCCAAACTATTGCGCGCCATCGATCGCAACGAGGTTCGCCCTCTCGGCAGCACGCAGGCCATCAAGGCCGACGTTCGGATCATCGCTGCTACCCGACGCGATCTGGATCGAGAGGTTCAGGAAGGCCGATTCCGCGACGACCTCTTTCATCGCCTTGCCGTCGGACGCATCGAGTATCGCGGCATCTCGCGTTCGGCGAACTCGCCGAGCTGTCGGATGGCCACGACGACAATGACTCGAACCTTGATGCGTGGGTAGAATCGCTGGCGGACTTGCCGCTGTCCGAGGCTCGGAAAAAGATGATAGCGGCGTTCGAGCGACGCTACGTCGCGCGTGTTCTGGAACGAAACAACGGTAACGTAACACAGGCCGCACAGAAGGCGGGCGTCGCGCGACGCTACATGCAGATCCTGAAGGCGCGCAGCCGTGCCACCGACTAGCGCCGACCGCGAAAGTCCCAGGTCGCACTGCCGAGGATCGACAACACGGCCGCCGTGTGTCGCTCGTCGCCGTCAGACATTGAAGCGATGCCCGCCCTCGCCAGCGCGCCAAAACGCCAGCGATCGGCATACCACCAGTCCTTGCCCACGCCGGCCATGACGAAACCACCGAAGGGATGCGGAACGGTCGCCCCCGGCTGACCCTGGGCATTGTTGAACTCAAGGCTCGCGCCGCCAAGCGCACCAAAGTAGTGCCATCCACCCACTCCCGACGGGTTGTAGTCGACCATGCCGCCAAACATCGAGAGAATGCCGACGTTGATGTCGTTCACATCAAGCTTGTTCCGATAGTCGATCTCGCTGCTGCGAATGTTCTCGGTGAACACCACCGCGGCAATCGCGATCTGCGGTGTAACACTTGCACCCAGCGCCAGTTCAAAGGCAATCGACGGTCCACCGAACTGACCCGATTCGTCGTCGGAATCGACTGCCGGTGTGGGGTTTTCGATGCTGTCGCTCGTGCCACCAAATCCAAGGGATGCGCGGGCAAAAAATCGAATACCGGGAAGCGGCCCGGGCCGCGAATCGACCGCAGCGGCTCCCGACGAATCAAACATCAGCGAGGCGTTGTTGCCAGCGGCAACATGGGCGACGCGCACGATCGGCTCACCGCCCGCTTCTCGTTTGATCCGAATCTCGTGTTCACCGGGTTCGACATACACTCGCAGCGGTGTCTTTTGTTCCGGGCCTCCCGATATCGATACCAGGGACGGCTCCGCTGTATCGATGTCGAAAACGCCAAGATTTTTTTCGAGCACGCCCATTTGCTGGCGGGCATCGGCCGAGTGATCCACGGGCAAACCGGGGGTCGCCAGCGCCTTGGTGTAGGCATTCGCCGCACGGGCATTTTGACCGGCCTCCTGCCAGGCCCTCGCCGCGTTGTAAACCGTTGCGGCACTGGGCAAAACCGCGTTGGCTTGCTCAAAGCGCTCCGCTGCGACTGCGAATTCGCCTGCCTTGAACGCCGCGGTTGCCTGGCGAAAGATCGCACGGGCATCTTCTTTGCGTTGCGCGTCCGGGGCGGAAGTCTCGACCACCGGTGTTGCCGGTTCGTCGCCCCGCGCAGCGTTTTCCAGCCCAAGAATACCGAGCACCATCAAGATGCGAACGGTCAGCGAATCAGTCCGGCGCTTGTGCACGCCGACATCATAATGTCATTTCTCGATTCGGTCATGCGTCTTCCGATTTCCCCTGTAACATTGGTTCACACGGACCTGCGATCCCTCAGATCGCACCCCACGACCTAACCACCCGATGAAACGCATCAAAGTTGCCGGCGCGGCCCTCAATCAAACGCCTCTCGATTGGCGCGGCAACCGCGATCACATCGTTGCCGCGATCGAGGCCGCACGGCGCGAATCGGTGACGCTGCTCTGCCTGCCAGAACTTTGCACCTCCGGCTATGGCTGTGAAGACGCCTTCTTCGGGATGGGTGTCACAGAAGCCTGCGAGCGCATGGTGGAAGAACTCGCAGCGCTAACCGTTGGCATGATTGTCAGCGTCGGCTTGCCTGTGTTCCACATGGGTGGCCTCTTCAATGCGGCCTGCGTGATGGTGGATGGCGCCGTTGTGGGCCTCACCGCAAAGCAGAAATTGGCTGGAGATGGCATTCACTACGAACCCCGCTGGTTCAAGCCCTGGCCACGGGGTGAACGGGCCACGCTGCGATTCGCCGGCAAAGATGTCCCGATAGGCGATCTCTACTTCAATCTGGGCGGCCTTCGCATTGGTTTCGAGATCTGCGAAGACGCCTGGGTCGCCGATCGCCGCGGAGCCGAATTCTCCGACCTTGGCATCGATGTGCTTTGCAATCCCAGCGCCAGCCACTTCGCCTTTGACAAGGCCAACGTACGGCGACGAATCGTGCAAGAAGGCTCGCGCGCCTTTGCCGCAACCTATATCTACTCGAATCTTCTCGGCAACGAAGCAGGCCGCATTTTGTATGACGGCGGCGTACTCATTGCGCACGCGGGTGAGTTGGTCGCGCAGGGTCCACGCCTGACCTTTCGAGAGATGGAATTGCAAACCGCCGTGGTGGACATCGACGTGGCCCGTCGCCAGAAGGCCCAAAGCGCGAGCTATCAGCCTCGGGTCAGCGACGATCCTGCGCGTTGTGTTTCGGTTCCCTTTTCCCCCACGGCATCCGCTGAAACATTGCCACTGTCTCCGACCTGTGCACCCGAGGGTGCATGGGAAACGGGCGCGTGGGTCAAAGAAGAAGAATTCACGCGCGCCATCGCACTCGGATTGTTTGACTACCTCCGAAAGACGCGATCGCGCGGCTTTGTCATTTCGTTATCAGGCGGCGCGGATTCCTGCGCGGTGGCCACGCTCTGCCGCCTGGCCCTCGAATTCGCAGAGGCGGACCTCGGCAACGATATCCTTGCGCAACGCCTGGGGCTCTCGTCGACGGGCGACGTGGACGAGCTGGCCCACCGACTCATCACGTGTGTGTACCAGGCAACTGCCAACAGCGGCGACGTGACCTTGAACGCCGCGAGGGCCGTTGCCGAAAACCTCAACGCCGAGTTCCACGTGCTACAGATCGAAGATCTGGTTCGCGGCTACGTGGGCAAAATCGAAAGCGCGCTGGGTCGCCCTCTTTCCTGGGATCGCGACGACGTGGCGTTGCAAAACATACAGGCTCGCGTCCGATCGCCCGGCGTTTGGTTGATCGCCAATTTGCGCGGCGCACTCCTGCTATCGACCAGCAACCGCTCGGAGGCCGCCGTCGGCTACGCCACGATGGACGGAGACACCTCGGGTGGACTGGCACCCATCTCGGGGATCGACAAAGCCTTCTTGCGAACGTGGCTGCGCTGGATGGAAAAGCACGGACCGCAGGGCAAATCCATGCCGATCCTGTCGGTTGTGAACGCCCAACAACCCACGGCCGAACTTCGTCCCCCTTCGGCGGGCCAGACGGACGAGAGCGATCTGATGCCTTACCCCGTGCTCGATGCGATCGAGGGCGAGGCCATCCGCGAGAAACGCACCCCTATCGAGTGCTGGGGTCGAATTCAAAGCCGTTTTCCTGAGTACGACCGAAAAACACTGCGCGAGTGGGTGGTGCGGTTTTTCCGATTGTGGAGCATCAACCAGTGGAAACGCGAGCGCTACGCTCCCGCGTTTCACGTCGACGACAAGAACCTCGATCCCAAGACCTGGTGTCGCTTTCCCATCCTTTCGGGCGGTTTTGCGGCCGAACTTGAAGCGCTCGAAAAGTTGCCGGTGTAGCCGTGGCATCTGCACCCGGCCTGCGGCATAGTCCGACGCATGGTCGAAACGTCGGTCAATAGAAAGCCTGAACGCACTGCAGTGTTGCTGCTGAGCGGTGGCCTCGATTCCACCACAACCGCAGCCATGGCGCGCGCCGACGGCTATTCGATCTTTGCGTTGACCTTTCGATACGGGCAGCGTCACAGCCACGAAATCGATTGTGCAGTACGGATCGCCGCGGCAATGGGCGTGAAACGACACGAAATCATCGACATCGATCTCGGACGACTCGGTGGCTCGGCCTTGACCGGTGATATCCCGGTCCCGAAAAATCGCGCAAACGCCGAGATGGAATCCGGTATTCCACTCACGTACGTGCCCGCGCGGAACACGATTTTCCTCGCCTATGCACTCGGCTGGGCCGAGGTCCTGAATGCCAACGACATCTTTATTGGCGTCAATGCGGTTGACTACAGCGGCTATCCGGATTGCCGGCCCGAGTTCATTGCCGCATTTGAGACGATGGCGAACCTCGCCACCCGTGCCACGGTGCAAGGGCAACGGTTGACGATTCACACTCCGCTTTTACACCTCAGCAAACAGCAGATCATCGAGCGCGGCCTTGCCCTCGGGGTCGATTACGGTCTGACCAGCACGTGCTACGATCCCTCTGCCAACGGGATCGCCTGCGGCGCGTGCGACGCTTGCCAGCTCAGGCGCAAGGGTTTTCGCAACGCCGGACTTACAGATCCCGCCCCTTACGCATCGAACGAGGCGTAACCATGGCCTACGCCGTCAAAGAGATTTTCTATAC
>ENA-ORBV01016296-ORBV01016296.1-microbial-mat-metagenome-genome-assembly--contig:-NODE-16296-length-10807-cov-4.821622_pt1 | contig 10807 bp, 11 predicted proteins | sample MGYA00237777_ERZ505514 | MGnify/ENA primary metagenome ERZ505514 (study PRJEB26160, sample SAMN06269048) | microbial mat metagenome | isolation source: Oligotrophic lake microbial mat | place...
CAGCGGTTGGAGGAAGAGATAGCAGCAGAGCAAGCTAAAATCCAAGCGGAGAGACTATTGCAAGCTGAAAATGTTGCGAAGGCAGCAAGAGCCGCTTCTGAGAAAGCAGCATTTGAGAGAGCCGAACAACAAAGACTGGCGGAAGAAGAGGCTCGAAAGGCAGCAGAAGCACGCAGGATTGAAGAGGTACGAAGGATTGAAGCTATTCGTCTTGCACGAGCTAAGGAGCAGGCCGTAGCAGAACAGTCTAGGTTTGAGAGAGCCGAACGACAAAGGCTGGCGGAAGAACAAGCTCGACAGGCAGCAGAAGCAGTCAGAAGGCAGGAAGCTACGCGCATTGCACGCGCTAAGGAGCTGGCCGCAGCAGAAAAGGCTAGGCTTCAACAAGAGGAGCAGCAGCGCTTCGAGGCTGAAAGGGCCAGAAAAGCTGCTGTAGCAGAAAAGGCTAGGCTTCAACAAGAGGAGCAGCAGCGCTTTGATGCCGAGAGGGCTAGAAGAGCTGAAGCAGCCCGGCATGAAGAGATGCAGAGGAGGGAAGCTGAAGCTGCCGCCAGGTAGGTCCAACAAAAAGCTCTTGTATCTGTGGTGCATGCATGTTCATTTGTGTGTGAGAGAAATGCGTTTGGATCTACTGTTTGTTGAATTGGTAATACTCACACAAGTCGAGATTTCCCAACTTCGCAGAGCCGCGCAAGCTGCTGCCATAAAGGAACAGGAGCAAAGGCGCATGGAACAGGTAATGGCTGAACGGGCAGCTAGGCAAGCTCAGCTAGAAGAACAAAGGGAAGAAGCAGCTACTAGAGCAGCCGAGGCTCAGCAGATGAGGTAAGTTTTTTTCCCCTTTTCCCCGGGATGATGCAGTTGGGGACGGTGCCATGTCTGACGCTGCAATTGGTGCCTACGGAACTTGCAGGCGAGGGGGACAACAGGGTATGCCCCAACAAACGCAGCCAGAAACCAGTGGAGCCGGTATTCAGTATTTCAATTCGTTTTCCACGACCAGCATAAAGCCGTTTAGCAGCGTGGCGAAGATACCTACTCTGCTTTTGGATATTGGTGATGCGATGGAACCAGAATTTTTCTTGCTTAAAGAGAAAATTCGTCCAACAGTCCCTCCTGAACTACCAAAAATCTTTGCAGACCCCTTGAGTATGCGCAAAGCGGGTTCTCAAGGTTCTGCTGCTTCGCGTAGCAGGCAAACTCTCATGAATGCTGCCTCTCCGAAAAGCCCGTCTGCTGTACGTGGTGCCACTGTTAGTGGCATTCGTGGCCCTCCTCCTGCTCGCCGCGTCCCTGCGCCGACCGAAGACTTGAGTGATATACCAGGACCGTCGACTAGGCGACCCAGATATTCTGCACGGCCTGTGCGCCCCGGAGAGAATCCTCCGCGATTTTATTAGGGTCATGATTTAAGGAAGAGAACAACCCATATGGAACTACCGACTGTTTGATCCACACACATAATTGGAGGAAATTGGAGGAACACGACGATCGACATAGTGTACAAAACTAAATTCTAGCTATTGCAATGTGATTCCCATTATTTTCTGGTCTGTGCTGTAATTAAGTATGCTTCGAGATCAACACTCATCGAGATTTCAACCACGGGTGGTTCTGGAACTCCGGGTCGACATGTTACGTGGTAAACAACTATAGCAGCATCATCCTTCGACGAAGGCACTACTTTCACGGTGCAACGACACGCAATACTTTTTTAGCAGCAACGCAGCCTAGTAGTACGACACTGACTGTGATGGACTTCTTTGACCATCCGATTATTTTATTCTACAAAAATGGAGAGCAGCATCTCTCGATCTACCTACTGCACTTTTTTGTCCTTCTGCGATTCCTCGTTGAAGGATGACGCCATCGTGCCTGTGTGGCCCTCAATCCAGCAGCTTTCTAGTGACGGCGGAGCTGGTAATTTCAAATGACGACACAGGAATCGTTCGACATGGTGATACATCAACAGTTGATTTTGTTCTTTCCGTATTCCATGCCCCTCCTTGGCAAACTTGATGTATTCGCACTCGGTGGCCACACCGCTATCGCCGCCCTTGTTCTTTTTGGCCTCATGGACATTTTTCATCAATTCGTCGGTTTGCTCAATAGGAACTCGAGGATCATCTTCTCCGTGTAGTAAAAGTAATGGCCGGTTAAGCTTGTCCATGTGATACAAAGGTGACACCGCCTTGGATGCCTCTATACTGGTCGCAATCTCTGGTCCGTGCACTTGTTTCCAATACTTGGCAATTAGTGGATTGCCGTAGAATGCCTTGTGGGTATTGGCAGCACCCATCACCGATGGAGGACAAATCGCCACGGCACATTGAAAGGGAGGCGACTCGGGGGTAGTTGACATGAAGGTCATGGCCGCCAGCGTCGAATACCCACCAAACGACCCGCCCATAATGGCAAGATGGTTGGGCAGACACCACTTTTGTTGTAACGCATAGTTTGCAGCGTCTTGGATATCTTGTTGTACTCCTGCTGCGAAGGCACCATCCATACCAATTTTCATGAATCGAGTACCAAGTCCCGTACTCCCTCGATAATTGACTTGTAAGACCGACATGCCACGATTGCAGAGTAATTGACACAGTGGATGGTATTGCCACACGTCACGAGCTTGTGGACCTCCATGGATCAATAGAACCAAGTGTGTTGGGTCATCAGGCTTTTGCAAGACACTGGAAGGTGGTCGACTCAAGTAACATAACAAATCTTCTCCGTCCCGTGCCGGTATATGAACTGGCTCCATTGTTCCAAGTTGGTACTCTTGGAGAGCACTTTGAGATGATAAGAGAAATTCCAGGGACGAAGGTTCCACGTCGCCTCCTCGATCCAAATGTCGGTGAAATAAAAAGTATCCACTGGGTGCATTGAGACAGTTTGATAATCCGACGTCACTTTGAACGTGCACTACCCACGTTCTATCATCCAAGGTTCTCGATACAATCGATAGGGAAGCCCCTTGAAATTCTTGTTGCAAAAACGCCACATCCTTTTGAAGACTCACAGGACAATCATTCTCGTCTGCAAGACATTGGATTGTCGGTTTTTCATAATTGTACACGACGGCCTCGACTTTTTTCGTTCTGGGATGACACAAAAACCCTGTAATGTCGGATTTCGATTGACTATGACAAGCCAAATGTTGAATGTGCTTTCCCGTTGCTACCTCATACCGTTCATAGGTTGTTGTATCGCCCATATTGCAAAGATGTACATCTACAGTCGAACCATCCTGTCCAAAATCAAAATGTGCCGTCCCACTACCCCCGGTGGAACCGACCAAAGACATGTTGGCGTCGGCCCACGAAACTTCGTGTAAGGATACCCACTCCTCCTCATTGTTTTGGCTATTGTCGTTTTTGGTGTGGCGGGCGGCTCGGACACGCCAGGAACAACTCAAATCCGACAAACTAATTTCCAATTTCCCTCGAAAGTCCATGTTGCGATCCGGAAACCATTGTACGGTCGCCCTTGGCTGTGGAAAAAGACTCTTCAAACCTAATATATTTCGTAAAATATAGGCCACCAGACTCTCCAGCAGAAACCACGCAAGACCCATCCATGTGGACAGTGGATTCAAGGCCACTATCTCACAAACTCGTGTATCTAAATGGATGCGTGTAATATTCCAAAATAAACTACGAATTCCGCAAGCTGCCGTAGATGTATAAATGTGGCGTGGATTGTTGGCGTCCAACCAGACTTGTAAGCCGCCTGCAAACCCCATCGCGCACGTTATGTGCGGCTGCCCTGCGAGCAAATCGACGGGTGCTTCAAAACTCACGGGCGATCCAGAATCGTATTCGTTCTTGCCGGTCAAACCCAGCAAATCAATCGCATATAAATGATACAATTCAGTGCCGGGTTTGGGATATTCTCGTAGGTATATCAGTGTTTCGTCATCGGGACTAAACCAATACATCAAACATTCACACACGCCAGCCTTGGCTTTGCCGTCGCCTTTACTACCACTGTCGTTGGGTGTTTCAAAAGTGATTTGCCTATCAACGCCTATTTTTCGATTCTGAATCCACAAATTTAAAATTCCTGTTTTCGGGTCGCGACGTCGATATCCCAACCACGTCCCCAAGGGTGATAATCGAACTTGATCTTTGGGAGGCTTACCAAAGAACAATGGCAATGGAATAATATGGGTTGATGATGTCATGGTGGATTGTTGTATGGTAAAGTAGTATAGGTTTGTGGTGGTTCTCAAGGCTTGCACTTTAAAAAGGTATGTTTGTAGCCGTGTGATGAAGATTTGTTCCGACTTTTTACTTTTGTTGTGGCATCTCTCTCTTGAAGAAAATAAGCTATTCTGGTCCATCAATCAACGATATCTACTCGTGTTTCTGTAGGTGATTGATAGATCCTTCCCCTCCAAGGCTTGCGCAATGCTGCTCCCTGTCTTTTGGCTTTTCGAACAAGCTTGTAGATGACTCACTCGCAGATGATAGATAGCTACTAACTCCTACCTAATCGTTATGGCAGTTAGTGAGATTGAATGAATCAATGTGTTTTGATGGATTGGTTGTGTGATGGATAAACATCATTGTGTTGTGGCTGTTGGGCTGATGTCGGATATGGTACTGTACAAGAACACGCACGTTCAAGAACCGTCAATGATATTGAGTTACTGTGCGTCGTAAAATGTTTTCATCCATAGTCAAGTGGTCAGGTTAATAATATCCCCCTCCTTGGCGACATGGAATTACATCGATCTTTCGGGAAACGGCTGATGCAAATAATCAAATGGGGAACTGGTGTATCGTAGTAAACTCAGATAAAAGATTTGATAACGGTACATATTTGTCATCACAAGTCGCAGCGTTCAGTTGCTGCTGTTCCATAACAACCACCTTGTCTACTACAGTCACCAGCCAGCTAGCCAGAGCGCTGTTGTTGTCACTTCTTATCACTGGCATCAGCTCATAGCTATAGTATTGTATAGCTCCAGCTTGCCGCTCTCGGAATGATAGTTCCCAAACAATAGGCATCCCGTTACCCTCATCTATTTCCTCGTGCCAAGGGCTTCTAGGAAGAACCACCGCGTCTAGTTCAGTTGCTACAGAGCGCTACGCAACATAGAAGTGTTGCAGTCAAGTCAAGTCTACGAAGAATTCATTGCAGTTTTTAACCAGTCACAACAAGCATAATGGCGGCTTCCGAACAAGATATTAATTATGGTATTTGCCGTGAACCCAATGTACCCCGATCCTTCAAGGGTCGTGGAGGGGTTTGGGCCTGCGAGAATTGCAACAAAACCAAGTTACTATCGAAGGGAACCAAAATGTGGAAATGCGAACAATGCCAAATGGAGAATTGGACGATACCTCTGAACGAATGTCCCGTAGAAAAAGCCCGCCGATTTATTATGAAGCAACGAGAAGTTCATGCCAAAAATCAGTGCGAAAAGAACAAGGAAGAGCAGCAGCAGCCACAGCAACAAGCGGCTGGAGATTCTTCTGCTGGGGAGGCCTCCGCCCCCGCCCCGGCCACGTAACAAACAATAATCCATACATAACAACTATAGACTGAAGCTATCATCTTTTCATTGAAAGGGAAATTATAGGTTTTTGATGGATGCCTTTTACCCGTATCTGACTTTTCATGTACAAGACAACTGCGTTGATAAAAATAGAGAAACTATCATCTGAGTCACTGTTCAGATCATGATATTCCGTCAACTATCCTCCCTTTGAAACCTTTTCTCGTTGGTAATCTTTAAGTCGTTTCGAACTTTTATGTCGGGTTTGTCTTCTCTCTCACACAACTCATAAAGCCTTATAATTCTACATTTTCATAGTAAAAAAATCCGACATTCCTCATTTCGGGCTAGACGTTGTGCTTTGCTTCTTCAACGTTAGCCTTTTCCTCTTTACACCATTTTGCACTTTCGATATTGCTGGCACCATAAAAGCTGCGTGTTGTGCTATCCCTTCTTGCTGTGTCTGAAACCCCACAAGAGCTACAGCTATTCCATGCAACTGCTCCTCCACAGCCTTGCTGTCGAGGTTCGTAGTATTCAATGCACAACTTTGGCGCTTTCTAGATGTGGAGTAAAATTGCCATCGGAGCCCGTCGTCTCGGCGCCCTCAAAACCCTTTGGCTTCATCTTATTACGGAGAGCGGAAATGGTGCCAACAATAATGGCGAGCCCAGAAAGAGCAGCATGCAGCACAAATGTTCCAGACATAGATAGCATCCATGGACAAACTGGAAGAACCGGAGTCATCTCCTTATTAGTCGAAGCTGTAGCTGCTGGACTGCCACCTCTACTTTTTAGTTGCCACAGCTACTTTTAGTTCGCTTGCCGACAGATCAAGAAGCCTAGGTGGCTCCATAACCTATGAAAGAAAAAGCGGAAAACAGTCAGCAACCTGTCAGCAGAAGGAGATGATACCACCGTGTCGTGGTGTGTGCTATTAAGGCTGAGCGAAAGCCTTCCGACAAAAGGAGGAACCAAAAAGGAGCAAAAGAACTCGACGAAACAGGGTGACTGACCACGGACCAGTTTACAAAGGAGACACCAAATATCCGTCCGGCAAGACAGGTCAGTTCATGCGAGTAATTTTGCGCAACCTTGAGCGAACCCAGAAACAAACTGTCCTGAAACCACCATCGGTAGGTTCGGCCATCTTGTTGATTTTCCAAAGACTCCCAAAGCTAATAAATCCACCACGAGGCAAAGACGGTTGCCACTACTGCATACCCAACACCGGGAGTGAATGGTCGAAGGTAATTGAGATAATTGGCAGCTTTTCTCTTGTCTGGAGGTGCCTAGAATTTTTTCAATCAAAATAATTTCAAAGTAAACCAAAGAACAGTGAGTGAGTAATTTCTCCTGGACCACATTCGTAATCGTGTCACATGTTCGCGAAATCCATTCGCGCCAGTCGTTCTTCCGAAAGCGAGACTGTGCGTCTAAGACCCAACTACTGTGCATATGGTACTCAACTGTATCCGTAGTGTTTGAAGAGAGTGTCATTATTATCTTTTTAGCCATCATCAACATGGTTATGTTTATCACCGCCGGTTCGATCTGTCGCGGGAAATGATGTTACTTCTAAGAAAAGAATATCATCAAAAGTGTAGTCCCATTACATGATAGGAGCTGTCTACTACTTCAACGCATGTAGCGAAAGTAGAAGTTACTTCATCAGTTTCGTTACTACTCTAGAATAGCAAGCTAGTAAACAGAATTTGAATGAATTCCTAGGAGCACGTGTCCTGCCACCAAGCAAACTAACAACAATCAAAACTCACCATGATCAATTTCACGGAAGAAGCAACAGATAATGATAACACGGATAGACTGCGGGATGGGGATATTCAAGCCCTGCTAGAAGCCGGCGTGGATATGGTGCAACTGGAAACCTTGTACGGCGCCAAGGCAGTTCATCGCGTGACAGAGTCTTATATTATGAACCACGAAATAGAAGACACGCACGATCGAAAATCGAAACTAGCAACTCTGTTGTTTCTACGTGCTCCTTCTTCCTCGTTACAACATTCCCTCACCAAGAGTGATGATGTTTTGGATGCTGTCCTAGAAGCCTTGGTTGCAGATCCCGATGATCCACTCTTGATGGACCCGTTGCTGCACACGCTGCTTCACGATCCTGTCGTTTTGAGTTCTGGAATCATTGTGGACCGATCCACAGCGATTGATCCTCTGAGTGGCAATCTTCGTATGCAAAAGTGCCCTTTCCGTCGCATTCCATTGACCCTGCCCGTCTATGAAATTTATCCACTCCAAGAAAAGCTCCGTGCATGGGAACATTCACGTTTGGAACGTTGCATATCCGTAGCACAAAGCATGATCAAAGAAGAACAATATGAACGTGCGAAGCGATGCTTTGAAATTGCCCATGGCTTTTTGGAAGAACACCAACAAGAGCGATCTCTTTTCCAGCACCATGCCCAACAACCCCACGATATCAATAATGTATGTTTTGGTTTCTTGTCCATCAACGGAAGCAACGCCTCCGCCTCCCAGGTTCAATCGTCTCGAGAAATACTACTCTTGGCCATTCAACTCGCACAACTTGAACGAGAATTGCCGGGCGTCAAAGATGATATTGCCCGCACCGTCAGAATCCATCAACGGCTCATTTCCGTCGCTCACGCCTGTAGTACCGACAAGGAAGACTTGCAGACACTTACCATTGCTTGTTTGGAAGATTGTTGGAGGCGTTGTTCCATGTTGCTCGCCTTTGCCGGCAAGGATGCTTCCAAAAAGGCCTTGCAGATCCGACACGCCTTTGCTCCTGTTATCAAATACACAACACTAATGTATTTGAATTTGATGGAGGAATTGCAAAAACTATGCACTTTGGATCTGACCTTGGCCAAACACGTGGAAGACGAACCATCGATTTGGAATTGTCGCCGAGTCTTGCTCAAACTACTACAAGACCCTGAACGAGCTGCATTTCTCGCATCGGAAGGAATTACAGGCCAAGAGGACGATCTCTACTATCATCTCATTTACGATCATTCGTTGTGGCCACACGAGCACTTTGCGGATCCTTCCATTGGTTTGGTTCATTTTGGCACAACAACGACAACGACAATTCTTTTTAGCACGACTACGAACCCTTCCTTGTCGGCGGACATTCCAACGCAAACCCGGGGACTTGCCTGCAAAGTCAACCTCAATCCACGCCGCAATGGAGACCATTGGATCGAAGTTGCCTTTCGAGCCGATAATCTACAGTCACCCGGATACTTGAATTCCCTCATTTCACAGCATTGCAGTGGTTCAGGGTGGGAAATTCGATGTGCTGTGAAGCCAAAGTCTACTTTTCCATGGTTGAACGATGACTCTGCCGGTGGGATACACGTTGAAGCAGTATGGACCACAGCCAACGGCGGCATGGGATCTCCGGATCATAATGAATTTACCAACACCAAGGTTCCTATAACGATTGCAACGTGGTATCACGTCATTTTGGCATACTGTCATGCGACGAGAACGCTTTCCCTGTACGTGAACGGGCAAGTTGTCCGACGGAAAATTGTTGGAAATTTTGTACCATCCCAGACATTGCCAAAGCTGGGTCAGAACCATCAGTGGCCAGAGCGGCGTTTCCAGGGCTGGATTGCGTTTGGAGGTGGCGGATACGATTTGCCCGTATGTGGGGAAGATGAATCCGCCTTGGACGAGCATGTGCAGAAACTCGCCAAAGCTCGGCTCTCCAAACTACCAAAACAACCAGCTATGCATCCATTGAAAGCAGCGCAGTTAGAGGCGGACGAGGCGGACGAGGGTGGCGGCAGCTCACCAGAGGATAGCGGAGATAGCGGCGACTGTAGCAATAGCGAAGAAGAAAGCAGTAGTGAAAGTGCAGAACCGAGTGAACCAGAAGGAAGTGATTGAAGGAATCAAGTTGATATCCAGGCACGGACAGGAAAGGCAACCCGGGAGCATGATCAGGCTGGTCCAGGAAATGGGAACTACGTCTATTCGATCATTTTCGACGTACATACACTTGGCACAGTCACTTTTGACTAGGCTTTGCCTGCGTCGTTTTTGTGTACCCCTGAGAGGCACAGTTGCAACTAACAATGTTGTATGGCCCGGCAAGTGCAAGGTCAAATCGCAGACTCCCCGCGGGGGAACTTTGGCATGGCTATGGGTACAGTATGAGTAGAAGTCAATAACCCCAGTAAGTACGGTACGTGGGAGCGGAAAGGATCACGGAATCCTTTCTCTGGAAGATTTAACAGAAAGGAATCAAAAGGATTCCGTTTTCCGACGCTGATGGAATTCCATTCTCATAGATTTTTAGACGCCGACCTCGCCTTTTTGCGTGACATGTATGCATGATGTCACCTGAGACCCCATCCGAAGCACTGGTTGCTCGAACCTTATATCACCACAAAGAAGAATCCTTTCTCTGTAATTTCGAAAAAAGATCAATCAGCTCTAACCACGACTTTGTTAAATAAGTTGCCTAGTGAGTGAGAATGTTCTCCAATATTTCGTTTTGTTTTTAGGTTTATGATTGCCGTCAGACATAAAGTCCGACATGGACTTAGTACTTTCGTTACTACAATCATTAATTGCATTGCACAGGCGTCTGATTCTTCGACGTGGTCGGCGCGTCGTTCAAGCAGGGCCGGCCGTTCACGCCGACCGAAGAACGTGCGCGTGGGCAAGTGGCCGTGATTGGCGCGAGCGTGTCGAAGGCGCTGTTTGGCGGGGAGGGTGCGGTCGGCAAGTCATTCCTGCTCGGCGGCGATCGCTACTTCGTGGTGGGCGAGCTGGCCCCCAGGCAGGGCACGTTCCTTGGCGAGAACCGCAACGACAGCGTGGTGGCGATTCCGGTGGCCACGGCTTTAGAGGTCGTGCTGTCAGAAGTATATCGAGCGAGAGTTAGTAAAGAAGTTGATGTATGAAATTAAGCTCACGTACAGCCCTCATTTTTGTTTGTTTCATTCTGATCTTGTTTGTATTGGTGTTTGGTTTGATGTGGTCACGTCGGATTCCGCCGACGCCGCCATTTGATGGAGCTTCAGCGCATGCGCAGTGGACTTCATATGTATCGAGTACGATTTTGATGTTGCCGGCGACGGCTTCAATTGTAGATATCCAGCGGGCTCGTGAGGGTTTGGTGGCCTTAACCATTCCAGGCTCTGATCGAGAGGTGCATTTTTCGCTTGTGATGGCTTTATTGGCTTGGGAGCGGGGAGAGACGGATGCGCAATTGCAAGTAAGAACGATTAGTCAAAAAATTCAATAATATCCATATGGAAACAGTATCTGCATCTTCACCGGTTCCAAAGC
>ENA-ORBV01016297-ORBV01016297.1-microbial-mat-metagenome-genome-assembly--contig:-NODE-16297-length-10807-cov-4.383225_pt1 | contig 10807 bp, 10 predicted proteins | sample MGYA00237777_ERZ505514 | MGnify/ENA primary metagenome ERZ505514 (study PRJEB26160, sample SAMN06269048) | microbial mat metagenome | isolation source: Oligotrophic lake microbial mat | place...
ATCGGCGATCATTGGCGCGCAAGCTCCGTTGATGCCCAGCGTTTCCCAAGTGATGCCGGATTTGTTTTGCACCACAGTGCCAAAGAGGCGAACAGGTTCAGGAGTGAGCGTCTTGAGCAGGTACCGATGATTGCCCGGCGTTTCCGCCAGCGGCAGCGTCGCGGGACGAAGTTCGCCAACCGTGGAGACCGTGCCCAGCAGGTTATCGTCCACCCAGACCTCCATCGCACCGCCTTCGGGATGCTGCAGAAACAGCAGTTCAGACTCATCGCCCGATGCCGAAAACGTCACCGTTTCGCCAGGCTTCACCGACGTGATACTCATGCCTCCCAGCCCTTGCATCGGATCTCCGCGTCGTGCCAGCGTGCCTTCGGTGATCCAGGTGTCAGTGCTGTTCGACGTCATGTCGAAACGGCGGTAGCCGCGAAACGGGCGTCCTGCAAACGCAAACCCGGGGCCGCCATTCCCAAACTTGTCCTGAAAGAAGTGGCGCATCGCGTTCGGCCAGTCGTCGGAGGCGGTATGGGAGTCTCCATAATGCAAAACATGAATGGGACTCTTTGTTTTTGACGATTGATAGAGCTGTTCGAAGAACGGAACGAGTCCGCGGACGTTGTCGAACGTCTCCTGCTGCGGTTCCATGCTGTCGGTCACCCATTTGAACGAACTATCGCGATCGAGATGTTGATACGTGTAGGTGACGTAGACTGGCTTGCGAACCACGGCAGGCGCCTTGGCAATGCCCTTGGGTCTCGCCTTGGCAACCGTGCTTCTCTTCGCCGTAGACTTCGTTGCCGGGTTCTTCGCTGCTGGCTTTTTGGCAGCGGGCGGGGCCGCCGCCAAGCCCGCGAGTAGACAGGCCAGGATCGCCAGCAAAAGCCTCATCGACCGCCCACCTTCCAATGTCGATATCCTTGCACGAGCGCATCGTTAAACAAGCCACCAACGATCGCAGCGCCGCCGGGCAAAGGATGAATGTAGTCTGCATTCACCAAGCGCGGCTTAGCGGCATACCACTTCGCCATGGTTCCCGCGCCGCCCATTGCCTCATAGGTATTGAAGAATGCGCAGCCGGTCTCGGTCGCGACTTGTCGCTGCACGGCGACGATCCTCGCCATGACCGGTGGCGTGACGATCCCACCGGTGGCGGCCTTCTCGCCACGATCCATCGGTGCCATCACCAGAATCGACGCCTGGGGCGCGGCGGTTTTCATTCTGGTGAGCACCTGCTTTAGCTCTCCGGCGTACAAAGTGTCCACATACTTTGGGAAAACACTCTCATTGGTTCCGTAGTTTAAGACGAGCAAATCTGGCTTTTGGTGTTGGATCTGTTCCGCCCAGTGGCCCGCATCGAGAAATCGCAACAGCGACTGCGTTGAAGCACCGTTGAGTCCCAGGCTTGAATAGATGACGCCTGTGTGCTGTTTTTCGAATTCATATCCGAAGATACGGACAGGCCCTCGAACGACGGTCAGCTTGATCTCGGTGGTTCCGGCAGGCAACTCGGCGACGGCAAATCCGCTGCCCTTTTCCGCAGCCTCGGTTTGCACCGTAAGAATGGGCGTGCCCTTCGCTTCCACCCGGAACTCGCCGCCGTTGGGCTGCTTCAGATACAACACCTCAACCTGCGAATGAGTTGCATCGGCCAGCCGGATGCGCGAAGTTGCCCCGGCTGCGCCTTCGAAGTTCACGCCACCCAAGCCATGCAAGTTATCTTTGGCGCGTGGTGCCTGGCTCAGCGCTTCAATCTTCCAGCCGCTGCTCTTCACATCTGTGCCACGATGTTGATACCAGTTCCACGGCTTGCCCGCCAAAATGAATCCGTGGCCGGCGTCACCGAACTGCCGCTGAAACAGCGAGCGCGCGTCGGCTGTGATTGAATCGGCGGTCACGGGCGAGTCTCCATAGTGCAACACCCTCGCGGAACCCGTTTTCGATTCCGACCTTTGCAGGGCCTCATAGAAGCTTCTCATGATTCCTTGCGGATCGTAGATCTCGGTTGGCGAGGTGACGGCAACAGGGTCCGCACCGGAAACCACAATCGGCGTATCCGGACCTTCGTTCCCATCTGGATTCTTCTTGACCAACACTTTCGGCGTGACCGGATCTTCCATCTGCACTGGTGGTTTCACGTCCACATGCATCGCCAGGAGTGGAACCGCGGGCGTCACGGTGGAATTCAATGCGGGAATCGCCACGATACGCGCCAGTGTGTCGAATCCCGGCGGACGCATCCAGGACAGAGCTGGCGCCAGAGGAGCCACAAAGGCCGCGAGCGCGACTGTGACCAAGGCGATGGATGTCTTCTTTGGCAGCATATTTTAGAACTTCTGATACACAAACGGTGCAGAGCCTGTGCTCGACACATATTGAATACATCCCATCGCAATCGCTACCGTCGCCGCTTGCGCGAAGGCAGGAGCCTCGATGAACATCTTCTGCGTCTTCGCGTACCAATCCTTCGGCAAATAATGGAAGAAGACCGCCGCGCCCAGCACGATGGCGAAGCCGGGCGTCACGTTGCCCATCCCGAAGGTGCCAGAGGCCACTTGCAGCAGCATATCCACCGCACCATCGAGTGTCTCCGCGCGGAAAAAGATCCAGGCCAACACCACAAAGTGAAATGTCGCGAATCCTCGTGTGAACCGGGGCAGCCACTTGCCCGACGGCTTCCGATCGCCGCGCGATACCTGCCACCAGCGCTGGAGCGCGAGAGCCAGACCATGCAGCGAGCCCCAGATCAGGAAGTTGACTGCGAAGCCATGCCACAGGCCGCCCAGCACCATCGTCAACGCCAAATTCCAGTAGGTGACGATCTTGTACTTCGAGCGCAGCCCCGGCAGTGAGAAATACAAGTAATCGCGCAGCCAATTGGAAAGCGAGATGTGCCATCGACGCCAGAACTCCGCGACATTGAGCGCTTCGTAGGGACGATTGAAATTGGGCGGCAGCTTCAGGCCCAACAGCAGAGCGCTACCGATCGCAATGTCGCTGTACCCCGAGAAATCGTAGTAAAGCTGAAAGGCGTATCCATAGGCACCGAGCAAAACTTCAAAGCCCGAATATAGGGTTGGCGTATCGAACACTCGATTCACAAGATTCTCGCCGAGATAATCGGCAATGAGAAACTTCTTGCAACCACCCATCGCGATCAGATACAGAGCCTTTCCGCCCTCAGCGGACGCCAACGGGTTCTTCAGCTTGGCCCACTGCGGCACCAGCGAACTCATGCGCGTGATCGGTCCTGCAAGAATGGTTGGGAAGAACAGCACCGAAGTGAGGTAGACGTAAAGGTTCGGAGCTGGCTTCGAGTCTTTGCGGTAGAGATCGATCGTGTATGTCAACGATTGAAAAGCGTAGAACGACAGCGACAACGGCAGAGCGATCGCCGTAGCGGATCCGGGCAATTTGGTGGTGACGATCAGGCCCAAATTGAGCAGAACACTAAAAAACAACAGCATCCGGCGTACCTGTTGACTCTTCACCCGGTCGATGCCCTGACCGATGTAGAAGTCGCAGCAAGCCGCCAGCGGTATCAGGCCAAGGTAGATCCAGCCCCAACGAGCCACGAACAGCAGGTTGGCGACAAGCACCACGCCCATGGCTGCATTGCGCCACCGGAGCAACGGCCAGTAGCCAAAGAACAAAATGGTCAAAAATGCGAAGTATTCCGCGCTGGTGAGTAGCATCGAAAACGGCAGCCGGGTCTCTTTGGAAGGACCCCTATAGTGTAACAACCAGCCCGGCTTTTGTTTTAACGACTAGGATGCCGGAATACTAACAGCCGCCAGCGACGGAAGCGAGCATCCGTGCGCCTTCAGGTCTTTCGATGCCTTTTTAAACCCGCCACCAGCGTCGTAGTTCACAAACGTTGCGTCTCCGTTGTTCTGGATGCAGATCCGCGCGCTCTCAAGCTTCGGCTTGACGACACCATCGTAAATGATGCTCGGCACCGGATTCCCCAATACGTCACCCAGCTTTGCCACGCGGCCCGCCGGCAGATTGCCGCCGCCCGCGATATCGTTGTCGTGGATGTAGATTTTTTCCACAAACGGATCGAACTTGGCGTCCTTGATTGGATTGCCCGTCGTGAGGTAGCTCAAGATCGAGATATTGGCACTTTGGTTGTTGTGGATCTTGTTCTTGAAGATCTCGATGTCGTGTGTGGCCAGCACCATGATGCCAGTGCCTGTCGGAACATTTGCCACGATGTTCCCCTTCGGCGCGAAGTTCGGTGTGTTGTTCTCGAAGATCTGGTTGTTGTAGAGCCTCGTGAACGAGCCTCCCTGCACGGGCAGAGCCGGCAAATTGAACACCAGTAAGCCGCCCGTGTTCTTGGTCGCGACGTTCTCATAGACATCGGCGGCCGTCGAGTTCTCGATCTCAATGCCCGCGACATTGAACTCCGCACGATTGCGCCTCACGATGATGTTCTTGCTCTGGCCCACGTAGATGCCGGCGTCGGATGCGCCGATCGCCACGGAATCCTCAATCAGAACGTTCGTACACTGCACGGGATAGATGCCGTAAGCGCCGTTGGTCTCTTTCGGACCTCCGGTCCACTCGGTCTTGATTCTACGAATGGTGACGTTTTCCGCGCCGTTAATCTTGAGCGCATCGCCCTTCGTATCCTGAATCGTCAGGTCTTCGATGATGAAGTCACCGGCGGTCACAAGCAGCCCCGCGGATCCCGACTTTTGCCCCGCGAAGCTCAACACGGTCTTGTCGATGCCCGCGCCCTTCAAGCGCACTTTCGCTACAGACAAAGACAACGGTCGGTCGATGTCGAACTTCCCTTCTCCGAGTTCGATCACGGCACCGGGCTTGGCCGCGATGAGCGCCTCCTGCAAACGCTTGGTGGCCTCCGCACCCGGACGCAGCACTCCATCCTTCGAGCAGGCCGCCAAAAACACCACGGCAGCGAACAATAGGCAACGCATCTTCATCACGATATTCTACTCGATCTTGTTGTAGGCTGTAGCGAGCATGACTCGCCGCCACTTTCTCGCTAGCGCTACTTCCGTCGCCGCTGCTTCCAGGGGCCAGCGTCCCAATCTGATCTTCATCATGCCCGATCAATGGCGCGGTCAGGCGCTCAGTTGCCTGGGCGACGTGAACGCGCGGACTCCCAATCTCGACAAGCTCGCGGCAGAGGGCTTGCTCATGCGCAACGTGATCGCGAACACGCCTGTTTGTTGCCCCGCGCGATCCGTCATCCTTACAGGCAAATACACGCATGCGAATGGCATGACGGCTAATGATCTGCGTCTGCGGATGAGCGAACCATCGTATGCGGAAGTGATGCGGCAGGTCGGATACAAGACCGGCTTCATCGGCAAATGGCACATCGACGGGGGCCTGCGGATGCCCGGCTATGTTCCGCCTGAACGGCGCCGCGGCTTCAACTGGTGGGCGGCGAATCAGTGCAATCACAACCACTTCAAGAGCCTCTACTTCCGCGGCGACAGTAGCGAAGCGATCGCGATGAGCAAGTTCGAAGTGGAAGGCTGGATGGATCTCGGCGTTGAGTTCCTGCGCGAAGCCGCTCGCGAAAAGAATCCATTCTTTTTGACGGTGCAGATGGGTCCACCGCACGATCCGTATAAGGCTCCTGGCGAGTATGCTTCGAAATACGACGCCTCGCGTTTGAAGCTGCGCGACAACTATCGAGAGGGGGAACGCGTTCCCGCCCGCGCGGGCATTGCCGAATACTACGCGATGATGGAATCGATCGACGATCAGATGGGTCGGCTCATGAAGACGCTCGAAGAGCTTTCGCTGCTGGACAATACGATCGTCTTCTTCTCGTCCGATCACGGCGACATGCTCGGATCGCAAGGCGCGAGACTGAAGCGAAAGCCTTGGGAAGAATCGATTTCCGTGCCCGGCATCTGGTGGAATCCCAAGCTCATTGGCCGCGGTCGCACCAGCGAGGCGATCTTCTCGCACGTCGATTTCGCGCCGACTTTTCTGGGATTGTGCGGGCTCAAGGCTCCCACCGCGATGCAGGGCCTCGATCACACGAGCGTCATCACCGGCAAACGCAAGCAACTGCGCGATGCTGCGCTGTTGCAAATTTTTGGACCATTTTCGGGCGATGGGACGATGGCGGGATGGCGCGGGATCCGCACGGCGACGCATACCTATGCGCGATATGAGAACGAGCCGTGGATCCTGCACGACAACCAGCGTGATCCATTTCAGCTGAAGAATCTGGCGGGATCGCGCGAGCATGCATCCCTGCAGGCGAGTCTGGAGAAGCGCATGAACGCGATGATGCGCACGAGCGGTGACAGTTGGTCGCACAACTGGACAGAACCGGTGGAAGACGGCGGCCGATTGTACAAGGATCGTGCCTACGGTTCCGTGGCGGAGTATTTGCGGACGACGGTTCCATAGTGCACACCTGATTGTTAGCTGGCTGGTGAGTGAGCCTGATTGCATGCGGCGACGAGGCAAGCATTAATCCCTGGGACCAACCTCGAATCGCACATGAGTCCCTTCCTTGGATTCCTCTCGCCTGCGCCAGTCAACTTGACGCAGTTTCCGCGATAGCGAAAGGACATTTGCCATCTTGCTGTCGAGTTGCCCGGATTGCCGCAACCAGGCTGCCAGTGCGCAGATTTTGCGTTGCGAGAGTGATGCAAAGCGACACGAACGAGTGCGGGCGGCCTTACAGGACGACACTCGGATCCGTGGTGAGATCTGCGCACATCGCGGCGCCCACACACACCGCAACCTGGCCGGACAGAGTTGACCAAGCGATACAATCAAATCATGGTGCTGAATACGCAAGAAGAATCGCTGATCAGCGTGGTCCGGGCGCTCCCCGCCGAAGAGGCCGGCAAGGTGCTCGGCTGGGCTCGCCAACTCATGGAGTTGGCCGAGGGACGCACCATCCAGTGGTCGGATTCCTGGTCCGCAGAAGATGTGAGCGACGCGACAAAGGCCGCCTTGGAACAGTTTGAGGATCGCGAGCGGAACGATCGGTGAAGCCTAGGGACGTCGTGGTGTGCGCCTTTCCAGGTGCGGAGTTGACCAAAGCACGTCCCGCCGTGGTTCTATCGACCGAAGGCTATCATCGGAACCGTCCCGATGTTATTCCCGGTCTCATCACGACGCAACCTCCGAACCCGCAGGCACCCACCGATTGCTCGCTGATCCATTGGAGGAATGCCGGACTGCACGCGCCGTCCTACTTGCGCCTGTTTCTCGTAACACTTTCTCAGCGCAACGTTCGTCCGATTGGGCGGTTGTCGGACGCCGATTGGAATTCGGTGCAAGTCTGTTTCCACTGTGGCTTTGGCTCACCTCCGCAAACGCTACCATAAAAAGACGTGCTCACGGACTTTTCGAACATCGTCGCTCGCGCTCTCAAAGAGGATATTGGCACAGGCGACGTAACCTCTGACAACACCGTACCAGCGGATCTGCAAGCCGAAGGAACCTTCTTCGCCAAGCAACAACTGGTGCTCGCAGGCGGCTATGTGCTGAACCTTATCTTCAGCGAGGTGGAACGCCTGCATCCAGACGGCACGCTCCTCGAAAAAGGCCAGCCCATAGCCATGGTCAAAGGATCCGCGCGCAGCCTGCTGAAGCATGAGCGCGTCGCGCTGAACTTCATGCAACAGTTGAGCGGCATCGCGACGCTCACTCGCCAGTATGTGTTGCAAACCGCCGGAACCAAGTGCCGTATCCTCGACACGCGCAAGACCACGCCAGGCTTGCGCATGATGGAGAAGCTCGCCACCAAAGCCGGAGGCGCGCTGAATCACCGCATCGGGCTTTGGGATGCGATTCTCATCAAGAACAATCACATCGATCTTGCTGGCGGCGTCCACAAGGCAGTCACGATGGCGCAGAAGACCGACATGGTCATCGAATGCGAGGTCCGCGACCATGCGGAACTCGTAGAAGCGCTCGACCTCGGCGTCACACGCCTCTTGCTGGACAACATGAAGCCCGCTCAGGCCGCCGAGGAAATCGCATTCATCGATGGACGCGCTTCGGTCGAGATCTCTGGCGGGGTTGTGCTGGAAACCGTTCGCGATTACGCGCAAACCGGCGCGGATTTCATCTCTGTCGGGGCTCTCACCCATTCTGCGCCCGCCGCCGATATCAACTTTCGGATCAAGCCCGTTCGATGATCTATTGGCATGAGTCCCTTGACTCCACCATGCACGAAGCTGCGAGCCTCGCGGCGCAGGGTGCAGAGCATCTGACGGCCGTTGCAGCGCACGAACAGACGGCGGGACAAGGCCGTCACGGGCATGTCTGGCATTCGGAAAGAGGCACAGGACTCTATGCCTCCGTGATCTTGCGCCTTGCTTTGCAGAGCGCCGATTTGCCGGTGCTCACGCTCGCCCTCGGACTCGCCGCCGCAGAAGCGATCCAGAAAGAAACCGGCCTACCGTGCGATCTGCGCTGGCCCAACGACGTACTCATCGGTGGACGCAAAGTGTGCGGCATCCTCACGCAATTGCATGGATCCGCGGTGATCGCAGGCATTGGAATCAACGTCAATCATTCGCAATTCCCCGATGAATTGCAACCTATCGCGACGTCGCTTCGCATCGCGGCGCGGCGTGAATTCGACAAAGTGCAGATTCTTGAGTCGCTGCTCGCCTCGATCCAAACCCACTGCGAGATCCTGCAAGCCCGCGGACCTCGTGACATCATCCACTTGTTCACCCGTGCATCGAGCTATGTCGCCGGGCGTCGTGTTCGCATTGAAGACACTGGCGATCGCGGCACAACCGCTGGACTCGATTCCGCCGGTTTCCTTATCCTTAAGAAAGACGACGGACGCCAGACCACGATCTACGCTGGCGGCGTCCGTCCTGAATAACCTAGGCCTGAATCACATGGACCCCGAGAAAGAATCGCCCGAGCAGTGGCATGGCACGTACTTCAACTACTTCACTGAAATTGAGGAACACTTTCAGCGCGCACGCGGAACTGCTTTGTTCCTGCTTTCGTCGCTCGATTGGGCGCTGATCGAAAGCTGGAAGAACGGTGGGATCCCGCTGGCCGCGGTGTTGCGCGGCATCGATGTCGCTTTCGAAAAGTGGCGATCCAAGAAGACCAAGACGCAGGCCGTGAACTCGTTGGCCTACTGTGCACAAGCCATCGGCAAAGAGGCGGAGGCCATCGCCAAGGGTGGACCTTCCGCCATGACAGATCCCGCAAAGGTTGTCGAGTCGGATGCGCCGTTCACGCTCGCGGAACTCGAATCCTACTTCGGCAAGAACATCGAAGACCTCACTCGGGCAGGACTCAATGAAATCGCGGACGCCGTCGCCGGATTCAAAACCAACTCCCACGTCCACTATCTCAATCTCGAAGAGCTTGAGCAGAGGCTTACGGCACTAGAGGAAAAGATGATTGCGATCGTGCGTGCAAAGATGAGCGATGAAGATCTCTTTGCCGCACGACGCGAACTCGACTTGCAATTGAAGCCGTATCGCAGCAAGATGGACGCGCATCAGCTCTCGATGCTGGAGCGAACGTTTCTCGAAAAGAAAGTCCTGGACTCGAACAATTTGCCGCGGCTCAGTTTGTTTTATCTGCGATAGCCCAGCCTATGCGGTCGAGCGGCTGAGAACGGGAGCAGGCCTTTACTCGTAGTCGTCGGCAAATGCAGACCAAACCGACCGACCGGTCAGCCTCAATCAGGCGTGAACGTTCCATCGGAGTGGAGCTTGTATCTGCCTCCGCGCCACTCGATGGTGTTGCCAAAGAACCCGGCGATCCAGAACACGAAACTGAGGATGTCCTGAAAGCCCAATAGCAGCCAGCCAACAGGAGCCCGCAGGACATCTCCGGCCACCGTCTGAGCCGCAAATCCTCGCAGTAGCAGTGTCATCGGCAGGAGAAAAGGCCACATCCGGGGAGCCACTGCGACAGCCAGCAAGGCGATGGGCAGAGGATTCGTGAAGACCTGCCCGATGTATCCCGCTGGCCGCGATCGCCGCGTGCTGCGAGCCCAACGCACGCGATGGGCTGTGTTCTTGGCGAAGCTCTCACTGCCAATTCGATGTTCCACAACATATGACGAGAGAATGACGTTCCAGCCCGCCTCGGCCGCAAAGTTTCCCATCACGAAGTCTTCGGCGAGATAGCGATTCAAGCGATCCCAACCGCCGATCGCTTGCAGGCAGCGCTTGCGAGCCACAATCGTCGGACCCAGCGCGAACTTCACGCCTTCTAACATCCGAGCCACAAGGACTCCGCCAAAGAACTCGGTATTCATGCCAACAGCTTCGAGCCGCGACCAAAGTGAAGCCCCGGCAATCGCGCGATACGGGCACGTCGCGACGCCCAACTTCGGATCCGCAGCAAACTCGGCTGCCGTGACACGCAAGAGGTCAGGGCCCACACGCATGTCTGAATCCGCCATCACCAATAGATCGTGAGAAGCGACGGCCATCATCTGTTCGAGGCTCCAAACCTTGGCGTTCGGATACGGTGGTTCGCCCACAATGAGCAATCGCGACGCCACGCCCGGATACTCGGCCTGCAACTTGCGCACGACGGGAACCGCACCATCGGATTCCTGCCGCACCGCGAACAGGATCTCGAACAAGGCATACTCTTGCGTGAAGAAGCTACGCAGATTGTCTTCGAGGCCTTCATCCAAACCAGACCAAGGCTTCAGAATCGACACGCCTTCTACGGCAGACAACGAAGGTGGCCGCACCGCAATATACTTGCGTGCGGCCACCAGGATCAACAGACAGTAAACCCAACTGCCGACGAGCAGCGGGACTAGAACGAACGGCATCTAGTCCGCGGTGGATTTCGACTC
>ENA-ORBV01016298-ORBV01016298.1-microbial-mat-metagenome-genome-assembly--contig:-NODE-16298-length-10807-cov-3.912488_pt1 | contig 10807 bp, 5 predicted proteins | sample MGYA00237777_ERZ505514 | MGnify/ENA primary metagenome ERZ505514 (study PRJEB26160, sample SAMN06269048) | microbial mat metagenome | isolation source: Oligotrophic lake microbial mat | place...
TACACCTCTCTATTCGTCGGCAGCGTCAGATGTGTATAAGAGACAGGGGTATAGTGGTTAATGTTACCGAAGATGGTATTCGCCAGCCGGGTTTCATCTTTGAATGTGATCGCTTTCCCAATATCGCTGGTTCTCAGGTCCGGGTTCGGGGTCTGGACGCCCTGGGAGGTGATCGCCATCGGCGCCAGGGCCCGATAATGCCTAGCGGTCACGGTACCAGCAGCCACGCCGCCAGAGGATTTGATGGTCCCAGTGAGCAAGGGGAAATCTACGCTGCTCTGGTCCGGAAAAAGGTCCCATTCAAGCAACGGGACATCCATCATGATGGCACGGTTGAAGGGACGCAGCGCACCCCAGTTGTAGGGATAGTGGGCCGCATGCTTCATGATCATATCAAGGCTGCGCTGGTGCCAGTTCTTGATCTTGACCAGATCGATAGAGATCTCCCTGGTTGGCGGGCTGGACGTGGAAGACCGGGTGATGACGAGGGACGCCGTCGCCGACGGAACCACCGTCACCGTCCGAGCGGGGATAACGAAGCCGGTGACCAGGTTCCTGGTCAGGCCAACGATCAGGGGATCGGTGAGGTCATTGGTGCTTTGGACATCGCTCATACCGAACCATTTAGTCAAGCAGGTGGTGGCATGGGCGAGGTGGCTCAAAACACGGACATGATTCGCATTGCCATAGTTGGCTTCCACGTCCGCGTCGTCGGCGGTACCATTACGGAAACGTTCCGGCAGTCCGCGCAACTCGGCATACCACATCGCCAGGGCGACATAATCCAGGCAACCTTTTAAGGTGGGGGGGTCATCCCACGGCAGTGGTGACGCAGACCCGTATTCGCCAACCTCACGTTTACGGTAGGTGAAGTACATTTTTTGAAGCCAGGCCTCGGCATTCCGGTTGTCATCCACAGTTATGTTTACCGGGCTAGCGGTCTGATACGATCCACTTGCCAGGGGCGGAGCCGGATACCCGTGGTAATAGGGCCATGACTTCCAGGGCAGGACCGGGATGCTGTTCTGCTGGGCATAACCGACCACGCCGACAAGCATGCGGCGCGCCTCGCTGATGGAGCTAGCAACGCGGCGGGAAGTGCCGCTTTGCTGATAGATAGCCTGATCCAAGGTCGCCTGGGGCTGGGAATAATAGATCCTGCCACCGGCCGCCAGGAGTTTGGCTATCTCATCACCGGCGCTGTCCAGACGGTTGGCGATGGTGGTGGGTAGGGGCAGCAGTCCCGCCCGGGTGGTCACCAGACGCGCCTCCAAATCGTTCGCCATCACCCGGCTGCCGGTCGTTGTCTCCCAGGGGCTCGCCAGCTCGCCATCGAGACTGAAGTCGGCAGGCACTTGGCAGTTGAACATCTCCATCATGTCCATGACCTTGGCCGAGGCATAGGAGGCGAAGCGCGCCTGCTGTTGGCTTTTGATGCCCGCCGGCATGAGCGCCAGGGTGGTCAGCACCCCGATGGTCAGCAGCAGCAGGGAGATCACGATCTCGAACAAGGTAAATCCGTGGCGCTGGCTCATATGGAGGGATCTTTCATGTGAGGCTGAAGCGATTGCGTTTGAATTAAGACGTGAGCCTGCCAGCGAACCGGACATGCCGCCCCAAAGCGCCTGTTGTTTACGATAGGAAGCCAGATCTTGCAAGGTCTTCCATGCCGTGCAGTGCCCAGCAATGTCACCAGGGGCGAGGGCGGCCGGCCGCAGGAGCCTTGAATTCGTAGTCGGATTCACACGGAGGACCAGAGGAACCAGAGGTGGAACGACTTGGGGCAAGGAACGAGGGTCACCCTCCGGGTGAGTGCAGTTCTCGGCGCAACACTACGCGCAAACCCTTTCCCTCTCAGGTCACTCTGGTGCTCAGGGTGAATCCCATCGCGAATTTTAGGATAAGCATGCCTTGGAGCCAAGCAGCCTTGAAATCGCAGCCGGATTCCCACGGAGGACCAGAGGGCCCTCCGTGGGAATCCGGCTGCGATTTCAAAGCTGAAGGAGCCCTGCGGGCGACGGCACCTGCGCGCATCGCCACCGTCGGCGGGGCTGGCAGCAGGCACTCCTGGGATGCGCCCGGGTATCTGCTTACGAAATGAGGGCGCTTATGGTGCTACCACCGTGAGGTGGCTGAGCAGCGGCTGGTTGGCATCGACTTTCAGCGCGGTGCTGGTGATGCGTCCGTCGCTGCGACGGACGCTCAGGGTGTAGTCCCCGGCCTCGCGTACGACGAGCTGGATGGGGCCTTGGGACCAGCTTCCGGCCACCCCGTTGCCGTTCACTTGTCGGCGGGCCAGCACCTGGCCCTGGGCATCGCGCAGGGCCAGGCTTGCGCCGATCAGGCCCTTTGCCCCGGCCAACTCGATACTGATGATCCGCGCCTTGGCGACCTTCGCCAGATAGACGCCTGCGCTCTCTTCCAGATCCGTGCGCAGCGCCAGCGACCCATTGTGCAGCAGGCGTACGACGCCGTCAGCGCCGCCCAGCAGCAGATCGCTGGCGCCATCGCCATCGACGTCGCCAGCGGCCACGCCCCAGGAGCCGCTGCCGTAGCCCTCCATCGGGAAGACGGAGGGGTCCTGCTTCATGGGGCGCATGAAGGAGCCATAGCCGCGGTTGAGGTGGCAGACGTCCTCGACCCCCTGCTTGCCGGAGGCGGTGTAGATATCGAGTTCGCCGTCAGCGTCGAGATCCTCAGCCAGGGTCCAGAGTTGGCGGGAGGACGACTCCGAGGTCTCATTGCAGGCGCCAATGAAATCAAGGACGCGCTCGCCCTGGGGCACCAGCATGGCGAAGCCGTGGTGGCGCGGCACCAGGACGCTCATGGCGCCGGATTCCCAGAGGGCGCCGATGGCCGCTCCGCCGCAGATCTGGCCATCCTCCGCCGGCGCCAAGGCCAGGGCCGGGATGGCGCGGGGATTGAACCTGCCGTCAGCGCCGCGCACAAGGAGCAGCCCAGTGGGTGTGCCGAGGAAGAGGGCGGTCTGCCCCTGGCCGTCGAAATCGCTGCTCGCGGTCACCAGGGCGCCGACGCCGGCGCCGCATTCCTTCGCATCAAGTCCCAAGCGGGCCGTGGCATCTATGAATGGCGCACCGGCTTTGCCGGGATTGAGGTAGACGCGCACGCCGGTGCTGGTGGCCGCCAGAACATCAGGCCAGCCGTCGCCATCAAGATCGGCCAGGGTCGCATTGATCAGGCCCGGGATGGCGGGCACGCGGTCGCTGCGGGCGAAACCGCTGGCGCCCTGGGTCCATAGCACGCCGTCCAGCAACAGGTCGCGGCGACCGGAACCATCCAGGTCGGCGGCGGCGACCGCCTTGGCCTTGGCCGCGCCGAGGCCAAGGGAGGCGGTCGCATCCTTGAATTCCGGACCGGGCCGCTGCAGCCAGACGCGCAGGCCGGTGTCGGTACAGGCGATGGCGTCAAGCCGGCCGTCCCCATCCACATCCACCAGGGCGACGCCGCCAACTGGCTGCTCGAAGCTGCCCAGGGTGCTGGCGAGGGAGAAATGGCAGGACGGTTTGGCGGGGAAGAAGTCGCGCCCCGCAGACAGGTCGACCATCAGCTCGGCAAGACGGGCAGAGCTGCCGTTGAAGATGCCGCCTAAGGCGTTGGGATCGCCCACCTCCGACCACTGCCAGCGCTCCGGGATGGCCATATCAGGCGTCTTGCCCAGGAACCAGGTGCCGGCGCCGGCGTAGCAGAGCAATTCGTCCTCATGCCCATTCCGATTCTTGCTGACGAAGGCCACCAGGGTCTGGCCGACGGCGAGATTGTAGAGCGCCTCCTCGGCATCGCTGTCGATGCCGATGCGGACCTCGGTGGGGGCGAAGTCGCCCTTGGTGACCCTGACGACCTTGGCAGTGATGAACCGTCCCTTCTCGTCACGGGCGGTGACGGCGAGGATGACGACATTGCGGTGGATACTGACCTGATCCATCGGCTGATTAAAGGGATTGATGATCGCCCACAGCGGTAGCTGCCCCAAGATCAGCGCGAGGGAGAGGGTGAGCAGCCGGAGATGGGTGGGTTTGGTGAACATGGTTGGGATCCTTACTGGACCCGCATCACCCGGCGCGACACACGCGAGGCGATGCGGATCGCATGACCGTCTATTTGCCGACCTTGGCCTGGGCGGCGATGATCGCCAGCCACTTCGCGCGCTGGACCTTCCACAGCTCCCAACGGGCATCGGCCATCGCGACCATGCCTTTGATGATGGCCTCATCGTCGCCCTTGAGCGACTTGTAGGCGCGGTTGGCCTGGTTGAACTTGGCGTCGGCCGCCTTTTCCGCCTCGCGCAGTGTCGCCACCTCGGCGTTGCCGTCGCAGGCCGGCTCAGGCTCGCCGAGAGCGGGCGGATTCTTGACCGCCGGGTCCTCGCTCCAGCCGCTGGGCGGGGTGTTCTTGGTATAGATACCGTAGCAGTCCTCGGGCTTCTGGCTCTGGCAGCTCGGGGCGAAGGTGATGTTCTTCCAGGCGTCTTTCTGCGTGAGGTCGGCGAGGCGCAGGCCGCCCTTCCACAGGTCCTCGAAGACCACGCCGTCAAGGACGGCATCGCCAAGCAGCAGCACGTCGATATACTGGGGCAGGGCCAGCCAGCGGTTCTTGGCCTGGCTGAGTTTCCCGGGATCGGAACCGGAATCGAGGGGGCCGGGACCGGTATCGCTGCGGCCGCAGCGGATGACCAGCCGGGCCTTGGTGGGATCGCTGCTGTGCACCCGCATCGTGGCCTTGGGGTGGAGGCGCAGGCCAGCGGCATCGCGACGATCATTACCGCCCATCAGGCTGGTGTAGTCCTTCACGTTGAGGATGAGGGTGGCATCGCGGGTCAGCGGCCGGTCGGGCAGGCCGGCAAGAATGGTGCCCTGCACCTCGATGGAGTCGGGACGGCAGAAGCTGACCCGCTTGCCCCAGATCGCGCCATCCATCAGCACCAGGGTGGCGGCGGGGTGGATATGGTCACCGTTGCGGGTGTCGGACATGATCTGGCTGTCGGGTCCGGCGATGGCCATGCCCGTGACGATCTGGATCTTGTCGCGGCTCTGGATCGGGCCGAGGAATTCCACCGAGGCGCCCGCGTCCTTCTCGACCGTCAGGTATTGGCAGATATCCTGCTCGGTCTCGGGGCGGAGGCGCTCCTTGTCGGCACCGTCCCAGAGCCCCCAGACAACGTCGTCGCCGGTCACCCCAAGCTGGTAGAGCAGGGGCGCATCGATGCGGCAGACGGTGTTCTTGCCGCCGAACCAGCCGTTCATGAAGCGCATGTTGATGCGCCCGCCCTTGCGCACCCACTCGTTGCCGAAGACCTTGGCGCCCTGCGACTGGATGTAGGCGCCGCGCTCGACGATGAAGTGACGCACGGTGATGGTCATGCGTCCTTCGGGCAGCTGGGGATGGATGCCGGGGTTCAGCTTGTAGGGCTTGAGGGCACTGGCGCTGGCGGAGGGCAGGAGGATGTCGGTCTCTTCGTCCCACCAGGCGCTGCCGCTCGGCGCGGCGCCGTAGACCACCCAGTTCTCGGTCTTGGAGAAGTCCCCCGCCTCGCCTGGCTTGGCCCAAACCATCAGGCGTTTGGGCTTCTCCCACTGCTGCTTGGCGTAGGCCGGGGCCGGTCCCTTCTCGGGGGCGGCGTCGGGCCAGCCCTGCCAGTTCATGTAATGCAGCTCGTCAGGGGTGAGCGGACGCGGCTCGTTGAGCTTCACCGGCGCCTTGTCCTTGATGTAGGTGGCGACGAAGCGCTTCTCGAAGGTGCAGGCCACGCCCATGCCGGGGGAGTAGAGCACCAGATGCTGCTCCAGTTCGCCGACCAGTTGTCCTGGCACCTTACGGCCGTCGAGCAGGGTCAACTCGGTGGGCGTGGGGGCGAGTTCAGCGGCCTGGATGCTGGCCAGGAGGCAGCCGAACAGCAGGAGGGCGAGGCGGGATGTGGGCATGGGGTTCTCCAGGTCTGCGTGGCTTATTACTCGCATCTAAAATGGTTTAGTATGCCATTGTGTGACAGGGGGAAGCCATCCCCAGCCCGCCCCGACAGGGGCAGGGCCTTGGCAGGTCAGGCGTTGCGCAATCCCTCCGGGTTCATTTTAGAGCCTGGCTCAGACGTTTTTGTCCGACGCCTGTAGAACATTTACAACAGAGCATAGCCTGGATCCATGGCCACCATGAAGGAGATCGCCCAGTTGGCAGGGGTCCATGTCACCACGGTGTCCCTGGTGCTGAGCGGACAGGACAAAAAATTTGGCATCAGCACCAAGCGCAGCGAAGAGATCCGCCGTATCGCCGAGCGCCTCGGCTACCGCCGCAATGCTGCGGCTCTGGCGATCAATCGCGGCAGCTTCGGGACTATCGGTCTGCTCATGGGTCATCGCTGGTCGCTCGGGCATCTGCCCCGCCAGATGCTCAGTGGGATCTGCAGCGGTCTCGGCGATCTGGGCTTGCAACTCCTTTTCGCCCAACTCCCGGACGAAGAGGCCCTGCGTGCTGATTCGATTCCGCGCCTCCTGCGCGAACGTTGCTGCGACGGCGTGCTGATCTCCTACGACGAAGGGTCGCCCGCCGTCTTCAGCCAGTTGATCCAACGCTACAACGTGCCCGCGATCTGGATGAACCTGCGCCGCGAGGCTGATTGCGTCCATCCGGACGACGTCGGCTCTGGTCGTGCCGCCACTGAACTGCTGCTCTCGCTTGGCCATCGCCGGATCGCCTATTCCAACTTCTACTGGTCTGGAGCTACCGAGGCGCAGTTATTGGATGCGCATTACAGTATGCGCGATCGGCGTGACGGCTGCCTGTCGATCCTGGAGCGTGCAGGGCTCACTCCTTTGCCTGGCCTGGTCCAAGAGGGTGAGGACCAATCCTCCGTGGCCGTAGTCGCGGCGGCAGAACGGCTGCTGCGCCGGCCGGATCGCCCCACCGCAGTGATCTGCTTCTCCCTCGGCGATGCTGAAGGGCTGATGATCGCAGCCAACAACCTCGGACTCAGCATCCCTGGCGACCTCTCGCTGGTCTGCTTCGGTCCGGAACCGATCCGCATCCTCCATCTAGAACTGTGCACCATGATCGTCCCGGTGCTCCAGGTCGGCTACCGCGCGGTCGTGCTGCTGCAGAACCGCATTGCCGCCCCTACTCTGCCACTGCCGCCAGAGTCAGTCCTCGGCCAACTCCATCGCGGAGCGAGCTGCGCTGCTCCGGCGGGCTAGGCGCTGTATCTGCTGCCACGGCTCTTCCGCCAACTGGGCGTGGTGCCGGGGTGGAGAGCGTGCCCAGGCTCTCAGCGCCTGGGGATGAAGCGATACCGGTCGATGACGCTGCCATCATCGAGGGCGATGGCCTCTAGGTCCAAGGTCTGGTCCTGAAGGGTCAGACGGCACCAGTGGTGACGGGGGACCATGACCTGGCTGTGGGGATTGCAGCCGCGACCGGTCTGGCTGGCATACAGGAATCCGCCGGCTCCGCCGCTGGTGATGCAGGGCACCCCGCCAGGGGGGAGGCTGCGCTCGTAGCAGTGGGCGTGGCCGTTGAAGAAGCAGGTGGCGCCATGGCGCTCCAGCATGGGCAAAAGGACATCGCGCGATTCGCGCACGGTGCGCTGCCAGGGCCGGCCATCGGCGCCATTGGAACCATGGTCGGTCGAGGACCACGCCGGATAGTGGTCGAGGAGGACCACGAAGGGCTCCTGCGCTGCGGCCAGGATGGCCTCCAGCCACTTGGCATGCGGCGATCCCGCGGACCAATCCTCAAGTCCGTCAATGCCGATAAGGCGCAGATGTCGCACGCAGGTGGTCCAATTGAGGGCACTCACCGCCAGTTTCTCGCTGCCCGGGGTGATCACCAGGCGCGGGAAGAGCGGCGAGCCCTCCTCGTGGTTGCCGATGACCCAGAGATGGGGCGTAGCGGCGAACCAGCGGGGATTGAGGGCATGGAATTCGCGGTCCCAGTTCGCATCACTGCGGCCGTCCCCAGTAAAGTCCCCAAGGGCCAAGGCCAGCTGCGGACGATCAGTCAGCATCGCTGCCAGGACGCGGGCCAGCACCTGCGGCTGCGGACTCGGATCGCTATAGAGCGCCAGGCGCACTGGGCCGGTCGCTGGCAGAGTGCCGGCAATGCCGCCGCGGCCTTTCGCCGCTCCGACCGCACGTACGGCATAGCGGTAGCGTCGGGCGGGGGTCAGGCCGTCGACGCAGAAGCGGTGGATGAGCCCGGGGGGCGACCGCAGGCAGCGCCCGCCAAGGCGCAATTCCACCGCTGTCGTTGCATCGGTCCGGCAGCTCAGGCCGATGGAATCGACGCCGACCGGGCCGATGAACGGCCCGGTGCGGATGGCCACGGCCTCGGGAGGGATGCCAAGCAGACGCCCACTGACCTCAAGGCGGCGGTCGCTGCCGCTGTGGCGGAAGCCCCGCAGGGCCACCACCTTGGCGCCAGCCAGGGATTCTGCCTCACTCCAACGCCGGATAAGCTCGTTGCGCCCAGGCTTGAGCAGACCCGGAGGGATGGCGTCGAGGCGTTCGTAGCGCATCCCTTCAAGGGGCCTGGGCATCGCCTCACCATTCAGGCGCACCTGGGTATCCTCGTCGCCGAAGAAGGTCAGCCCAGCGAATCGGCCGGGATCAGCGACGGAAAAAGCCCGGCGCGCCTCGATGGTGAATGGGGCGCCGGGGTGTCCCACCCAGCGGGTGGCGGCCCCGGCGAATGACCACCCGCCATTGCCGCTGCGGACGCGGATGGCGAACGTGTGCCCGCCCTTGGCGAGGCGGAGCGGTACGCGGTGTGCGGAATCCAGAGGTTTGGTGCGATTGCCATGGTCGAAGGTGTCAAAGAGCGGAACCCCATCCACCAGCACTTGCCACCACCAGTCGGCCCCCAGGTGGAGGTCCAAAACTTCGTCCCGCGGACTGATGCGCTCGGTCAGCAACCACGCGACACGGCTGTCACGCGGCGGACCGAAGAGCCGGCACAGATCGATCGCACCCTTGGCGTCAGTCTCGACATCGATCCCTTCAAGGCATGCGCCGGCATAGTCGAGGGTAGCCGGCAGGGCGCAGAGCTGCCCATGTGGCGGCAGCGGTTGGGCACGCAGATCCACCCCCCGCACCACCGGCGGACGTTCGCAGGGGATGCCATACGCACGCCAACGGCGCGGCCACGGCGCGTGCATCAAGCGCGGGGAAAGACCCTGCACGGCTTGCCGTAAGGACGCCTGCCAGGGCCGAGGCATCCCCGCGGTTACCGCGCGGTATTCCCAGCGCGTACCTTGGGTCAGGTGGATGGGACGGGCCGTCATCGAAGAAACAGGCTGTGGCAATCTGGAAACCTGTACAGGGGGTGGCCGATGGCGCTGGTCCGCTTCGGATGAGAGGCGGAAACGACTGGCTGGCGCTACGGCAGCGGCGCGAAGGCGGGATCGTTGAATGGCACCTGCAACGCCGACTCCAACTCGTTGAACCGCTTGATGTCGAAGCGCCCGGTGACGTTGCTGTACTCCATGATCAGGTCGTCGTTGTTGTTGTCCGGCGTGCCGCAGGACGAACGCAGGACGATCTGTTTGGTGTAGGCGATAGGCGATGCGGGGGGGACGACCTGCACGATATGCCAGCCCAGGACATTGTCAGGCCCGATGCCGAAGTAATCGACGATGTGGGTGGCAGTCTTTGAGCTGCTGGCCATTTGGCATTGGCCTGGGCCGGTCTGGGTGGCCAGGCGAGCGATGGGGAATTCGAGTGGTGGCGCTTTGCCCAGGCTGGAGTCGCTGACATGACGCTTGTGCAGGTAGGCCCAGGGATCCTTGCGAAAGTCCATGCCGTCCGCCGCCGCCGCATCGCCCAAGCAGGGCCAAGTATCGAGGTAGATCATGGTGACCTCGGCGATGTGCTGCATAGTGGCCAGGGTCGTAACGCGGCGAGCATTCCTTTTCACCAGGCCAAGCGCCGCCATCAGCAAACCAACCAGGATGGCGATGACCGCGATGACCATCAAAAGCTCAATCAAGGTGAAGGCGGTTGACGGCCGCCGCCCCGCAGTTGGCGTCGCCATCACTTGAACTCCTTCACCGAGGAGACGAGGCAGGTGACCCGGATACCGCCCGCGACGGTGGCGTCGGTGGAGCGCACGCCCTGCCAGGGCGGGTTGTCGAAGCCCTTCTCGTCCCAGGTCTTGCCCCCCGCCTGGCAGACTTGGTTGGCGAGGTCCCAGATGCGGGCGACGATGCAATCTTGCGTCGGTGCCGTCGGCCCAACCATCACATTCCCAGCGGTGTAGTTGATCCAGGTGCTGGATGTCGCGTTGCCGAACCACTGCGCGTCAGTGGCGGTGACCGAGGTGGGCAACATAGGCGTGCCTGGCTCTGGAATCAGTGGACCACCTGCCGCCACGATGATATAGACGCTACGGGCATACTGGTAGTCCTGAAGCGCCTGATTGAGGCCGATGGCGTTGTTCGCGGCCGTGATGGCTGCGCCTTTCCAATCCTTGGTCCGGGGCTGATTGGGCTGATAGAAGGCGCAGCCCAGCACCAGGGGATTGCCCCAGCGGTCGTTCCAGTTCTCGCGCGGCGAACGCTTGGTTTTGTAATCCGTGATGTTCCGCACCACGCCCGAGGCGAGCAGCAGTTCCCTGGTCCGCAGTGGAGAGAGATGCGACATCGACTTCAGATCAGGGCCAAGCCACGCGCCCGTGGCCGTGGCTGCCAGATCCTGGTATTTCTTGCCCCAGGGATGAACGAGGTAGGCGCTGGGCGGTACCGGGTTTGGAAACTGCGCCAGCAGTGTACCGTCCTGGAAATACGAGACCCCGTTATTGTCCGTAG
>ENA-ORBV01016300-ORBV01016300.1-microbial-mat-metagenome-genome-assembly--contig:-NODE-16300-length-10807-cov-3.655545_pt1 | contig 10807 bp, 10 predicted proteins | sample MGYA00237777_ERZ505514 | MGnify/ENA primary metagenome ERZ505514 (study PRJEB26160, sample SAMN06269048) | microbial mat metagenome | isolation source: Oligotrophic lake microbial mat | place...
GGACCCGTATGTGGTTGCAACGGCGTGACCTACTACAACGCCTCTCTCGCTTTGGCCGCTGCGGTCAACGTGAAGGGCAACGGCGTTTGCGGGTTGGGCGCGGTGGCTTGTCAGGACGGCGAATGCGACGACGGTCTTACCTGCGGCAAAGTTATGCCGAGCGGTCAGGACTGTCCCCCTTCCTCTCCGGGCGTGTGCTGGGCTTTGCCTGCCCATTGCCCAGAAAACGAGCCGGCGCGTTTCAATATTTGTGGCACGGGCAACTGCGCGGGACTATGCGACGCCGTAGCTTCGGGGAAAGTCAGCATCGGGAGCGCGCTCAAGTGCGGGATCGACTAGCTCGGCTTATCGAAGCCAGGCGCGCCGCCCGGCCGGTCCCAGCGATCAGCTTAGGCCAGCGGGTCTAGGCAGCGGCTTTTCACGGGAAATCGCCAGCGTCGCGCCATGGTGATACAATTGCCGTTTCCCGGTGCAGAAAGGGCCCGCTTCTGTGGCGCCTTGCTGAGCGGGCAGCCACCACCGCGAATGCCCGACCCTCGCTCATCTCTTGCCGGCCGCTTCGCCTTCGCGGGTCTCTTGCGTACGACTCAAGGTCCGCGCCGTTGGGTCGCGACCGAGAATGAAAGCGGTCGTAGAGTGGTGGCAGTGGCGGTGGAAGCGGGCCGCCTGGCCACGCTGGAAGCCACGAAGGGTGTCAAGCACCGGCACCTAGCCGGCATCATCGACGTCGTCCGTGACGTGAACCCAGCTGCACTGCCGGATGGCGTCTCGATTCCGACCGCGGGCGGCGTTGCGGTCGCAGAGTACATGCCCGGTCGCACCCTAAAGAGCCAGCTCGAGGGCGCGCCGATGAACGCGGCCAAGGCCGTTGCCTGGACGCTCAGGCTGGCCGAATCGGTGCAGGCGTTGCATCAAGCCGGTGGCGCGCATGGCGCGATCTCACCGCGCAGCGTGGTCGCCGAGCCCGAGAGCCGAAAAATCGCGCCGGTGCTCTCACAGCTTTTGGCGCAGCCAGTCGGCGCCTATTGCCCGCCGGAGCGACTCCGCGGGAGCGTAGAGACATCCGCGGATGACGTGTGGGCCCTACACGCGGTGCTGTTCACGATGTTGACGCGACAAGCTCCTTTCAAGGGTGCCGCTCGCGACGCGCTGCTCAAGTCCATGTTGTCCGGTCCCCCCAAGGCTCTTGCTGGCTTCGGAGTCGACGAGCCTGTGCTCGAGGAAATCCTGAGCCGGGGCTTGGTCGGCGAAAAGCGCTTGAGGGTGACCGATCTTCCCGACCTGGTGCAAGCGCTCGACGGCTGGGAGCGCGACCGCACGGTCATGCCTCCAAAGCGCGGCACCCCGGCGCGGTCCGCGTCAAGAGGGCTCGCGGACATCGTCGGTGGCGCAGCGCTCGGGACTTCGCGAGAAGATGGCATCGTCATCGATGACGAGCTGCTCCCGGACGAAGAAGGCACGGAGCTTCGTTCGATGGCTCCGCCGCTGGGGGCCGTGGCTCAGGGCGCCCAGAGCCCGCTGACCTCTCCAATAGCTGCTGCGGGCTGGCGAGATCCCAACGCTTCTTTGCAGGCAGCTGCGGGCGCCATTGCCGCTTCGGGAACGAAGGCGACGCCGCTGGCCGCGGGGCTGGCCGCGGCGGATGGGGGCCGCTTGCCCTTGGCGAAGCGTCTCTCGATCAACCCGTTCGAGAAGAAGAAGCAAGTGTGGCCGCTGCTGGTGATCGCGGCGCTGGTGGGCGGTGGCGGTGTCTACCTTGCCGTTGCGCCCGAGGCTCCAGTGCTCAAACCGGCGGCCGAGCCCGAAAGGTTGCCTCCGCCTCCTGCGTCCCCGAAGCCAGCACCGAAAAAGCGCCAGAGCGCGGCCGAAGATAGAGACGCCTGCGTCGCGTCCTATTTCCCGACCGATGCCTTCGAGGGCATGCCCAGCTTCGACTTCGTCTGCGGCGACAAAGACTTTCGCGAGGTCGCCGTCACTCTCCATCAACTGGTCACCCCCCCCAAGGTCGAGCCAGATGCAGGCGCTCAACCCGCAACGAAGGACGCTGGCATTGCGGTCGACACGCTGCGTACCGATGCAGGTCCTCCTGGTTCCGGCTTGGATTGGTATGAGCTGCCTGCCGCCGCCATCATCCGCAAGCATTGCTGCCCTGCGGCGGCGCCGCTCATCCTTCCGGAGTCGCCCGGTTGGTGTGAGCAGTTGCAATCGTCCGTGCGACGCGTTGCCGATGACAGCAGCAAGGCGGGTGACCTGGCTCCGGCTGCGCGCTCGTTCGACAAGGCTGTCAATTGCTTGTTTGCTAATAAGATCGTGCGCCCCTACGTGTACGAGAAACCGCCCACGGACCTGAATCGCCATACGTTTCAACAGTTTCTGGGCCGCGCGGCGGTCAGTGAAGTGCGCAGGTAGCGGTCTTGTCTGAGCGTTCAGCGCACGCCCCCGCTCCGCGAATCGTCGTGCTGGACGGCTTCACTTTGAACCCGGGTGACAATCCGTGGACCCCGGTCGAGGCTCTAGGTGAAGTGATCGTCTACGACCGCTCGGCGAACGACGAGCTCGTTACGCGCGCAGCTGGCGCGCAGATCCTGCTGACCAACAAGACGCCGCTCAGCGCGCAAACCCTCGCGGGGCTACCGGACCTGCGCGGCATCTGCGTGCTCGCTACGGGCGTCAACGTCGTGGACCTCGGCGCGGCTGCGGCACGTGGTCTCCCGGTCTGCAACGTACCCGCCTACAGCACGGCCAGCACGGCACAGCACACGATCGCCCTCTTACTGGAGCTCACTAACCACGTCGGCCTGCACGACATGGCGGTGCACCAGGGGGAGTGGGTGCGCTCTCCGGACTTCTGCTTCAGCAAGGCCCCGCTGACCGAGCTCTCCGAGCTCGTGCTGGGGGTCGTCGGCTTTGGCGCCATCGGCAGAGCAGTGGCTGGCGTTGCACAGGCCCTGGGCATGCGAGTGCAGGCCGTCGGGGTCGAGCGGCGCGGGCAGGATCCGGAGTGGCTCGAGCGGGTCGCGCTGCATGAGCTCTTCCGAACCTCGGACGTCGTTACGCTACACTGCCCGCTCACTCCAGAGACGCTGGGGCTGGTGAGCGCGGAGCGGCTCTCCAGCATGAAACCGAGCGCGCTCTTGCTCAACGCGGGGCGCGGGGCGCTCGTGAACGAGCGGGACCTGGCGGACGCGCTCGACCGCGGTGTGATCGCGGGCGCCGCGCTGGACGTCTTGTCCACGGAGCCTCCACAGGCCGACAACCCGCTATTGAGCGCGAAGAACTGCATCATCACCCCGCACGTGGCCTGGCTGACGCTCGCTGCACGGCGCCGGGCCATGCAGATTACGGCGGGGAACGTGAGCGGCATTCTGCATGGCCAGCCGGAGAATGTCGTGAGCCCGTAGACCACTCCCGACAGGCAGAGAGGCCGCGCTAGTCGAGAGGCGGTGCACCGATGTCCGGGAACCCGCACACTTTCGAGGCCCTCCGGCAAGCCGAGGCGCTCCACGTGCCCGCCCCCACCTCGCGCGCGATGTCTCCATCTCGAATGCAGAGACAGTTCGCGCTGCCTTGCACATTCTTGCAATCCGTGGCGTACGTGACCCCGTCTTCACAGGCCCACTGCTCCTGGCAAAAGCCGAGGCCTCCCGAGCCCGTCCCGCCACACATCAGTTGAGGCGGCGGTGGCGGTGGCGGCTGGCCTGGGGCGGTAGAGCCTTCCACACAAGCCCGAAAGGCTTCGCGCTCGCGCTCGCACCCCTTCGAAGATGCGCCCACCGCTTGCTCGCAGCCGATTTCTCCCTTTTCGAAGAGAGGCTCGATGCAGCTTACGAACTTCAAACCCAGATCTAGGCAGCGGCTGTCGCGGTCGAGCTCGGCTTTGCAATTGGTGTTGCAGGCCTGGTCGGTCAACTGCTCCGGGCACACCCGCGCGTATCCCCGGCAGTAGCCCTTGCAGCCAGCCGCGACTCTGTCCGTTGCCGTTGCTCCGCCAGGCGGCTTGCCTGCTTTCGATCCACCAAGAGAGCTGCTCCCTGGGTCAGAATAGCTGTCGTCCAGCACGGAGGTACGGCCGCCACAGCCCAGCCCGAAGCCAAGCAGGCTCGCGCAAAGCAGAGCCATGCGCCACTCAGGCAGGTTGCGATGTTGCGCCCGCGCGCTCCCGAAACCACTAACCGACATGACCGAAGTATAGTCGTACCCCGCTACCCGCAGCAAATCAGCGGCCGCTCTGCGGCGCAACTCACTTGTTTGCCCGTGCGCCAAACGTGCGAGTAGCAGCGCGGAGTGCACGTCCGTAGCGTGATTCCGCAACTGTCTGCGAAGACGTAGTCCGAGCTCTGGTTGCATTCCCCAGAGGCCGCCGCAAGGCTTTCGGTCTTCTCCGCGCTGCAGCAGTTGGTTGGGTCGCAGGCACGGCACTCACAAAGCTTGGTACTCGTAATGCTGCCGCCCGGCCTTCCAGGTGGGTGGAAGGAGCCCGTCCAGGGCCGCTCTGGCGGCGCGGTCTGGTCGCTCGCACAACCAGCGAGGAGCGCCGCTACCCAGCGCAAGGCTAGGGCGAGGTGGAACATTTTCACCACTTCGCATGATACCCGCAGCCCCGCCTGGCGTTGGGTGGACTCCCTGACCGAAAGCGGGATGGTGGGCCTTGCGCTGGCTTTGTCGGGCCTTCTGGGGCTGCTTCGGCCTACTGCTTTCGCAAAGCGCGACGTCTAAGGCCGCTGACGACTCGCCCACCGTCAGCTACTCGCTGTCGTGGGTACGAGCAGAAGGCGCAGAAGGGTGCCCGACTGGGCGCGCCATCGCGGCGGAGGTGGAGAGACGCCTGGGCCGCGCCGGGCTCTTCGGTGCGACCGCTCTAGCGATCGCGCTCGTTATCGATCCGGAGGCCGCGGCGCGCGAGCCCGGAGCCGCAAGCGCCGTGGCGGCTTTCGATCCCCCGCCGCCTCCGCCGGATGTTCAAGCCAGGCCCTTGGCGTCCGCGGAGGGGGAGCGGCAACTTCGAGGTCGGCTTAACGCGGGCCGGCGTTGCGCTGACGCTGGATGCATTGCAGACGCAGCGCCTCCGCCTCGTCCTCTCGCTCGGACCCTCTCTCGGGGCGTTTCACGTCGCCGTGCGCGAGCCGGCACCCGTCGATCCGGGGGACTTCCTTTTTGCGGCAGTAGAGCTGGTATCGTCGAGGTTGGCGGGGCGGGTTTGATGCCGCTCTGGAGGCAAGAGTTCTTGGCGCGCGGACAAGCCGAGCCAGTCTGGAGCCCGCCCTGGCTATCCGGACTGGTGCTTTTGGAACTGGGAGCGACGTTCCGTGAAGGATGGCGCTGGGCGGGGGGACTCATGTCCTGTGCAGCTCGCTTCGGCGGACCGGCGGAGTCGAAGGTCCATCCCGAGCTGGGCTCGTGACCTGTAGCGCCGCTTACGGCGGCGGTCACGGAATGCCCGGCAGCGGCGCCACCTACGTGACGTGCGAGACGGGCGCGTCAGATTGTTCCGATCGCCACGAGTATCGCGTCATTTGTGTGGAAAGCGAATCAGGGTTGGAGTCTTGCTCGTGCTTCCGCGACGCTACCTTTACCGCCGCCTTCGATGCGCAAGGTAGCTGTCCGAATATCGACCAGGTAAATAGCGTCTGCGGCTGGCAGCTCGCCGCGCTCTGACGGCGTGCTCGTCGTTTGCTTAGCCAGCGCTTCTTCGCAGGCGCTGACGGAGTCGTAGAAACGGCCGTTCCAGCGCGTAGTTGGCGCACGCTGCCAGCCCGAATGTCAGCGGCAAGCCGACCAGGAATACGACTAGCGCCTCGTCACGAAAGCCCGGTAGTGCGCGGCGCACGAGGCCTAGCGCCCCAACGTGTAGCAGGTACGCTGCATAGCTCAAGCTACCCAAGTAGCGGAGCGCGGGCTGGTTCAGTAGCCAGGCAAGTCCGTGGTCGGGCCGCACCACCACAGCACCCACCAATGCCACTAAGCAACACGACAACGCAAAGTAGGGCGTCGTGGGCAGGAACAGCCACAAAGCGCACGCCAGGAGCAACAGCGGGGCCGCGGCGCGAGACCCGAGCACGCGCCACGAGAGCTCGAACCCGCGCTGCACGTCCAACAGCAGCGCGAGTATCGCGCCAAGGCCAATCGGGGTAGCAAGGCTCGTGACAATCCGGAGTGTGAGCGAGCCTTGCTCCGCGAACGCCGAGAAAGTTCCGTGCTCCGCCATGATATCCACGCCGATCGCCACAGCCATCAGCGTCGCCAGCAAAGCCCGTCGCTGCACGAATACGAGCAGCAGCGGCCACACCAAATAGAACTGTTCCTCGACACACAGCGACCAAGAAAACGCGAAGGAAATGGGATGTGAAACAGCGTAGTCCACGAGCCAATTGGCCGTGTACGTCGCGTGAAAGGGCAAGCTGTCGAAAAAGTGCTCGCGCATCGGCGACGACGCGGGTAGCAGCGAAGCGTGCAGCACGTAGCCAGATAACACCGCGTAGTAGAGCGGAAATATTCTGAGCGAGCGCCGCGCATAGAATGCGCCCAGCCGCACGTCGCCGTCACGTCGCCGCTCCCTCAGCAGCAGGGTCGTGATCAAAAATCCGCTCAGCGCGAAGAACAGATCCACGCCCACGGCTCCCTTGCCCAAAACGCCCGGCAGAGGCCTCGGAGTGGCGTGGTGCCAGATCACGGGTAGGATCGCCAAGCATCGGAGCCCGTCGAGCGACGGGAGCTGCTGGGTCCGAAGCAGTAGCTCGAACGCGCCGCCAGACACGGATGGGCTGGACTGCTTCACGGATGATCGCGGCGAGCATACGGGGCCCCGACGTGGAGCGTTTTGTGGCAGGCTGAGCGCCGCGCTAACTTCTGACCTTTAGCCAGAGCTTTCAAAGCTGACCGCGGGCGAGTTTGACAGCTGCAATGTGATGAAAGCTCAGCGCTAACTTACCCAGGCTAGCAGCTGGTCGCGCGACCAGGTATTGGCCACGCGTCCGCGGTCGAGCCACGCGCGCTCGGCGTTCAAGGCCGCGAAACCTACGAGTGAAAGCTCTCGAGTGTGATGCGCGTCACTGGTCAAGACGAAGGTCACGTTACTCCCCTGAGCGAAGCGCAGCGCCTCGACGGAAGGGTCCAGGCGCGGCAACGCGCCGTTGATCTCGAGCGCAGTGCCGGTGGCAGCGGCGGCCGCGAACACAGCGGGTAAGTCGAGGTCGATGGGCGGCCGTCCGCCGATCATCCTCGCGGACAAGTGCCCGATCATGCGCACGCTGGGATCCTGCATCGCCGTCAGGATGCGGCGGGTCTGAGAAGCTCGGTCGAGCTCGAAGTGTGAATGCACGGACGCAATGCACCAATCGAACCCGCTTCGGAAGTCCGCGTCGTAGTCGAGCTCACCTGCGGGTCCGATATTCAGCTCCACGCCGTGTAATAGCCGAAGCTCGTCGCCCAGTTGCGTTTGCAGCTCGCGAATGCGCTGGCGCTGTTCGAGCAGCGCCTCGCGCCCCACTCCCGAAACGGTGCCTTCCGCGTGGTCCGTCAAGGCCAGGACTCCGTAGCCTCGGGCCTTGGACGCGCTCACCATCTCTTCCAACGAAGAGCGGCCGTCGCCAGAAACGTCAGTGTGTACGTGAAAATCTCCCGAAATAGCGCCCATGGGCCTGGGCAAGCGGCCTTGTGCTGCAGCCTCGATTTCGCCCAGGTCTTCACGCAATACTGGCGCAATGAAGGGTAAGTCGAGCGCTGCATAGATCTGCTCTTCGCTTTCGCTCGCGATCACTTTTCCAGAGGCGAGCTCGGTCAGGGCGTACTCGTTGAGTGTAAAGTTGCGGGCCAGCGCGCGTTGCCGGAGCTTTACATTGTGCGCCTTCGACCCGGTGAAGTAGAGCAGCGCGGCACCTAGCTGGTGCTCCTTCACGACTCGCACGTCGACTTGGATGCCCCGCAAAGTAACGATGCTCGTCTTTGCGTCGCCCCTTGCGAGCACTCGATCCAGCGAGCTTAGGCCCACGACCGCGTCCATCACCGAAGGGGCGTTCTCCGAAGCAACGACGATGTCGATATCACCGACGCTTTCGGCGAAGCGGCGTAGCGAGCCGCAATAGCTCGCGTGGGTAACGCCCGGAACCTCTGCCAGCTGCGCAACGATGCGCAGGGCGTGGGGCAGGGCTACCGAAATCGGGGTGCGGCTGAGCGAGCCTTGCTGTTCGAGTCGCTCGAGGGACTGTCGCAGCTTGTCCTCTGACTTGGGCCCAAAGCCCTTCAACGCGCGCAGCTTCTTGGCGGCTATGGCGCTCCGCAGGTCGTCGATGGACTGCACCCCGAGCTCCGCTTGGAGCCTACGCACGGCTTTGGGTCCGACCCCTTGCAGGCGCATCAGCGCCACCAAGCCACGTGGGTACTTTTGCCGCAGTTCGTCGAGCTTTTGTACGCGGCCGGTCTCGAGGAGCTGGCGCACCTTTTCGGCCGTGCTCTTGCCGACGCCCTGAATCTTTTGCAAGTCTTTGAGCGACAAGCGTCCGAGGTCGGTGGCCTGCGCCGCGATCGCTTGTGCGGCGTTCTCGTAGGCGCGCACACGGAAGGACTGGGCGTCGGCCTCGTCCAGCAGGGTAAGCTCGGTCAGATCCCGGAGCATGTCCAGGACGTCCTGCTTCGTGTCGGACATGCCGAGGGTGTAGCTGAAAAGTGACGGCGAGCCAGTCTGCTTGCGCGTGGTGTTGTAGGCTGCCCTTCGTGAGCGTCGAGGCAGAATCGCAAGTGCTCTCCGTGGCGGGCCGCGAGGTGCGCGTGACTCATCCGGACAAGCCGTATTTTTGGAAGCAGCTGAAGCTCAGCAAGCTGGATGTGGTGCGCTATTATCTTGCGGTGGCGGAGGGCGCGCTCGCTGGTATTCGCGACCGGCCGATCGTGCTCAAGCGCTTCGTGAATGGCGCAGAAGCGGCGCCTTTTTATCAGAAGCGAGCACCAGAGAGTCGGCCGACCTGGCTGCGCACGGCAACGCTGTCGTTTCCATCTGGCCGCACCGCGGAAGAAATCGTGGTGGACGATGCGCCAGGCCTGGCTTGGGTGGTCAACCTGGGTTGTGTCGAGCTCCACCCGCATCCGGTGCGGTCGACCGACTTGGAGCACCCGGACGAGCTGCGCATCGATTTGGATCCGGGACCAGGGGTCGAGTTTGCCGACGTGCGAAGGGTGGCGTTGGAGGTGAAGGCGCTCTTGGAGGATCACAAGTGGCCGCCACACTTTCGAAAGATGAAGGGGGAGGCGGCGCGCGTCGCGCCTTCGCGTGCCAAAGAAACGGTCAAGGCCGTGCGAACGAAGATGCCGCTGATCGTCGTGGCCAACTCTGCCGATAAGGAGTCCGCATTGGCTGGCTTATCACGCTGGAAATCCAAGCACCCTCAGGCAGCGCAGCACCTTACGGCGCAGGACATGCTCGTCGATTCGATGCGCGGCCGGTCCTCCACGTGGACGCGCGTGCGCGTGAACTTGCGACACGTGCCCGAGGCGCTCCGGCCCACCCAAGAAACCCCCGATCCCGACGACGAGGAGGTGCTTTCCAGAAAGCCTCCGAAAAGGACGGCTCCCAAGCCGTGACTGGGCAAGCGCCCTAGCGCTGACCAAAGAGCGCGGCAACTTCGTTCGGTTTCACCACCTCGAGCTGGGCGTAGGTGCAGTCAAGCGGAGACTTGTCGGTTCGCCAGCGGCGAAACTGAGCCGTGTGACGGAAGCGGGTGGCCTGCATGTGGTCGTAGGCCACCTCCACGACGAGCTCTGGGCGTAGGGGCTCCCAGGTTAGGTCTTTGCCCTGGCTCCAGCGGCTTTGACCGCCCGGCATGCGTTGCTCGGCGCCGTCTACCGCCTGCGCATTTTCAGCCCAACCCTGCCAGGGGTGTCCGCTGAGGGCGTGCTTGCGAAAGGGCTCCAGGTAAGTGACTAGCTCCTGTCGCTTCTTGTCGGTGAAGCTGGCGCAGACGCCCACGTGGTGCAGCGCACCAGCAGCGTCGTAAAGGCCGAGGATCAGCGAGCCAATCGCGTCTCTATTTCCATTTTTGTGCCAACGGAAGCCCGCGACAACGCAGTCGCACTCGCGTTCGTGTTTGACCTTGAGCATCACACGCTTGTTGGGCTCGTAGCTGCCGCCCGGCTGCTTCGCCATGACTCCGTCCAGTCCGGCAAAGGGTTGACGCAGAGCTTCAAGGAGCCTTTCCGGTGCAAGCCTCGTTCAGCGCTTGCCCGTCGCAAGCATACTGGGGAGCGGAGTGGTGGCGCGGGGAGTGGTACGTCGTGCACCTCCACGGCTTCAAGTAGTCGAGGTCGGGGGCAAGGTGCAGCAGCCCAGGGTCGAGTCTCAGCGGGAGACCGCGCCTAGGAAGAGGGCGGCCCGCAGCGCAGCGCGGCTCAAGCCTGCACCAACCGGTAGGGCTCGTGTCTCGGTTGCCTGGCAAAATCGGCAAACTCCGGCCAAATAGCCGAGCCTGCGCCGCGCGGGCAGGAGAGCGCGTCGCATCCATTCCGATCACGCCTCTACACGTGAGCCGATCGGACGCCGTTGGCTGCTCACCAAATCCTGTTGCAGTTAGTGGTGGACGGTGCCAAAGATCAGGTTCCGCCGCACCCGAGGGGGCGATTCGGTCCGGCACACGAATGAATATGGCCAGCGAGGCAACAATCCAAACCATCTCCAAGGCGCTCGGGGAGGCCGATGAGGGCCCTGTCGCTCAAATTCTCGCCTGCGTCGAGGCTCTGGGCGAAGAGACGTGCCTAGCGCTCCTCACCGAGACCTGTCTCTTATACACATCTGACGCTGCCGACGAATAGAGAGGTGTAG
>ENA-ORBV01016301-ORBV01016301.1-microbial-mat-metagenome-genome-assembly--contig:-NODE-16301-length-10806-cov-22.231336_pt1 | contig 10806 bp, 9 predicted proteins | sample MGYA00237777_ERZ505514 | MGnify/ENA primary metagenome ERZ505514 (study PRJEB26160, sample SAMN06269048) | microbial mat metagenome | isolation source: Oligotrophic lake microbial mat | place...
TTCAAGCAGAAGACGGCATACGAGATTCGCCTTAGTCTCGTGGGCTCGGAGATGTGTATAAGAGACAGGCTCGGTGGTCATGCCGATGCCGCTGTCGCGCACCTCGAACGCGACACTGTCGCCGCGAGCCGGGCGAACGGTCAGCACCACCTCGCCGCGCTGCGTGAACTTGAGGGCGTTTCCCACGAGATTCAGGAGGATCTGGCGGAGGCGCATGGCGTCGGTGACGATGGACTCCCTCAGGCCGGGCGCGGCCTCAAGCCGCAGGGCGATGCCCTTGGCCTTGGCGCGGGCGGCCATGAGTTCCAAGACCTGGCCCGCCACGCACGCCGGGCTCGCGTCCAGCGGCTCGATCGTGACCTGCCCGGCCTCGATCTTGGAGATGTCCAAGAGGTCATTGAGCACCGCCATCAGGTGCTCGCCGTTTTGGTGGATCGTCCGGGCCGTTGATTCACGCTGCTCGTCGGTCTGCGAGGAATGGTTGAGCAGTTCGGCGTAGCCCAGGATGGCGGACATCGGAGTCCGGATCTCATGGCTCATATGGGCCAGGAAGTCGGTCTTGGCGCGGCTGGCCGACTCGGCGGCGCGGCGGGCCTCGTCGCCCTCGGCCGCGCGCTCCACAACCAGCCGTTCGAGCTCGTCGTTGCGCGTCCGCAGCGCGTCGGCCAGCTCCCGCTCGAGCCGCCCGGCGGTGAACGCGGACTTGAACCCCGGGAGCCGGCTGGCGAACTTCCACGTCCACCAGTTCAGCACGATCAGGCAGACCGCCAGCAGGCGATACCCAGGCCAGAGGAACATCACGATCGACATCGCGTACCCGCACACCGCGCACCACAGGAAGATCCACGCGAGTTCCATCAGACTCGGGTTGCGGTCCTTCCGATTCTCACCTTGGTGGCAGCGCACCCAAAAGTGGAAGATACGGGCGTACCCCACGATGACCCCCACCGTCGCGACCAGCAGAACCAGAACCCAAGGCCAGTCGGTGCGACCGGCGGCATCCACCAGGGAGTGCGTTCGCGGCATGTAGGTGCCGTCGTTGGTGAAGAAGTCCCAGGAAGAGCCGGCGGACGGGGCGTGGGTGTGGGCCACTGCCCCGGCCACCGGCGGGGTTGCGGCGTCGACCGCCATGCCGCAGGCGGCATCGATCCCGGCGGACCCTTGGCGTGTCGACGGCGCATCCATGCTCGCGGTCCATCGGGGATTCCCCGTGGAGGCCAAAGGCCAACCGCATCCCCAGCCAAAAATCAAGCGCGGCGCCCGGTGGAACCGCGCGGGCGTGCCTCCCAACCACCTGAACAGGGTGGTGGCGACGGACCCGAGAACGGAGGGTCCACAGGAATCTGGGGGCGGAACAAACCCCCACCCGCCGCATTCGTACAGGGTGGGGGAGAGTCGGGAACGCCAAACAATCCCGGACTTGGCTTGGCGACCGGCCCGCGCAGGGCCGATAGTTGAAGCGGGTCCATCGCGGGCCAGGACGCCCCGCGCACCAGGCAGCCCGGAGGCCACAGATGTCGCAGTTCAAGAGCCAGAAAGACCACGACTCGGCCATCAATCAGGCTGGCCATAATGGGGCGGGCAAGCCCGGCTCCGGGGCCGAGCTGGCCTCGCTCATCGAATCCAACCTCGACCGCCGGCGTTTCCAGGACCAGCACTGGTCCGGCACGTTCTGGGAGTACCTCGACATCGTGCAGGGCAACCCGGCGGTGCTCCGCAACGCCTACCAGCGCCTGTTCGACGCCATCATGTCCCACGGCAGCGAGAAGTACCGCCTCTTCAAGAAAGAGTGCGTCCGCTACCACTTCTTCTCCGACCCCTTTGACCACGGCGCCGACGCCATCTTCGGGCTCGACTTCGCGCTCATGTCGCTGGTCGATTTCCTGCGGTCGGCGGCCGAGGGGTATGGGACCGACAAGCGCGTCCTGCTCCTGCACGGCCCGGTCGGGTCGAGCAAGTCGACGATGGCCCGCATCCTCAAGAAGGGCATCGAGCATTACTCCAAGACGCCCGACGGGGCGCTCTACTCGTTCTCGTGGCTGCTCGACGACCGCTGCGAGGTCTCCGCCAGCGGCGAGAACCCGCGCCTGGCCCGGCGTGACCACGAGTACAAGTCCCCCATGAACGAGGAGCCGTTGGTCCTGGTGCCCAAAGAGGCGCGGGCCGCCTTGCTCGCCAAGATCAACGAGAAGTTCACGCCCAAGCACCACAACGGCAAGATCAAGGTCTATGGCGAGCCCGACCCCTTCAGCCGCAAGATCGTGGAAGACCTGATGGCCTTCTACGACGGCGACTGGCGCAAGGCGATGGAGCACGTCCGCGTCCGCCGTATTGTGCTGAGCGAGAAGGACCGCATCGGCATCGGAACCTTCCAGCCCAAGGACGAGAAGAACCAGGACTCGACCGAGCTGACCGGCGACATCAACTACCGCAAGATCGCGCAGTACGGCAGCGACAGCGACCCCCGCGCGTTCAACTTCGACGGCGAACTGAACATCGCCAACCGCGGCATCTGCGAGTTCATCGAGCTGCTGAAGCTGGATGTGGCGTTCCTCTACGACCTGCTGGGCGCGACGCAGGAGCACACGATCAAGCCCAAGAAGTTCGCCCAGACCCACATCGACGAGGTCATCATCGGGCACACCAACGAGCCCGAGTACAAGCGCCTGCAGAGCAACGAGATGATGGAGGCCTTCCGCGACCGCACGATCAAGATCGACGTCCCGTACAACATCAGGCTGGATGACGAGATCCGGATCTACCAGAAGGACTTCGGCCCGACGCGGATCAAGAGCATCCACATCGCCCCGCACACGCTGGAAGTCGCGGCCATGTGGGCCGTCCTGACCCGCCTCGAAGAGCCCAAAAAGGCCGGGCTGAGCCTGCTCCAGAAGCTCAAACTCTACAACGGGCGCTCCATGCCGGGCTACACCGAGGACTCGGTCAAGGAACTCAAGGAAGAGGCACCGCGCGAGGGCATGAGCGGCATCAGCCCACGCTACATCCAGGACAAGGTGAGCAACACCCTCGTGAGCCATCAGGCCATCGAGGAGAAGGCGATCAACCCGTTCATGGTGCTCAACGAGCTTGAGAGCGGCCTGTCGCACCACTCGCTGATCAACGACGAAGACCTCAAGAAGCGGTATCGCGAGCTCCTGGCCGTGGTGAAGGAGGAGTACGAGGACATCATCAAGGGCGAGGTCCAGCGGGCGATCAGCGCGGATGAAGAGGCGATCAAGCGGCTGTGTACCAACTACATCGAGTCCGTCCGGGCCTACACGCAGAAGGAGAAGGTGCAGAACAAGTACACCGGGCGCTACGACGAGCCCGACGAGCGCCTGATGCGCTCGATCGAAGAGAAGATCGATATCCCCGACAGCCGCAAGGATGATTTCAGGCAGGAGATCATGAACTACATCGGCGCGCTGGCGCTGGACGGCAAGCGGTTCGAGTACAACACCAACGCGCGGCTCTACAAGGCCCTCGAACTGAAACTGTTCGAGGACAGCCGCGACACCATCAAGCTCAAGAACCTGGTGAGCAGCGTGGTTGACGACGAGACCCAGCAGAAGATCGACATCGTCAAGCAGCGGCTCATCAAGCAGTTCGGGTACAACGAGACGAGCGCGACGGACGTGCTGAACTATGTGGCGAGTATCTTTGCGCGGGGGGATGCCAAGAAGCATTGATCGGATGGCACGGGGTGAGCCGGCTCTCCGAGCCGGTTCCCCTACAGCACCTACCGAGCCTCACGGCACGGCAATCGGTCGGCCTCCGCGCTTACTCAAGACGGCCATGCCGCCACGACGCTCATGGTGCCACAACTGTTCTGCTCGGCGTGGTGGGCATCCTCGTGCGCCCAAAGCGCAGCGGGTTGATCCCGGCCGTGGGGCCGCTGATCGCACGGCTCGAAGCCGAGATCGAGTTCCGAGTCTCGGACCAGGTCAAAACCGAAGCCCTGTTGCTCGCGGGTGAGGAGCGGGCGCATCCATGAGTTCGTTCGTCGACCCCACCATCGTCGATCCCATTCCCCCCGGACTTGCTCGCCGCATTCGAGGCCGCCGCCCGGCGCCCGCTCGACCTCCGCATGCGCTACGCCTTCATCAAGACCTACAAGCCGTGCTCGACGACGCCCCCTACCGCTCATTCGATACCATGGAGCAGGATCGCCAATGGTGCGAGGCCAACCTTCCCGAGTGGCTCGGGGATGGGCGTACCCAAACTCATCTGCGCGGCCTGCGGCGATGACGTGGCGGGCCTCTCTGCAGTCGATAGTGCGATCAAGTGTCCGGAGTGCGGGCATCTTGGCCCACCGGTGCCGGTGCCGATCCGAACGCACCGAGGCCCGGCGCTCATTCTCTTCGCAGTGGTCGCCGGGGTCAGCAACCTGGTGGTGCTCATCGGCGCAACGCTGTACTGCATGATCAGTTTCGCCATTGATTGGTCCTTGAGCGAAGCGATCCGCGCCGCCTTTCCCTTTGCGATGCTCGCAGGCCTGTGCGCCCTCACGCTGGCAGTGAGCGTGCCGCGTTCGGGACCTGGCGCAAACGCGCTGCGCCTCGGGCTCACTGTCGGCCATGTGTTGCTCTTCATGGCCGCGTGGGCGCTGTGGTTTGCGGGGATTGCCGGCCAGCGCTGGGGAGAGCCGGTGTGGCTGGCCGCGCTGCTTTGCGGACAGGCCGTCGTGTCGATGGCGTGGCTGATCCTCTGCGTACGCCGCGCTCGACGCGGCAACGCGTTGACTAAGCAGGATTGAGCGATGGCCACCTGATTGTCTACTCCCCCTCCCCCAGATCAAACTCATCCACATCCCCAACCACCGTCGCCGCGTGCTTGCCCACCTCGTGCAGCACGTCCTGGGCCCTCATGCCTTTCACCGGATAGCTCGCCTCCAGCGCCTCGCCCAGATGTTCCGGCGTCGCCAGCACGAACCGCACCGGCGTCGCCACCCGCCAGGCCGCGAATCGCAGGGCGCGGGCCAGGTGCGCCTGCGTTGTACACGCGATCAACTCCCCGCCCGCGAACCGCAGCGGCAGGATCGCGAACTGCCACGCCTGTCGGCTCGTCACGATCGCCAGCGCGTCCGGATCACTCTCCGATCGCCGCGGGTCGATGGGCCTGACCATTGCAGAGTACTGCTCGGCCCAGGCCTGCTCGACCTGCCGCGGGCACACGCCGAACAGCCGCTCGGCCAGGTCACCGAAAGGCCGCCCGCTGCGGGTCTGCTCGCCAAGCACTTCGTCCCGCTGGGCCGCCGTGAGCACGCCACGACGCACGAGTAACTCGCCAATCCTGAGCACCATCGGATTGCCTCCCACACACCGTCGCGGCGTTCCGCGCACCGCGCGGGGACGGGCGACATCCGTCGCCGACCCTGCATCGGTGGGGAGGGCGTACGAGGCGAACACGGGGTGATAGGTTGGTGCTAATCCCATGCCAATGCGAGGGTTAGAACGGGCGGGCCGGATGTATCGCGCGGAGATGGCCCGATCGCGAGGTGGCCCGCCGCCCTGATTCTCGGGCGTTCCCGCAAGAGGGGAGATGGGCTTGGGCCCCAAGCCAGGCCAAGGCCCGCAACCCCTCACACCACCCACGCCCCCGTACCCTCGCCCATGCCGCCTCTGGCACGAATGCTGGTGCCCGCCCTGGAAGACCTCGCGCGGCAACTGCGCTTCGCGCCCCGCGAAGCCCTGCTCCGCGACATCGAACGGGCCGAGGCTCTTGCCCCCGCCATCAACGGCGAGTCCTTCTATGACGAGGCCTGGATCGTTGAGCAGGTCACGGGCTATCAACCCAAGATCGACTCGCCCGCGACCATCGTCGGCTCGGCCTTGCTCTCGGACCTCTCGGCGTTCGTCGAACGCCTCAGCGAATCGGCCCGGCTCACGTCCGACGACCTGCCCGCGGGCTGGATGGACCCCGACGCCCTCGGCAAACGTTGGAATCTGAGTCGCAAAACGCTGGACCGCTACCGCAAGCGGGGGCTGTGCGCGAGGCGGATCGTCGGCCCCGACGCCAGGGTGCGCCTGGCCTTCGCGCCCGGCGTCATCGCGGCGTTCGAGGCCGCCCAGCAACCGGCCCTGCAGCGGGCCCGCGGGTTCTCGCGGATCTCCGCGGACGATGAGGCCCGCATGATCCGGCGCGCGGCCCGGTACCGCGCCGCCTTCAACTGCACGCTCAACGAGGCGGCCCGACGACTGGCGACGCGGTTCGACCGCAGCCTCGAGGCCGTGCGCCAGGTTCTGCAACGCCACGACCGCGAGAACCCGTCGGGACGGATCTTTACCGAGCCCGGACCGCCCGATGCCAGGTTCGAGCGCCTCGCGTGGAGGGCCTGGAGACGAGCGATCGACCCCGGGTTGCTGGCGACGCGGTCCAAACGGTCGCGAGTCTCCGTGGTGCGGGCGATCAACCACCAGCGCGCGAGGTTGCTGCGCTCCGCGTTTGGCACCGGGCGGCGCGAGAATGGCACGGCCGCGCAGACGCTCGCTTGGTTGTCACAAGCACAAGTCGACAAGATCCTCACGAGCCAACCGGCGAGGACGGGACTGGGCGCTCCCGTGATGATCGACGCCCTCGCGTGGATCGAGGTCGCCCGCCGATCCACCGCGCCGCTGGGGGTCGAGGAACGCCTCCGCGCCCAGGCGTACCACCTGCTTCTTTCCCGCGTGGCGTCGATCACGGCGGGGCTGTCGAACTCGATCCCCGAGGCCGAGCGCCTCGACGAGGCCGAGACGCTGCTCCGATGGGCCGCGCGCCTCAAGGTCGAGTTGATCCGGTCGCAGCAGGGCTTGCTGCTCCGGGCGATGCAATCTCGCCTGGCCCGCCCGCTGGAAGAGGTGCGGGCGGCGGACCTCGCGCCGCTCGTGAGTCTTGGCGTCGCCGCCATCGCCGACGCCGTCGATTCGTACGACCCGTTCAGCACGGCGGGCACGGGCAAACTTCCCGGCCGCCTGGCCGCGCCCGCCAGCCTGGCGCTGGATCGCGCGATCGCACGCTGGGTGCGCGAGCACCCGCAGGGCGAGCCCGGTCGGGTCCGCGCCACGCCGCGCCTCTCCGGCAGCGCATTGCTCGCGGACTGGACCGGGCGCGTTGCGCCCTGGCAGGCGTGGTTCGAGCCCGACCCGCGGGTGCGCCTCGGGGCGGCATCGCTTCCCGACCCACGTCGCTCCTTCCTTCTGCGCCGCTTCGGCTGGGACGGTGGCCCGCCGGCGACGCTGGATCAGATCGCTTCGGCGTTCTCGCTCACCCGGATCGTGGTGGTTGCGCACGAGCGGAACCTGGTGAGGGCCGCGCTGGCGGCGGCCCGAACAGAGCCGCCTGCGTGAGCCCGCGAAGCATCGGCGGCGCGCGAGCGACGGGCCTTCACGTTGCCGTCAGCGTCCACACCCCGCCGCACTCCGGGCACCGCCGCCGCCCGTGCTCGTCGCACTCCGCCGCCCAGAGGTCATACCCGCACGACGGGCAGTACCCGGCCTCGAGATACACCCACGCGATCATCTCTCGCGCATCGCCAGCCGCATCGTCAGCACGCTCACGGCCGCCGGGATCGTCCCCAGCGGAATCGCGACGAGGAACATCGCCCAGAACGGGATGCCGAGGCGCGGCAAAGGTGCCGGGGCCAGCGCGCCCGCCAACATCACCGGAAACCCCGGCGCCATGTTCAGCGCCATCCGCCCCCACTCGCGCCGCGTCGGCAGGTGTTGCAGTCGCTGACCAGCTTCGCGCATTCGTCGCCCGCGCTCGGTCGGTCGCCCCAGCTGCTCGAACGGATTGGTAAACGCCAGCCCCAGCGGCTTACCGTCGTCGTCACGGATGGTCGGGCGGAGCGAAGACATGTGGCCGCACTCTACACCGCCCTTGCGACCATACGGTGGCGGCTCGGATCGAGCCTCTGTCTCCGGTTGGTCAACCTCGGCCCCAGCACCTCCACCACCTCTACGCCCGCGCCGAGCGGACCGGGCTGTTGCCCGAACTCGGCGCCTTCTTCGCCCTCTTCACCGTTTTCTTGACCGAGGGCGGCCACAAACCGGCTTTCTTGAGAACCTTGATGCGGGCATCCCGCCCCATCTCGGTAATCGCCTTCAGGCTCTTCTTCGCGTTGTGCAGTCCTGGCTCCTTCTTCACCATGGGGCCACTCCTCACGACACTACGCGAACAGAAGAGGCCAAGTTCCGATGATGCACGCGCAAGCGGACTCGGGCCTGATGCACACTTGGATATGGGTGTCGAACATTCACCAGCTTCGCGTCCACAGCCGTCGGCCCCGTACAGGGGAACTCGACTCCGGTGCGTCGGAATCCGAAGCGGCTTTGCCCTCGGTGGGCACATATACGCCGCGGGAGGAATCGATCCTCGGTTCCTTCAGCGCCTCGATGTGGGCATAGAACGCCTGCGGCACATAACAATCGAGGTTCTTCTGGGCATTGTGGTTTCCGGGCAGTTCCTCCCCGCGCGCCAGCGCATCCTCTCGCAGCCCCAGGTCGTACCGGTGGAGGGCAAGCGCGTTCTCTGGGTCCACAAGATCCAGGCAATTTCCGAGTCGAATGAGCGACGCGACGACGATCGCGTTGTCCTTCCCGTATCGCTGCTCCGCCCAGCGCGGCGCCTGCCTTGGCGCGTGCTCCCAGAAGTACACACCGTGTCCGAGCCAGTCGCCTTTGTTCCGACTTGGCGTGAATCTCCGCGTGCGCAGAATCTTCTCGGCCTTGTCGCGGCTCGTCCCGTGGGAACCCACGATCGTCCGGTCATACTCGGAGAATACTGGCCTTGTAGGTCCCCGCATCTTCGCGTCGCGGTCTCCGTTCCTACCGCGCCCGATCCCCCTCCGCCCAGCACAGCGGGTACCAGATCGCCGCGTCGGGCCTCGTCCCCCACGCACGCACCGCCGCGCACGCCCCCTTGAACGCCGCGGCCTCCATCAGCCCGCCGCCGACGATCGTCGCTCGCGCCGTCTCCACCACCCCCACGAAGTTCTCAACCATGTCCGGAAAATGTGCCTCGCCCGCCCCGGCCCCGAAGTTCAGCAGCGCCGATCGCCTTGCCCGCAGCCCCGCCCGCACCAGCAGCTCCGTCAGCCGCGTCCCGATGTATGGGTCGCACCCGATCCGGTCGTACGCACGGCAGTACGCCTCCCACAGCTCGCGCGCCCCCGCCGGCTCCGGGCGCAGGCGCAGCAGCGAGTGATCGTCGTCGCTCAGGATCACCCGCCCGCCGGGGCGCACCGCCCTGGCCATCTGATCCACCACGCGCTGCGGGTCGATCACGTGCTCGAGCACGAACCGGGCATGGACGAGGTCGAACGTGCCCCACTCGTCGTCGCCCAGCGGCAGGGCCGCCACGTCTCCGGCCCGGATGTCCAGCAGGTCCTGCTCCCCCGCGGCCCGCGCCTGCCGCCCGCCCTCCTCAATCTGCCGGGCCTCGCGCTCGACACCCACCGCCCGCGTGCCAGCGATCCGCGCCATGTCGCGCGTCAGCTGCCCCAGCCCGCTGCCCACGTCCAGAATCCGCGAACCGGGTGCGATCGACATCTCGCGGACGCACATGACGTTGAGGATCTCGTTCAGCCGAGAAAGCCGCGATTGCTCGCGCGGCTCGCTGCCGTGGATGTACGTTGAACCGGGCGTGGTCGTGGCGCGAGGCATGGTGGCTCCTGGCAAGCAACCCGACGGTGGGGGAGGGCTTCGATCCAGCCGCTGCGATCGTACTCGCCAGGCGCCAAGCCCCGCTTGTCTCAACGATGCGCAGGCTCTTTGGCCGCCGGTGCCGTCCCGAACTTGCCCCCGAACTTCCGGGGCTTCAGTCTCATCAGGTACGCGCGGCACCGCGCCCACGTCCACACCCACTTGCCCGCGAACGCCAGCCTCGCCCCCGGCACGATCCGTTCCAGTCGCGCCTTTTCCCCTCGCGTCTCCACATGCACCACCCGTCCGGGCCGCACGAGCGGCACGTCCGTGCGCCCATCGATCACCATCCACGCCGCGGGCGGCTTGAAAACCAGCCCCATCTGCCGCCTGATCTTCGACCGCAGACGCCCGGCATACGTCAGCACCCGCACGTCGGTCTCCCGCCCAAGCCGCGCCGCCAAGCGCTCCGACACCGTGCCATTGGGTGTCACCAGGATCCACTCTGCCGGCCCTCTTCCCTCGCGCCGCAGTCTCGCCCGCACCCGCAGAGCCTTGCGCACCACACGCGGGCTGGGGCACACCACCGCGATCCGGGCCCGGCTCCCCGCCGCGCCCACCACCTCGCCCAGAACCTCACCCAGGTCGCGCCACGCCGCATCCTTCCGATGCGACAGGTCCAGACGCCCGCCCCGCCCCGTGGCCGCATCGAGTGCCGTGCGGCGCAGAATCTCGGCATCCAGCCCCCGCCCCGCCCAGCACGCCGCCCACGCCTGCTTCAGGATCAGCCGCACTCGACCCTTGGCCAGCCGCCTCAGGTCCGCCTCCGGCAGCACACGCTGCCACGTCCACAGCAGGTTGCGCCGGCGGTAGTAGTCCTGCATCACCGTCTGCTTGCGGACCCACGGCAGGTGATACACCACCGCGTCCAGGCAGCACACCACGCGCTGCCCCGCCTGCTGGAATCGCAGGCACCAGTCCGCGTCGTCGCCCGCGATGAAGAACCGCGCATCCCAGTACCCGACCTCTCGCGCCTGCCCCCATCGCGCGAGCATCGAGCACGCGGCGACGCAGTCCACGTCTCGCAGGCCGGCAAACGTCGGGCTGGAAAGCCCGACCCCCTCGCCCTCGCGCCGCCGATCGCTGCGCTGAGCGATCGGTGCTCCCCCGGCCCGCGCCACGT
>ENA-ORBV01016303-ORBV01016303.1-microbial-mat-metagenome-genome-assembly--contig:-NODE-16303-length-10806-cov-3.558673_pt1 | contig 10806 bp, 13 predicted proteins | sample MGYA00237777_ERZ505514 | MGnify/ENA primary metagenome ERZ505514 (study PRJEB26160, sample SAMN06269048) | microbial mat metagenome | isolation source: Oligotrophic lake microbial mat | place...
GGTTGCGCCGACGCTGCGCGCGGATCTGCGCCACGAACACCTGCGCCTGCCCTCGACCAGCCCCGCCAACGCGTCAATCCCCTGGGAGCGCAAGCTCGCGGCCTGGCGCGAATTATTCAGCGCGAGCTCCTGACGCGGCGCCAGGAATCAGCGCGCTGGAATCCGCGCTGCGCGCAGCTTCGACCCTACCCCTGCATTGACGCGCGAACGCGCCGGTTTCGGTAGATTGACTCAGGGCGGAAGTCGCGCAGCGGATTCGGCGGTATCCAGGCGTGCTGGAATCCGCGCTGCGCGCGGGCTCCAACCGACAACTAAGGAAACCGCGTGCCAGGAATCATGACTCTCCGCGTGATCGTGCAGCAGCCGCCGACTGGCGTGCACTTTGCAGTGCAAGGCGGCAAGGGGGATCTGATTCCGCCAACGCTAAGCTCCGCTGAAGAAGTGCGTTTCGACTTTGAGGTGCGCGTGCAATCCGGTCCGGACGGATGCCCGAATTTTCTCGGGGCGTGCACCCACGGGCCGCGCCAGGGGCGCTTCGTCTACGTCTGTTCGGGCGTGAGCGCGGCGCAGGCAGGTTCGCCGTGGGAGCGTCGCGCCAAGCTGTCGTTGATGAGCATCGAATGGGCGCTGCTGGATGCGCTTCAGGAGCAGCCCGGCAGCGTGCTCGAGGCGCGTATCGGCGGACGCGCGAAAGATGGCGGTCCGGCGTGTGCGAGCGTGCCGATCCTGGGTGGCTGGCGGCTGGTGGCGGGCTGATTCGATCTCGTTCTGCGTTTGCACGATAGCAAGTCCATGCACCCGTAGCCCGGGTAAGCGCAGCGCACCCGGGAACCCCCGTAGCCCGGGGGACCTCGCTACGACCCCCGGATTGGGCTGTCGGCTGATCCGACTACGCAAACACCACCATTGACTGGCGGCTGATCGCGGCGAGGCCGCCGTCGGGTGCGTGGATCAGTGTCGACTGGCTGGTGTAGCCGTCGCGTGCGGCGACCAGTTCGGTATCGATGCGCCAGCCTTCGAGCGGCAGGCTCGCCCAATTTTCGCGGAACAGCTCCAGCATCCACGTCATCGAGCTGCCGGGCGTCGGTTTGGGCAACATCGACAGCGCCACCGGCGGGATGAAATCGGCGATCGCGATCAGATGCGCCTCGCTCATCGGGCCAGCGTCGAGCATGTCCAGCAGGACCACGCCCTGTCGCGAGGGATCGTTCGAGAACGGCAGGCTGCCGCTGATCCAACTCGCGCGAAAATGCTGGGTGAAGACCGGCGCGGCGCCGCCTGCGATCGGCGGTAGTTCCAGCGATTGTCCGGACGCCACTTCGCGCAGCGGCGGCAGGTAGGCGATGGTCGAGCTGCGGGCGCAGCCGAAGATGCAGACGATCAGCGCCAGCAACTGCCCATCCTGCTTGAGGCGGGTCTCGACGTGGGTCACGCTATTGCCGGCGCGCAGCACGCGCGCGGCGGCGTGCGCCGGACCCGGCGGGACTGGCGCGATGAAGGTCGCCTGCAATGTGCGCAGCGGCAAACCTGCCGGCACCAGCGTGCGCACCGCCAGCAGTGCGAGTGCAACCTGCAGGCCGCCGAAAGCACTGCGACCCTGCAACCAGTCCGCGCTCACGTGCAGGCGCGCGCTGCCGGCATCGACCTCGAGCGTGCGCAGCGTCTCGCTGAAGATCATCCGGCGCTCCCGGCGAAAGCCGCGCGCGCCGCACTGTCGACCGCGCTCATCGCCAGCCGATACGGCTGCGGACCGTAACTGATGCGCGCTACACCGGCAGCCGCGAGCCGCTCGCGCGCGGGCAGACTCGGGTGTGCCATCACATTCACCGGCACTGGCACCGCCGCACAGATGCGCGCGATCAGCGCCTCGTCGGTCAGACCCGGAACGAATAATCCGCTGGCGCCGGCCTCCGCGTACGCGAGGCCGCGCTCGATTGCCTGATCGACCAGCACAGCGTCGTGGCGCTGGCTCTGCAGGAACAGATCGGTGCGCGCGTTAATGAAGGCCGGCACGCCGCTCTGCGTGCACGCGTGGCGCGCCGCGCGCAGGCGCTGTACCTGCTCGGCGAGCACATGCAGACCAAAGTCGCTGACGTTGCCGTCTTCGAAGTTGATGCCGATCGCGCCATAGGAAATGACCGTGGCGACGTTCTCGCCCACCTGCTCCGACTCGCGCGCATAAGCGCCCTCGAAATCGAGCGTCACCGGCAGATCGACCACGGTCACGATGCGCGCCAGATTGGCCAGCACGAGGCCAAGCGGCAGCAGTTCGCCGTCTTCGAAGCCATGCGCCATCGCGACCGACCAACTGCCGGTCGCGATCGCCTTGGCGCCGGCCTTGGCGATCACCGCAGCACTGCCCGCATCCCAGGCATTGAACAGCACCAGCGGGTTGCCCCTGACATGCAGCGCGGCAAACGCCTGCGCGTGTTCGATCTGGGTGGGCATCGGAGTCCTCGGGGTTGCAAATCTAGGATCATCAAACCGTAGGTCACGTTGCGCCCGCGCGCAGCGCCAGTGGGCGACATACGAAATCGGGCGCTACCTGACAACCGACTCGCCTCGTCACCTAGGAGCCTGTCGGACTGTCAACGTGAGATGCGTTGTGAGGCTTAAGCGGATGGATGCAAGGCGCGGCGCGCAGCCAATGGCTCTTCCTTAGGCTAAGCATCGCAACGCAGCAGACGCCGTCCAGACGCGTAATCCGAAGGACCGGACGGCCTTTTGGCGCACTGCGTAGTCGCATACGAAATAGAAAATACCAAATTATCCCAAACTGCCATCGAAGCCATGCGCCAAAAGGACTTGACCGCGCACTCACGAGGAAAGCCCGACAGGCTGCCAGCGCCCGATTTTCTACCACTACAAGCTGGCAGACCACGCGGGCGCAACGTGACCTACGTCAGGGTGAAAGCGCCCGGGCATTCACTCGCCGGTCTGCAGCCGCCACAAATTCGCATAGCTGCCCTGGCGCGCGAGCAATTCCTCATGCGTTCCGGATTCGATGATACGGCCGGCTTCGAGCACGTGGATGACATCGGCATGACGGATGGTCGACAACCGGTGCGCGACCACCAGCACCGAGCGCTCACGCGCGGCGCGGCGCAGGGAATGCGCGATTGCCGCTTCGGTCGCGTTGTCGATCGCCGGCGTGGCCTCGTCAAGCACCAGGATCAAGGGGTCGCGGTATAGAGCGCGCGCGCGCGCGCAATACGCTGGCGCTGGCCGCCGGAAAGCTCGGCGCCGCCCTCGCCCACGGCCTGCGCGTAACCGGTTGGCAGCGCAGCGATGAATTCGTGTGCCTGTGCGGCACGCGCCATCGCCGCGATGAGACCAGAATGCCATCATGCGCCCAGAAAACACTCGTATCTTGCTGTTCTGCAAGGGGATCATTTTTTGGGCGACAAAGATGCGCTGAGTGGTAAGATAGTAATCACTTACTATCTTGTCTCGAAAGGCCATTGTGGAAATCTACCCAAAGCATCTTCCGGCCGATGAACGTCGCGCTGTGACCGTCGAGTCTGTCGTCGAGCTTGCCGCTTCGCAAAACCCGAGCGAGATCACCACTGCGGCGATCGCCAAGCACATGAGCCTGACTCAGGGCGCGCTGTTTCGACACTTTCCAAACAAAGAGGCTATCTGGCAGGCGGTCATGGAGTGGGTGGCCGAGCGCCTCCTGGCCCGAATCGATCGTTCCGTGCAAGGGATCGAGTCACCCCTGGCAGCCATGGCGGCGATGTTCATGAGTCATATCGATTTCGTGGTCGAGCATCCGGGCGTGCCCAGGATGATGTTTGGCGAACTTCAGCGCGCCGAATCGACCGCCGCAAAGCGCGTGGTGCAAACCCTGATTCATCGATATGGGGAGCGCTTGCATCAACTCATCGAGAGGGGCAAGGCGAGCGGCGAGTTGTTCCCCGCGTTGGACAGCGAGGCGGCCGCCACGCTGTTCATTGGCACCATCCAGGGCTTGGTCATGCAGTCGCTGCTGGCTGGAGACGTGCAGCGCATTCGCCGCGATGCGCCAAGGGTTTTCGCCATTTATCGGCGCGGTATCGGGAGTACGCAATGAAAAAATTGCCCGTGCAAGGCCGCACCCTGGCGCTGCTTGCCGTGCTCATTCCACTGCTCGCGCTGTTCATTTATGTGGGCCTGCGCTCGGGGCCGCTCGCACCGGTGGCGGTGACGATCTCAGCGGTGGAATCACGGGAAGTCATCCCGGGGCTGTTCGGGATCGGCACCGTGGAGGCTCGCCACACCTACAAGATCGGGCCCACGTTTGCCGGGCGCCTCAAATATCTGGATGTGCAGGTCGGCGACCAGGTCAAGGCCGGTCAAGTGCTTGGTGAAATGGATCCGGTCGATCTTGATGATCGGGTGCGGTCACAGGAGTCGGCATCCAAGCGTGCGGAAGCCGCCTTGCGTGAGGCGCAAGCTCGGCAGACCTACGCGCACACGCAGGCGCGGCGCTATGAAAAGTTGTTGCCGGCGCACTCGGTCAGCGAGGAAATGGTCACCACCAAGCAGCAAGAACTGCAGATCGCCGATGCCGTTGTTTCCGCGGCCCGCGAGGATATCGTCCGGACACGCTCCGACCGCGATGTGCTGGTTGCGCAAAGAAACAATCTGCGCTTGGTGGTACCGGTCGACGGTGTGATCGCCATGCGCGATGTCGATCCCGGCACGACCATAGTCGCTGGTCAGGCCGTAGTGGAAGTGATCGACCCCAGAAGCCTGTGGATCAATGCACGCTTCGATCAGATCAGCGCAGCGGGACTGGCTCGGGGGTCACCGGCGCGCATCATCCTGCGTTCGCGTGGCGGTGAGCCATTGAAGGGTCACGTGTCGCGTGTGGAGCCCAAGGCCGACGCGATCACCGAGGAGATGCTTGCCAAGGTGGCATTCGATGCCATTCCAGAGCCATTGCCGCCGCTGGGTGAACTCGCCGAAGTGACGGTGGACTTGCCGTCACTTGCGGCCACTCCGTCGATTCCCAACGCGGCCATCAGGCGCGAGGGCAACACCGTGGGTGTCTGGCAAATCGTGGAAGGCGATTTGCGTTTCACCCCAGTTGAACTCGGCGCATCCGATCTCAATGGATACGTGCAGGTGCGTGAAGGCCTCAAGAATGGTGACCAGATCGTGACCTACAGCGAAAGGGCATTAACGGCGCGTAGCCGCGTCCACGTGGTCGAGCGTATCCCCGGAGTTTCGCGATGATCAGTCTGGCGGGCCGCGACATTCTCCACACCTGGGGAAAGTTCGTTTTCACCGGCATCGGCCTGGGTCTGCTGATCGGCGTTACTCTGACCATGGCGGGCGTATACCGGGGCATGGTGGATGACGGCAAGGCACTGCTGGACAACAGTGGTGCTGATCTCTGGGTGGTGCAAAGGGGCACGCTTGGCCCCTATGCGGAATCGTCCAGCCTCAACGATGACGTATATCGCGCCATTCTCGCCATGCCGGGAGTTGCGCGTGCCGCGAACGTGACTTATCTGACCATGCAAGTGCGCAAGGGCGAGAGCGATGTGCGAAGCATGGTCGTAGGTATCGCGCCCGGCGAGTTGGGCACGACCCCCGGATGGCCACCTTATCTCATCACAGGACGCCAGATCACACGCGGCCACTACGAAGCGGTGGCCGACATCTCCGCCGGCTTTGAATTGGGGGATCACCTGGTTATTCGCAGGAATCATTACACCGTCGTGGGGGTGACCCAACGTATGGTGTCGTCTAGTGGTGATCCGATGATATTCATTCCGCTCAAGGATGCCCAGGAGGCTCAGTTCCTAAAGGACAACGACGCCATTTGGCAAAGTCGTCGTCGTACCGAAGCCAACCCGGCCTTCAATCGTCCCGGCGTTCCCGGTCTGTTGGGTGCCGTGATCGCCTCACAGAGCACCAACACGTTCGTCAATGCCGTACTGGTCACGCTGAAACCGGGTCATACGCCGGACGAAGTCGCTGAATCCATCCGCCGCTGGAAGCGTTTGACGGTATACACCCGCGTGCAGATGGAAGGCATTCTGGTGGGCAAGTTGATTGCCACATCCGCCAGGCAGATCGCCATGTTTCTGGTGATCCTGGCGATCGTCAGCGCGGCCATCGTAGCCTTCATCATTTACACGCTCACGATGGACAAGATCCGCGAGATCGCCGTGTTGAAGCTCATTGGTACGCGCAACCGCACCATCGCGGTAATGATTCTGCAGCAGTCACTGGCCTTGGGCGTGATTGGCTTTGTGGTCGGCAAGATCTCCGCCACCTTCTCGGCGCCGATTTTTCCCAAATACGTATTGCTCACGCCCATGGATTCCGTGACCGGTTTTTTCGCCGTGCTGCTGATCTGCGTGCTGGCCAGTCTGGTGGCCATTCGCATGGCTCTCAAGGTCGATCCGGCCGAAGCCATAGGCTAGTGAAATGAGCAGGAAAGGCATTCACATCGAGAATTTGAGCAAACGCTACGGCGCAGGCGACACCGCTGTTCTTGCCTTGAAAGAGGTCAATATGTCGGTGGCGCCCGGTGAAGTGGTCGGCCTCATCGGCCCTTCCGGCTCGGGTAAAAGCACCTTGCTCAAATGCCTGGGCGCAGTGATCGACCCCACCGCTGGCCGCATGACGCTGGGTGATGAGGTCATCTACGACGAGGGCTGGAAAGTTCGTGATCTGCGTGCACTGCGACGCGACAAGATCGGCTTTGTCTTCCAGGCGCCGTATCTGATTCCGTTTCTGGATGCCACCGACAACGTGGCGCTGTTGCCCATGCTGGCCGGCGTGCCCAATGGCGAAGCGCGCGCCAGAGCACTGGAACTGCTCACGGCGCTGGATGTGCAGCACCGCGCACACGCCATGCCGACGCAGTTGTCCGGGGGTGAACAGCAACGCGTTTCCATCGCCCGCGGCCTGGTCAATCGCCCGCCGGTAATTCTGGCCGACGAACCCACCGCGCCGCTGGATTCCGAGCGCGCCATGGCCGTTATCCGCATCCTCAACGACATGGCGCGCAAATATGAGACCGCCATCATCGTCGTTACCCACGATGAAAAAATCATCCCCACCTTCAAGCGCATTTACCACATCCGCGATGGCGTCACCCACGAGGAAGCGGGCGAAGGGCGAAGCGTTCAATGAATAATCCATTGCGGCCGGTGCGCTGGCCAGTTAGCGCGGCATTCGGCGTGCCCGCCGTTGATCCCGCCCATCGCCAGCAACACCGATGAGGCCTGCAGCCGCTGCTGCGCGCCGCTGCTTTCATCGACGGCCAGCACCCCCGCCGCGCGCGTGCCCTCGCGCTGCCACCTCCAGACGAACGTGGCTGTCCCAATGTTCCGCTGTCCCAATGTTCCTGAGCCGGATGACTGGTCCGTGACACCCGCCCCCGTGGCATGCTGTGTTACTCGAACAGGTGAGCAGAGCAATGACCGCTACGCAACTTGACGCTCAAGCACGCCAAGCGCTGACATCGGCCTACGCCCCGTATTCGCGCCTGCGCGTGGGCGCCGCTGTGCAGAGCACGACGGGCCATATCTACTGCGGCTGCAATGTCGAATGTGCGTCGTTCCCGATCGGCAGTTGTGCGGAGCGTGCCGCGATTGCCGCGGCGGTGCTCGCGGAAGGTCCCGCCGTGGAGCTGGTCGCGGTGGCGATTTGCGCCCTCGACGACACCGACACGGAGCAGATGATTCCGCCATGCGGCGCTTGTCGGCAGTTGATTCTGGAATTAGGGCCGAGTGCGCAGGTGAGCTTTCTCGGACAAGGTCAGGTACGGTTGCAGATGGCGATTGGTAGCTTGTTGCCGCAGGCCTTCAAACTGCTGCGCTAAATCACCGTTCAGAAATTACTTCACGGCTCCTGGGTCACGCTGGTCAGCGCGTCCAGGGTCAATACGATCATGCGATCCAGGCCCACTTCGCGCTGCTCCGCGCTCATCATCTCGTGGCGCAGCACGTGATCGGAAACCGTGAGTACAGCCAGCGCCTGCACTCCGCGTTCGGCGGCCAGGCCATAGAGGCCGGCTGCCTCCATCTCGATCCCGAGCACACCCATGCGCGTCAGCCGCGGCAGAAAGTCGGGGTCGACGCCATAGAACAAATCGGCCGAAAACACGTTGCCAACGTGAATCGGCAGCGACTGCCGCTGCGCTTGGGATGCCAGCGCTTGCAGCAGCGGCCAACTGGCGATCGCAGCGTAATCTTGTCCACCAAAGCGCTGCCGGTTGACACCCGAATCGGTGCACGCGCCCTGCGCCAGTATCAGATCGCCGAGCTTGAGATCCGCATGCACTGCACCGCAGGTGCCGACGCGCACCAGTCGACGCACGCCGTACTCGGCGACCAGCTCGGTGGCATAAATCGAGCTCGATGGGATGCCCATGCCAGTGCCCATGACCGAGATCCGCTGTCCGCGATAGAGTCCGGTAAAACCCAGCATATTGCGCACCGCGTTCACGCGAACGACATCCACCAGATAGTGATCGGCGATATAGGCTGCGCGCAGCGGATCGCCCGGTAGAAGCACGGTTTCGGCGAAATCACCCGGCTGGGCGCTGATATGGGGCGTAGGCATGAGCTTGCTCCTAGATCGGTCGGGGCTAGAGGAAGGACTCGCCGTGCGCCAGCGCCGGCAGTTGCAGCCAGTTGGCCAGACTTTGGCCAACATCGGCAAAGCTGTCGCGGCGGCCAATGCTTCCAGGCGCGAGCCCCGGCGCATGCGCAAGGATCGGGATGTACTCGCGCGTATGATCGCTACCAGGCCAGGTGGGATCGTTGCCGTGATCGGCGACCATCATCAATAGATCGCGCGGCCCAAGCTCAGCCAGCATCGCCGGCAACATCGCATCGAAACGCTCGAGTGCGTCGGCATAGCCGGCGACGTCGCGGCGATGGCCAAACTCTTGATCGAAATCGACCAGATTGGTGAACACCAAGCTGCCGTCCGGACAGTCGCGCAAACCCGAGCACGTAGTCTGCATCAACGCCTCCAGGCCATGCGCCTTCAGATTGCGGCTGATCCCGCGCATCGCAAAGATGTCGCCGATCTTGCCGACACCCAGCACCTGTCCGCCGTGCGCGCAGACGCCGTCGAGCAGCGTTGCTGCGGTCGGCGGCGTGGCGTAGTCATGGCGGTTCGGCGTACGCCGGAAGTTTCCGGCACTGCCGACAAAGGGCCGCGCAATCACGCGTCCGACACGCAATTGATCTTGGTCGAGCAATTCGCGCGCCGCCGCGCACAGGCGATACAAACGATCCAGGCCGAACACCACTTCGTGTGCGGCAATCTGCAGGACCGAATCAGCGGATGTGTAGACGATTGGCCAGCCACTGCGAAGATGTTCCGCGCCTAGGCGAGCGATGATTTCGGTACCGGAAGCGTGGCAGTTGCCGAGCACACCCTGCGTGCCAGCAGCCTGCGCCAGACCGTGCAGTAACTCACGCGGAAAACTGTCTTCTCGAGCATCGAAATAGGTCCAATCAAAGTCCACCGGCAGCCCGCACAACTCCCAATGTCCAGAAACCGTGTCCTTGCCGGTCGAGCGCTCCGCGGCGCAACCCCAACGCACGGATTCTGGCTGGATATCGGTCGGCAACCCTGCCAGTGGCTCGCCGCTGGCAAGCTGCGCCGCCTGTGCCAATCCCAGCCGCAACAGCTGTGGCACCTGCAATGGGCGACCACGGACGGCCACGCACCAAGCTGCGATATGACCCAGGGTATTGGCACCCACATCGCCAAAGCGCGCGGCGTCGGGCGCCGCACCCACCCCGAGCGAATCCAGCACCAGCAGGACGGCGCGGGTCACGTGTCGCCGCGCGCTGGCAGGGCTTGGATCAGCGGTGGGAGCGGCTCGCTGTGATCGGCAATCTCGATGGCTTCGCGCACGCACATCGCCGCCTGGGCGAATTGCGCCGCGTCGGCCGCGTGGATCAGCGCCAGCGGCGAGTGCTGATCGACCACGTCGCCGAGCGCACCGACTGCGCTTAAACCGACACGCACATCGATCTGGTCCTGCGTGCCGCCGTACGAGCCGCACCCCGACGACGTCAACGAGGCGCAGTCGGCGAAGCTCGCCGAGAAGATGGGGTGGGTCATGACCACACCGTCGTACGAGCGCATGCACGCCGCCTCCGCCATGGCCAAGGCGGCAGTGGCCGCCCGCCCCGACTTCGGTGCGATGTCGAATGAGGAACTCGTTGCCTACGCTCGCCAGATGACCGAGAAGGTGGAGGAGGCCTGGATCCCCTACACCGTGGTGTGCCTCGGGGCGTCGCTGCCACCGGGTGCAGCTATCTGTGTTCAACCAACGATTTTTTCCGTGGCCGCTTCGCTTTCACCATCAACGGCGAATGGGCCTTTGAAGACACGCGCAAAGCACTCGGCGCGAACTTCGGCGTGGCGCGTCTGCCCTCATGGCAGGGCCGGCCCATGGTGTCCCCGCGCGGCACCTTCGCACTGCTGTTTCCCAACAACGGGCTGGCACGCGGCAAGGGCGCGACTTTGCGCGCGCTCACACGTTATCTTCAAAGCCCCGCAGTGCAACGCCGCTACGCCAGCGAGGCCCGCCGCTTCGCTGTCCTCAAGCGGGTGGCCTCCGAGCAGGCGCGCCACCCCGATCCCGACTTCCGCACCCTTGCCGCGCTGCTCGATGAGTCCGACCCAATCGTCCCGTCGCCACGCATCCTGTTTCTTTGGCCCGCGTTGCAAAAAGGCCTGAAGCTGTTCCTGGGCGGCGAACTTCCCATCGACCGCGCCACACAACTCATGAACGACACCTCGGCCGCCGCACGTCTCGCGTTTGAACGACTCGGC
>ENA-ORBV01016304-ORBV01016304.1-microbial-mat-metagenome-genome-assembly--contig:-NODE-16304-length-10806-cov-3.277938_pt1 | contig 10806 bp, 5 predicted proteins | sample MGYA00237777_ERZ505514 | MGnify/ENA primary metagenome ERZ505514 (study PRJEB26160, sample SAMN06269048) | microbial mat metagenome | isolation source: Oligotrophic lake microbial mat | place...
GAGTCGAGGTTGCCGATTTCTACGATCCGGATTCCATAAAAGCTTGAGAATCCTCGTTCATTGATTCACGATCCCCTCTTTCGAGGTTTTTTCGGCCCGGTAGGTAGAAGACCTCTCACGACAGTCTAATGGAAAATTGATCGCCTCAGTTGTCATCTTAGGGGTGCTGCACCGACGTCCGATCGCCGGACTCCTCTTGACGGCTAAACGCTGGGAATCCCACGCATCCCACTCGTAAACGGCCGTGAACCTAGAGAACACTTTGAACTCGCTTCGTCGACCGCGAAGTCCCCTTCGCCATCAGCGGGCGTCGGGGCCGGACCGCGAGCGGCTTGAAATTCCCCTTCGGCCGCCGGAATCGACGAAGTTCGATCGAGAAAGGCTGTGGATCGGACAGCCAACGGCTGGTCGGCGACACGCCGTTTTCGTTCACGGTCTTCGTTCGTGATCTTCGTTCGTGATCAGAGGCCCGTCGACGTGTCACTTCTTGCCGAGGGCTCGCTTGCGGCGAAAGAACTCGGTCAGAATCGCGCTGCAATCGGCCTGCATCACGCCGGCGGTGATTTCGAATCGATGGTTGAGTCGATCATCGTCGCCAATTCGGAACAACGATCCGACGGCTCCCGCCTTCGGGTCCCAGGTCCCGAAGACGACTCGGTCGACGCGCGCCAGGATCAACGCTCCGGCGCACATCGGACAAGGTTCCAGCGTGACGTACAGCGTGCCCAGCATGGCAAGCCAGCCCACGGGTCCCAACACGGACAGCGGAACATCCAGGCTGCTGGAAGCAAACAACGCCACCGCGCCCGCGCGCATGTCATGCGCGGCAGACGCAGCACCGGTGATCACCACCGGCAACAGCAGCGTCCGTTCCGCGCGGACCCACGGGGGCAACGCGCGGTACCACTTCTTCACCTTGTCCACGGCGGCGCGCGGCTTCATCCAGCCCGGCCATTCCCACGGTTCCGCATTCCACGCCGTGCCAAAGAACACCGCAAACAAAGCCCCCTCCAACACCAGCCCCACGGCGTGCGCGGCGGCCATTTTCTCCGGGATGTCAATGGTGGAAACCGCGTCCTCAACGGCGGATTCCAGGCGGTGCCTTGACCAGTCCATCCACCCGCCCCAGGTGGTGAGCACAAAACTCATCACCGCATCCGCGCCGGCGTCTATGACGTCAAGAAATGACTGTGTCAGATGGGCCAGCGGTTGCGCGGCAACATGCACTCCCACCAGCAGCAGCGCGGCGGAAGCAAGCAATGTGGTGACCGGTTCTGCAGCGCCTACCAGCCCCACCAACAGGCGTCCCAGCGCTCTGACTGCCTTCACGGAACCTCCACAAGAACAGCACCGGCCGGCAGATCTTCAACCCGCGCTGGCTCAAGCGCAAATGTATCCATCCTTGCCCCTGCCGCAGCTCAAAGCGCTAGCCTGTCCCCGGTGCGACATCTCCTCCTGCTTCTGGTTCCGCTGTTGTTTTCCGCGTGCCCGCCGCCGCGGCCCCCACCAACGGACGTTCCGCTGCCGCTGCCGTTGGACGCACCGCTGCCAGAGGGCCGCGCGCGCTGCGGCCTTGTCACACGCCCCAACGAGCTCATTGGCGGCCCCACCGCCTACACGGAAGTGGGCAAGAGCTGGCGCTGCTACAACACCAAGGTGCGCTTTGGCGGATCCACGCGTGACGGCGCGGTGGGATTGGCGCTGTCCGGCGGGTCGCTCCTGGACGCTGATGTCATGCGTGGGGATGAGGCGGAGCCCGGTGAAGATCTCATCCGCGAGGTCTTTCCCGCACCCGGCTTCCTGGGCGTGGACGTGCAGAATGTTGAAGTGCTCAAGGATGGTGAAGACGGTGGTGACGCCGTCATCCGCGTCAGCGGCCGGAGCATGCTGCTGGGTGTGCTGCCCCAGGTGGTCCTTGTCCAACAAATCTACCAGGGAGACGTGGTCACAGATTTCATCCTCCACCCGGAGGCCGAATATCTTGAAATGACGACGACAGTCTTCAACCAGGAAGCCCGCGCCATCAACATCATGCTGGGAGATTTCCTCTCCTTTGGAAGCGCTGTGCGCGCGTTCACGCCGGAGTCCGGCTTTGGGGAAGCACCGCTGTTTGCAAGCGTGAGCATCTACGCCGGCGCCTCACGGAACATCAGCTACGCGTACACGGTCAGAGAGGGGCGGTTCACACTTCCCGTTGTGGACGCGGGTGGCACGGGCGCCATGGTGAAGCTGGACGCGGTGATCAGTGATCAGGAGAGCTTCACCCGCTTTCTCGCCGTGGGCCGCCGCGGACTGGCCAGCGCGCTTTCCGTTGCCAATGAGCTGCGCGGTGAACCGCAAGGGACACTCCGCGTGCATCTTACGCACGGAGGCCAACCGGTGGCGGGCACGGTCACGTTGTATCTCTTTGGCTCCGCCAACAACGCGCCTGCCGCCAACCAGGTGGTGGTTGCGGAGAGCGGCAGCGTCGAGGAACGCGTCCTTGCGGGCCGCTACCGGTTCAAGGCGCTGGGCGCAGGCACGCTGCTGGTTTCCAGCACGGAGGAGCTGGTGATCACCGCAGGTCAGACGTCAGACATCACCGTTGCGCTGGATGAACGTGCGCAGGTCACGGTGCAGGCGCATGAGGTGTCGTCGGGCGGGATGGATCTTGGACCGGTGCCGGCCAAGCTGAGCGTGGTGCGTGTTGCGGCGCCCGCGGCTGACCCGGACATGCAACCAGAGTCAAAACACAATCTGGCCACGTACGTGGTTGCTGCCAACGGCCTGCTCTCAACGTCACTGCCGCCGGGGACCTACCGCTTCCTGGTCAGCCGCGGTCCTGAGTATTCCCTCTTCACCCATGAAACCACACTGACCTCCGGCCAGGAGCTGACGCTGGACGCGCCGCTGAAACGCGTAGTGACAACGGAGAATCTGCTGGCCGCCGAATTTCATCAGCACACACTGGGCAGCCTGGATTCACCCACGGATGTACCCACCAAGGTGCTGGAGAACGCTGCGGAAGGTGTGGAACTGGCCGCGTGTACGGACCATGACAACGTCAAAGACTACGGCGTGTACGTGGACGCACTGGGCCTGGCGCCGTTCTTTCAGGGCTGGGCCGGGAATGAGATTTCGTACAACGGCGTGGGTCACTTCAATGCGTACCCGCTGGACATCAACGAGAACGCGCCGTTCAAGGATGTTGGCGCGCGCCTCTGGGCCGGACGCAGCGTCACGGATCTTCTCGCCTGGTTGCGCGCACGTCCGGAGGACCCGGTGGTTCACGTGAGCCATCCGCGGGACACCGGCGGCAAGGGTTACTTTGCGCGCATCCGCCTCAACCCCGTCACGGGCGCCATCTACGGGCAGTCCGGGCCCATTCTCGGCACGGTCCCGGAGGGCACGTTGACAACGTTCGCGCAGGATTTTGATGCGCTGGAAGTGAACTCGGACATTGCGGAGGCGGACCTGCTGGAGCCCGCGTCTGATGCGGAGCTGACCCGCCGCGCGGAGCATGAGCCCAGCACCATTCCAACCATGGTGGATTGGTTCCACCTGCTGCTCACCGGTCATCACGTGGCAGCGTTGGGCAACAGTGACAGCCACGTGTTCAATGACGGCAGCGGCTGGCCCCGGAACTATCTGCTGGTGGATGATGACCGTCCCAACGCCGTCACCCGTGACGATGTCCGCCTGGCCATCCGCAACCAGCGCGGGGTGGTGAGCAACGGACTGTTGGTGGTGCCGCGTGTTGACGGCGTCATCCGGCTTGGCAGGACGGATGCTGTCCCCGTCAACGGGCAGGTTTCCGTGGAACTCCGCATACAATCCGCAGCGTGGCTGGGCGGTGCCTCACGCCTCACCATCTTTGCCAACGGGCGGCCGCTGCACGTGCGGCTGGATGGAACCACGTTGACTCCGGATGTGTTGGCCAGCGCTGACAATGCACTCACACCGGGCTGTGACGAGGAGCTCTGCCAGCTCACGCTGACCCTCACCATCACGCCCACACAAGACACGTGGCTGGTGTTTGTGGCGCGTGGCGAGGGAACACCTGCACCGGTTGGGAGCGGATCAGTGTACGGATACACCAACCCCGTCTACCTGGACGTGGGTGGCAACGGTTTTTCCCCGTGACGTTGGAGCAAGCATGGTTCAGCCCTTCAAGCTGAAGTCTTCCCGCATGGTGCTTGACCGCCGGATCTTCCGGCTGCGTGAGGATGACGTGGAGAATCCGGTCAGCGGCAAGAGCATGCTGGCGTCCGTCCTGGAGAGCGCAGATTGGTGCAACATCATTCCGGTGACGCCGGAAGGGAATGTGGTGCTCATCCGTCAGTGGCGCCACGGAACGCGCAAGGTCACGCTGGAGATCCCTGGCGGGTTGGTGGATCCGGGTGAAGATCCCGCCGCTGCGGCCGCACGGGAGCTGGTGGAAGAAACGGGCTACCAGCCACGGCGCGTCATTCCGCTGGGAACGGTGGCGCCCAATCCCGCCATCATGTCCAACACCACCCACATCTTCCTGGGCCTCAACGCCACCGTGTCCGGCGCCACGGATTTTGATGAGCATGAGGACATTGACGTCGAGCTTCGGCCCTTGGCGGACATCCCCGCGCTCATAGGACGTGGGGAGATTGACCACTGCATCGTCATCTCCGCGTTCTTCCATCTGGCGGTGAGGGCGGGCGGGCAGCTTGGCGTGTTGCCGTCCATGACGTGAGCGGGTCCAAATAATGGGATCACCGGATGGCGCCTGCTAGCGTTCCCGCCCTGTCTTCCGGCGTCATACCCGTCGGAGCGGTTGGGTGAACCATGGCCATGCCGTCCAGCACGCGCGCCCTGCTCGCTTGCGCAATGCTCCTCTTCAGCACCGCGTGTGTTGGCACCATGCCCGCCGGTTCGGCCCAGTGTTGTGACAGCGACGACAACTGCGACACCAGCAATACCTGCGTGGAAGGTGTCTGCAGCGCGCGCTGCACCACCGCGGATGAATGTGCGGTCAACCAGACCTGCGCACGTGACGTCAACGCATGTATTCCCGCTGACGCCATCACCAACCCCTGCCGCCCTGGACGTTTTGGCGGCAGCCCCGTGGTGGTGATTCCTCCGGAGGATGCCTCCGTTTCTGACGCTGCAACGTCCATGGACGTGCCCATCACCCACCGGGACGGCAGCAGCCGGGACCGCTTTGTGGATGAGCCGCTTGACGCTTCCACTGACGACGCGGGTGGTCTGGATGCCTCGCGGCCAGACGGTTTTGTTGCGGTGGATGGGTCCCGGCCGGATGCGTTTGTGGACGCAGATGCCTCGCAGCCGGATGGGTTTGTTGACGTGGATGCGTCCCGTCCAGACGCGTTCATCCGTGTTGACGCCGGAAGACCAGATGCGTTCATCCCTGTTGACGCCGGAAGACCAGATGCGTTTGTCCCTGTTGACGCCGGAAGACCAGACGCGTTCATGGAGTTGTGCACGGGTGCGGACGCGCAGGAGCCCAACAACAGTTTCTCGCAGCCCCGGACGTTCACGCGGCCTGCCATGCAGGGGACAAGCTGCAACGGAGATGAAGACTGGTTTGTGCTGGGCAATGCCGCCGGAGATGAGATCAACATCCTGGCCACCGCGTCCAACATGCAGGCGCTGCGCGTGGAGCTCTATGCACCCGGTCCCATGCCGGCGCTGGTGGCTTCCGGAACGCAGACGCTGGGCGGGATGGTCATCTCGGTTCCCTCGTCACGGCCGGGCATGCTGGTCCGGGTGGTGGGTGAAACATCCGTGCGCCAGGACTACACGCTGACCATCACGTGGCTCCCGGTGAACACGTGTCCCAATGACGCGTATGAGCCCAACAATGACCAGGGCACCGCCAAGGCGGTTGGTGCCGGCGCCATTGGCAACATCTGCGCAATGGACCTGGACTGGTTCCACTTTGACGTCATGCAGCCCGGTGTCACGGCACACGTCACCATGGTTCCCGCACTGAGCGCCGGGGACATTGACCTGCGCGTGCACACGCCGGACGGCCGCACGTTCACCGCGCAGGCCAGCCAGGGTCAGACCGAGCTCCTTGACGTGGTTGCGGCTGTGCAGGGCCGGTACTTTGTGGAGCTCTACGGATTTGCGGGAGACACCGGCCAGTACTCGCTGACGGTGACGCAGAGCACGGGCCCGTCCTGCCAGGATGACGGGTTTGAAGAGAATGACTCTATTGGTGGCAACGTTCCGCAGATTTCCGCGTTCAGCGGCATCTCCGCCATCCTCTGCCCCATGGACCCGGACGTCTTCATGCTGGTCATTCCGCAGGCGGGAACGTGGACCGCGCAGGTTGATTTTCTGCCGGGCATCACCGTGAACGGCACACTCTTCTCGGAGAACGGCGCGCCATTGCAGAGCAACGCGTCCTCCAACGGTGTGCTGCAACTCCAGATGTCCGTGATGACCCAGACCCGCCTGTTCCTGCAGTTGACGTCGTCAGCTGGCTCTGCGCTGGACTACCGCGTGTTCCTGAGCAGCATCATGATGTGCTCTGGCCAGGACAATTTTGAGCCCAACAATTCCCGCACGTCCGCCAGCCTGTACCGCTCACCCAGCGTCTCCGGCGTCACCTGCGGCGGAGATGAGGACTGGTTCCGGGTGGATTCGCTGAGTGGTGAGACGGTGACGTTCACGCTCAGTGGTGCAGCGCCGCAGCCGGACGTGTTTGAGGTCTACAACACGCAGGGCACCCGAGTGGCGACGGGAATGCCCACTCCGCAGGGCGGTTTTGTGGCCCTGGTGACCAACGCGCCCGGCACCTTGTTTGCGCGCGTGGTGCGCACGGACAGCACGGAGTCCAGCTTCACGCTGCAGATCAACCGCATCAATCCCAACATGTGTGTGCCGGACAATTTTGAGCCCAATGAGACGCAGGCCACCGCACGTCCCTACACGGGTCTGGTGCAGGCGCAGATCTGCGCGGGGGACCGGGACTTTTTCTCGGTGGTCCTGCCGCAGGGCGGCGGACGGATCACGGTGGACCTGTTCATCCAGCCTGGCGGCGGCAACCTGGATGTGCGGCTGCGCGGTCCCAATGGCGGCGTGCTGGCGCGCGGACAGCAGAACGGCGCCAACCCGGAGCACCTGGAGGTGATGGTCAACAACGCCGGCACGTACGTGGTGGAGGTCTACGGTGCGCCGGAAGGCAGCATGATGGCGGGCCAGGCGGCGTACCTGCTCAACGTGGCGGTGGAGCCCGCCATGGTGAACTGCGTGGATGACATGTTTGAGGACAATGACAACGCGCAGAATGCCTTCCCCATCTCAGACGGCGAGATGCCGCTGCGCCTCTGCAACAATGACCGGGATTTCTTCATGGTGTTCCTCAACAGCCCCGGTTCGCTGGAGGTCACGCTGCGCTACAGCGCGCCGCCGCGCATGCGTCTGACGGTGCAGGATCAGAATGGTTTTGACCTGGCAGACAGCAACAACAACATGGGCTTTGAGAGCATCCTTGTTGAGAACCTGGCAGCGGGCGCGTACATCATCCGCGTGCAGGGTCCGTCAGGGGACGCGCAGGGACGGGACTATGTGCTCTCCACGCGGGTCACCGGCGCGCAATGTATGGGTGATGTTGGTGAGCCCAATGAGGACACCACGCAGGCCACGCCCATCACGTTCACATCTGCCATCAACGCCGTCATCTGCGCGCCGGAGGACATTGACCATTTTGCGTTCACCGCGGTTGCGGGGCGCGCCATTGAGTTCCGCCTGGAGACCGCGCTGAACCCGGACGGGCCCGCTGACGCCGTCATTTTCAGTGAGCAGGGCCAGGTCATTGGCCAGACGCCGTTTGGCCAGGGCGGCACGGTCAAGCTCATCCGCGCGGACATCCGGACAAGCGGACGGTACTTCATTCAGCTCTTCAACAGCTTTGGTGTGCCGGAACCCATCAGCTACCGCATTTCCATCCGTCAGCTGATGGGCGTGCTCTGCACGGATGACAGCTTTGAAGAGAATGACGGGCGCGCGCAGGCCCGGGACATCATGCGCACCGCCGGCGGGACCACCATCAGCGCGCGCGCCTGCCCCGTGGACGGAGAATGGTATGCGTTCACCATGCGCGCCGGCATTGACGTGACCATCAGCATGGCAAGCGGCATGCTGGACAGTGACCCGCAGCTTGTCCTCTATGACCCCACCGGTGAGAACCCGGTGGCCTTTGGTGCCGCCAACCAGCAGCCCATTGTGTTCCGGCCCAACAGCGCCGGCCGCTACCTGCTGCAGGTGGACTACAGCTTTGTGACCCTTCCGGAGAGTGGGGACGCGTACTCCGTCAGAATCACCCCCTGACGCCCTGCCCTTTTCCCGTGGCGCACCGCATCAAGGGGCTGTACGCAGACCTGCTGGACGCTAACGTGCGCTGCCCGCCCGTTGCGCCCGTCACTGCAGGACACAGCCATGAACACACCAGACCCCCGTGGAACCCGTCTTCGCGCCCAACTTGAAGCGCTGCTGCAAGAGCGCATCCTCATCATTGACGGCGCCATGGGCACCATGTTGCAGCGTCACAAGTTGCAGGAAGCGGACTTCCGCGGTGAGCGCTTTGCCAGGCACCACAAAGACCTCAAGGGCAACAGTGACGTCCTGGCGCTGACCCGTCCGGATGTCCTCTCGCAGGTGCATGAGGCGTATCTGGAGGCGGGCTCAGACATCATTGAGACCAACACCTTCACCAGCACGTCCATTGCGCAGGCGGACTACGATCTTCAATCCGCAGTGCGTGACATGAACGTCCAGGCCGCCCGCCTTGCCAAGGCCGCCGCGGACAAGTTCACGGAGAAGACCCCGGGCAAGCCCCGCTTTGTGGCCGGCTCCATTGGGCCGCTCAACAAGACGCTGAGCATGAGCCCGTCCGTGGAGGACCCGTCCATCCGCGCGGTCACCTTTGACCAGGTGAAAGAGTCATACGCGGAACAGATCCGCGGCCTGATTGACGGCGGCGTGGACATCCTCCTGCCGGAGACCACCACGGATACGCTCAATATGAAGGCGTGCCTGATGGCCATGGATGAGGTCTTCAAGGAGAAGAACATCATCCTGCCGGTGATGCTCTCCGTGACCATCATTGACAAGAGCGGGCGCACGCTGAGCGGCCAGACCATTGACGCGTTCTGGACCAGCGTGAAGCACGCGCGTCCGTTGACGGTGGGCATGAACTGCAGCCTGGGTGCGGCGGAGATGCGGCCGTTCCTGGCGGACCTTTCCTCGGCGGCGTCTGACACTTATGTGCATTGTTATCCCAATGCCGGCCTGCCCAATGCGTTTGGCGGGTTTGATGAGACGCCGGAAATCACCAGCGGGCTGCTGCAGGAATTTGCGCAGAGTGGCCTGGCCAACATCCTGGGCGGTTGCTGCGGCACCACGCCGGACCACATCCGGGCCATTGGTCACGCCGTCAAAACGCAGAAGCCGCGCGCACTTCACCCCGTGCCGCGGATGAGCACGTACAGCGGTCTGGAGACATTCACGCTCCGCCCGGACGCCAATTTCACCATGGTGGGTGAGCGCACCAACGTCACCGGCAGCAAGCGTTTTGCGGAGCTGATCAAGAAGGATGATTACAACACCGCGTTGGAAGTGGCGTTGGACCAGGTGCGCGGCGGCGCCAACATTCTTGACGTCAACATGGACGAGGGAATGCTGGACTCCGAAGCGGCCATGACCAGGTTCCTGAACCTCATTGCCGTGGAACCGGAGATTGCGCGCCTGCCCATCATGGTGGACTCCAGCAAGTGGTCCGTCCTGGAAGCCGGCCTCAAGTGTATTCAGGGCAAGGGCGTGGTGAACTCCATCAGCCTCAAGGAAGGTGAAGAGGACTTCCTGGCCAAGGCGCACCGGGTGCGGAAATTCGGCGCGGCCGTCGTCGTCATGGCGTTTGATGAGACGGGGCAGGCAGACACGGTGGAGCGCAAGCTGGAAATCTGTGAGCGCGCCTACAAGCTCCTGCGTGAGCGCGTGGACTTCCCCGCGGAAGACATCATCTTTGATCCCAACATCCTGGCCATTGCCACCGGCATGTCTGAACACGCCGAGTACGCCAAGAACTTCATTGCGGCCACGCGCCTCATCAAGGAACGCTGTCCCGGCGTGAAGATCAGCGGCGGCGTCAGCAACCTCTCCTTCAGCTTCCGCGGCAACAACACCGTGCGGGAGGCCATGAACAGCGCGTTCCTCTACCACGCCATCCAGGCGGGTATGGACATGGGCATTGTGAACGCCGGCCAGCTGGCCGTGTATGAGGACATTCCCAAGGACCTGCTCACACACGTGGAGGATGTGCTCTTCAACCGCCGCCCCTACGCCACGGAGCGCCTGGTGGAGTTTGCGGACAAGGTGAAACAAGGCGGCCGCAAGAAGGAGCAGGAACAGGAATGGCGCAGCGGCCCAGTGGAGGACCGCCTCAAACACGCGCTGGTCCAGGGCATTGTGGATTTTATTGATGTTGACGTTGAGGAAGCGCGCAAGAAGTACCCGCGCCCGCTCTCCATCATTGAAGGCCCGTTGATGGGTGGCATGACGGTGGTGGGTGATTTGTTTGGCGCTGGCAAGATGTTCCTGCCGCAGGTGGTGAAGAGCGCGCGTGTGATGAAGAAGGCCGTGGCCTACCTGCTGCCGTTCATGGAAGCGGAGAAGAGTGAAGGTGGCTCGCGCTCCGCCGGCAAGGTGCTCATGGCCACCGTCAAAGGTGACGTGCACGATATTGGAAAGAACATTGTCTGTCTCTTATACACATCTCCGAGCCCACGAGACTAAGGCGAATCTCGTATGCCGTCTTCTGCTTGAAAA
>ENA-ORBV01016306-ORBV01016306.1-microbial-mat-metagenome-genome-assembly--contig:-NODE-16306-length-10805-cov-4.727442_pt1 | contig 10805 bp, 8 predicted proteins | sample MGYA00237777_ERZ505514 | MGnify/ENA primary metagenome ERZ505514 (study PRJEB26160, sample SAMN06269048) | microbial mat metagenome | isolation source: Oligotrophic lake microbial mat | place...
TGATACGGCGACCACCGAGATCTACACCTCTCTATTCGTCGGCAGCGTCAGATGTGTATAAGAGACAGCTCATACACCGTCCGAAATACGGAGGGCACCACGCGATTGATATTTTCCGGCCCAAGGCCGAGGTGCGGGATCGTGATATTGGAGTCGGGGCGGGCGAAGGAAACGCGGTAATCCTCGACGGTGGCGTGCAAGTCTTCGACTGAAACAAATCCCCGCGACTCGATGGTGCAATCGTAGTGTTCCACCTCCGCTTCGCGCGCGACGATGCCGAGGCGGCGAAAGCTTTCGAGGCATTCCTCGCGCCATATCTCGCCATCGACCTCCTTAAATTTTGCCGGGAAGAGTTGCTCAACTTGCACGAGATGGTTGCGCCCGTTACCAATTCGGCCCGGAAAGGAGATCCGGCCGATCGGAATCTGCGGATCTCCGACGAGGATCTCGTGATATTCGCAGGCCACTTCGCGGTCGAAGGAGTAGCTGCCTAGCGCCAGCTTTTGCGGATGTAAGGTGGGAACCCGCAGGCCTGCGAGCTTGGCCAGGCCGGTGACGGGAGCGCACCAGAAATAATGATCAGCCGTCGAGGTCACGCCGTCATGTTGCACGCTGGCGATGCGCGTCGTCCCGGACTCCAGACGGCACTGAATATCCATTACTTTCGTGCGGACCTCGGCGAATTGCCCGTCGATGCCCTGCACGATGCCTTCGATAAACGCCCCAAAACCGCCTTCGTCCGGATAGAGAATATGCTGCTCGCCGGATTGCCGTGCCGCGGCGTGAAAACGCGCCGACTCATCCTGCGCACGGGCGGGGCGACGGGCGCGCGGGAAAAACCACGGATAAATCAGGCCGAGTAACTTCTCCTCGGGAACGCCATGGTCGCGCATCCAGAGTAGCGCCGGATACGACGGAAGAATTTCGTTGAACGCGAGATTCGCGAATGGCGCGCCATAGACTCCGGCCAGCGCATCGCGCGTCGGTGCGTTTTCCAGGTTGTCCTCGATTTCCGACGCAGGAAATTCCTTCGCGAGTGCGGCCGGCCATTCCGCCACCGGGGCATTGAAATCAAACAGATGCCCGCGAATCACGATGCCCCGCTGGAGGCGCAACCGGTGACAGCGCCCCCCGAGCACCTTGGTGAAAAATCGCGTGGTAAAGGGCGAGCGGTTCTCATCCAGGGCGTGGTAGCCTTGGTCGAAAGTTTCGCCGCGCGCATTGCGCAGCGACAAATTATTCTGCCCGAGCCGCGCCTGCTTCTCGATGACCAGAGTCCGGTAGCGCTGCTCGGACAGAATCCGCGCGGTGATCGCTTTGAGATCCGCGGGTTCACGACGGGAATCCCTTTTAAAAATGGTTTCCGCGACACCGGCAGGGCTCCTCGTGACAACGCCAACTTTGACCGTATTGAAGTCGCGAAGGGGCCTGCGAGTGTAATCTTCAGCCGCACCTCCGCAGGCGGTGCGGTCAACATTCTCACCAAGCTTCCCCAGCCCCGAAACTTTGTCGGCGTCAGCGCTACATGGGGCGGTTACGACTACTATCGTGGCACACTCGATGTGAACCTACCTTTAATCAGCGATAAGCTCCTCTTCCGCTTCAATGCCGCCTGGCAGGACTCTGGCAGTTACCGCGATAACGCCTTTGTCCATCGCCAATTCCTGGCCCCCATTTTCAGCTGGATTATTGGACCACGGACCCGTCTCAACGTGGAACTCGAGTACCTCAGGGATCGACGCGTCAACGACGCGGGTTTGGTGGCGCTCGGTACTGCGCCTTCGAAGGTTCCAGTGGAAACCTTTTATGGCGATCCGGATGACGTGAACAGCACCGAACAATATATCGGGCGATATGAACTCCTCCACACGTTTCTCTCTGGCCTGTCCCTTCGACACGCCTTTCGCATCAATCAAACGAACGAAACGGGATTCGACACGCAGTTCAATTCGGTGAATACAACCACCTTGATGCTCAACCGCACGCGGCGGTGGCTGTTCGCAGACGGAGTCGATAATTTTTATTTCCAGACGGAAGCGAGCTACACCCTGAACGGTCTTGGCGGCCGGCATAAACTTGTCGGCGGATTTGAATTCGGTAATAATTCCGATGCTCCTGTCATCCACACGGCGACGATGACCGCCACGCTCATTAATGCCCCCACGCGCGGCGTTACCGGAACGTTTAACAACAACCAGTGGACCTCATCATCGACCTGGATCGACGAGTATTTCTTGCAGGACCAATTTTACGTCCTGGACGGCAAGCTGTCTCTCCTCGCAGGCGCTCGTTATGCCATCATTAGAAATTATAATGCGAATAAACGCACTGGAGTAAAAACCAACACCAAAGGAGAGGCTCCCAACCCGCGCTTCGGCATCGTCTGGCTTCCGAATGAATCGATTTCGCTCTTCGCCAACCACTCGGACCTGCTTACTCCCCAGAGCGGAACCAATCCCGACGGTTCGACGTTCGAACCCATAACCGCGATCCTTACGGAGATCGGCGCACGGGTCGATGTGTTGAACCGGCGCCTCACGCTGACAGTGGGCGCCTATAATCTCGCCAACACCAATGTCCGTAATCCGGACCCAACGCGTCCGGGTTTTCAAATTCAATCAGGCGAAGAGCGCACCCGCGGTGTCGAATTCGACATGGTCGGCCGCCCCCTTCCAAACTGGCAGATCATTGGTTCCACCAACGTCTCGAACGCCATCATCAGCAAATCGACCGGCGCCACCCTTGGAAACCGCCGCGCCAACACGCCCTCACACACCTACAGCCTTTGGAATCGGTACCAGTTCACGGAGGGACGGTTGAAGGGATTGGGTGTAGGATTAGGAGCGGTCCGGTTTAGCGGCAGGTTTGGGGACGTGGCCAATTCTTATTATATTCCCGAATATCACCGTTTCGACAGCGCCGTGAGCTTTCGCAAAGGCACGTGGGACGTAGCGTTCAACGTCCAGAACCTGACGGACGAAAGCTATATTCGCGCGTCGAATGGCCGCCTTTCGATTCGGCCGGGAAGTCCACGTGACTTCTCGCTGCGCATCCGCCAACGCTGGTAATCGGCCGCATCTTTCAGTCCACTCGTCACCATGCCCCGAATGAAACTCGCGTCCCTCGCACTCGCGCTTGTCCTGGCGCCAGTGCTCTCCGCCGCCACCGGACGGCCCAATGTTCTGCTCATCATCACCGATCAGCATGCCGCGGATGCGATGAGTTGCTGGCAGGGAGATCGTTATCTGCGCACGCCCCATATCGACAGCCTGGCCGCGCGAGGCGTGATGTTTACCCGGGCCTATGTGGCGAATCCGATCTGCATCCCAGCGCGCACCGCGATGTTCACCGGACGCTACCCACATGAAACCGGCGTCCAGAATAATGAACGCCGCCCGGTCGACGCCAAACAGTTTCCCACCCTGGGCACCCTGTTTCGCAACGCCGGTTACTCGACCGGGTATGTGGGCAAATGGCACATCCCCATCCCGATCGGCGATGCAGATGAGAGCGGCTTTGAATATACCGCCAATATCAAAAATAACGGCGCCGATGCCGCCACGCCTCCCGCCGTCGCCGAGTTTCTCGCGCGGAAATCAGACAAGCCGTTCCTGCTCGTCGCTTCGTTTATCAACCCACATAACATCTGCGAGTGGGCGCGCGGCGACAAACTGCCCGATGGTGACGTGGGCTTACCTCCACCTCCGGACGAGTGTCCACCGGCGCCCGCCAATCTCGCCCCCCCGAGCGGCGAACCCGATGCCCTCGCTTTTGCCCGGCGTTCCTATCACGCCAATCCGCAGTTTCCCGTCGGTGATTTCAACGTGGGGAAATGGCGGCAGTACCGCTGGTCGTATTACCGCATGATCGAGAAGGTTGACGCGGAAATCGGCCGAGTCCTCGCTTCGCTGCGCGAGCACGGACTCGCCGACAACACCGTGGTCGTCCTCACCAGTGATCACGGCGATTGTCAGGGCGCACATGGGTTCAACCAGAAAACGGTCTTCATCGATGAATCATCCCGGGTGCCACTCATCGTCTCCGCGCCAGGAACGACGCAGAGCGGAAAATCGGATCGCTTGACGCAGATCGGAATCGATCTGATTCCAACCCTTTGCGATTATGCTGGTATTACCACGCCCGCGGTGCTGCCGGGCCGAAGTATTCGCGCCGCCGTCGAGGGCAGACCTGACCGGGACGCGCCCGGCTACGTGGTCGTCTCAAATCATTTGGTGCAGGGTGTGCCGCTCCTCGGCGTTATGATGACGCCAGCCGGCCGGATGCTCCGCAGTGACCGCTATAAATATTCCGTCTATGATCAAGGCAAGCAGCGGGAGTCTCTCGTGAATATGGAGTCGGATCCCGGCGAGACCACCAACCTCGCAATCGACGCAAAATTCGCCACCGTGCTGAACGCCCACCGGCGTCAACTGCTGGAGTGGAGCCGCCCGACGAAGGATACGACCTTTCCGTATATACAGCCGGAGTAAGGAGGGACGCCAGCGGGACAGGTGACGAGTCGGGCGCGGCCAAGTCACGGCGAAAGCGGCGGCGAGGATGGGCGGCTCCGCTTTCCGCCCTCGTCACTCACTCAGTAAATCTGTTTCGATGCGGTCTAAAATCTGCATCCTGCCCGCGACCGCTCATGCTCACTCTTCAAAACAAAACCGCTGGGGGCGACCGCGTCTGCTCCGTGCCAAATTGGGGGCGCGCGGCCTCACGCGCGTCGTCGCGCGCGTCACCCGCCTTGCGCCACAACTCGAACGTCACGCGGAAGCTCAACGCGTGAGTCTCTCGCACCTGCTGATTCTTGTCGCCGCCCTCGTTTACGCGGCAGGCGTGCTGGTCGTCAAACGCAGCGCCGAACTCGGGGTCGGCGTGTGGCGGACGGCCTTTGTCGCCAATGTGATTTGCGGGCTGCTGTTCCAGCCACTCTGGCTCCTCGGCGGACGCATTCCGTGGGAATTGTGGTGGCAGCCCTTGATCGTGGCATTGTACTTTGTGGTGGGCCAGTGGCTCACTTTCATGTCGCTGGAAAAGGGCGATGTCTCCGTCGCCACGCCTGTATTGGGACTTAAGATCCTTCTGGTGGCCGTGCTAGTGACCTTCCTCGACGGCGTCAGCCTGGAGTGGCACCTGTGGGTTGCCGCGCTGCTCGCTACGCTCGCCATCGCGCTGCTCAATCGCGCGGGCCGGCAGTCCTCCCATCATCACATTGGCCGGACAATTTTTACCGCCGGAATGGCGGCGGCCTCCTACGCACTCTTCGACGTCTCTGTGCAACGCTGGTCGCCGGGCTGGGGGCTGGGTCGTTTTCTCCCAATCACAATGGGAGTTTCAGCCGTTCTCTCGATTGGATTTATGGCCAAATTTCGCGCCCCGCTTTCCGCGATTCCGTGGGTCACGTGGAAGTGGCTTCTCGTGGGCACGATCACCTTGGGGCTTCAATCCGTGGTGTTTGTTTCGGCGGTGGCCCATTGGGGACATGCGGCCTCGGCCAATGTAATCTATAGCTCGCGCGGTCTCTGGACCATTGTGCTCGTCTGGATCTTTGGGCAATGGGTGCGGAGCCAGGAACAACATCTCGGCACCCGCGTCCTCGCCGGACGACTCGTGGGGGCGCTCCTGATGATGTCCGCCATCGCACTCGTGCTCATCTGATAAAATTCCCATGCGCCCCGCTTCGTTAAGGTGGATGAGCAAACAACGACTTTGCTCCCCGCTACGGTCGACCTTCGCACCTTTCAGTGGATAAACGCGAGGCAGGTGCGCATCGGAATTGAACAGAAGGTAACGAAGAAAACGAAGCTGTGCGCCAGGAAGATTGGATCTTCGTTTCCTCCGTTACCTTCTGTTCATTCTTCTGTGCTCACCGGCAACAGCGAGGATCCGAACTGATTCGGGTAAGCACAGCCAGACCGCGAGTAACGGAGTGCTTCCGTCCGCTGATGCGCGGGTGGGCGGACCTGCCGCTGACCGCAGTCGGGGTCATCAACCCGGCCGCGCGTTGATCCGGCAACGGATTGGCTTTGCACTCAACGCTCCACGCGCCCTTAACGGGAGCAGTTCCCTTTACCCCTCATGGCAACTCCCCTCGCCTCCATTCCGTTCCCGCGCCGGTCGTTTTTGAAATCAGCCGCCACGGCCGCCTTGCTTGGCGGTGCGACCTCGAGCCGCCTCGCCGCCGCGTCCTCGTCTTCGCCCCTGCCCTCCGAACTCGATCGCATCCTCACCGCGCCGGTGCTGACGCTCGATTTCGTGAAGTCGCCCGTCACCATCGCCTCGATGGAATTGCTGCGGAACGGCCGCACGTTTCTCGTCCGCACCCGCTCCACAGATGGAGCCGAGGTGATCACGGTGCCGAATCCCGCGAGCATGGCCAAGGCGTATCCGATTTTCACTGACTACATTGCGCCCGTGTTCGTGGGCAAGGAGGCGCGCACGCTCGAGACGCTGCTCTGGGACGTCTACCGGCACAGCAGCAATTACAAGCTGCAAGGGCTGGCGTTCTGGGTGGGCGTGGCGGCCGCCGAGATGGGCGTATTGGAACTTCTTGGACAAGTGTCCCGCCGGCCGCTCGCGGATTTTTTTGGCGGCTCAAAACGCCGCGACATTCCGGTTTACTATGCGAGCGGCAACCGTGGCAACACTCCCGAAGCGGAGATCGAAGTCTTGCAAAAACTGGTGGACGGCTCCGGCGTGCGGGCGCTCAAATTCCGGTTGGGCGGCCGAATGAGTCGCAACGCGGATTCGCTCCCGGGACGGACCGAGGCGTTGATCCCACTCGTACGCCAGACGTTTGGATCCGCGATGACGTTGTATGCCGACGCCAACAGCTCCTATGATTCCACCGAGGGCATCCGGATCGGGCGGATCATGGAAGAGCATCGCTACGGTTTCTATGAAGAGCCCTGCGAATTCGATGATCTCTGGGGCACCAAAGCGGTGGCGGATGCGCTGACGATTCCGGTCGCGGGGGGCGAACAGGAGTATAGCCTGCATCGCTGGCAGTGGATGATCGCGAATCGCGGTGTGGATATCGTGCAACCGGATCTCCACTACGGCGGTGGCATGATTCGCGCGACCAAGGTCGCCCGCATGGCCGCGGCGGCGGGCATGAGTGTCGTGCCGCACATGTCTGGTGGCGGACTGGGCTACGTCGACGTGGTGCAGTTCGCTTCGTTTACGCCCAACATCGGCCCGTTCATGGAGTTCAAAGGCAACACCACCCTTCCCGTAACCTGCGCGACCTCGTCCCTCAAATGCGAAAAGGGAAGCGTGCGCTGCCCCGCCGGGATCGGTTGCGGTGTGACGCTCGATCCTCACTTCGTCCGGCAGGCGAAAGTCGTGGTCCGGAGTTGAGCCAAGCTGCGCCGATCGATCAGCGGTTTAGCCGCTTTCCGGCTGGAACAAGGAACGTGGGCTCAAAGCACCAGCAGTCGCTAGACCGCGCGCATCGATTGGTCTTAGGTCGACCTGTTGCGGAACGCGGCATTGACTGCAGTCGGCTGACAGTCGACGCGAATCCCTCGGATGATGTGCGCCGAACTAAGCTGCTTTCTTCTGACGAGTGCGCTTGGCGGCCGTCTTCTTGATGGTGCGGCGTTGAGGAGGTTGTCGCTTCGGCGCCCTCGCACCCTTGCCGGCTTCGTTTAGGCTTTTCTGCAGCACAGCGACGAGGTCGATAACGTTGGTAGCAGCGGGCGTGTGACGCTTTCCGCCGGGCAGTTCCTTGCCGCCCAAGGCAATTTTTTTCTCGATCAGTTTCATCACGGCGCCCGCATACTCATCTGTATAACGGGCGGGTTCCCATTCCGAACTCATCTGCTCGACCAGCGCTCGCGCCATCTCCAGCTCGCGCCCACGCGAGGCTTTCTCCGCCGGTACTTTCACGGCTTCCGCAGGCATGATCTCCTCGCCGAAATGCATGAGTTCGAGCACGAGCAGCCCGCCATTCGCTTTCACCGCCGCAAGATGCTGACGACTCCGAATCACCACTTTGGCAATTCCCACCTTCCCCGAATCGGCCAGCACTTCCCGCAAAAGACCATAGGCTGCCGCACCGCCCTTCATCGGCTCGAGATAATAGGGTTTATAGAAATGGATGGGGTTAATCCCGCTCACATCCACGAAATCAAGGATCGTAATCGCATCACGCCCCTCGAGTTCAACTTTCTCGAAGTCCGCGTCTTTCAGGACCACGAATTTCCCTTTTTCATATTCGAAGCCTTTGACGATTTGTTCCCAGGGCACATCTTTGCCATCGACCTCGGCCACGCGCTTGTAATTGATGGCACTCAGGTCGCTCTCGCGTAGCATCCGAAATTTGAGTTCTTCGCGGCGCGTGGCGGTAAGGATGGCAACCGGAATCGTTACCAAACCAAAGCTAATCGAGCCTTTCCAGATGGGTCGCATGTTTTCTTAGACCGTTATTCACCGTCAAATGGAGCTCGTTGTGAATAACTTCTTTTGGGCGTTGGTTGGTGCTTTATAGTAAGGGAGTTAAAGCTACGAGCCCGCGGCGGAGAAGTGAAGACGGGGCCGCTTCATCAAAGAAAATGCGGTCGCACTCACTGATTCCACCGATGAGCACAGAGTACCAGTGCATTATAAACTACAGTTCCTTCACCTTGCGGGCGAATTGCGGCTAGGTGCCTCTTCATTAGTAATCCGCTGTATCCGTGCTCATCGGTGTATTCTGTGGTAAAAGAAACTGCGGAATTGAGCTTCATCCGAACAAGGGGATCGGATTTTCCCGTCGCATCATCCGAATCCTTCCGGTCCAGATTTCAGGCGTGCCGCCCCATGCCCACAAAGCGCTCCCTCCTCGTAATCTGCGGTGGAATAAACCGCGCACTGTTCCCTCCCACGCAGGATGGAACATCGCAGCGCCCCGCGTCCGACAGACCTTTCGGTCGGTCAGCCTCCTCCGCCGCCCCAAACAACTCCGGTGGGACTGTCCACCGTCCGTTCCAACGATCGCAATTGCCAGCGCCCCCGGTGTGTTGGCATGAACAGATTTTGTCTTACTTGTTTTCCATGATGAACACTTTTGCCTCCACGCTCCAACATCACGGCTTATCCCTGCGCCGCAGTCATTCGCGTGTGCTTCAGCTCAATGTCGGCAAGCTCTGCAATCTTACGTGCAGCCATTGCCACGTGAATGCCGGACCAGCGCGCAAGGAAATCATCACCCGGGAAACGATTGACCGCATTCTCGACTGGCAGGCGCAGGCGCTTCTGCCGGTGGTGGATCTTACCGGCGGAGCACCGGAGATGATCCCGGATTTTCGTTACCTGGTCGAGCGCCTGCGGGAGATTGATCCGACCGGTACGCTGATCGATCGCTGCAATCTCACCATTCTGCTCGAACCGGGCCACGAAGGTCTGGCGGCTTTTCTCGCCCACCACCGGGTGGAGATCATAGCGTCCATGCCGTGTTACTCAGCGGAGAACGTCAACGCCCAGCGCGGCGAGGGCGTATTCGATGCCAGCATCACGGCCCTCCAGCAACTTAACGCCCTCGGCTACGGAATTGCGCCGGAGTTACCGCTGCACCTCGTCTATAATCCTTTGGGCGCGAACCTGCCGGGTCCGCAAGGTGAACTGGAATCGGATTATAAACGAGAGCTGCGGACCAGCTTCGGCATCGAGTTCAACCGGCTCTATACGATCACGAACCTACCCGTTTCCCGCTTCGCCTCGTGGCTTCGCCACAACGGGAAATACGAAGAGTATATGGCGTTACTCACGGCGGCGTTCAATCCGATGACGGTGGACGGTTTGATGTGTCGCGATACCATCAACGTGAGCTGGCTCGGCGAAGTCTTTGACTGTGATTTCAACCAGATGATGAATTTGCCGCTGGGCGGAGCCGAGTCGGGCCGGCGCCGGTTATGGGAGATCGATCCGGTGGCGCTGGCGGAAGCCTCCATCGCGACCGGGAATCACTGTTTCGGTTGCACGGCGGGCGCGGGATCGAGCTGCGGCGGAGCAATTGAGCTGCCGACCAACGCGGTCGCGCGGCCTTGATATCCCTTCCGGCTCAGCGCCATCCCGCACGTTTCATTCCGATCACACGGTGAGCAAAGAAACCCGGTTGGGTCGGGAATAAATCGCCGCGAGCCCCCTCCCAATTTCAGATGGACCCGTCCTACTTCCAGCGTCTGATCGACACGTAGTACCAGCCACTCTACCGGTTCGCCCTGAGCCCAAAGGAGACACGCCCACGAAAGAATCGCTGCGCGCCCTTTTCCGCGCCAGATCACTCGATTCGGCCGGCGAACTAACGCTCGTTATCCACGCCGAAAACGATCTGGCGCGGCTGGGGAGAAAGACGAAAGGTGCGGAACACGCGATCCCACCAGGAAAACAACGCACTGAAATTCAAGTCAGCCTCCACCCGGATAACGGAGTGATGAACCTTGTGCAAATGAGGCGTGACGATGATCCACCGAAGGGCGCGATCCAGCCACTCAGGCAGTCCAATGTTCGCGTGGTGAAATTGCACGACCGCAAAGAGCATCACTTCATAGAGCGCAAGCTGCTCGAGTTGCACCCCGAGGAGCGCCAGCAATGGCAGGCGAAGGACCGATGAGAGGATGACCTCGCCGACATGAAACGTGTAGCTTCGGCAAGCGTGCGGACGGCTAAAAATCTCGGTCGCCGAGGTCGGGGCGGCGCTGGGCGATGCACCGCGGCGGCGGGAAGCGCTAAGCACGAGCTCACCCAGGGTAACCGGGCGGATCGTGAAGAAACTCGACCGGGATTTCCGGCTGCGGGTAGTTCCAGGGCAGCCAGGCCGA
>ENA-ORBV01016308-ORBV01016308.1-microbial-mat-metagenome-genome-assembly--contig:-NODE-16308-length-10804-cov-4.563811_pt1 | contig 10804 bp, 4 predicted proteins | sample MGYA00237777_ERZ505514 | MGnify/ENA primary metagenome ERZ505514 (study PRJEB26160, sample SAMN06269048) | microbial mat metagenome | isolation source: Oligotrophic lake microbial mat | place...
AACAACAACAACAACAACAACAACAACAACAACAACAACAACAACAACAACAACAACAACAACAACAACAACAGCAATGGCCGTGGAAAATACAGCACCTACAGCTGAAGACTTTTGTGACATTGTGGCAACAAGAGTGCAGGACCCATTGTTTTGTAAAGAGCACAAAAATAAGGAGGCTTCCTCAGCAGTGCTTGGCCTAGTTGGATACGTTGTTGAGAAAATATTGAGATGTAAAGACAAAACTGTCTACAACCAACATATCTTACATGGAATGTGTACAGTACCCCCATCTACAAATATGTATGACAACCCACAATACCGCATCATTGTTGGCCATAAATTACAGCTTGTTGATTGGAAAAAGACACACAATTTGGAACTGACTTGTGGTGCAGCAAACTGTCATGGAACAATGACCAATGACAGAACAAATTTTTCTAAGAACAAGGCCTTGTTTCCAATCTACAACATGTGATCCCTTCAAGCGACCCTCAAAGATCTTGATTACATCTGCGATGCCAACCCTGGAAAGTGCTACAATGAGACCTGTCATGAGCTAAATAGCTACTAAGAGACTGAAGATTTATGTGATTTTCAAATTGCTGCAGATGGAACTCATCTAGGTCAGTTTTCCTGTTTCAAGTTGACCAGATTCCAAATTGTATTTGGCTTTTTGTCGGGAGAAGCCAGTGAGAAGGACTGTGACTGGGGAACGTTGATTCCCAACATTCCAAAGGATAAGTCGCAAGGCAGAAGGTCCTTTGTGGACTCTGGTCATGCCAGTTCTACCCATTTTTGTGCCCAACTTACCCATGACAAAGACCTAATTGGGGTTGAAGAAAACGTACACCCGTCACAAGATCTACACGTTATAATAAGTTATGTGCCAAAAGACCTTAAAGAGTCACAACAGATGCGTTTTACATAGGATTTAATGTACAATGGAAAAGTGTACAAGGGCATTAAAATGATACCATTTGTATCCCTTTTGCGCGTGGAAAACCAATGAAGCCGACCTTTTTTGCGGTAAATGCATCAATCAAAATGTAACACGTTAAGCATCTTTGATGCCAATGTCACTGCCCTACCGACAAAAGCAAAACTATTTGGTTAATTATAAGGCCAAAATGCAGAATCAAATTGCTACTTTGGTCAGGTGAGAGGACAAACATGGCTTAAAAAACATAATCTCAATGGCACATTTTGAATGTCTGCTACGACATTCAATGTGGCTGTCACAACGAAATGGGCATCCACGGTGCGTGTCCAATGGAGATGTTGCACACAATTTGTCTTTTTGTTTTCAAGTATGCACGGGATATATTTTTCTGGCATGTTGGAAATGCGAGCAAAATGGCACATCAGGTAGCTCAGAGCATTAGTCAACAGCTGACTGCAAACAACCCTCTTCCACGCCGCTACACCCTTGAGGACCTACAGTGTGAGGCAACATCGATTCGGTGGTAACATGAGGTCCATGACTGCAAGGGACAGGGGCACAAAGCAAGTCTGCCTCCAGCTCAAAGGGACATTACAGTAGTTCATAGCCATGAGACCAGTCCCCCTCCCCTGCACACACACAACCACAGAACTTTTTTCAATAAAATTTGGATAGACCCCACTTGACTACTAGTAGCTAGCTATCTAGCTACTCTAATAGCTAGCTATCTAGCTAGATAGCTAGCTAGCTAGTAATATTAGTTGGGGGCAATTTTAGGTGTTGGGTCAAAAAAATGTATGTGGCATTTTGGCGGCTATGGTCTGTGCTAGTGTGCGTCACGACGAATTTTCCTGCAGAGAGGGGGGAAAAGAAGAAGAAGACATTCATTTTACTTAAGCTTTAGTGCCGTACATTATATTTTCTTTGTTATGATAACGACTTGTCTTATTGCTTAACGGCATTGTCTTTTAAGTGTTTGGTCTTTTTGGAGACTGTTTGCACGCAAGCCTGCATTTCCATCATACTCTTTTTGGCAGTCTAAGACGAATCAAGACATCTGCAATGTACAACATGTCCTATACAAGTGCCGTTGCCAATGCTGCTAGCAGTAGCTAGCTAGCCAGTGTATGCAGATCTCACAACGCGTCTATTAGCAGTAGCTGAATGAGTTGATACGCGTGCACAACTTCCACAATGACGCCTCGGTACTGTGATGCACAAAGACAGTTCATCAAGGATGCAAGGGGGCTAATCGACATCAAGCAGCACGCCTACTTTGACACTGTGGACTGGAGGAATGTCACACCGGCTGGTGGGAAGCACATCGGTTTAACCTCTGGTAAAAAGGCCCAGACTGACTCGTTTTATGTCAAATCGGTTGCACCATGGGTTCCACATCTGTTAATACCTCAACACGTGCCAAGCTGTCCCCGCTGCAAGAAGAACACTCACGTGGACACTGCGTCTGCCCGTTGGGTTGCTTTTCCAAAGCTTTTGTATGACCTGACAACCCACAAGTATCTGGACACAAAGCTTTATCCCTGTCTGGCATGCAACCAAGAATTCACTGGCTATAACAAGGAATCATTGGCTGTTGATGCCAAAGTCATAGTTGGGTATTTCAACATGTATCTTGCTGGGAAGCACACAGTCACCCCGGAGCTCTACAGCTTTATTGTTAATTCCCTGGACACTTCATCCGCAAGGATAGCCAGACATTTGCAGAAGTTGTATGCCGACAACTATCTGTCTGATTATCAAATATTTCTTCATGCTGTGAGAGCAGAGAGAATAAAGTCAGCACCCACCCAAGCAGTGTCGCACTTTGACATGAGGCAACCAACAATCATGGCGGCCCTCGACGAGCAGCGGGCAAATGCCACACCAGTCAACCGCGTGCGTGATAGTTTGCTTCGAGAAATTCGCAATCTCAAGTGGTTAGTTCAATCAGCCGAGGCAGCTCTTGATTTATCGGAAGATGGACCTGCTAGGAACAAGCTCTGCTTTCGTCGCCTTCTTAAGGACAAACGCAGTCGCAACAATCAAAAACAACCACTCCCCAGCATTGGTGTGGGAAAGTTACAGCAGCTGATAGATCTTGGTGTCAACAACGCGGTGGAACTGCTTCAATTTGACGACGTTGATGGTGTTTTTTGGTCACAACGAACACGAGACCAAAAGCTTAATAGTTGGAAGTCTGAAGTTGAAGTTTACTACTCAGCGAAGCGCACAAAGGCAAGAGACCTTGTAGATCAGCTGAAAGCAAAGGAGGATGAGCTAAAGGCTGTCGACAGCTGGCGAGACATAGATGCCGCTCTCGAACCAGCGACACGGGAGGTAGAAGGTCAATCCAACACAGAACCTGTTGAGGTTGCTGCAAAGCCACTGCCCCTTCTTTTTTCTACTATGACTGATCCAGTGGGCTACAACGTTAGATTCATGACCACGGGACAAGTGAACAGTATTCAAGAATGCGAATTCAGGCATCGTAAGCCAATGCAAGACGCGAAAATGATGGGACTGTCTGGCGAGATACTCAAGATTGATTGGTCACACAAGGTGGCGGGGAAGACTTATGTTTACACAGGGCCTGGAATTTGCTTTAAGCCATGCACAAACATGCTCAACATTCAGAATGAAGACGCCCTGACTATTTTATGGAAAGCTACGGATGGTGGAGAATCGTTGCTACCCATCAAAGCCGATTTGATTTGTCTGAAACAACGGAACATGAGGCTCCAGAAGCCTACAAAAGCGATCTACATTGACGTCTGCTGTAAGTTTCGAAAGGGACTTCAAGACATCTTTGGATCTGATGTCTTTGTTGGGCTTGATTGCTTTCATTGGATGAAGCGATGGGACCGAGCTCTCGCGAAACCCAAATCGGAAAAGGGGGCAACATTCCGAGCATCGATCAGTCAAGCTGTGTTTGTTATACCCCCAGATGAGTGTGAGGGAGCCAAGAAACGTTTGATCGATCGACGAAAGGCTAATACTCGTGCAAACAAAAATGATTCTGACACTTGGGAACCCTCTGTGCGTCAAATTAGAAGAGAAGCTAATGCCATCATCCCGTCGCCTGACAAGTTGCAGCAACGAGTGATGGCCTTCATTCGATACGCCAAGTTCTGTGATGCAGAAACAGATGTCGCCATAGCTACGAGACAGGAGAACAGTACTGATCCATTACCATTAAGGTTCTTCAAGAACTCAAGAGAAGCCGAAGATGTGATCCAAGAGCAGCTAAGTCATGTCGCCAAAGGATGTCTTTCTGATCCCCCCAATGTCGCCATGCACCATTTAAATCCCAAGACAAACAAGTATTATACTCGTCGCGGTACGAGTTCAATTGAATCTGATCACAGGGGTCTCAATCAACTGACTGGTAACCACGTTGGCGTCGGTCTTTGTGACCGTAAAAGTTCAACTTACTTTGAGCTATTGAATGAGAAGAAAAGATTGAACAGGCTCGGTGGTGAAGACTATGACACTCACAGAACTGAGACGCTTGCTCTGTTAAATAGCATGGCCTTCTCAGTTGGATACACCGATGAGAACCTCCCTTATCCAGGATTGTCAGTACCAGGCCTTCCACCGGCACGGGAACGAGAACACTTTGGCTTCACTTGTGTGAATTCGATGACAAACGAGGCCTTTTTGGCAAGATATCAGGCGTCACAGGCCGGAATCTCAACTGACAACACTGACGAGTATGTCGATGAAGATGTCGACCCAGAGGAGGGTGCACCCTCGCTGGAAGAGGTTCTCAACAATATTGAAGAAGCCGAACGCGAAGACTCGGAAGATCCTGAGACTGAGGCAACAGCAGATGCAATCGAAACGGCCATCGCCCGTATAACTCCATTAATTCGGCCGTATGAAAGCACAGCCAAAGCGCATGAACGTTTAACCAATCAACAACCGTGGTATCCATTTCATAGTGGCACTGCATGGCCATCTGCTGTCCACCAAGAAGAATTTGCTGTGTTTGACACCATGCAGTCAAGATTCAAACGTGGCGTTGGACCCCGGGCTAATGGGGGATACCAGTATTTTGCAAATGAATGGAATCGCGAAGTGGCAAATCGATACAGACAATTCACAGAAGGAGAAGAAGTCACTCTTATTAGAAGAAAGAGTGCCATTCAATTGCAAGAACACTTTGACCGACTCAAAGAAAAGAAAAGAATGGCAGTTATGGCCGACTCTGACACCGACCGTACGAATCGTATCGAACTAAGAGAAGTGATGCAATCAACTCGGAACGACACCGTGGTTCATCCAATACCAGCAGCACAAGCGCTACAGTATCCAACTGGTGGTGTTGTGCCCTTTGGCATGCCAGCGCCATTGAATCCCGAGATTATTCAAGGAGCAGTGCATCACCAACCACTTGTGGTAATGCAAGCGAACGCGACTGTCGGACGCCCATGGCAGATTCAACGTTTTGCTACAACACAAAACGTGCTCGTGGGCTATCGAAAAGGGACGTGGCGTGTCAGTTGTGGGCATCGGAAACTATCCCATATTAAGGAGGAGAGTTTTGGATACAAATGCAAAAGAGATTATTGTGCACGGTGTGGTTGGTTGAAAGATCATCACCAGCAAAGTAATTTTCTAATGGGTCCTTACTGCACAAATCCGGCAAAGTTTGACAGTCCCCACACCCAATGGTATGACATGGAACGAAGACAAGTCGGTGTGATATAAGGTATGGATTTTCAATTGTCACTTGTTATTACAGAAACGCGAATTATGTTCTCACTCATGGGTGTTCTCTCCAGCAGCAGACCTGGAAACAGGGGATTCGGGAACAACATCAGGGAGAGTGTTGAACTGGGCCGAGTTATCATTGCTGACGACAACATTGGCAGCGTGGATGGATTCAATCATTTCTTCAGCACAGTGGAGACTGTCATATGCCAAATAGAAGAATGCATGTTCTTCCATGCACCTCACCCAAAAGCAAGTGTTCCAATTGTCCAAAACCTTGTTGAAGTCTGCACTGTTTCTACCAAATTCCATCTCAGCCTTCCTCTGAACACCCTGAAGAATGCAGTCATGGAACAGTCTCATCTTTTTAGGTGCAACTCCTCCACACATGTTGTCTTGTTTCAAGTGCTCATGCATGACCATGAGTGACTTTTGTAGCCAACAGCTATGTTTGGTTGCACCCCAAGTCTCAAGACTGTCCACAACTTCTGCAAAGTCAGCTGGGACGGGAATGCCATCACCATCCATGATTAGCTTCTGCATGTTCTCATTATTTAAACAGCTGGTCCTGATGACATAATGTCCCAAACGTCTCCAAACCTGACCCTCTCTGTTCCTACTCCAGCTAAGCAACCACTTAGGATGATGTCCCTGACGAGTTGTAGGAATGTCATTGCAAGGATAAGTGCCTTTATGCTCCTCCATAAACGTCTTGATTGCAGAAGTAGATAGCTTCATTGTAGTAGATGCAGCAGACTTGGAACAAATGAGGGACTAGATAGATAAATGAGGCAGTCATGAGTGGGACTTGCAGAATGGGTGCTGCATCAAATGCAGGCTGAGATGCACATGAACATTTAATTTTCAGGTTTTCGTGCATGCACTGGTCTTTTTAAATTTACCTTGATGTTAACACGGAGTAAAAAACCAGTGGAAAGCCGGGCTTTGCGAAACGATGGAAAACCCCGCGCGAGATCGGTGCGGAAATGCCAAATTGTGAGCACGGTGCGAGTTCATTGTTTGACACACACACGGTGTTAGGTTAAGGTTCACTGGATTTCGCTATGGAACAAACAGCACAATTGGTAATGTCGCACCTTGACGTCATCGAAAACGCCCGACGTTTGCTGTCGCGTTCACTGCACATTCGGTCTGAAGTCGATCTTGGTTGAACCGATCTTGGCTCTGGTCACACCTACTCACGCGCACAACAAAATTTCGCGCAGTGCCATGCGCGCAAAGAGGGGAAGACATCAAATGCAATGATCCTCTGTGTCATTCAGTGCCGAATCAACATTTCAAATTCTATCCTGCAGATCTAGCATTGCCATCTACACGCAAACAAGCTGTGTCTTCCATTTTGATTGCAATGCTTAGCACGCACGCCACACCTTTCGGTTTGCTGAATCTTACACAGTGATGTCCAAATGTGACATTTGCATTGCAGTGAATCTGCTACAACATGAATTTCAATTCATTTGATTTTTGTAGTTGGCAATCAACACAATAAACACACATAGTCAATAGGCCGACAATGACACAATGGCTCCGCGCTATGGTGCCGCTCAAAAGGAATTTATCAGAGCTGTCCGCGACGACATTAACTTGAAGCAAGAAAAGCACTTTCACACGAAGGACTGGCGGAACATCACCCCGACTGGCGGTCGATGTGTCGGATTGAACAACAAAAAAGTGGACGTTGACAGTTACTATGTCAAACCAGTTGCTTCATGGGTGCCACACTTGCTGATGCCTGAACATGTTCCTAGCTGCCCAAAGTGTGGCAGCAACAAGCACGTTGATGTTGCCTCTTCCCGTTGGGTGTCATTTCCAAAGCTGCTGTGCGGTGTCAAACAACACAAGCACCTCGACACTAAAATGTGCCCATGCCGGGCATGCAAGAAAGAATTCACTGGATGCAACAAAAGGACGGTACAAATTGATGCTAACCAGATAGTTGGTTGCTTCAACTTTTTCTTGGCAACGAAGCATGCAGTCGAGGACGAGCTTTACAGCTTCATTGTGAACTCTCCTGATTCCTCCCCAGCTAGAATCGCCCAACAACTTCAACGAATGTCTGCAGATAATTTCTTTTATGATTATCAATGTTTTTTGCATGCAGTGAGGTTCAACAAAATCAAAGGCACTGCGTCCGACGTGTCAAGACTCGATCCGCGTCAGCCCAAAATTGCGACAGCATTAGAGAAGCAAATGCAACAAGAAGCAGCCGATGTCGATTCCACCTCAGCCGCCAGCCAGCTGAAGCGTTCCCTGCTGAAGGACATGCGGGACATTCGCTTGAAGTTAACATCGGTCAAGGCATCATTGGATCTTTCCCCAGAAGGACCAAAACGAAACAAGCTCTGCTTCCGGTCACTGTGCGAGCAAAAGCAGTCCCGAAACAATCGAGATCTACCAATGCCAAGCTTAGGTGAAGGGAAATTGAAAACCCTCTTAAGTCTTGGAGTGAACAATGCTGTTGAACTTATTGATTTGGTTGATCATGACGGGGTCTTTTATTCCAAAAGAACACGCAATGCCAAGCTACATAAGTGGCAAGCAGAAGCAGAGGCATGCTTTGAGGCCAAGAGAGTCAAACTCGACAAATCACAGGAGGAGTTATCAGCAAAGGAGGCGCAACTCAAATCTGTTTCAACTTGGTCTTCTATTGAAGACACGCTGGCCGTTGCTAGTGATGCCGATGAGGACAATGACGACGATGTTGCTCCTGCAGAAGGAGAACCTGCTTCTCGTCCTATGCTTTTTTCCGGCATGACCGATCCCACCGGATGCAATGCTAGGTTCCTATCAACATCGCAAGCAAACACTATCCTTGAAACGGAATTCCGGCACCGCAAACCAATGCAAGAGGCAAAAATGATGGGCCTCTCCGGTGAGACATACAAAATGGATTGGTCATGTAAGATCGCAGGAAAGACTTATGTGCACACAGGTCCCGGTGTTTGCTTTCGTCCTTACACTAATGTGATGAATGTGCAAAATGAGGACGGGATGACAATTTGCTGGAAAGCTACATCTGGTGGCGAGTCTTTAGATCCTGTTAGAGACGATCTCATGCGGTTGAACAATCGCAATGGTCGATTGAAAAAGAAGCTCCGGGGTGTCTACATCGATGATTGCTGCAAGTGTAGGAATGGGTTGAAGTCTGCATTTGGACCTGACACATGGGTGAACCTTGACAGTTTCCATTGGATGAAACGATGGGATCCAGCGCTTCTCAAACCGTCGTCGGAGAAAGGATCGATTTTTCGTGCAGCAATGAGCCAAGCCTTGTTTGTGGTTCCTCCTACCGAGTTCGAATTGGCAAAGGAACGAGTGAAGGCTCGTAAGAAGAAAAGGCAATCGCCTGATTGGCAACCGTCCATAAGGGAAATCAAGCGAGAAGCGAATTCCATTGTTCCCGATCCTGAGAATTTGACAAGACGCGTCAACGCTATCATTCGGTGCTTCAAGTTTCAGGATGCGGAGACTGACATGCAGCTTGCAACGTGGAATGGTCCCGAAGCCGACAAGCCTCTCCGTTTCTTTAAGAACTCTCGAGAAACTGAGAGCATCATCAAGGAACAATTAAAGCATGTTCGTCTAGGCTGTTTGTCAGACCCTCCTGGAGTGTCAATGCATCATCAGAACCCCAAGACAGGAAAATTCTTTTGCCGACGCGGCACCAGTTCTACAAAATCGGATCATCGTGGATTGGACGAATTGACGGGTACTCACATTGGTGTCGGCCTCTGTGACCGGAAGAGCACCACTTACTTCGAAATGTTGAACGAGAAGAAGCGAGTCAACCGACTTGGCGAGACTGATTATGGAACCCATCGTGCGGAGACGCTGGCACTCATCAACAGTCTGGCCTCATCTGCTGGTTATCAAGATGACAGTCTGCCCTTTCCAGACTTGTCTCTTCCAGCAATGCCTCCGAAAAGAGATCGTGAATTTTTTGGCTTTAACATCCCCTTAAATGGCGCAGTCGAGAACCTCGCCAATCCAGCTTTAATGGCTGACAGTGCCAGCGGGGTTGTTGAAGATGCCAATGGTGAAGACACCCAAGACACCAACGGTGACGACGCAGACGACAATGATCCCGAGGAAGATCCTATAGATTTGACGGAATTCTTGTCTGAATTGGCTGACGATGTGCGCGAAGAAGAAGCCAGTGTCAATGACAATGAGAACCCTCCTGCTGTGGACATCGCGGTAGAAAAGACATTGCCAACAACAGAAGCCAACGAGACAACGATGAAGGCCTTCGAGCGTTTGACCAATCATCAGGCGTGGCACCCTTTTGCCGATAAGGCCGAAACAAAAATCGATCAAGAAGAATGCGCTCAGTTTGATGCCATGTCACACGAGCACAAGAGAAACATGCGACCGAGGGCACGGAAGGGGTGTCATTTTTTCGCAAACGCATGGAACATTGAAGTTGCAAATCGACATTTTAAATGCATCAAAGGGGATGACAAAGTCACACTCATTCGGCGAAAGAGTGCAGTGCAGCTCCAGAAACACCATGACAATCTGCAGCAAAAGAAAAGAATGGCCTTGCAATCTGACTCGGTTCGGGATCAAGAACTCCGGCAAGAAATGTATCAGACGCTCACAGAAACACGCCGTGAAGTGCCGAACATTGCGAAAACACAAGCACCGACAATGTTGCAGCACCCGTCCATTGGCACTGTTCCTTTTGGTATGCCATCGTCCTTAAATCCATCGATTGTTCACGGAGCAATCATTGATGCTGCGCCCGTGCCCGCAAACACAGCATTCGGACGGCCATTCATAGTGCCCCCTCGTGCAGATCCAACACCACACGTCCTCACTGGTTTCAAAAAGCTGACCTGGTGCATTGCGTGTGGATTTCGAAAGAATCAACACATTCTGTCGGACGAGAGTTACGGCTCCAAATGTAAACGCGATTGGTGTGCTAAATGTGGTTGGTTAAAAGGAAATCATGCTAACAATCTGATGGGCCCATTTTGTCTTAATGTGGCAAGACGCGACAGTCCACATTCGTTATGGTGCGCCACAAGAGTAGAAGAACCGGACACAAGACAAGTTGGTGTTATGTAGGTATGTGTAGTTCTTGTTGCTTGCCGTTGCAGTAAGTAAAATCTCACTCATATGTGC
>ENA-ORBV01016312-ORBV01016312.1-microbial-mat-metagenome-genome-assembly--contig:-NODE-16312-length-10802-cov-3.828904_pt1 | contig 10802 bp, 3 predicted proteins | sample MGYA00237777_ERZ505514 | MGnify/ENA primary metagenome ERZ505514 (study PRJEB26160, sample SAMN06269048) | microbial mat metagenome | isolation source: Oligotrophic lake microbial mat | place...
CACCTCTGTGTGCGCCGCGCAGCCGACGCTGCATGGCATACGCCAATTCAAATCCTCGGCAACACTGCACTCACGATGAACGTGCGCGACGATGCATTCGACACGTGCACGCTCGAAACATCATCGGATGGACGTGTAGCCGGAATACTTGAAGGGTCTTCCGAAGGGGGCGTGACGTTCGCTGCGACAAACCACGACGCATCGTTTGGTGTGCGTGAAGTTCGCTACGCCTGGACTCGTACCGACGAAGGATTGCACGAGGCGTTTGTGGCACGGTACGCTACGTCGCCAACCTGGATTAACGCTGGTGGCGTAGGCATGCTCATCGGCGACCGAGAAGGCATTCCCCCGCTTGAAATTGTAAGTAAGAATGGCGAGATACAGCGGTTCATCGTTGCTCCCGGACTTCACAAATACCACATTCCTGTCGACGGCGGTCTCACCGAGCCCACGAAGATGGGCGACGGTGCGCAGATCGCATGGCTGGTCTCGAACGTTGCCCCTTCGGCCATGCCGAAGCCCCATTTCCATATGATGGGATTGCAGCTCGACGGACTTCAGAACACTAAGCTGCAGACATCGCAAATCGAAGGTGCTTTTCAGAAGGGCGCTAAGAAAGGCGTCAAAATCAAGAAGTCGCTTGGCAAGTGGGCACTGAAGGACACGATAAAATTTGCCGGCAATCCGAAGATTACCGTAATACGTCCCGAAGACTTGCTCGTGCTGACCTTCGAGTTTGTAAACATTGCTATAAATAAGGCCGCGGGCACATTCGCCCCGAGTGGCAGTGGTAGCAAACTCATCGTACACTTCCAACCGCAGCACATTGCAGAACGCGCGTTTTACTATGTAAACGATCCGGACAAGGTAGATCCTTCAGCTTCTCCTGACAAGACACCGAAGCCGAGTGGCAACGAGCCGCTTCTCGATCCGCCAATCGACGCCGTAATGGCGAACGATTCGCGACTGGTGTTCAGCGTTCCTCCCGGCCATCCGGGGAAATTCACGATCGAGGGATTGCTCGACTGGACCAAGTTCACACAGTCGGTTTCGCCCAGTGCAAAACCACCCGATGTCGAATACACGCTGAACGTTCTAAGCACGGCGTTTTTAGGAAAGTTTCTCGACTATTCGGGTGAAAATCCGGACACGAAGCCGTCGAACTTTGTGACTAACACGAAGGGGCAACAAGGCGGCTCGCGGATTGCAAAACGGTCGATGAATTCGGGCCTGGTATCGAACCTTACGAAGGCGCGAAAGACCGGCGGCAGTAGCCGTACCAGTGGCGGTGGCGGCCTCAACACAATGGCGAGCGGCGTGGCAAAGCTGCAGACGCGTGCCGAGTCATCCCCCGACTTTAGTTACGCGATTGAGAAGAGTGCGGGGCTCGGTTATATCGAACTCATCAACGCTTTCCCGCCGATACGTGCGCCGAAGGAAGATGAAACGGCCATCGAGTATCCGTACCGTCTCATCCTATCACCGAACAAATACGCCGGATGGGCGCACAGCAACGTGCCCATCATGAATCCGACGAACCGTCGCGCAGAACTGTGGCACACACGTCTTGGTGTAAAGCACTCCGATGGCACGGTCAACGAAGAGGCTGCGTACTTCCGAACAGTGCGTGCTATTTGGTCGCCGGACGTTGGCACGAGTTACTCGATGGATGCGAAGTTCAAGGAACGTCCATTCCGCACTTCGATCAACCGCCGCGACCGTCACGAAATCGTGCAGCTCACGAGCAACTACGATCTTGCGAAAACAGAAGACAAGCCCGTCGACGTAAAAAGGTTTATGATGACGTCGCTCGGTGCATGGGCGGATATGATTGGCGCGTGGGATCCGGACTTGTCGGACTCACTTGATGTTGAACAGTGGATCCAGCGTGGCACACAAGGACGCGATCATTTTGTGCGCGTGTGCTACAAGGGCTTCCTGTTTCCATTCGGACATCGTGCAACGCTTGTAAAAGAGACCGAGCGGAAATTCCGACGCACACCGCGTGGCGACATGGCTGCCTACCTCATGCAGCGTATGTACATCATCTTGCGTCAGCCAGTACGCGAGTTTCCCGCCGATGGTCTAACGGGTATGGAATTCGATGGTCGCGGAAATCCGTTCCGCAAGGTGCTCATAACAACGCGCACAACGCCAAATCTTGTTCTGCCAAGCAAACTCTACGGGTCCTCATCATCCAATACATTCTGGCCACGTTTCATTCCAGCGGGTGGCGAGCAGGATGTGAAGTGGCAATGTGTTGGTACCGACTGGGACAACAACGAGGTAGGATTCAGCATGCCGATGGCATTTATTGCCAATTCTGATGCAGGCAATCCAGTCCTTAAGACCTGGATAGACAACACGTACAAAAACGAACATGCTCGCCGTAAGGTAGACATGGGCGGACAGCACATTGCATACGCTCCTTCTACAAAACGCGGCGACACGGCACTACCGACCGATTCGCTTTCCTGGCTTGGTTACTGGGCCGATCCCGGAAGTACGACACTTCCGCATTTCTATCCGAAAATGGATCGCTCAGCGGTGCGCGTCGAGAAAATCCAGGAGCTGATGGGTACCGACTCATCACGTGACATCGAATTTTTTACGAAGTACCTCGAACACGCATTTGCAAAAGGTCCAGACTTCCCGAAAGGGTCCATCCCCAACCTTGCTGATGTAAAGAACCCGTCGCAGATTTTCGCGAAGCTTCTTGCTCCGATCTCGATGAACTTCAGTTCGGCATCGGATAAAGCTGGCGGTCTTGCCGCACCGAGCATTGACGTATCGGGTCTTTCGCGTTTGTTGGGTACGGTGCCTGGCAACCTGAACGACATTGCAAATACGGCCACTGCAATCGGCAACTTCGATCCAATGCAGTATTTCAAAGATCTGCTGAGTGCGAAGATTCTCGGTGATATCACACTGCAGGACGTCCTCGACTTCGTGATGGGCGTGATGAACAACATCGACAAGATGCCTGGCCTCGACAAGAAGGACGACTTTGGTATCAAGGGCGACGTCGATTCGATTAAGGCCAGCGCAGATGCATTGAAATCGCAGGCTCAGGCGCTTGCGAACGACGTTGCAACCGAAGTGAATCAAGCCAAGAGCGCACTAATTGCAGAAGTCGACAAAGTCAAGAACGAAATCCAGGGATATATCAACGATGGCAAGCAGATCGTTGAAGACCGCATCAATGAGTGGAAGAAAGCGATCGAGAACAAGGCGAACGAGTTTAAAAACGAGGTCGACAAAGCTCTTAAGCCCCTTCTCGATGCCGGTAACGAAGCCGCAAAGAAGTATGAAGAGGTCGCTACCGCACTCGAAGGTCTAAAAAAGGGATTGTCACTCGTCTATGAATGGCAGACCGACATCAAGAGCACTCCGGGAAACATTCTCGTACCGCGCTATCCTGGCACGGCGGATAAAGACAAGAAGGCCATTCTCTATCTCAAGGCCTCGATTGTCAAGAAGCTGAATCTCGACCCGCCTGAAGTAACGCTCTACGGTTCAATCAGCAACTTCGTAATCAATCTCATCGGTGACGGCGCTGCACAATTCCTGATCATTAAGTTCAAACGTCTGGCCGTGTCATCGGTAATCGGCGCGAAGACCGACGTCGATCCTGATATCGAAGCCGTGGAATTTGCAGGGCCCCTGACATTTGTAAACAAACTTAAAGACCTCATTCCATCAGGGGGCTCCGCAGGGGGCGTAGGCTTCTCGTTCGACTTGCAGGTGCTGCCATCCGGCATCACCGCAGAGCTCACGATTGGCTTACCGAATGTGACCGTTGGCGTGTTCTCGCTGCAGAACATGGCGTTTATCATGCGCCTGACGATTCCATTCGATGGACGTCCGTTCTCTGCTTACTTCGCTTTCTGTACACGCGAGAATCCATTCCGACTTACCGTCATGGTTTTCGCGGGCGGTGGATTCTTCGGCATCGAGATCAATCCGTCGGGCGTCGTAATGCTCGAAGCTGCCTTCGAATTCGGAGGAAACTTCGCCTTCGATATCGGCATTGCATCGGGCGGTGCGTCGGTAATGGCCGGTATCTACTACAAACTCGAAACAAAAACCGTAGACGGTAAGGACGTAAAACAATCGACACTCGAAGCGTACTTCCGTCTTTGCGGCAACCTCTCGATCCTTGGCCTTATTCGTGTGAGCCTGACGTTTGAACTGAAGCTCACATGGCAGGATAATGGCAAGCTCTGGGGAACTGCTACTATCGAAGTTGAAATCGAAATTCTGTTCTTCAGCTTCTCTGTCGGTGTTACGGTAGAACGACAACTCAAGGGTAGCGATAGCGACCCGACCTTCAAGGACATGTTGCCGCTTCCGGCAATGTGGACCGAATACTGCAACTCATTCGCATAAGAGGCGGAGGACCACATGGCTTCGCAGGAATTTCAGTGGACGGCAATACCATTTGATGTCGAAAAGCAGGACGGCGAAGTCGTGCTTTCCGTTGCCATCATGGTTATGCCCAAGCTGCAAGACGCTACAACCGACGATAATAAACTAAGTGAATATCCGGATATGTTGGATTGGCCTGGCACGCTAAACAACATCACGGTCTCGCTTGAATTCGACTCCGGTGACGTAGTGGGTCCGCTCGACTATCAGGAATTCGGCGGTCCGGCTTCAACAGAAGCATGGAAGTCCATGTTTAAGCCTTCAACGCTCGTACGTCCATACGAATACCGTCCGTTCACCGACTTCAAAATCATGTCGTTCCCGGTGAAGACGCTGTTGACTTCTATCGACAAGTTCAACCAGGGCCTTCTCTCCAAGCACCCGAACGATTTCCCGATTGCCGACGCCGTAGTTGCGCCGATCGACTCGAGCGCTACTAAGACGAAGTTCAGTCCCAAAGCACAGATGAATCCGACCATGCAGATGCTCGTGGATGCACTGCCGGATGCAAATGCAGAAGGATCGATGAAGGAACTGAAGAACAAATGGGAAGAAGAGGGCAAACAAGCGACGTCGAATCTCATCAGAGACGTAAAGCAGACAAGCATCAAGGAAATACGAAAGGGTCCGGTCGAAGTACCGACCGCTCCGCAATCGATGCTCCTGCAGCCTGTGAACATGGAGACGCTTGGGAATCAGCTCGCAATGGTTGAGTTGTACCACACGCCGCGGAATATTCCAATTGCTGGCAAGGTCGGTGGTAAGGACTACCATCGTGCGGTTCGCAATAAAACCGAGAAACCAAAGTACGACTTCCATCAGGTTGTGTCGGTGATGCGCGAGTATCCCGTCATGCTCCGTCAGCTTGGCATCGTAAAACACGTGAAGTTCAAGATACCCGATGGCATGAATGCCAACGGCAAAGTCCGCTGCATGGTAAGCTTCCCTAGCCCTGCAGTCGTTACGAAGCACGTTACGCCATGGACAGTCTACCGCTTCACGAAGGGCGGCGATGTAGCATTCTGGCAATTCCTGCCACGTCCGGACAGCGGATCAGAGGTTGTTGGAGCACTCCTCTGTCTCAACGACACAACGAACTACGATATCGTTCAAATCGATGTCGATTCCGCATCCCTCAAAACGCTTGGGTATGCTCGAGGCATCACGTACAGGGTCACCAAGACCGTCGGAACAAAATCGTCGAAGACCCCTGCTGCGCCCCCTTCAACACGTGGCACAGGCTTGCAGCTCATCCGCGTAAATCGAGGATTGAAACTCGCAAAGCAAATCATTCGCTCGGGCAACAACTACAATCGACTCATCGCGAATAAGGAAGTGAATTTGTACGCCGACGATTTGATGCGTGGCGTACGCATCGACGTGTGGGACGACACTACAGAGAAGTGGGAATCGCTGATGCGTCAGGACGGACTTCTCAAGTTCCCCGAAGCATCGGGTCAGTTGAGGACCGTGGGTGTACCAATCACGGACGAAGAAGGCGTACTAACGTTCGCCGCAACACGTCCGGTATCCGCAAACCCAGCCGCCATGCGCGACCTCTACGCTCACGAAACCGTCGCCCAATGGGAAGGCTGGAGTCTGGTTGCACCACGCATCGGTTCATTCATCGGTGTCGACGACGAGCTTCAACCCGAGAACAAGACATCAACACCGTCGCCGGAATTCGAATACAAAGTCGAGAGCACGTTTTCGGTGAAGGCCGGCTCACTTCCTAAACTTCGTTACGGACGTGACTACCGCATGCGTGCGCGGTTCGTGGACATCGCAGGCAACAGCGCAAAGAAGGACGAGCTAAACCCTACCGACTTCACATGTGCATCAGAGCTCATCAGGTTCTATCGTTGGGATCCAATCGTAGCACCGTCGATTACGCTGCGCACGAATCCCATCGAAGGCGAGTCGCTCGAGCGCATGGTTATCCGCACCTTTAATGAGAGCGAAGACGAAACGGTGCTGCCGCCAATCGAAAAAATCTGCGAACGACATGTATTCCCGCCGCTTGCTGCACAGCAATTGTGCGAACGTCACGACAAGTTCGACGACCCAATTACCAAGGCAATGAACGGCGACACATCGGTGTACGATCTCATTGTGTCGAAGTCTAAGGACCTGCCATTCCAGTGGTACAAGCGAAACGGCACCGGCGGACTCGACCCAATGGGCGCGTTGAATGCAGTGCCGTCTGAGACTGCGCAGAAGGATGCGATCCGCTATCCAATCGTCGCCGAGGCTGTTCCCGATACGCCATACTTGGCAGATCCGATGGCAAGGGGCTTTACGTTGCAGAACGTTCCGGGCATGGGTCCAAACGAGGGCATGGAAATAAAGCTCGCGGGTGGCACCAACTCAATGACCATTGCATCGCCATCTGGTGGCGTTGTTACAATTCCATTCGATCCGCACTCGCAGTGGCCTGCAATTCACTCAATCATCATTCAGTTGAATGAGGGTACGTCTTCACCAATGTGGCAGCCGGGCAATCGGACAGTAATCCTGTCGTTGCCAAAGGGTGAACAGGCAACTATTCGATTCAGCTCGAACATGGGCGAAACGAAAGAAGAATCAGAAGAAGTATCGAAGGTTCATGGCAACATGGGCACGCTAACAAAAGCCGGCGTTAGCGGTCCGGCGTTCGACGCTGCGCTCCGCGGCCTAACGTGGATACTAACGCCTGGCCGTACGCTCCATCTTGTACACGCAACGCAAAAGCCCCTTAAAAAACCGGAAATCATTTCCGCTTCGGTGTATGAGCGCGTGTTCGGTGGTACGAATGCTGGCATCGACTTTAAAAACGTTTACTATCACTCGCATACAACGTCGAAGGTTGATGTTCATGGCGAGTGGAAGATGTGGCAAGACAACCTTAACGAGCCGGGTCCGGTACTGCTCGACCAGCGCAAAGCCGTAGTGAAGTTGCAGGACGAAGAACCGGGCGACGACAAGCTCACGGCGCAGCATCTCGATGAATTCGGAGACACGAAGTATCGTCTGATGGGATATGTGCCAACGGCGACGACACTGTACAAAGAGTACATGCCGCCAGAGCGCAAAGACACAAACGACAAGCTCACGCGAAGAGGCCCTGCGAAGGAGCTCCACATCCTCAGCACAAAACGTCCCGATGCCGTAGACCTCCTCTACGTTGTCCCCTCATTCAAATGGGTAGAAGAAAAGAAAGAGCTCATTGACAGCGTTGTGGTGAGCACACGTCGCGGTGGAGGACTGCGGGTCTACATGAAACGTCCATGGTACTCATCCGGCAACGGCGAGCTCCTCGGCGTTATCCTGTACTCGACGAAGAAGTTTGTACCGGTGAAGAAAGAGTCGCCCAAGAAGGACAAAAAAGCAGACTTTGGATATGCCCCACAGGAAGGTCCATACGTAGACGTTCTCAGTTCAGGTGTGGAGTACAAAGCCGTCCCTGGCATCATGTCTGGCATCGGTGTGATGGGCGATCTAGTTGCAGGTGGACAGCTCAACATTCCAGAAGAGCTTCAGCCGTATGTAACGCAATGGGGTCTCGATCCGATCTGGTTGTCGGCGCCGACGCCATCGGATGCAGCGCCACGCATCAACAACTTCGTAGACCCGAAAGTTGTGCTCGACAACATCAGCATCGACGAAATCGATCCCAAGCAACGGTTTGCCGTTGTTGGTTTTGAGCCGCAGTACGACACATCCCGCAAGCTCTGGTATTGCGACATCGAAATCGATCCGGGCAAATCGTACTTCCCCTTCATTCGCATGGCGCTGTGCCGACTGCAGCCGCACTCACTGGCTGACGGAGAAACGGGCAAGGATGTATTTGTCTCGCGCATCATGCTGTCCGACTTCTGTCAGATTGCTCCAGACCGCAAGGCAACTGCACGCATCGAAGACGACAAGAACGGCGTAACGGTGCAGGTGGTGGGTCATACGTATCGCATGAACACTACAGGACACCAGGGTTCTGAGATCGAAGTCACGCTCGAAAGACGTGACTCTACGGCAAACCCTAGTGCCGATCTCGCATGGACGCCAGTCGTAACGCAGCGTATCGACCGCATTCAGGGCGCTAACATGTGGGCCGGCTACCTCGAAGGCAAGAACGGCGTAACTTCGGCTCAGCATCGTGTCGTAATCAAAGAATACGAGCAACTATTCTCCGACCCTACAGACGACAAAGCACGCGAGACGAGCCTCGGCAACAAAGACACTGGTGATGGCGACATAACACTCACGCTCGAACGCCGCATCGTCTATGCAGACGTACTGAACTTATTCTGACCACGCCCATTCTAACTACGCCCATTCTGACCAAACCCGCAGCACGCTTGCACACCGTTCACATCAGCACACCGCTGGGTGCAATGATTTTACGCAGCACCGAAGCGGGCATCCGTGTCCTCGGCTTCATGGGCGTCGAACTGCAAGAGGGCGAACGCATCGGCCGTATGTCTGCGCCCAAATCGGCAGACGAGCCCACGGCTATTATCGATCTCTTGTTATCAGAGCTCGAACAATACTTCACCGGCACACTAAAAAAGTTTACTGTCCCGCTCGACCCCGTCGGCACCGAATTCCAACTCAAGGTCTGGAAGTCTCTCGGCACCATCCCCTACGGCGTAACACGCTCCTATAAAGACCAAGCCACCAACATCGGCAGCATTCAAGCCATGCGTGCCGTGGCCACAGCCAACGGCTCTAACCCCATCGCCATCGTCGTCCCCTGCCACCGCGTAGTCGGCACCTCGGGCGAACTCACCGGCTACTCCGGTGGCCTCTGGCGCAAGCGTGCCCTACTCGACCTCGAGCAAAAGAAGGCCCTGCCGAAGTTGTTCTAGACGTGCACGAGCATCACCGCCTCACCGTAAACGTCGTCGTTGCCGTCGTGCCATTCCATTTGAGAACCGCGACGTAGACCCCTTCTTCAAGACCCGTAACATCGACTGGCGTGCCACTCGATATGCCCTCGAAGTTTTGAATTCGAAGGCGTCCCGTAAGATCGAGAACGTCGATTTTCACTTTGTTTACTTTATCATCATTCAACGCAAACGCAACAACTAATGTGGCAGGGTTCGGGTAAGGGCTGCGGCCTGCAAACCTTCGTCGTGTTTTCGCTCACCTTCTGTAAGTGGCAGAAAGATGTGAACACCATCATCAGTTGTGATGTACGTTGCACAACTCCGGCTGACTTAACAGTTCCCACGAGCTGGCAAGAACGCAGACGAGTATGAGTAGAGTCTTCATGATTGCCTCCATATGCAATGAAAAAGGCTCCCAAAACATAACCGAAAAGTGGTCTCGTTGTGCCTACTCGAGAAAGCGCACTTTCTTAATACCTACTCAGTACAACTCAATCGAATCGATCGTGAAGTCGAACTCGGCGGGAACGCCGAAGGTGCTTACCCATAGGGCGATGGAGCTGACGTCTTTGCCCGTCCAAGCGACTGGTGCTGACCATTGCTGCTTGAATGACGAGAATGGGAATTCTAGAGTACGCGGACCGTCGACTGGAGGGATGTTCACGGCGTGGTAGTCGTAGTTCGTGATGCCAGTGGTGACGAGCTTCAGTTGTACCGGACCCGTCGACGATTGTACGCGAAGGCGCACACCGGTGTATGCTGTTAGGTCGACTGGAGCATCGTCGGCGAGTGGGAGTGATAGGCCTGCGAGCGCTGGACGTCCCCCGCTTGGGATGGCCTTGCCGCTAACATGAATTACACCACTCCCATACACGATAGACATGGTGGACTTCCCTCCCCAGGTTGTGTCGAGATCAGTTTGCCACTCGCGCTCTGATGTGCTCATCGTGCTGTTACTGTTAAACTCGTCTAGCAATGGTGTCGACCATTTCACGCCAGGCGGGTTTAAGAGAATTTCGCGGTTAACAACCCTACCATAATACACCACGGCCGCAATGTCTTGTGTGTTTCGAATATCATCGATAGGTGATTTGTTTAGTAAAACAAAGTTTGCAATATCGCCTACGCGAAAGCCGACTTTCTCTCCGAGATAACTGCCCGCCGTTGTCGTTGCCGATGCAAGAGCGTCCCAAGACGATAGACCTGCCTCGACCATCAGCTCCATCTCCCGATGTACTGAGTAACCCTGAAACGTGCCGAGATTGCCACAGTCAGTGCCTGCCAGTAAGCCTGTCTCTTATACACATCTGACGCTGCCGACGAATAGAGAGGTGTAGATCTCTCCGGCCGTGTGATCGCGAAATGCTTTTGTCCGTTTATCAAACTTCGACGTGTCGCGATACGCGTCAATCACCGCCTTCGTGGCCGTCTTCGCGAGCAAGGGGCTGTCGAGGAGCAGGGGCTGACGGCTGATGTTCGCGAGTTCGGATTGCACAGATAGCGTGGGGA
>ENA-ORBV01016314-ORBV01016314.1-microbial-mat-metagenome-genome-assembly--contig:-NODE-16314-length-10799-cov-5.114904_pt1 | contig 10799 bp, 9 predicted proteins | sample MGYA00237777_ERZ505514 | MGnify/ENA primary metagenome ERZ505514 (study PRJEB26160, sample SAMN06269048) | microbial mat metagenome | isolation source: Oligotrophic lake microbial mat | place...
GCCGAGCGCGCCGCGCGGGCGCTGCTGCCGGCGGCCCAGTTCAGCGCGCCGCGCGTCGAGGTGGTCCTCGAGGAGGGCTTCCTGATCCTGGCCGGCGAGGTGACGAACGCGCAGTACCTGGGCGTGCTCGCCGCGGGCGGCGTCGACATGACCGACCGCCGCCGTCGCCAGCGCGAGGGCTACCTGGCGCACCTCGAGCCGCGCCGCGACGGCTGGGAGGACCTTCCCGTCCGCTGCGTGTCGTGGGCCGACGCGGCCGAGTTCTGCGACGTCCTCGGCCGGCTGCTCGTGGCGCCCGTGCGCCTGCCGAGCGAGGTCGAGTGGGAGCTCGCGGCGGCTGGCCTGGGGCCGGCACCGCGCCGCTTCCCCTGGGGACAGGGCGCGCCCGCGCTCCCGAGCGCGGGGCCCACCGGCGACCTGACCGTGGACGGCGTCGCCGGCCTCGCGCTCGGCGTGCACGAGTGGTGCGTCGACCTGTGGCAGCCGCACCGCTGGACGCAGGTCGGGGGTGTCCTGCGCCATCGGCCGTCGGCGGTCGTCGCGCCCGCGCCGCAGGCGTCCGACGCCATGGCCTGTCGCGGCGGGAGCACGGCGTCACGCTCGGTGCTCCAGGTCGAGTGCGCCTGGCGGCAAGGCCGGCTCGCCGCCACGCGCGGGCCGACGCTCGGCTTCCGGATCGTGATCCCCGCGACGGCGGCCGCCGGCCCGCGATGAGCCGGGGCCGGCGCGTGCTCGTCCTGGCGGCGCTCGCCGCCGTCGCGTGCGCCTCGCGCGAGCGCCCGCCCTCGCAGGCCTCTCAGCCCGCGCCGACCGCGACGACGATCGAGCGGCCGGCGAGCTTCCAGGGCGAGCTGATCCCGGGGACCGCGCGCGAGCTGCTCCTCGAGCCGGGGCTGCCCGCGGACCTGGCGCTCGACGTGCGCGTGCCCGGCCCGGTCCAGGTCGCCGTGGTGGGCGAGGGCAGGGCGTCGCTCGCGTCGGAGCCGGGACCGGGCGGTCACGAGCTGACCGTGCCGCTCGCGACGGGTCGCCACCTCGTGCGCGTGCGCGGCCGCGGACCGGTGATCGTCACGACCGGACCGGGTCCGGGGTCCCGCTCGACCCCGCAGGCCATGCGCCCCGGGGCGATCGAAGGTCGCCTGGCTCCTGGCGGCGCGCACTGGCTGGCCCTGAGCCTCCCGATCGGCGGCGCCTGGACCGTCGCCGCGGGCGAGAGCGCGACGCGCGTCGCGGTGTCCGTGTTCCTTGGCCGCCGGCAGCTCGCCTGGTCGGGGCCCGACGACGGCGCGCGCCTGACGCTCGACCTCGACCCGGGCGAGGTGCTCGTGCGCGTGAGCGACTCGAGCGGCCAGGGCGGCCCGTTCGTCGTGCGCGCGCAGCGCGTCGCCGGCGCCGCGCCCGACGCGCCGGCCGAGCTCGACTTTGCCGCGCCGGCGCAGGAGTGGACCACCCGCCTCGAGGCGGGACGCACGCGCTGGCTGCGCCTCGCCGTCGACCGCTCGGCGGCGTTCGTCGTCGAGGCCGACGTCGACGACGGGCCGGTCGAGCTCGAGCTGTCGCGCGAGCACGTCCTGCTGAGCGCGGCGCGCGGCGAGCCCGGCGTGCGCATCCTCCCCTCCGGCGCGATGCAGGGCTCCGCCGGCTGACAACGTCGGGCGGGGCGAGCCCGGCCGCGGCTCAGCCGTCGCCGCGCTTCATCTTCATCCGCACCCGCGCCTCCTTGCCGCGCGACTTCCACGCCGAAAGCTGCTGGCGCCGCTCGACCCAGGTGAGCGAGTCGCGCCGGGTCTCGCGCAGCAGCTTGTGGAAGTTGCGCAGACGGTCGTAGGCGCCTTGGTCGTCGGCGCCGTTGCTGCCATAGGAATAGAGGATGTAGTTGCGCCCGAATTCGTCGGGGGTTGCGAGCCGTATGTAGCCGAACGGGGTCCCGGTGAAGGCGTCGGTGGGAACGGCGGGAATGAATTCCGGGGCGAGTGCATCGAGCGAGGCCGGGTAGCCGTCGTTTTTTGCCCGGTAGAGTTCGATGACCAGCATCAGGCGCGTGCCATCGATGAGCGGCGCGAGCGTGGAATCGGCTTGGACGGCCCTGTCTAGGGCGGGAATGATGGTGGCGAGGGCCGGGTAGCGGCGCTGGTCGGCCTCGTCAAACGAGGCCGAAATACTTCCCAAAGCGCGGCGGACGGCGATGGGCTTGCGGGCGTGGGCGATCATGGCGTCATACAACTCGTTGGCGCGGGTCACGTTCTCTTTTTTGCCGGGGACCGCGAAGCCAACCACGTTCATCAACTTGGAGGCTCCCAGCCACGCGGCGATGGCGGTGGGATTGACACCCCGGAACTTGTCAACTTCCGTCTGGATCATTCGTCCGTCGCCGTCGCCGTCGTCGGAGAACGATCTTTGGATCATGTCGAGGGCGAAGGCACGCTCTCCCTCCAGGCACATATCAAAGGGTGGCCAGACCGTCTGGCGATCGAGCGATTCGAGGAGCGCGGTAAGGGTGGCGGCGGAGAGACGGCGCTCGGTGAGCGCAGCGCGAAGATCGCCCGAGGCTTTGGTAAACACCGCGAGGGCGAGCAGACGTGAGATGACGATCGGATCGGCGGCGGCGGCCCGGGCGACCCCGAGGGAGGAATCGAATGCGCGAACGATTTCGGGTTCGTTTCCGTCGCTCGTGGCGCGGGCGATGCGGGCCCCGTTGTAGCGGGCGAAGGCCCGCACCTTGCCGAGTTCTGGGAGGAGGAGGTCGATGAGAACTTGGTTTCCGACCGCCGCGACGATGGGGCGGGCGAAGGCGGGTTCGGCGGCGATACGGTCCAGGGCGTCGGGGACCCCGCTCTTGGCCAGGCGGTCCATGAGAGCGGTGGTGTTGGCGACCGCCGGGGCCGGGACTCCGAGTTGCTCCATGGCGGCAAAGTCGTAGGGGAAGTCGATGGTTCGCGGCCAGTCGGCGGGCTTGGAGCCCTCCGGAAACTCCTTCCGGAAGGCCTGCTCTTCCAGGGTGAACAGCGCGGCGGTCTCGACGAGGGATTGAAAGGCGGCGGCTCCGTCGTGACCCTTGGGCTGATGGATCGCGATGAGTTCTTCAATGCGGACCGCGCCGGCGATGCCGGTGCCGGGCTTGGCGGTGAAGGCCCAGACGACCATGTAGCCGAGCCAGACGACGAGCATCGCGACGATGGTGAGGACGCCGAAACAGCCGATTTTGAGAGTGCCCCACTGTTTCTTTGTGGCCATGGTGTTATCCGAGACTGAACTTGGTTATTTGGGCGGGTCGTACACGGGGCGAGGGGTGTTGAAGATGAAGTCGGAGGTGGTGTTGCGGGCTGTCTCTGATTCGCTGAACGCTTGGAAGTCTTCGTATACACCGCCATCGTCTCGAAGGTTGCTGCCGAGTGAGTAGAGGAGGTAATCGCGGCCGTGCTCGTCGGGGCTCGACAGTCGTTTGTAGACGAAGGGGGTTCCGGTCCAAGGGTCGAGGGGGACCGCGGCGATGAAGTCTGGAGCAAATTCCTCGAGGGACTTTGGGAGGACTTTTCGGGTGGCGCGGAAGCGTTCGATCGCGAGCATGAGGCGGGTGCCGGCGACGATGGTTTGCATCTCGGCATCGTTTTCAATAAACTTGATTGTGGCGGAACTGGTGATTGCCAAGATTGGATAATGCTGCGCATCGATCGGGGTGAATTCGGGGGAGTGATGAGCTTCACGCCGCGCACTTGCGGGAGTGCCGCTGAACTGGGCGAGGGTGGCAAGCATTATCTCAAGGCGAATGAGACTCTCTTTTTTTGTCGGATACTTGAATCCGAGGATGTTCACGATCCGCGAGTCCGACACGCCGGACATCCACACCGGAATTTCGATGGCGTCCGGAATGAGCGACTGGATTGGCACGCTGTTGAGCACCAAGCGTCCGTCCCCGGATTTGTCGTCGGAATAGCAATTGTGGATAAGGTCTTCGGAATCGGCACGCAGATTTGCGAGATAGATTTCGATGGGCGGCCATGAAGCGTGCTGGTCGAGCAAGCGTTGGCAGGTGGCCAGCGATTCAGGAGAAAATTCGTGTCCGACCAATGCAGTGCGCAGCTCGTTCGTGGATCGGGCCATGAGCGACACGGCCACCAAGCGTGCGATCAACGTCGGTTGGCCGGCAACCGCGTGCGCGAGGCGCGCGGTGGAGTTGAACACCCTGACCATCTCCTTCTCGTCCTTCGAATCCAAAGCGACGGCGAATCGGCCTGTGTTGTACCGAGAGATCTGGCGAATGTGTCCTAATGAGATCATGGTGGCAGGATTGCCCCAGTGCTCCTGCAGAGGAAAAGCAAAGGGCTCTGCATCAGAAACTTGGTCGAGCGTGTTGGCCAAGCCCGCGTCATCGAGATCAGCGAGGAAGCTCGTTGTGCGAGACCGCACCACTTCTGGTGCACCGACGAGCATCAAGGCATCAAAGTCGAACGGATAGACGGTCCCACGCGGCCAATCAGGCGGGGCTTCGTCAAAGGGGTAGGCGATGAAGAGCTTTCGCTCAAGCGATTTATAGAGGGAGAGGGACTCGGAGAGTACTTTCACGCCCACGGCGTCGCGAGGGTCTTGCGCATAGTTTTCGGCTTGCCATTCTTTGAATCGCTTGGTGCCGGGTTTGCCGGTGCCTGGTTCGGCGGAAAACGCCCACATGAAGGCGGTTCCCAAGAGCATGGCGAAAAATGCCAGTGACGTGATGGGATCGATGAACCCGCAGCGGACTTTGCAACGGTTGAAGGGTGGAGTCATGTTCAGATCGGTGCCTATTCGAGTTCAGAGGCAGCATTGCTCGGATCGCAATTACCGCTTGTTTCGCGGGTTACGCGCACGCTTAAGCGCGATTGCAATCTTGTCGACCGTTGCGACGCTGGCGGTGTGTTTTCCGGTTTCGAGGCGGCAAATGGTTTCCTCGCGAACACCCGCGAGCTTGGCGAGTTCATTTTGTGACAGCCCCGCATTCACGCGTTCCGTGATGAGTTTGCGAGCGAGAGAAGCCCGGCCGTACTCGATCGCGGGGTAGTTGCCTTCCGCATCGGGCGTCGGCAGCGGGGGCAAGTTGCCGATCTTTGCGAGGCTCGTGAGCCGATCAAATTCTTCTCGCGAAACGATCACATAATCCGCACCGCCCAGACTGATGTTTGCCTTGTCCATCTTCCACCTCATTCGTCGTAAAACCCGTCCCGATGACCGATCTTGATCACTGTGACCACCCGTTCGTTGCCCTCAATCTCCACGATGAACTGAACTCGCCGGTGCGGATGTGGAATTGCCCTGCAAGGCCCCCGCGAAGCGGTTTTGCTCCGCTGACCTCGGGCCATTTGTCAAGCCGCTTAAAAACCGCCAACACTCGGGCGTGAATGTTGCTCGGCAACGCTTCAAGAGCGTGAGCTGCTGCCTGATTGATGCGCACTGTGGCCACACGGCCATTCTAATGGCACTTGCGGTTCGTGTCAACCCACACGCTGGCGGTTGACATTCGGCACGCGAAATGGGCGGCTGAACGGTCTCGGCTATTTCTGCGGGTACTCGAAGACGCCGTGGCCGGATTTGTCGCCGCAGCGTCCGGCCGCCACCAACTGCTTCAGGAGCGGGCAAGGACGGTACTTGTCTTCGCCGAGTTCCCGGTGCAGGACATTCAGGATGTTGACGCAGGTGTCGAGCCCGATAAAGTCGGCCAGTCGCAGGGGCCCCATGGGGAAGTTGCAGCCGAGTTTCATGATTTCATCGAGGTGCGCGGGTTCGGCGACGCCCTCCATCCAAGCGAAGAAGGCTTCGTTGATCATGGGCATCAGCACCCGGTTGCTCACGAACCCCGGGCGGTCGTTGGCGGGGATGGCGGTCTTGCCCATGACCTTGGCGAGCGCGATGACGCGGTCGGTGGTTTCTTTGGTGGTTTGCAGGCCCCTCACCACCTCCACCAGTTTCATCACCGGGACGGGGTTGAAGAAGTGCATGCCGATGACGCGGCCCGCGGCGGGGCCGGTGGCTGCGGCGATCTCGGTGATGCTGATGGAACTGGTGTTGCTGGCGAGAATCTGGTTGTGACTGAACATCTTGGCGAGGTTGGTGAAGAGTTCGCATTTGATCTTGGCGTCTTCAACAATGGCCTCGATGACAAAGTCGGCGCCTTTGAGCATGTCGATGGCCGAGACGTACGTCAGATGGTGGAGCGCAGCGTCCATCTGCTGCTGAGTCATGCGGGCCTTCTCGACCTCGCGGGCAAGCCGTTTGCGATGGCCGTCTTCGCAGCGTTGCAGGGCCTGGCCGGAGGCGTCACATACGAGGACCTTAAAGCCGGAACACGCGGCGACCTGGGCGATTCCTCCGCCCATCTGACCCGCTCCGATAATCGCGATGGTTCTGATGTCAGGCATGGGGGCAGGATATCAGGAAGTAGCCGAGTGGGCGAGCGGCTTTGAGTCGCCGGGTCAAATCAAGGGGCACCGAGCCGCCGCGACGTTATTTCTTCTCTTTTTCGGCCCGTTTGCGTTTGAGTTCGGCGTCGATGAAGTCGGCGATCTCGCCACGAAGGACGGCCTCGTAGTTGGTGTTTTCATGACCGGTGCGGTGGTCTTTCACTCGGTTGTCGTAGAAGACGTAACTGCGGATCTGGGTTCCCCAGCCTCGTTCGAGGCTGCCGCCCTGGGCCGCGGCGATGTCTTTCTCGCGCTGATCTTCCGCGATCTGCTCCAGTTTGGCCTGCAGGATGGACATCGCCTGCTTGCGGTTCTGGGGTTGATCGCGGTACGTGCTCGCCACGATCATGATGCCGGTCGGTTTGTGAACGAGCCGGATGGCGGTGGCAACTTTGTTGACGTTCTGGCCGCCGGGGCCGCTGGCGCGGACGAACGGCGTGATTTCCAGGTCTTTGTCGGGGATGGTGACGTCGAGTTCATCAAACTCGGGCGTGACCTCCACGGTGCAGAAACTGGTCTGACGCTTGCCTTGGGCGTTGAAGGGGCTGACGCGGGCGAGGCGGTGGCTGCCGCGCTCGCACGAGAGGTAGCCGAATGCGAACGGACCCTTGACGTGGAGAGTCACCATGTCGAGGCCGACCTCGGGGCCGAAGCCCTTGTCGACTTCCTCGATCTGGAAGTCCATCTTCTCACAATAGAAGATGTACATCCGAAAGAGCATCTCGCACCAGTCCTGGGCCTCGGTGCCGCCGACGCCGGCCGAGATGGTGAGGAAGCAGTTTTTGGCGTCGTGCTTGCCGGCGAGGAGGGATTGGAGTTCAACCTTCTCCATGCGGGGGAGGAGGGTGAAGAGGGCCTCATCGGCCTCGGCAAGCAGGTCTTTGTCGCTCGACTCCCTGGCCATGTCGTAGGCGAGTCGGGCCTCGTCAAAGTCCTTGATAAGTTTGGTGAGCGGGTCGATCATCGCGGAGAGGGCTTTTTTCTCCGAAACGACCTTCTTGGCCTTTTCCTGGCTGTTCCAGAACCCCTCGGACCCCATCTGTGCCTCGACTTCGAGGAGTCGGGCGGCTTTGGCCGGGTAGTTAAAGAGAGTCGCGGATCGTCAAGATCCGCGCCTCAAGATCGGCGATGATGGATTGGTGGGAATCAAAGTGCATGGGGGACTGTAAATGCCAAATAGCAAATGGCAAATCGCGGAGGGCAAATCGCGGGGGGCGAATCGCCAACCGGGCCATAAAACGCGCGGGCCTGCGCCGGAACGGGCCTTCGGGTCCGTCTTACTGGTGTCTCGGGGCCTTTTTCTTGGAGACTTGCGATGAACACGGGATGGAACCGGCGGGCGGGTGTATATGGCGTGGGGGTGGCGGTGGCGTTGGTTCTGACGCTCGCTGCGGGAACGGCTTGCGGCCAAAAAAAACCGCGAGTGTGACCGCTGGCGAAGCGGTCGAGGCCCGACGGCAGCAAAGGATGCGCGAGGCCGCCCAGGCCGAGCGGTATGCGGAACGAGTGACGGCGGGAGCGCTGCATCCGGTCGTGAACGTGCACTTCCCCGGCGGGACGCTGGCGGAGTATGTGGACATGCTCCGCGCAACCGCGGGGGCTGGAAAAGCCAACATCGTGATCAGCGGGGAGATTGTCGGCAAACCGGTGCCGCCCATGGCGCTCACGAACCCATCGCTGCGGACCGCGGTTCATGGCCGGCTCCGCAGGGTGACTCGGCGACTGAAGAGTTCCGGGGAGCGGGAGAACGACACGTGACACCGACTGGAATGAGTGACCGGGCTTCCATCAAAGCCGCGATGCTGGCGCGGTTTGAATCGCACCACACGAACGGCGGCGGGCTGCACGCGGAAGGCGATTAGGGGCATGCGGGACAGTCATCGTGTTGATCGCGGTGGGCGCGGCGGCCTTGATGGGGCGTCGGGGCCCAGGACCCGTCGTGGAAGTGGCCCCAGTTCCTGAAATTCCGGCAGGAATAACGGAAACATCTGCGGACGTTTCGCGCCCGTTGTGCCGCGTGACGGCCGTCGAGACCGATGCGGGGATCATCGAGCGGTTGCAGGGACCGATAGGGATCGGGACGCGGATGATCGATGATGGCGAACTGCTGGCGTCGCTCCACGAGCGGTGCGGGGCGGCCGGATTTATCCTGATGGAAGCGGGAGGGACTCTCGGGGCCAAGGTGTTGGCGGCGTGCGACGAGATACCGGCGGATGCTCGCGTTTCGGGTGCGATGAGTTGCCGGGGGCGTATTCTGAGTTGTGCAAACAACGGAAACGCAACCGCCGCCACCATTTTCGGGCTCCACCCGCTCGCTGACTTCCGGGTATCTGTTGGCGACCGCGGTCGCGATCATCCTGTTGCTCTCGCTGCTGTGCCTGATTCTCATCATCGGGCTCCGACGGTCGAGGCGGCGACGGGGCGAAGTGGAGCGCCCCAATTCCAAGACGGTGTATGTCGACGCCTGGGCCGAGGCGGGCCGACGCGCCGCGGGCGACCCGCCGAAGGCTTCCGACCCCAATCAGGAGACCCGCACCGGGCTGGCCCGGCCGGGTGGTTCGATCGGGTCGCGGCCGGTGGCGCTGGTGACCGGAGGGGCCCGGCGGGTGGGGTTGGCAACCGCCAACGCGCTGGCGCGGGCCGGCTGCGACGTGGTGATCACCTACCGATCGAGCGAGGCCGAGGCGATGGCGGCGGTGGAATTGTTCAAGTCGCACGGGGTGTCGGCGTCGGCGGTGCCGGTCGACCTTGCGGACACCGAGAGCGTGGCGATGTTCGCCCGAGCCCTCGCGGCCCAACTGCCGCGGCTGGACGTACTGGTTCACAACGCCTCGCTCTATGAGCCGAGCGAACTGGACGGTCCGATCGAGATGGAGGCCCAGCGGCACTGGCGGGTGAACGCACTGGCACCCCTGGTGCTGACGGCCGCCTTCAAGGATCATCTGTCCGCGTCCACGATGCCCGGAGGCGGCGCGGTGGTGGCGATGCTGGATATCCACGCCTTGGGGAGGCCGCGGAAGGACTTCACGGCGTACGCGATGTCGAAGGCGGCGCTGGCGGAGATGGTGCGGAGTTTGGCCCGCGACCTGGCACCGGCGGTGCGGGTGAATGGCGTCGCCCCCGGGGTGGTGGCGTGGCCGGAATCGGGGCCCGAATCGGACGAGGCGGCCCAGAAAAAGTATGTGCGGCGGATCCCTCTTGGCCGGCCGGGGACGCCCGACGAGGCGGCGGAGGTGGTGCGCTGGCTGGCGCTGGACGCGACGTACATCACCGGCGAGATCGTGCGGATCGACGGTGGACGGTGGTTGACGTGAGCGACCAATGGGCAGATAGGAAGATCAGCAAACAAGAGAAGGCAGAGGGCGAGCCCGCGATCACGCCTTGACAACTCTCGCGCGAACCTCCGGAACATTCTTCATCGCGTCGCGCGTGTCGACGATCAGGCGGGCGTGGCGAGCAACGAGGGAGTAATCGACCAGTTTGTGGTCGGTCACGATGAGCACCGCATCGGCGGCTTCCAGAACTTCGCGGTCCAACGGAACCGATGCGAGGTCCACGGGCGCATACCGGCGCATCTCCGGGAACTTGGGGACGTGCGGGTCGTGATACGACACCGCCGCCCGCCGCTCGAAGAGAATCTTGACAATCTCCGCGGCCGGGGTTTCGCGGATGTCGTCGATATCGGGCTTGTACGCGATCCCGAGGATCAGAATCTTCGCTCCCTTGAGAGCCCGCCCGGATTCGTTCAACGCTTCGGCCAGCCGATCCACCACATACCGCGGCATGCGGTGGTTGATCTCGCCGGCGAGTTCGATGAACCGGGTGCTGTGCCCGAACTCCTTGGCTTTGTATGTCAGGTAGAACGGGTCGATGGGGATGCAGTGGCCGCCCAGGCCGGGGCCGGGATAGAACGGCTGGAAGCCGAAGGGCTTGGTGCTGGCCGCGCGGATGACCTGCCAGATGTCGATACCCATGTCGGCGAGAACCGGCTTGAGTTCGTTAACGAGGGCGATGTTCACGCACCGGTAGATGTTCTCCAGCAGTTTGGCGGCCTCGGCCACTTCCGGCGATTCGACCGCGATGACGTTCTCGATCGCCGCGGAATACAGCGCTGTGGCGACGGCGGTGGAGGCGGCGTCGATCCCCCCCACCAGCCGCGGGATGGTCCGGGTTTCGAACCCCTGCATCCCGGGTGCTTCGCGCTCCGGGCTGAAGGCGAGGAAGAAATCGGTCCCGCAGCGGAGCCCGGTCGCTTCCAATCGGGGCAGGCATATTTCGCGTGTTGTGCCCGGATAACTCTGTCTCTTATACACATCTCCGAGCCCACGAGACTAAGGCGAATCTCGTATGCCGTCTTCTGCTTGAAAA
>ENA-ORBV01016315-ORBV01016315.1-microbial-mat-metagenome-genome-assembly--contig:-NODE-16315-length-10799-cov-4.689424_pt1 | contig 10799 bp, 11 predicted proteins | sample MGYA00237777_ERZ505514 | MGnify/ENA primary metagenome ERZ505514 (study PRJEB26160, sample SAMN06269048) | microbial mat metagenome | isolation source: Oligotrophic lake microbial mat | place...
TCTTTTTTTTTTTTTTTAAGGATACGGCTACCACCGAGATCTACACCTCTCTATTCGTCGGCAGCGTCAGATGTGTATAAGAGACAGCACCAAGGCCGCGATCCCCAGCATCCGGGTGGTGGAGTACGCCACGCCGCCGTCGGAGAAGTCCTGGCCCAAGCCCAAACTCATGATTCCCGCCGCCCTGGTGCTGGGTTTGATGCTGGGTGTGGCTGCAGCGCAGATCAAACGTTTTGCCGCCGGCCGTGTGCGTCGCGGCTTCTGGGGCCGCCGCAGCGGTGATGCGCTGGTCTACGGCGTGGTGGCTGCCGCCACCGACTGGCACCCCTTGAGCGTGAGGTTGCGGCCGGCCTCGGCCGTTTCGCAGGGGGAGCCACGCTGATGCTGACCCAGACGATGACGCACAAGGAAATGCAGAACGAGATGCACAGCGAGATGCAGAAGGAGATGCAGAAGGAGATGCAGACGGTGACACCGCCCCCTCAAGATCGGCAGTCGCAGTGGTGGAGCCCCAGCGGCACGGCCGTGTCTGCCGAACGTGGTGCCGCACCCTACCGGCGCCTGGCGCTGCAGCTGCAACATGAGCTGACGGCCGCGCAGTCGCCGCGCTCGGTTTTGTTGACCGCGCCCAACCGGTCGGTGCTGGCCGCACACGCCAGCCCCAGCCTGGCCTTCTGTCTGGCAGAAGAGCTGGGCCTGCGGGTGCTGCTCATCGATGCCAGCGGACAGGACCGTGAGCTCAGCCGCGCGCTGGGCTGCGAGCACCGGGCCGGCTATTCCGACCTGTTGTCGCAAGCCAGCCAGGACCCCGCCGCGCTGGTGCTGCCCACCTCGCACCCCGCCGTGCACTTCCTGCCGGCCGGCACCGTGCCGGCCGCCGCCATGGGCCGCCACCAGGACGCCATACCGGTGTTGCTGTCGCACGGGCTCAGAACGCACGACTTTCTGGTGCTCTCGGGTGGGTCGGTCTTGCACGACACCGCGGCGCTGGCGGCCACGCCGCATGTGGGCACGGTGCTGCTGATGCCGGTGGAAAACGAGACGCTTGTGGCCGACCTCGACGCGGCCCAGAAGGCGTTGCGTTTCTGCAAGGCCAAGCACATCGGTGTGGTGATGGTGGGCGCGCGCGGGCCAGTGGCCTAGCCGCGCCGACGCGCCCCCCGCCTCTGCGCCGCCGCCCCGCTCGCGTCACCTGCTTGCCCCGATCGACATGCGCAACACCTGGCAGCTGGTGCGGCAAGCGGGCAGCGCACCGTCCACCGCGCTGACACTGGCCGCAGCTCTGATTGCCGCGTTGGTGGTGCTGGTGGTGGCCGGCTCGGGCAGCATGAAGGTCATTGGCGCGGCCGTGGCCGGCGGCCTGTTCATCGCCGGCGGTGTGATGTCGGGCAACCCCAGGCTTTTCGCCTTGTGGGGCCTGATGGTGGCAGTGCCCTTTGACTTGAGCAAACGTTTTGGCACCATCATCGCCAAGATGGGCGGCGAGACCTCGCTGCGCGCCGAGTTCAGCGATGTCTTCCTGGTCGTGCTGCTGGCCTATCTGGTGCGCGACATCGCCACCGGTCGCCTGCCCGGGCTGCGCATCCCCAAGCTCACGTACATCTGGCTGGCCATCCTGGGCATGGGCCTGGTCGCCGTGTTCTGGGGCACCTACCGGATGACGGCCGCGCACGAGGTGGTGCGCATGGCCAAGGTGACGCTCCTGTTCATCGTGCTGTGCAACGAATTGGTGACGCCGCAGCGGCTGCTGCATGGCGCTGCGGGCCTGTCGCTGGGTGTGCTGCTGCAGGCCCTGGTGGGCATGTACCAGTACATCACCAAACAGCACCTGGGGCTGGACATCCTGGGCGAAACGGGCGCCGGCACGCTGGACCAATTGGCCGCCGATTCGGTGCGCGGCCAGGGCGTGTTCCGCGTCGGGGCTTTCCTCAACCACCCCAACATCTTTGGCGCCTACCTGGCCGCGCTGTTGCCGCTGACTCTGTCGGTCTACATGCTCAAACGGGGCGGGCCCATCAAGCTGCTGTGCCTGCTGGCGTCAAGCCTGGGTGCGGCGGCGCTGATGGCCAGCCTGTCGCGTTCAGGCTGGCTCAGTTTTGCGGTGGCCTGCACGGTTCTGGTGGTGCTGGTGTTGCTGCACGGCCGCATGCGCATGAAGGCGTTGTTGCCCGCCGGGGCGGCGGCCATCGTGCTGGTGCTGGTGCTGGCGGCGTTTTCCGAGCAGATCGTGACGCGCATCTTCGAGAGCAAACCCGACGCGGTGCTGGGCCGTGCCGAGTACACCCGCACGGCCATGGGCATCATCCAGGCCAAGCCCTGGTTGGGCCATGGGCTCAACAGCTACGTCTATGTGGCGCCACCCTACACAAGGTATGGGCCGCGCAAGGCGGCCGAGGTCTACAAAAACTGGCTGCCGCCGGTGCACAACATCTATCTGCTCTGGACGGCAGAGACCGGCTTGGTCGGGTTGGCGCTGCACCTGGCCCTGATGCTGGCGCTGCTGAAGGTGGCGGTGAAAAACCTGAAGGTGAAAAACGAGACGCTGTTCATGATCAACGCCGCCTGCCTTTGTGGTGTGGTGGCCCTGCTGGTGGACGGCATCTTCAGTTTCACGCTGCGCATCAACAGCGTGATGCGGGTGTTCTGGGTGCTGGCGGCGATGATCATGGCCATCCACTACCAGCGGCTGGTGGAATCCCGCCCGGCCGCATCGTCGGCCACGGCCGACGCCCGGTGAGCGCCGAGCGCTCGCTGCTGAGCCGGGTGCTGCGCAACAGCGCGGCGCTCACCGTCGGTCGGGTGGTGGTGGGTGTGGCCCGGCTGGCCATTGCGGCGCTCATCGTGCGCATGGCCGGTGCCACCACATTTGCGGAATATGCCTTGCTGCTGGGTGTGCTGGCCGTGGCCGAGTGGCTCAACGATTTCGGCACAACAGAAATCGCAGTGCGCGAAGCCTGCAAGCCTGGAGCCGACACCGCCCATTGGCTGCGGCTGGTGGCGCTGGGCAAGTTGCTGCAGGCGCCGCTGGCCATGGCCACGCTGATGCTGCTGCTGTGGCTGCTGCAGTACCCGCCCCATTTGCTGCAGGCCGGCGCGGTGGCCGCTTTCAGCCTGCTTTTCATGGCCGGTGTCAGCGTCTACCGCGTGGTGTTCAAGGCCACGCTGACGATGGAGCAGGAGATGCTGGCCGAGGTGGTGTCGGTGCTGCTGCTGCTGCCCTTGACAGCCTGGGTGCTGCACATGGGTGGCGGCCTGACGGCGCTGATGGCCTGCCACCTGGCGTCGCGCGCGCTGTTCCTGCTGCTGTGCCACGCGCTGGCGCGCCAGCGTTGCCGCTTCGCCTGGCGCGGGCCCTGGCGCCAGCCCTTGCGCGAGCTGTTCCGCAACGCCGCGCCCATCGGATTGATCGGCCTGCTGGTGGCCTTGTACGAAGCGGTGGACCTGCTGTTCCTGTCCAAGCTGGGGCTGCCGCTGGACCTGGCCTGGTACTCGGCCGCGCAACGTTTTGTGTGGCCGCTGCTGCTGCTGCTGGCGGCCATCGGCAGCACGCTGTACCCGGTGCTGGCGCGCAGCTGGCCGGCCGACCCGCAGCAGTTTGCGCGCTCTTGCCAGGTGGCGTTGGAGGCGGTGCTGTTCATTGCCGGGGGTGCCACGGTGGTGGCTTTTGCCGGCGCCGGATTCTGGATGGGCCTGCTGGGCGCTGAGTTGCAAGGCGGCGCCGACGTGATGCGTGTGCTGGCGCTGCTGGTCTTTGTGAAAGCGGTGGCGGCCACGCTGGGGCCGGCGCTGTACATCGTCGATGCCCAGCGTCAGGTACTGGGTTTCATCACGCGCGCGCTGCTGGTGAAAGCCGCTGCCGTGGGCCTGCTGGTTGGTCCCTATGGCAGCCTGGGGGTGGCTGCAGCCGCCGTGGTGGTGGAGCTTCTTTTTGCCGCCGTGCCCACCGTGCGGCTGCTGCGCCAGAGGTCACCCTGGCGTGGCGAGTGGGGCATGCCGCTGCGCATCGCCGGCGTGGTGCTTGTCAGCGGGGGCGTGGCACATGGTCTGGGCGACGGCGGCGGTGCGGTTTCGGCGCTGCTGGCCGCGCTGATCTACCTGCCGCTGTCTTTTGCCGCCGGGGTCATCAGCCGTCCGCGCATCGCCGCCGTGCTGGCGGCGCGGCTGTCATGACAAGGACGGCGGCTGTGCCACCCCGCGTGGCCTTGGTCTCGGTGGGCATGGGCCGTGTGCAGCGCGGCTTCGAGCGTTACTTTGGTGACCTGTTCGGCGTGGTGCAGGGGCCAGCCACGGTCACGCTGTTCAAGAGCGCCGGGCCCCGCAGCAGCGCCCAGCGGGTGCCTGCCGGCCTTCAGTGGGTGACCCGGCTGGTGCATGCAGTGCCCGGCCGCTGGTGGGGTCGCACGCCGTACCACCGCGACTGCCTGGCCTTTGCGCTGTGCCTGCTGCCGGCGCTGCGCGGCGGGCGCTTCGATGTCATCCACTGCATCGACCCACCGCTGGCCGCAGTGCTGGCCCGCCTGCGCCAACGCGGCCTGTTGCGCACGCCGCTGCTGTTCACCGAAGGCAGCGTCATGCCACCCCGCTACTACCCGGCGGCCGACCACATCCACCACGTGGGCCAGGCGGCATGCGACGCGGCGCTGGCCCACGGCGTGCCGGCTGCGCACATGACGCTGATCCCCTGCGGTGTGCACAGCCAGCACTTTGCCGCTGCCGACACCGCTGCACGAGATGCCTTGCGGCAAGCCCATGGCGTGGCGCCGGGTTGTCTGGTGGTGCTGGTGGTCAGCGCGCTCAAACGGGATCACAAACGTGTCGATCATCTGGTCCAAGAGGTGGCGCAACTGCTGCACGACACGGATCAAGGTGAGCTGCTGCTGTGGCTGGACGGCCACCCCGAAGAAGCCGAGGTCCTTGCCCTGGCGCGCAGCCGCCTGGGCACACGCTGCCGCATCACCCATGTCGCGCCGCAAGACGTGCAGCAGTTGTACCAATTGGCCGACGTGCTGGTGCACGGCGCGCTCGAAGAGTCCTTCGGATTGGGCATTGTCGAGGCCTTGTGCTGCGGCCTGCCGGTGCTGGTGCATGACAGCGTGCATTTCCGCTGGCTGGTGGGCGAAAACGGCCAGACCGTGGACATGGCCAGGCCCGGTGCGCTGGCGCAGCGTCTGCGCGACTGGCTTCGGCTGCACCCGTCCGCACGCCCACGCCCCGACGTGAGCCGCGTGCGGGCACGCTTCGACTGGCTGGCGCTGCAGCCGGCTTACGTTGACCTGTACCGGCAGGTCGGCCGTGCCCCCGGGCGCTAGAGTTGCTGCAGACCTGATCATGATCCTGTTCGACGCATTCGCATGAACCGCGCCCTGCTGCAAGCCGTGGGCCGCTGGGTCGGGCGCCACCGCAGCACCTGGCTGGTGCGGCGTGTGGCTGCCCTGAGCCGGCATGTGCTGGACTGGCAGGCCAACCTGGACTACGAGCTCGATAGCAACGGCGAAGCGCTCGTACTGCAGCGACTGGCCCAGTTTGGGCCCCAGCTGATCGTGGACGGTGGCGCCAATGTCGGCGACTGGTCGCTGGCGGCGCACACCCACTGCACACAAGCGCAGCTGCACGCCTTCGAGATCGCCCGCCCCACCTTCGAGACCTTGCGTGCACGGGTGGCCGGCTGCCCGCGCATCCAGGTGCACAACCTGGGCCTGTCCGACGCGCCAGGCTCGCTGACGCTGCGCCACTACGCCCAGGCACCCGCGCTGACCACGGCCACGGCCTATCCGCATCCCTTCGAGGCCCAGTCCCTGCAGGCCGAAGTGGTGCGTGGCGACGACTTTCTGATGGCGCTGGGCGTGCAGCACATCAACATGCTGAAGATCGATGTCGAGGGCATGGAAGACCAGGTGCTGCGGGGCTTCGACCGCCTGCTGCAAAACCGCGCCGTGGACCTGGTGCAGTTCGAGTACGGGCGTGTCAACATCCTGAGCCATTTTCTGCTGGCCGACTTTCACAGCTTCTTTCGACAGCGTGGCTACCGCGTCGGCAAGCTCTACCCCGACGGGGTGGAGTGGCGTGAGTACGAGTTGGCCGACGAGGACTTTCGTGGCCCCAACTACCTGGCCTGCCGCGACGACCGGCCCGACCTGATGCAGGCCTTGTCCGCAGCGCGCACCTGACGATGGAAGCGCACGCAGCCCCCTGGACCTGGGCGCAGACGCGCGAGCGCCTGCGCGCCGACCGCGACCGACTGCGACAGATGTCCGAGCCGGCCTTGGCGGGCGGCTCGGTCTACCTGCAGCCGGCCTTCATCTGCGTGTTGCTGCACCGCCTGTCACACCACAACCACCGGCGGGGGCACCGCCGCCTGGCGCGTCTGTGGTGGCACCTCAACACCTTCCTCACCGGTGCCGACATCAGCGCACCGGCCGACCTGGGCCCGGGCCTCTTGATCCAGCATCCCATGGGCGTGTCCATCTCCGGGCGCGCGGGCCGCAACCTCACGGTGATGGCCTGCGCCGGCCTGGGCAGTGAACTGGGCCGCCGCGAAGACGTCGGTGCGGGCCCGGGGTTGCCGGTGCTGGGTGACGACGTGTGGATCGAACCGCACAGCGGTGTCATGGGCCCCGTGCGGGTGGGCCACCGTGTGCGCATCGGCGCTGGCATGCCGGTGGCGCAGGACGTGCCCGACGACATGGAACTGCGGCCACCGCCGCCGCGCATCGTGGCGCGTGCCATGGCCGAGTCTGTGACCGCGACCGCGCCATGACCGCAGACGCAGCCTGCCCACATTGTGGCCACGCCCGCTGGCGCGGCGTGTGGCGGCACTTGCAGGCCGACATCACCCGCTTCCTGAACAAGTCGCCAGAAAACCAGGCCGTGGGCGACAGCTTCAAGAGCCGGCTGGGCGCGCTGCTCACGCCGCAGTTGCTGTGCCTGCTGTGTTACCGCGTGGCGCATGCGCTGCATTTGCGCGGCTGGCGCCGGCTGGCCGGGGTGCTGGTGCGGCTGAACGCGCTGCTGCAGCGTGTGCACCTGGCGGCCGACAGCTGCATCGGCGGCGGCTGCCTGCTGCCGCACCCGGCGGGGGTCTACTTTGTCGGCCATGCCGGGCCCGGCTTGACGCTGTATTCGATGGCCGTCTGCACACCGCTGTCGCCGTCGCCAGTGGCGCCGGCCAGCAGCGGCCCGCAAATCGGTGCGCGCGTCACGCTGGGTGTGCAGGCGGTGCTGCAAGGCACGCTGGCGGTGGGTGACGATGTGCGCATCGGGCCGCGCGTGAGCGTGGGCGCCCCGGTGCCGCCTGGCCGCATGGCGCTGCCGCGCCAGTGGCTTGTGCGCCGACTGGTGGTACCGGCGCAACCTGCGGAGCGGCCATGAGCCTGACGCCAGAACTGAGCGTCATCGTGCCCACCTACAACCGTTCGACGGTGCTGGCCCTGTGTGTGCAGGCCTTGTGCGGCCAGAGCTGCGACAGCAGCCGCTTCGAAATCATCGTCAGCGACGATGGATCGTCGGACGACACCGCAGCGGTGGTCGCCGCACTGGCTGCACAACAGGTCGTCGCCATCCGCTACCTGCACCAGGCCAATGCGGGCGCCAACCGCGCGCGCAACCGGGCCGTCGCAGTAGCCCGCGGCCGGCTGCTGCTGTTCATCAACGACGACACGCTGGCGCAACCGCAGATGCTGGCCGAACACCTGCAGGCGCACGAACGCCAGCCCGACGACCGTGTGGCCGTGCTGGGCCGCATGACGGTGTCGCCAGACCTGCCGCCCTCGCGCCTGTCGCCGCTGCACCTGGACCGCGCCTTTGTCGGCCTGCAAGAGGGTGCGCTGCTCGACTGGCGGGCCTTCTTCACCTGCAACGTGTCGGTGAAGAAGGCCTTGCTCGAGCGCGGCGGCCTGTTCGAAGAGCGGCTGCGATACCACGAAGACCTTGAACTGGCCTGGCGGCTGTCGGCTCATGGCCTGCGTGTGGTCTACCGGTCGCAGGCCCTGGGCTGGCACGAACACTTCCTGACCGAAGACGAGTTCCTGTCCATCGCCGCACGCGAAGCCCGCGCGCTGTGCATCTGGGCGCAGTTGGCGCCGCAGGCCCGTCCGGTGCTGGCCAGCCTGGGTTTCGAGCCCGCGCTGCCGTGGTCCAGACGGGTGCGTCATGGGCTGTTCGATGCCGTTGTCAACCGCCACACCGAAGCGCTGTGGCGCTGGCTGGCGCGCACCCTGCCGCAGCAGCCGGCGCTGTTCAAACGGCTGACATTGGCCCTCTATGATCAGCTCTACCAAAGCCGCAAACGCCAGGCCCTGCGCCTGGCGCTCCGACAGGCCCCGAGCCATGCCTAGCCGCATTCCCCTGAACGCCGTGTGGCGGTGTCGTGCCCTTTGCGGGCTGGCGCTGGCGCTGCTCTTGTCGGCCTGTCGCCAAGGCGGCGATGGACCGCGGCAGCCCGCGTTGCCTGAAGCGCAGACGCCCGAACAGGTGGCCGCCTACAAGGCGGCTGCCATCGCCGAGATCGGCGTCGCGCCCGACTGGGGTCCGCCCGAACTGCTGACCTCGGTCAACACCGTGGGCTGGGAGGACAGCGCCTACATCTCGCCCGATGGCCAGTCGCTGTACTTCCAGTATTTCCCGGGCGACATGTTCCGCATCGAAGACGTGTTCCGCTTCCACCGCCCGGTGGCCCAGGGCGGCCTGGGCGCCGACCCCAAGCAGCTGCAGCGCTACCACCGCGGGCCCATGCGCGGCGTGAGCCCGGCCTACACCAGCGACACCTTGGTGGCGCGGCGCGAAGGCACGGGTTTCGGCGCACCGCAGCGCTTCGAGCACACACGCGACGGCCGCAACGAGTGGGGCGTGATGATCGCCGGCGATGGCGCGTACTACTACGTGTCGCACGACCCGAGCCGTGAGCTCAACATGGACCTGTACCGCAACGAGGCGCTGCTGCCCGTCCCCGGCCGCGACAAGTTCCATGAGGACAACCCGCACTTCGTCGTCTCGGCCTACGGCAGAGAGCTGTTTTTCGATTCCGGCAACCGGCCGCAGGCCAAGGGCAAGAGCCACATCTGGGTCACGCGGGAAGCGGCGGGGCGCTACGAAGAACCGGTGATGCTGCCCGCGCCCATCAATCTGCCCGGTTCGACTGAAGTGCAGCCGCACGTGGGGCCCGACGGCCAGCTGTTTTTCACCTCGGCACGCGACGGCACGATTGCCATCTACGCGGCCGCACGAACCGGCGCCAACAGCTGGGCCGAGCCCCAAAAGCTGCTGTGGACCACGCGCAAGTCGGGCCCGCGCGCCTGGGGCCTGGGTGAGCCCACGATGACAGCGGATGGGCAGTGGCTGTACTTCGTGGTCGTGTTCGAAGACGGCCGGCAGTCCTTTGACGCCGACATCGCACGCGTGCGCCGCAAGGCCCGCGCGCCTTGAACATGGCCGCTGCGCCAAGCACCTGCGGCGCAGCGGCGCCGCCGACGGTGAGCATCATCATGAACGTGCGCAACGGCGCAAGCACGCTGGCCGTGGCGCTGCAGAGTGTGCTGGCGCAGACCTTTGCCGACTGGGAGCTGGTGGTCTGGGACGGCGGCTCCACCGACGGCTCGCAGCAGGTGGTGGCCGCCTTTGCCGAACCGCGCATCCGCAGCCATGCGTCGCCATCGCCCACCCACCTGGCTGCGGCGCGTGTGCAGGCCATGGCCCAGGCCCGTGGCAGCTGGCTGGCTTTTCTTGACCAGGACGATGTCTGGTTGCCGCACAAGCTGCAGCACCAGATGGCGCTGGCCCAGGACGGTGTGGACCTGGTCTACGGCCGCACGGTGAAGTACTTTGAACACGGCGGCCGGCGCGACTTTGACCACCGCCACGAACACCGCAGCCTGCCCGAAGGCGACATCTTCCAGGCCCTGGTGGCGCAATCGTGTTTCATCTGCATGAGCAGCGCCATGCTGCGCCGTGTGGCCGTTCAGCGTGCCGGCGCCATGCCCAGTGGGCTGCAGGTGGCGCCCGACTACTGGCTGTTCCTGGCGTTGTCGCGTGCCGGTGCGGCGCGTGCGGTGCAAGAGCCCGTGTGCCTGTACCGCGTGCATGACGGCGGCATGACGGCAGCCAGCCTGGGGCCCATCCAGGACGAAGCGCTGGCCCTGTTGTTGCACTTCGAGCCGCACATCCCGTCCGTGCTGCTGCGCAAGCGGCGAGCGGTGCATCACAGCGTGGGCGCTTACGTGCAGATGTGCACCGCGGGGCAACGCGGCGCCGGCTTGCAGCGCCTGCTGAAGCGGGGGGCCGTGGGCTACTTGCTGTCGCGGCCGCTGGCCCGCGCCTGGCGCGCCGGCCACCGCCGTTTGCACTTGGCGCAATGGCAGGTCACGGCACAGCAGGCCGGGCTGGTTTTGCCGATGACATTGCCCATGAGCTTGCCCGCGTCCTTGCCCAGCACCTTGCCCATGACGCAAGACCAGGGACGCTTGTGAACGGCACCCAGCGCCCGGCTTCCGGTCTGCCCCAAGTGCGTGTGCTGGGCGCACCCGTCACCGTTTGCACCTTCGTGGAGGCACAAGACGAACTGGCGCGTCTGGTGGCACGGGGTGGCGGTGCTTGTGTCAGCTGCGCCAACGCCTACTCCACCACGATGGCCACCGACCGGCCCGACTTTGCGCGGGTGCTGGCCCAGGCCGTGAAGCTCGGTCCCTCGGTTGCCGCTTTTTGCGAGATGATCATGGACGATCGTCCCCATCCGGAACAGGGCTTCCGAACCTGTCTCGGCATTCTGTCCTTGGCCAGGAGCTACGAGGCAAACCGCCTCGATGCGG
>ENA-ORBV01016316-ORBV01016316.1-microbial-mat-metagenome-genome-assembly--contig:-NODE-16316-length-10798-cov-14.860461_pt1:0-2500 | contig 10798 bp, 7 predicted proteins | sample MGYA00237777_ERZ505514 | MGnify/ENA primary metagenome ERZ505514 (study PRJEB26160, sample SAMN06269048) | microbial mat metagenome | isolation source: Oligotrophic lake microbial mat...
TACCCGACAAGGAATTTCGCTACCTTAGGACCGTTATAGTTACGGCCGCCGTTTACCGGGGCTTCGATCAAGAGCTTGCACCCCATCACTTAACCTTCCGGCACCGGGCAGGCGTCACACCCTATACGTCCACTTGACGTGTTTGCAGAGTGCTGTGTTTTTGTTAAACAGTCGCAGCCACCTTTTCACTGCGACCCCATTCGGCTCCAGTTGTACACTTTCACCTACTAGGGGCGTACCTTATCCCGAAGTTACGGTACTAATTTGCCGAGTTCCTTCTCCTGAGTTCTCTCAAGCGCCTTGGAATACTCATCCCGCCCACGTGTGTCCGATTACGGTACGGTCCCCGCATGACTGAAGCTTAGAGGCTTTTCCTGGAAGCATGGTATTGGCAACTTCGCACCACAAGGGCACTCGTCGTCACGTCTCAGCTAAGCCACCCGGATTTACCTAGGCGGCACGCCTACACGCTTGAACCGGGACGTCCAACACCCGGATTGCGTAACCTTCTCCGTCCCCCCATCGCATCATGCAGAGGTACTGGAATATTAACCAGTTTCCCATCGACTACGCGTTTCCGCCTCGCCTTAGGGGCCGACTCACCCTGCGCCGATGAACGTTGCGCAGGAAACCTTGGGCTTACGGCGACAGAGCTTTTCACTCTGTTTATCGCTACTCATGTCAGCATTCGCACTTCTGATACCTCCAGCAACCCTTACGAGTCACCTTCGCAGGCTTACAGAACGCTCTCCTACCACGTACATATTCCGAAGAATATGCACATCCGCAGCTTCGGTTTACAGTTTGAGCCCCGTTACATCTTCCGCGCGAGACGACTCGACCAGTGAGCTATTACGCTTTCTTTAAAGGGTGGCTGCTTCTAAGCCAACCTCCTGGCTGTTTGTGCCTTCTCACTTCGTTTGCCACTTAACTGTAATTTGGGACCTTAGCTGGCGGTCTGGGTTGTTTCCCTCTTGACACCGGACGTTAGCACCCGATGTCTGTCTCCCGTGAAACTACTCTTCGGTATTCGGAGTTTGCAATGGTTTGGTAGGCCTAAGCGGCCCCCTAGCCATGACAGTGCTCTACCCCCGAAGGTATATCACGAGGCGCTACCTAAATAGCTTTCGGAGAGAACCAGCTATCTCCAGATTTGTTTAGCCTTTCACCCCTACCCACAGCTCATCCCCTACCTTTTCAACGGTAGTGGGTTCGGACCTCCAGTGGGTGTTACCCCACCTTCATCCTGGCCATGGGTAGATCATCTGGTTTCGGGTCTACACCCAGCGACTGAACGCCCTGTTCAGACTCGCTTTCGCTACGCTTTCCCTATACGGTTAAGCTCGCCACTGAATGTAAGTCGCTGACCCATTATACAAAAGGTATGCCGTCACTCCTTGCGGAGCTCCGACCGCTTGTATGCATGCGGTTTCAGGATCTATTTCACTCCCCTTCCGGGGTTCTTTTCGCCTTTCCCTCACGGTACTGGTTCACTATCGGTCGGCAACGAGTATTTAGCCTTGGAGGATGGTCCCCCCATCTTCAGACAGGATTTCACGTGTCCCGCCCTACTTATCGCAACCCTAGTTCCACAATCACCCTTTCGCATACGGGGCTATCACCCATATCGCCGGACTTTCCAGACCGTTTTGCTAGGAAGACTGCTAAAAGTTGCTGGCTACTCCGGTTTCGCTCGCCACTACTTCCGGAATCTCGGTTGATTTCTGTTCCTTCTCCTACTGAGATGTTTCAGTTCAGAGAGTTTGCTTCACCCCGCCTATGTATTCAGCGGGAGATACTCCTTGCGGAGTGGGTTTCCCCATTCGGATATCCCCGGATCAAAGCCCGTTTGCCGGCTCCCCGAGGCTTAACGCAGGCTGCCACGTCCTTCATCGCCTGTTGCCGCCAAGGCATCCACCACATGCACTTGTTCACTTGACCCTATAGTCTTGAAGCCTCTTGCCGCCTCGCGTAAACAACCGCGACCGCGACCCGAAGCCGGGACCATAGAGCTCTCTATGCGCTTGACTTTAAAACCATCCAAGGCGACTAACCCCGGACAGCGATAATGCAATCTCAAACCCATGTCTTGACCTTACGCGGACGGTAAGAAACCCAGCCGCGACCGGCCAAAACCTTTACTTCTTCCAGATTGTTAAAGAACAGCCGAACTCACACCATAAGATGTGAAGCCTGAACCTTGGGACTTTGACATCCCACGTTTCACGCTTCACGCCTCAACCAAAAAACCCAGCGCCAAACCCAAACCATTGGTGGAGGTGAACGGGATCGAACCGATGGCCTCCTGCTTGCAAAGCAGGCGCTCTCCCAACTGAGCTACACCCCCACGCTGAACTGTGTGGTGGGTCTGGATGGGTTCGAACCATCGACCCCCGCCTTATCAAGACGGTGCTCTAACCAGCTGAGCTACAGACCCTCAGAGAGTGAGGATCGGGGCGCATGTGCGAGAGGCGAAAGTTTTCACCTCAAACCTCACGCG
>ENA-ORBV01016316-ORBV01016316.1-microbial-mat-metagenome-genome-assembly--contig:-NODE-16316-length-10798-cov-14.860461_pt1:5000-10798 | contig 10798 bp, 7 predicted proteins | sample MGYA00237777_ERZ505514 | MGnify/ENA primary metagenome ERZ505514 (study PRJEB26160, sample SAMN06269048) | microbial mat metagenome | isolation source: Oligotrophic lake microbial mat...
AGACGTAGCGCAGCAACTGCCGCTGCGACGCGCCGAGCATGCGCGCGTTCGCCAGCACCACCGGACTGACCTCCTTCACGCCCTGATAGACGTTGAAGAAGACGATGAAGAACACCAACGTCACACCAAGCGCGACCTTGGACGACATTCCGAGCCCGAACCAGACAAAGAAGATAGGAGCGAGGATGACGCGCGGCATGGCATTGAGCGCCTTGATGTACGGATCACAAATCGCCGAAGCCATGGGTGAGAGCGCAAGCCACAGGCCGATGATCACTCCGGAAACGGTGCCTATGAGGAACGCCAGCATGGTCTCGACCAGGGTGATCCACAGGTGCTGGTAGATTTCACCGCCAACAAACCAGTCCCAAAGCCGCGACAGCACTTTGAGGGGTTCGCCGAAAAAAAACGCCGCCTTGTTGTTGTCGTCAAAATATAGCGGCGGCAGCAGCGTCGGACTGGTGAACACATGCCACAACCCGAATGCGAGCAGCAGCAGCATGACCTGCCACACCCGAAGGTTGCCCTGGCGCGGCGCGATGCGCGACCAAAGGGAGCGCCTCAGCCCGCTATTTTTGTTGTTGCTGGACATAGCCTTTAAGCACCTCGTCCTTCATCGCATGCCATATCTGCGAATGCAATTCGATAAAGCGCGGCGTCATGCGTATCTCCAACACATCGCGCGGGCGCGGCAGATCGATGACGTAGTCGCCTATGGGATGCGTTTCCGGCCCGGCCGAGAGCACAACCACGCGGTCGGACAGAGCAATCGCCTCCTCCAGATCGTGGGTGATGAACACCACTGACTTGCGGTCGGCCTGCCACAACTCGAGCAGCTCGTTTTCCATCAACTGCCGCGTTTGCACGTCGAGCGCGGAAAACGGTTCGTCCATCAGAATGATCTGCGGGTCCATGATCAGCGTCTGCGCCAGCGACACGCGCTTTCGCTGCCCGCCCGAGAGCTGGTGCGGATAGCGGTGGCCGAATCCGGACAGCCCGACACGACGCAGCCAGTCATTGCCGCACGCCTGGGCCTCCGGCAGCGCAACACCGCGAAACTCCAGACCCGCAGTGACGTTGTCGAGCGCGTTGCGCCAGGGCATCAGCGCCTCGGACTGAAACAAATAGCCGGCGCGCCTGTTGATGCCCACCAGTGGCTCGCCAAAAACCCGCACCTCGCCGGAGGAAGGCAGCAGCAGCCCTGCCGCGACATTGAGCAGCGTCGATTTGCCACACCCGGTCGGCCCGACCACCGACACGAATTCACCAGCCTCAACGCGCAATGTGGTGTCCCCCACAGCCGTATACCGCTGCGAGCGGTCATCGCGCGAAATGAAGGTGCAGGTGATGTTCTCTAGGGCGAGTGCGGCGGTCATCGATGAGGGAAGAAAAAACCGCGTGGCATGAACAGGGCGCGAAAGGCGCCCGTTCAATCGCGCGCAGCCGATCCGGCGCCGCGGGCGCCCGCGAGCGGCCTTATTTGTATTTGGCTTGCGCCTTCTTGACGAAATCGTTGGTGAAGGTTTCGTTGAGCTTGATCTCATCGGGCTTGATGGCCGGATTGCTCGCCGCAAGGATGTTTAGCGTCGCCTTCGCGCCGGCGGCCGAAATCGTGCCGTCGGTAGAGAACGCCTCCTTGACCTTGTCAAACGCAAACAGGTAAAGCGCGCTGTCCCCGAGCAAATAAGCCGGCGGCACCACCTTGAGCACATCGGTGGCGCTGGCCTGGGCCAGCCACCTGTCGGCGCGCACGATGGCGTTGGTCAGTGCCTGTATCGTGTTGGGGTTTTCCCGCACGTACTTGGTCGGCGCATAAAGACTGGCCGCCGGCAATTCACCGCCAAACGTCGCGACCGTGCCCTTTACCGTGCGCCAGTCGGCGATGATCTTGACGTCGCCATCGAGTTCGAGCTTGGTCATCATCGGATCGGTGTTCGAAATGGCGTCGATCTGCCCGCTTTTCATCGCCGCAACGCCGCCCGCCCCGGTACCAACACCGATAATCGACACATCCGAGGGTTTGAGCCCCTCCTTGGCGATGAGCACGTTGAAGAGCAAATTGGTTGACGATCCCGGCGCAGAGACGCCGATCTTCAATCCCTTGAGGTCCTTCGGCGATTTGTAGGTCGCCGCCTTTGCCTTGGAAATGCCGACTGAAATTTGCGGCAGGCGTCCCATTTGCACAAACGCAACCATCGATTGCTTTTTTGATTGCATGTTGATGGTGTGCTCGAAGGCACCGGAAACCACATCGGCGCTGCCGCCGACGACCGCCTGCAGGGATTGCGAGCCGCCGGCGAAATCACTGATCTTGACGTTGAGGCCCTCGTCCTTGAAGTAGCCCTTTTGCTCGGCAATGGTCAGCGGCAGGTAGTACAGCGCAGCCTTGCCGCCGACGGCGATGTGCACGTCCTTTTTCTCCGGGGCGCCCTGCGCAGACACGGCCGCGGCGAATGCCGCCATTCCAATGGCGAAAAGGGATTGCTTGAGCAATTGCATGACTTCCTCCTGGTTGAATGTGGCCGGGCGGTTCTGTCGCCGCCGTTGCCACCCCGTATCGGGGAGGGAAATCCTCGCATAGCGCCCCACTCGCGTCAATGAGAACCAATCCGGCCAGCTTCCAGGAAAACCTTAAAAAAACGCGAGTTGTGCCGCTTTTCCCGGAATCGAAAACCGCGAGGTGTCGCGCTGGTGCGGCGGCGAACGATCGTAGCCGATGCGACGGCAGGCCTTGTCGAAGCGCTGCGCCAGCAACTGTGCGTAGATGCCCGTGCCGGTCATGCGGCTGCCAAACCGCGGATCATTGTCGCGTCCGCCGCGCAGCTGGCTGATCTGGCCCATGATGCGCGCCGCCTTCAGCGGGACATGCGCGTCCAGCCAGGCGCGGAACAAATCCTTCACCTCAAACGGCAGACGTACCAGGATATAGCCGGCCTTGCGCGCACCGGCCTCCCAGGCTTGCTCCAGCGTGCGCTCCATGTCGCTGTCATTGAGAAAGGGAATGATGGGTGCGGTAAGCACCCCGACCGGGATGCCGGCCCCGGCCAGCCGCCTTATCGTCTCCAGCCGGCGATAAGGTGCCGCGGCCCGCGGTTCCAGCGTGCGTGCCACGTCAGCATCAAAGCTGCCTATGGACACATGTACCTCGGCCAGCCCCTCCCTCGCCATGGCACCCAGAATGTCGATGTCACGCTCGATAAGCGATCCCTTGGTGACGATGCCCACCGGATGCCTGAACTCGTGCAGCACCTCCAGAACGCGCCGCGTGATGCCCTGCTCGCGCTCGGCCGGTTGATAGGGGTCGGTGTTCGCGCCAAGTGCGATCAGTTCGCACCGATACCCCGGTCGCGACAATTCCGTACGCAGCAATTGCGCTGCATTTTGCTTGCCGAGGATGCGCGTCTCGAAATCCAGCCCCGGCGACATGTCATGGTAGGCGTGACTGGGCCTGGCATAACAGTAGATGCAGCCGTGTTCGCAGCCCTGGTAGGGATTTATCGATTGCGTGAACGGAATATCAGGAGAGTCATTGCGGCTGATGATGCTGCGCGCCTGCACCAGCGTGATGGTGGTGCGCGGCTTGTGCCCGGGGCCGGGCGGCAGGTCTTCGCTTTTTTCGCGGCCAATGCCACGCTTGCGCTCAAAACGCCCGAGCGGGCTGTCGGCAGCACCCCGTCCTTTTATCGCCGCAGCCGCCGCTCGATCCATTCAGGACACGGCAACCGGAGTGACCGGGTACGACTGGGGTGAATTGGGTTGAACCATGACCACAACAGCATACCGAACGTTCGTTCGGCAGTCAATCCAGCCGCAATAACCTGCGGTCAGACCAGTTCTGCCGGGCGCGGATGCAAATCGGAGATCTTGCCGGCCTTGACCACCTGCCCGGGCAAATCGTGGCCGACCACGGCACCCAGGCGGCGCGCCACGGCGAGCAGCCTGTCCAGATCGACACCGGTGTCATAGCCCATCGACTGCAGCATGTGCACCACGTCCTCAGAGCAGACATTGCCGGTGGCGCCAGGCGCGAACGGACAGCCGCCGAGGCCGCCAAGGCAGCCTTCGAAGCGCTCGACGCCGGCATTGAGTCCCGCCAGCACATTGGCAAGCCCCATACCGCGCGTATTGTGAAAGTGCAGCGCCACCTGCAAACCGGGCCAGCGTTCGAGCACCTTTGCACACAAGGCGGCGACCTGTGCCGGGTGCGCCATGCCCGTCGTGTCGGCGAGCGTAATGCTGTCCACGCCCATCTCAACGTATTGCCCGACCAAATCCATGACCCGCTGCGCCGGCACGTCACCCTCGAACGGACAGCCGAAACTCGTCGCCAGCGCACCATTGACGCGCACGCCACCGGATTTGAGCAAAGGCATCATCTCGACAAAACCCGCAAACGAAGCGCCGGTAGCGCGCCGCATGTTGGCGCGGTTATGCGTCTCCGACACCGACGCAACCAGATTGACTTCGTCCGCCTTGGCCGCCATGGCGCGCTCCGCCCCCCTGGCATTGGCGATCAGCGCAACGTAGTCCACATCCGGGTTGCGCCGTATCCCCGCCATCACCTCCTCGGCATCGCGCAGGTTGGGAATGGCCTTGGCCGAAACGAAGGACGTGACCTCGATCTTCGCCAGCCCGGTCTGCGACAAGGCATCCACCAGCTCGATCTTGCGTTCGGTCGGAATCCACTGCGGCTCGATCTGCAGGCCGTCGCGGGTGACGACTTCGTGAATGAATATGCGTTTTTTCATCGGCGAATTCCGCTTCGGGTTTAAGCGAATTCAGGCGTGCGCTTTTCGCATCGCCTGCAATTCGCCCAGAGTCAGGCTTTTCAAATCAGCGAAACCAATTATACGACCGGCCAAGGCGCTCGCCGCGACCGTGGCCGGGCTGGCGAGCCACACTGCGCCCGGCCCCGAGCGGCCGGGAAAATTGCGATTGACCGCACTGATGGTCACCTGCCCGGCCCGCACCGATGCGCCCGGGCCGGCGTTGATACAGGCACCGCAGCCGGGCTCGACCAGTTCCACACCGCTGGCGCGAAACACCTCACCCATGCCCTGCCGCTCGCAGTATTCGCGCACATCCACACTGCCGAACTGCAGGTAAAACCGCACGCCCGTACTGACGCGCAAGCCGTGCGCGACGCCCCAGGCCAGCACCTCGTGGTAACGCTCGAGGTCTTCGCGCTTGCCGCCGGTGCATGAGCCGCCGTAGGCGATGTCGATGGCTACCGGCGCTTCGAGTTCGGCCAGGGCCACACCCTGCCCCGGGTCGCCGGGACGCGCGAGCATCGGCGTCAGCGCGTCACAATCAACTTCCAGCGTACCGCCATAAACGGCATCGGCGTCCCCGTGCATCCACGACTCAAGCTCGAAGGTAAAGCCGCGCCGCTCGCTAATAAAACGTAGCGTCTCGGCATCAGGCGCGATGAGTCCGGTGAAGCCGCCGATCTCCGCCGCCATATTGGTCAGCGTCGCGCGCTCGTCGGTGTTCATCGCATCCACCGCCTCGCCGCAGTACTCGATCACCTGCCCCAGCGCCCTGCCCTCGCGGATATGCGGCAGGCGCAACAAATGCAGCACCAGGTCCTTGGCGGCGACGCCGGCAGGCAGGCGACCGTTCAGCACGATGCGGCAGGTCGCCGGCATCTTGAGCCGCACATCACCGGTGACCCAGGCGTTGGCCATGTCGGTCGAGCCGACACCAAACGCAAACGCCCCCAGCGCCCCCGAGTGCGGCGTGTGGGAGTCGGTGCCCGCTACGATTTGCCCGGGCAGCGTGTAACGCTCGGCCATGAT
>ENA-ORBV01016317-ORBV01016317.1-microbial-mat-metagenome-genome-assembly--contig:-NODE-16317-length-10798-cov-4.768958_pt1 | contig 10798 bp, 12 predicted proteins | sample MGYA00237777_ERZ505514 | MGnify/ENA primary metagenome ERZ505514 (study PRJEB26160, sample SAMN06269048) | microbial mat metagenome | isolation source: Oligotrophic lake microbial mat | place...
GTCTCCGCCAGGACTCTGTAAGGAACATCCTCGAAATAGAAACGCGTAATCAGTTCCCGACAGGGCTCACCCATCAGGGCCAGCAACCGGCTCACAGCGATTCGGGTTTCTGATCGTTCAATCGAGGACACCTGCCCCGGAGGAGTCGATCGCCGTTGCACCTCCGGGTGTTCATCCCCCTGGTCCTCACGCCGCCTGCGCACCCGGCGCAAGTGATCGATGGCGGCCCCATGGGCCACCTTGTGAACGTAGGTTGAAAGCGCAGACTCGCCCCGAAACTGGCCTTTCTGGAACGAGACCACCAGTCGGCGCATCGCTTCCTGACCCACGTCCGACTGGGCATCCCCGAGGTTGAGACTGCGGGCGGCGAGAGCGCGCTTCACCGCGGATTCGACGAACTTCACCGACGCGGGCTCTCCGTCGAGGAAGCCCTCGGGAATGTCGGGCGGGCGCACAAGATTCTCCACGGTCGGGATCCCGGGCATTGTAGCGCCCGAAGCCCGGCGGTCCTTGGCCCCCTGGAACGTGCACCGTTGCCAACACAAGGAAGGCGCGATTCCAGGACCGCGACCAGCGTTAACCGTGGCCGCAATGAGGCCGCTGCCGACGCCGGCAGAATAGACTGAAGCGCCATGCGCCGCCTGTCCGACGACTTGAGACCAGTGGACCCAAACGTCGCCCGTGGGATCTTTCGCAGCGAATGGATTCGGTCTGTACGACATGGCAGGCAACGTGTGGGAGTGGGTGGGGGGATGCGTGGCATGAGGGCTATTCGGGTGCGCCCAGCGACGGGTCGCCGTGGACAAGTGGAGGCGATCAGTCTCGCCGTGTGCTGCGCGGCGGGTCGTGGTACGTCAGCCCGAGGGGCCTTCGTGTTTCGGACCGCGGCAGGTTTGTCACGGGCTATCGCTACAACGACGACGGCTTCCGTTGTGCCCGGGACGCTTCCCCTTGATCTCTTTCCCTTTTCCCTTGATTCAAGCGTAGCGGTGGTTTATGGCACCTCGCTCTGTGGCTGGCGCCGAAGGCGGAAAAATTTCCACGCTCCTTTCGGTTCAGCATCGGCGAGCGCATCGTGGCCGGCGGATTCGATCTTCTACTTCTTCTCGTCGATGCCGCCTACGCCCACGAAAAGGCGCAGATCCTGAACGCCGCGAATCGCGAGATCAACCGCCTGCGGTACCTCCTGCGCGCCTCGCACCAGTTGCGCCTGCTCCCCCACGACAGCTATCAGTTCGCCGCGGAAAAGCTCGACGAAATCGGCCGCATGGTCGGGGGCTGGCGACGGATGGTGGAGGCGAAGAAGTGAAGCGCGTGGGCGGGCTATTCGAGAAGATCGTCGATTTCGAGAACCTCCGACTCGCCGCGCACACCGCCGCGCTGGGCAAAAGATCACGCCCCGACGTGGCCTCGTTCCTCCTCGACCTCGAGCCGGAACTGCTGCGTCTGCGTCGCCAGCTTGCCGATGGTTCGTATCGCACCGGCCCCTACCGCGTCTTCAAGGTTCAAGACCCAAAGCCGCGGCTGATCTCGGCCGCGCCCTTCCGCGACCGGGTCGTCCACCACGCCCTCACCCGCGTGATCGAGCCCATCTTCGAACGGCGGTTCACTCTCGACTCGTTCGCCTGCCGCCAGGGCTTCGGAACACATCGGGCGCTGCTGCGCGCCCGAAGCGCGTGCCGCAGGTTCCGCTATGTCCTGAAGTGCGACATCCGGAAGTACTTCGCATCCATCGACCACGGGATCCTGAAGGGCCTGCTGCGCCGGGTAATCAAATGCGACGGCACGTTGACGCTCGCCGGTCACATCATCGACGGCGCGCCGCCCCAGGAACCGACCGAGGCCTACTTCGCGGGCGACACGCTGTTCACGCCCTTCGAGCGCGCCCGCGGCCTGCCATTGGGCAACCAGACCTCGCAGTTCTTCGCGAACGTGTATCTCAATCCTCTGGACCAGATGGTGCGGCGGCAACTGCATGCCGGCGAGTACCTGCGGTATGTCGATGACTTCCTCATCTTCGGCGACGACAAGCGCCGCCTGGCGGAGATCAAGACCGAGATCGCGGCCCACCTCTCGACACTGCGGCTGCGTCTTCATGTCCGCAAGAGTCGGATCTACGCCACCAAAGAGGGCGTAGGCTTCCTGGGCTTCCGTTTGTTCCCTCGCCGCGTGCGGCTGGCGCGCGACAACGTCACGCGGGCTCGACGCCGCTTCGTGAGGCTCCAGCGCCTCTACGCGCGGGGACTGGTCGATGGGACGACGGTGGACACGTCGGTCCGCGCCTGGGTGGCCCACGCCGAACACGGCGACACCTGGCGCTTGCGCGAGCAGATGTTCTCCGCGATAGTGTTCTCAAGGCGCGCGCCGTGATCGCCGTGTGCTGCGCCGCGGGGGCCTTTGTGTGGGTTTCGTCTAACGCAGCCACTCTTTCGCGCACTCGGTTATTCCGAAGAACCTGAACAGGGTCTTGGCCTTCCCCATCTCGATTTCCCCCCGGCCCTCTCTCTTTCCGTGCGCCCCGCTTGGCAACCCACGAAACGTCCGGCCGCCATGAAGAACCAGATTGTTGTGCTCGCCTTCTCGGATTCCGGTCTCTTTCGACCAGCCGCTGAGGCATTTCTCAAGAATGGCGTAGACGTCGTTCAGGACGAGGCGGCCCATTCGTAGGCCGCCCTACGCCGCTTCTTGCAGGCAGACCTGATCAACCTGGTTACGTGCCGTCGCAGGCGCCGCCAGCCCGCGCGACTCATCCAGTCGGGTGATCGTGAGCGTCAGTTCCGCCGACTTTGTGTTGCGGGGGAGCTTCGCCGCGAAAGGCTCGGTCACGAGGGTGCCCTTCTGCACCTCGGCCCGGGCGGCCTCCCATAGCCGGGCTGCCTCGTCGTCCCGAGTACCTGCGAAGTCGCGGACCTCGCGTTCGAACGCCTCGAAGTTACTCGGGAAAAACAAAGCGGCGTCGAACAGGATGGTCGCAAGGGTGTTGCGGAAATCCGCGTACGCCTCACCCGGCGAGTTGCCACAGCCGGCAAAGCCGCCGGGCTCGACCCCACACACCGTCCATTCGTCACCATCCTGCTCAAGCAGGGCACGGCCCTTGATTTCGACGCCAGCGGCGAACGCATCGCCTTCGACCAACTGGCGACAACTGAAGACCAGAGGGTAGGTGTTCATGGGTGGACCAGCCCGAGTGTAGGGGCGAAGCGCTGGCGCTGCAAAGCCGCCGCCCGCGCGATCGATCTCGTGCGCCACCTGGCGCTTGCGCGTGCCCACGCTTTCCGGGATAGTGGCCTGACGGATCGCGCCGTGATCGCCGTGTGCTGCGCGGCGGGTCGTGGAACAACAACCCGAGGAACCTTCGTGTTTCGAACCGCAACAGGAATGACACGGGCAATCGCAACAACAACAACGGCTTCCGTTGTGCCCGGGAGGCAAGGACGGCTCAAACGAGCCGTGGTCGGAGCCGCGCTCATCACGGTGAGCGCGGGCGTGCCTGCCCTTGCGTCCGCGGCGCGATCCAGACGGGGGCGTTTCTTCCGTCGAACATCAATCGGGCCCCGACCCTGTGGTAGCTCGCATGCGAGCGAAGCCCGGTCGGGGCCCACCTTTTCCTTCGCTCGCGCTGCGGTGCGGGTCTCGCTGGCACCGGGGGGCGTAGCGCCCGTGCGGGCGGCCTTTAGCGGGGTCTGGGACCGTGGCCGCAATGAGGCCGCTGCCGACGCCGGCAGAATAGACTCAACCTCCATGCGCCGCCTGTCCGACGACTTGAGCGATCCAGAGGCGCGTCCCTACTTCCTGTGGGACGAGGACGTCTCGTTGGCTGAATTCAAGCGCCGGCTGCGGAGCGCCGATGGGGAGACACGCCTCCAGACGCTCGCCAAGCTGTTGCGGGAAGCGCGAGACACCGACGTCTGGATTTTCGTGACGCCGCAGGACGTGGCCGACTCGCTACCGTCCCTGGATCGGAAGCTCGGCCGCCGCCAGCGTTTCTGGAGCTTTCTCATCGAAGGATGGCGCCGCCTTGGGATCGTCCACGGATAGGCTCACCCCCCTTCAGCGGGACTTTCTGGCCGCCTTCTTCGAGAAGGAGAGCGGCTTCTTCCTCACCGGCGGAGCGGCCCTCTCGGGCTTCTACCTGAACCACCGGGAGACCGTGGATCTCGACCTGTTCACCCGTGACCCCGGGGCCTTTGAGCGGGGCGTCGCGACGCTTGGGGCCGCCGCGGAACAGGTGGGGGCCACGCTCTCGGTGAAGCAGGATGCGCCGGGGTTCAAGCGCTACCTGGCGAGCCGGGCCAATGACGGGGTACTCATCGACCTCGTTCTGGAACGGGTACCCGCGGCCTACGACCGGGTGAACCGGCGGGGTTCGATCATCCTCGATATTCCCGAGGAGATCGCGGTGAACAAGCTGACGACGCTCGTCTCGCGCTCGGAATTGCGCGACCTCGTGGATCTCATGCTGCTCGAACGGTCGGGCTGTTCGATCGACGAGGCACTGCCAAAGGCGCTCCAGAAGGACGGCGGATGCACTCCTGCCACCCTCGCTTGGGTCTTGTCAGAAATCCACATCGGGGACGACGGCGCGCTGCCCGCGGAGGTGCCTCCTGAGACATTGCGCCAATTCCTCCGCGAATTGATCGAGCGACTGCTGCGACTGGCCGCCGCGGATGCAGCGGGCGTCGCGAAGGCGGCTGCGAGCGGGGAGCCGTGAGGTTTTGCCCCACTGTGGCCATGAGCTGCCCGGAGTCGGCGAGCACTGCCCGCATTGTGGGAAGCGCCTCTCAGCGACGACAATCGTGGCTGCGCCGGGAACCACGGGGGGCCCCGACGTCGGCGACAGCTTCGTTCCCTCGCTGGGCGAAGGCCTAACCGAAGACGCCGCGAGGTAGACCATCGTTTCCGGACAGATTCACATCAAGGTGATGGACTTCGGGCTTGGCGTGCGGGTTCGCGACTCGGTGGTGAGTCGCAGAGGCTTCAGCAACACCTCGGGAACGCTCGCGTACATGTCGCCCGGGCAGGTCCAAGGCGGGAAGCGCGTTCGACAAACGTTCAAGGGGACCTCCTGCCACGCCCCGCTCGGTCGACGACCTGAGTCTCGCTCCCGGAATGAGGCGGCGACATGCACCCGGGGACGTCGGGGCGAGGCGGTCCTTGGCCCAACGCACCCTGCGCAGAAAAGGCCGCGGTCTATACTGCGGCGCGTTCATAGAAGGAGTCCACGATGAGCTTCAGGCCGCGAACCGTTTCCCTGGTGATGGCAGGGGTCGTTCTGGCCGCGTCCTCGGCCGGGGCGCAGCAGCCTGCGAACGAGGCCCCCCCGCGCAGCCAGACTCAGGCCGACGACTACACCCGCTACGAACTCAAGGACCCAGGCACGGGCAGCTTTCGCATCCTTTATGAGGTCAGCGCCACCACACCCGGGGCGCGCTACTTCTGGAATCCGATCCGAAAGAGCAGCGTGGCCAGCGACGAGAGCGTCACCGACCCCGAAAGCGGCCGCCCCCTGAAATTCTCAGAGGTCGCGGGGGCCGAAGCCCAGGCGGCGGGTTTCGCTCAGGCCGATCCCGAAACGCGCTACATCCAGATCGAGCTTCCCCGCCCGGTTCCCAAGGAAGGCGAGATCCGCCTTCTGATCGACAAAACCTACAAGGACGAGAAGAGCTACTTCGTTGAAGAGAAGACCGGCTTACTGGTTTTCTCCCGTTCTCTCGGGATCAAACGCAACGCGGTGGTCTTGCCCACGGGCTACGAAGTGGTGGCCTGCAACTACCCGTCGCAGGTGGTGAGTGAGCCGCCCACCGACCGGATCCGTCTGAGCTTCATGAATCTTGGCCCCGACGCGGTGTCGTACGTCGTTAAAGCGCGGAGGGTGAAGTGAATCTGCTCTCTCTTACCGGCCTCATTCTGGCCCAGGCCGCCCAGGCCGCGGCACCCTCGCGAGTGGGCACCGCCCAAGACCCCGGCTTCTCCGAACGCGCGCGCCAGGATCGCGAAATCGTGTATTTCCTCCTGGCCCCGCAGACCCACTCGTTCGAGCTGTACCACGACGTGACCATCCGCGAAGTCGGCCGCTCGACCTACGTCAACGTGGTGCGCGCCGGCAGCAAGGTAAGCAACCCGAGCGCCTTGAATCTCGACACCGGCGAGGCGCTCAAGGTCGACACCCTCCGAGGCGACGAGATAACCAAAGCGGGCATCGACATCGGCGAGCCAGTAACGCCTACGAGCGAGGCCGCAGTCGTTCGCTTTCCGAGCGTGGCCCCGGGAACCACGATCCGTATCCGTATCCGCGAGACCTACACCGACCCCGCCCGCTACGGAATGCGCGGGGACCTGCTGGTTTGGGACCGCTCGTTCGGCCGGCCGCAGAATGCCGTGATCCTGCCGGAGGGCTACCGGCTCGTCGGTTCTGCGTTCCCCGCGAAGATATCCCTTACCGAAGACAACCGGATTCGCCTCGACTTCACGAATCCGCGCAACGATGAAGTCCGGGCGCTCATACATGCGAGGAAACGATGAAAGAAGTTCTCGCCGTCATCCTGGGCGGTGGCCGGGGCACCCGCCTCTTCCCGCTCACCGCGCACCGCTCCAAGCCGGCGGTCCCGATCGGCGGCAAGTACCGCCTGATCGATATTCCCATCTCCAACTGTCTCAATTCTCACCTGAGACGAATCATTGTGCTGACTCAGTACCTCTCGGAGAGCCTCAACAAGCACATCTCCCAGACCTATCGGTTTGATCCTTTCACCGACGCGTTCGTGTCCGTCATCGCGGCCGAACAGACCGAGGATGAACAGGAGTGGTTTTTGGGCACCGCGGACGCAGTGCGCCGCGCCAACCGCCACATACGACATCACGACTTCGATGATGTCCTGATTCTCTCGGGCGACCAGCTCTATCAGATGGACTACCGCAAGATGCACGAAACGCACCACGCGGAAGATGCGGACATCACCGTCGGCGTCACTCCCGTCGAGGAGAAAGACGCTCCAGGTTTCGGGATCCTCAAGATCGACGCCACCGGGCGCATCGTGCACTTCCACGAGAAGCCTCGGCCCGATGAACTGGAGGGGTTGCGCTCCGAACTTCCCGACGGCGGTCAGGGCTTCCTGGCCTCGATGGGCATCTACCTGTTCAAACGCGCCGCGCTCGAGCAGACTCTGGCCCTCGATGCCTCGATGGACTTCGGAAAACACATCATCCCGGGCTCGATCGGCAACCTGAAAGTGCAGTCGCACGTGCACAAGGGGTACTGGGAGGACGTCGGCACCATCCGCTCGTACTACGAGGCCAACATCGGGCTGTGCCAGCCGGTGCCGCGTTTCGATTTCTACGACGTGCGCAAGCCGGTTCACACCCACGCCCGAGCGCTCGCGGCCACGAAGATCGAAGGCGCGCGCATGACCAACGCCCTCGTTTCCGAGGGCTCTATCATCGTGGATGCCGAAATCACGCGTTCGCTGATCGGCATAAGAAGCCGGGTGGGCCGGGGCTGCGTGGTCCGCAACAGCTTGATCCTGGGCGCCGATTTCTACGAGAAGACCGTGCCGGATCCCTCCACGGGAAAACCGGCCATCGGCATCGGCGACAACTCCGTGATTCACGACGCCATCATCGACAAGAACGCCCGGGTCGGCGCGAACGTCCGTCTCGTGAACGAGGGCAAGATCGAACACGCGGACGGCCTGTGCTGGCACATCCGCGACGGCATCATCATCGTCCCCAAGGACGCCATCGTTCCCGACGGCACCGTGGTGTAGGGGCCCCGCCTGAACAGCCCGTGTTGTGGGGCCGCGGCCTGTGGGTGCCCGCAAGGTGTCGGGGCATCCCCACGTCGGGTGCCCTCCTCGGGGGCGACAATGATGATCCCGCCGCTTAGAATCCGCTTCCGTCAGAAACGAGACGTCCGCTTCCCCCTCGATCCTGCAAGGGACCTCCTGAACCGATGACCGCGATTGCAAAATCCATGAGTTCCCAGAGCCTTCTGGCCACCACCATCGCGAAGAAGGTGGTCATGGCGCTCACGGGCGTGGTGCTGACCGGGTTCGTCCTGGTCCATATGACCGGCAACCTGCTTCTGTACCTGGGACCGGAGGCTCTAAACGCCTACGGCGAAATGCTCCAGTCGAACCAGGCGGTGGTGTGGGGTGCCCGGGCTTTTCTGCTGCTGTGCGTGATTCTCCACGCCTGGGCCGCCATCAGTCTGACCCTGCGCAACCGGGCGGCGCGGCCGGTGGGCTATCGGCAAAGCGCCTATGAGGCCTCGACCTACGCTTCTAGGACCATGCGATTCGGTGGCCCGTTGCTGCTTCTGTTCATCATCTATCACCTGCTGCACTTCACGGTGGGCTCGGTGCACTCGAACTTCATCCGCGGAGACGTGTACCACAACGTCGTCGTCGGTTTTCAGAATCCTCTCGTCGCTTTCGTCTACGTGGTCGCCATGGTGGCGCTGTCTCTGCACCTCTTCCACGGGATCAGCAGCATGCTCCAGACCATCGGCCTGTCCCACCCGAAGTACAACGGCCTCCGCACCATGGTCGGCGCCGGGATCGCTTCGGTGGTGACCCTCGGCAATCTCTCCTTCCCCCTCTCCGTCTTTTTCGGTCTGGTGAAATGAACAAAGCCCTCCGCAAGGGCAACCACAAGGGTTGCCCCTACGTGCCCCTCGCCTCTCTCGGCCGCCCGCGCCCGCACCGCGCGGCGCGTTCGCTTGGTGAAATGAACCCGCGTCGCAACGGCAACCCCAAGGGCAGTGCCCCCCAACCGCAGCCGATTTCAGAGGGTTGCCCCTACACCCCTGCAGCCCGCTTGGGATCCATTGTAGGGGCGGCCCTTGTGGCCGCCCTTTCCGACATGGGTTCCGCCCAATGAAACTCGATTCGAAATCACCTGAAGGACCCATCGACAGCAAATGGGAATCCCACAAGTTCGACATGAAGCTGGTAAACCCGGCGAACAAGCGGAAACACAGCGTCATCGTGGTGGGCACCGGCCTCGCCGGAGCCTCGGCCGCGGCCTCGATGGGTGAACTGGGCTACAACGTCCTCTCCTTCTGCTACCAGGATTCGCCCCGCCGAGCCCACTCGATCGCCGCCCAGGGCGGCATCAACGCGGCCAAGAACTACCAGAACGACGGCGACAGCGTGCACCGCCTCTTCTACGACACGGTGAAGGGCGGCGACTTCCGCGCCCGCGAATCGAACGTCCATCGCCTGGCCGAGATTTCGGTCAAGATCATCGACCAGTGCGTGGCCCAGGGCGTGCCCTTCGCCCGCGAGTACGGCGGCCTGCTCGACAACCGCTCGTTCGGCGGCGCGCAGGTGTCGCGCACGTTCTACGCCCGCGGCCAGACAGGGCAGCAGCTGCTACTCGGCGCCTATCAGTCGATGATGCGTCAGGTCGACGCCGGGACGGTAGAAGTGATGTCCCGGCGTGAGATGCTCGACCTGGTGATGGTCAACGGCCAGGCACGCGGGCTCGTGTGCCGCAACCTCATCACCGGCGAACTCGAATCGCACGCCGGTCACGCGGTGCTGCTGTGCACGGGTGGCTACGGCACGGTCTTCTATCTCTCGACCAACGCCGTCAACTCCAACGTGACGGCGGCGTGGCGCGCGCACAAGCGCGGCGCCTACTTCGCGAATCCGTGCTTCACGCAGATTCACCCGACGTGCATCCCGGTGAGCGGCGACCACCAGTCGAAGCTCACGCTCATGTCCGAAAGCCTGCGCAACGACGGCCGCGTGTGGGTGCCGAAGACGCAGGGCGACAGGCGTCCGCCGTCGCAGATTCCCGACGCCGAGCGCGACTACTACCTCGAACGGCGCTACCCGAGCTTCGGCAACCTGGTGCCGCGCGATGTGGCATCGCGTGCCGCCAAGACGGTGTGCGACGAAGGCCGCGGCGCCGGCGATTCCGGCCTGTCGGTGTATCTCGATTTCGCCGACGCCATCAATCGGCTCGGCGCCGACACGATCAAGGGCCGCTACGGCAACTTGTTCGACATGTACAAGCGGATCACCGACGAAGATCCTTACCAGGTGCCGATGCGCATCTATCCCGCCGTGCACTACACCATGGGAGGACTGTGGGTGGACTACGACCTGATGTCCACGCTGCCCGGCATGTTCGTGCTCGGCGAAGCCAACTTCTCGGATCACGGCGCCAACCGTCTGGGCGCCAGCGCCCTCATGCAGGGCCTGGCCGACGGCTACTTCGTGGCGCCCTACACCGTCGCCAACTACCTGGGCGGCACGGCGCTACCGGCCGTGTCGACCAGCCACGACGCCTTCAAGGAGGCCGCCGCGGCCTCGCAGGCGCGCATCGACAAGGTACTGGCGGTGAAGGGGTCGCGCACCATCCGCGACTTCCACCGCAGTATCGGGCAGATCTGCTGGGACCACGTGGGCATGGCCCGCACCAAAGACGGGCTCGAGGGCGCGCTCACGCAGATCCAGGCGCTGCGCACCGAGTTCTGGCAGAACGTGATCGTGCCGGGCGACAAGAACAACATGAACCCGGCGCTCGACTACGCGGGTCGGGTGGCCGACTACATGGAGTTCGCCGAGCTGCTCGCCCGCGACGCGCTCGAGCGGCGCGAGTCGTGCGGCGGCCACTTCCGCGAAGAGTTCCAGACGCCCGACGGCGAGGCCCTGCGCAAGGACGACGAGTACTCCTACGCCGCCGCCTGGGAATTCCAGGGCGTCGACCGGCCGTCGGTCGTGCACAAGGAAGCGCTCGTGTTCGACGAAGTGCATCCGTCGCAGCGCAGCTACCAGTAGCGCTGTCTCTT
>ENA-ORBV01016318-ORBV01016318.1-microbial-mat-metagenome-genome-assembly--contig:-NODE-16318-length-10798-cov-4.047290_pt1 | contig 10798 bp, 11 predicted proteins | sample MGYA00237777_ERZ505514 | MGnify/ENA primary metagenome ERZ505514 (study PRJEB26160, sample SAMN06269048) | microbial mat metagenome | isolation source: Oligotrophic lake microbial mat | place...
ATGCGCGTGTCCCCCGCGCGTGGTTCCGTGTTAGGAGGCGGGGATGGCTATCCAACGCGGGCGCGGCCGGCCTTGGTCCGCGGTGCTCGGGCTTGGCGTGCTCGCCGTCCTGACGCTCGACGTGGTGCGCCTGCGCGCCGAGCCATCGTTGGCCGAGCACGTGGTGCCGGCCGCGGACGTTCCGCCGCCCGCCGAGCACGTGCCGCCGCCCTGGATGGCGTCGTGGTCGCGCTACGACGAGGCGATTCCCGACGATCTGGCGCTTCGCGAGGATCTGGAGCGCGCCATTGATCTCCGCCGCCGTGAGCACTTCGATCGCGTGCTCGACGCGCGCGATCCCGGCGAGCTGATCGAGCATGCGACGCTCGTGGAGGCCGTGTTCGAGCAGCGGACGGTGACGACCGAAACGCTCTTCATCGTCGGGGACGAGTTCTTCAACTACGCGTTTCGCCCCGAGAACGGCTGGGGACGCGGCGGCGTCGACCGGAAGGCCACGGGATACACGCCCCAGCCACGCCGGGTGCATGTCGGCGCCACCGGCGGCGCGGACTCGTTCGCGTGCGCGAGCTGCCACTTCAAGGGCGGACCCGATGGCGCCGGGACGCAGTCGCAGAACGCGTTCCTGCGGGGCGATGGCGCGCGCATCGGGTCGGCCGATCAGCGGAACCCACCCCATCTGCTCGGGCTCGGCCCGGTCGCGGCGCTGGCACTCGAGATGAGCAAGGATCTGCAGACCCAAGCGGCCGCGCTCACGGCCAGCGCTCGCGGCGATGCACGTCGCGCGGAGGCCGCGCTGACGAGCAAGGGCGTGTCGTTCGGTCGTATCGCGGCGGCAGCGGATGGCACGCTCGATACGACCGGCGTCACGGGGATAGATGCCGATCTCGTCGTCCGCCCGTTCGGATGGAAGGGTCATCAGGCCACACTGCGCGGCATGATCGAAGAGTCGTTGCACATCCATCAAGGCCTGTTGTCGTCGCACATCCAGCACGCCGTGCATGACAAGACGCTCGACGGCGCGTCCTACGGCACGGGCGCCACGTGGTACGACCTCGACGACGATGGGGTCACCTTCGAGGTCGACTCGGGCATGCTGAGCACGATGGTCGGTTACCTGGCGCAACTCGAAGTGCCGCTGATGCGCCCGCCTCGCGATCCGGGCTTGCTCGATGCGTTCGCCGTCGGCCGCGCGTCGTTCGACACGCTCGGCTGCGCGGGGTGTCACGTGCCGGCGCTCGAGCTCGACGCCACGAAGCTCGACGTGCGTGCCGAGCCGGGACGGACTCCGCTCGGGGCTCCGGTCGTGGTCGACGTCGCGAAGGATGGGGATCAACCCAAGATCGAACCGCGCTATGCGGGCGACGAGACGTCGTATCTCGTGCCGCTCTTCAGCGATCTGAAACGGCACGACATGGGGCCGGCGCTCGCGACGCAGGAACCGCAGGGAACGATCCCCGCGCGCCATTTCCTCACGCGGCCACTCTGGGGCTTGGCCGAGACGGCGCCGTATCTGCACGACGGACGCGCCCCGACCGTCGACGAGGCGATCGTGATGCACGGAGGCGAAGCGGTGCCGGCGCGTGACGCCTACCTCGCGCTCGACGCGCGCGGGCGAAGTGCGCTCCGCGTCTTTCTGGTGGCGCTCTCGCGGCAGCCGAAGATCTTCGTGCCATGAGGCGCCCTGCGGGCAGCGTCGTGACGATGGTGGTCGTGCTCGTGCTTGCCACGCGCGGGACCGCCGTGGGCGCCGACGCGGCGGCGTGGCGCAACGATTGTCCCATGCGTCCATCGCCGGCGCCGCTCAGTCTGGAAGCCGCCCGTGACGCCCATCGCGTCGCGGAGCGCCGGCACGATCTCCGGTTCCGTGAAGCCGCCGAGCCGGGGTTCTTCTTGAAGACGGCGGCTGCCGCGCTCGACCCACGGCGTCTCGCCGAGGGGCGGATGTGCCTCGTCGACGTCGCCGAGCTCGGCGCGCTCGTCTTCGAGCATGAATACGGTTTCGTCGACGGGCTCGGCGGTGGCGGTGCGGCGAAAGCGCCGGGAGGTCCGTTTCGGCGGGTGCACCGCGGGGCGTTCGGTGGGCCCGAGACCATCTCCTGTCGATCCTGCCATTGGGTCGGCGGGTCGAACGGCGCGGGCGCGGAAACGGACAACGTTTTCTTGCTCGGTGACGGCGAGCGTCCGGAGAGCGGCGACGCACGAAATCCTCCGGCACTCGTCGCGCTCGGCGTCGTCCAGGCGTTGGCTCGTGAGATGACCCGTGATCTGCACACGCAACGTGACGCGCTGGTACGCGTGAGCACCCAGGAGGGCGCCGCGCGCACCGTGCGCCTTGCCACGAAGGGTGTCGACTTCGGAGAGCTCGGGGTCGGCAAAGACGGTGCGCTCGACACGCGCGCGGTCATCGGCGTCGATCCCGATCTCGTCGTGAAGCCGTTCGGATGGAAGGGCACCCAAGCCGACTTCGCGGATTTCGCGACCGACGCGCTGCAGATCCACTTCGGCATCCAGAACGACGTCCTGCTCGGTGCCGGGACGGCGGACGTCTATGGCGACGGCGCCGATCCTGCCGATCGCGATGGCGATGGGGTGCGGAGCGAGCTCGGCACGGGACCGTTCACGGCGCTGCTCGTCCATCTCGCGGTGCTGGAGCTTCCGGCCATCGAGCCGTTGATTCAGAGCCAACCGATGGCGCCGGCCGCGCCGCTGCTGCTGGGGCCGACCAGCACCAACTTCGCCGAGGATTTCCAGCGGGGTCGGAAAGCCTTCCACGAGCTCGGGTGCGCCGGATGCCACATGCCGATGCTGGTGCTCGACCGTCCGGTGATCGAGATCGCAGGGGCGCCGCCGATCGATCTCGCGCGCGACATGCGACGGCCGATGCTGACCTACGATCCCGCCGTCAGGGGGTATCCGGTCTGGCTCTTCAGCGATCTGAAGCGCCACGACATGGGTGCGGCCAATGCGGCGCGCCACGTCCAGCGCGGCGTGAAGCTCGGTGAGTATCTGACGCCGCGGCTCTGGGGTGTGGCCGACTCCGGACCGTATCTCCATGATGGCCGCGCCCCGAGCTTCGACTACGCGATCGCTGGGCACGACGGGGAAGGGGCCGCGGCGCGTGCCGCGTTCGCGCCGCTCTCGCGCGAGCAGAAGGGCGATCTCAACGTGTATTTGATGTCGCTCCGCCGGGCGCCGCGTTTGTTGATTCCGTGACCGTCGCGCCCGGACGGCGAAGCACCCAGAGATCGACGGCGCCGACGCCGGCGACACCGTCGACCGATGCGCGGACCGAGCCGATCAAGAGCGCCAGCCGACCGCGACCGTCGGGATCGGGCGCACGGCGGATGTGCCAGCCGAACCAGCTCTCCGCGGCGTCGCCTTCCAAAACAGCGACAACCGACCCGTTCCGGCCCGAGCGGAGCTCGACCGCGCCGACCCGATCGTCCGCGCCCCGGCGATGCCACGGGGCGCCGATCGCCAGATCCTCGATGCCGTCGCCGTCGATATCACCCGCGCCGACGATCATGCGGCCGTAGAGATCTCCCTTGGCCGTGCCGTGCCAGCGGCGCAGCTCGGCGCCGCTCGTGCCGGAGTAGACCCGGACCTCGCCGACGAGACTCCGCGACTGCTCGTTGCTGCCGGGGGCCGACACGACGATCTCGCCGTGACCGTCGCCATCGAGATCGCCGAGCGCGGCCACCATCTCACCGAATCCCGCGCCGGGTGCGGTGCCGTCCCAATGGTGCAGCTCGCGCCCGCTGCCAGACGAGAACACATACGCCGCGCCGTTCGGCGGGTCGTCCGCGGTGTAGCCCGGTGGTGCTCCGACGGCGAGATCGGGTGCGCCGTCGGCATCGAGATCGTCGACGCGCGCGACGTACCAACCGAATGAGGTCCGGGCGGGGCGTGGTGCGAACGTGCGGACCACGGCGCCGTCTTTGCCATTCACGAGATCGACGCGGCCCGGCACGCCGGGAGCGCCGATGAAGAGATCGACGCGTCCGTCGTGGGTCCGGTCGCTCGCGATCGCGAGGTCCCAGCCGAACTGGGAGCCGGGTGATCCGAAGCGGCGCCAGATCTCGGCGCCCGTCTTGGGCGAGCGCGCCGTCACGACGCCCTGCATGACGCCGTCGCGGTGCGCGTTCGGGGCCGCGATCACGACGTCGGCGAGCCCGTCGCCGTCGAGGTCGGGAACCGGCAGCACGGTGTGGCCGAAGAGCCCGCTCTCGGCAGGTCCGTCCCAGGTCCGGATCGCGCGGCCGGTCGCCCCGGACCACACGCCGGCCACACCGGCTTCGTATACGCCGTCCTTCTTGAAGCGCGCACCCGCGGCGAGATCGCTACTGCCGTCGCCGTCGACGTCGAGGGGCTCGCCGAAGCGGAAGCCGAGCTCGCCGCCGGGGATCGTGCCCGCGAAGCGCCGCGCGACGCACCATCCCGTGCCGGGATCGCTGCAGCGTGGTGGAGGTCCCGCATCGAGCGGGGGAACGAGCGTGACGGCGATCAGCGTGGAGAAGGCGATCGCGGTACTGCGTCGGGAGGGGAAACGATCGGAGCCGCGGGCACGACGAACCATGCCCACGGCTCCGCGATCGACTAGAGGCAGCAGCCCACCGAGCTCGAGTTGCCCGCGGCGGGACACGCCACAGGTACGGACTCGCTGCCGAGTATCCCGGTGACGGAGTTGAAGTTGACGTACACGCCCTTCGACGCGGTGTGGGCGGTGCCGTACGACCACCGCACCGTTCCGGAGGTGTTGATGCACTGGCGGTTGTTCGTCTCGCTTGGGTCGACTTTCCAGAAGCGCGTGATTGCTCCCACGTTGTCAGCGGCCCCGACGAGCTCGCCGAGCGCCTGCGCGTTCTGCAGATCGGTGATCGTACAGGCGTGCGTGCCGGGGAAGGTCGCGTTGCAGAGCGCGTTGCCGCCGGGAAGCCCGGGATTGCCGCTGTAGGTCCAGTCCCCCACGCTGCGCGGCAAGGTGCCGCGGAAGATCGGGGGGGTCGACGTCGCAACCGGCGTCGCCGTGACTGTGGCGGTCGGGGTCGGCGTCGGCGTCGGGCCCGTACCCGACGCGCACGACGCGTCGGCGGTGCCGTTGTCGAACAGATCGCAATTGACGAAGAGGCCGTCCATCTCGTTGATCGCCTGACAGACGCGGCATTCGACCTGCGTGTCGAGGCAGACGCCGAGAGCGGGCTGGGCGAGCGCAGTGCAATCACCCGGGAATGCGCCGACGACGCCGGTGCACGCCTTGCCGATCGTGGAGCTCAGGCTGGCGACGCCCTTCGCGATTTTGCCCTTGGTGTCGGCCGCGATCGAGCCCGCAGTGCCGGCGTTGTCGACGCAGGCTGCGAGCGCGGCGGCCGTGGTGGCGCCGGCCTTCAGCGCCGCCTTTTTGCAGCTCACGAACGTCGCGAATTTGACCGCGGCGAGCTTCTCCAGGCTGGCGGAGACCTTCTGCTGACAGGCGCAGCCGGCCTTGCTGGTCGCGCAGGTGATGATCGCCGCATCGAGGCTCGGGCCGTAGACGTCGGCGACGAGATCGACCTTGGCTTGCTGCGCCGCCGTGTTGACCGTCGTCGCGCCCGTGAAGCCGAAGCTCGGCGCCGCGCCACACGACTTGGCTTCGTCGGCGGTGGTCTTCGCCTTGCGCTTGGCGACCTTGCCCTTCGCGTCGGCGGTGAGGCAGGTCTGCGCCGTGCCGGGGAGCGTGCCTTTGCCGGCCCCCTTCACGCAGGCCACGTTCTCTTTGCCTTGCTCCTTCGCGACGGCGGCGCCGTCCTTGTTCACGGAGTTCAGGCAGGCCTGTTGGCTGGTTTGAAGCTGGGCCCAAGCCCCCAACACGCTCACCAACACGAGCGCTCCGGCGCCCAACGTCATCGACAGGATCGGCGTTTGCTTCGACATCGTCACACCTCGTGAATTTCTGGGGGTAGAGAAATTGGCCACCGGACTACCACATGGGTCCGGCCCGACGCACGTGAAAATACGATGCGTCGCCTACGGCTGTGACACGCCTGATGCCCGTGACCAGGTCATCCGACGTTTCGTGCACGGTTGCGGGATATGGGTGGGTCAGTGCGGGTGTTTGTGTCCCCCATGGTGGCAGGGCTCGGACTTCTTTCCCTTCCCGCCGCCGTGGTTGCCCTTCTGGCAGTGCTCGCCGCCACAGGGCTCGCTGCAGCCGCTCGCCTCGACCCACTTGCCGCCACTACAGGCCTGACACACGCCGCCATTCGTAGTGACCGCGCCGCTCGAAAAGCAGCGGCTTCGGTAGGTGCAGGACTCGGGGCCACAGGCGCCCGACATCATGCCGTGTCCGTGCCCCTGCCAGCCCTCGCCGTGATGACCCATGCGACGGTGCGGACCGCACGAGGCCGCCATCAACACCACCGCGGGAATCACGATCAGATATTGCCATGCTCGCATGCGTTCTTTCCTCCTGCGTCAGGCTTACGAAAACCGTCCGTCCTAAGCTACTCCACCTGGCTCCGCGTCCACCTGGCGCCGCGTCTACCTGGCGTCGCGCCGGATCGCGGCGACGACCTCCGCCCAGGCTTCCGGATGCGCGCGATGCGGCTCGGCGTGGCAGAGCACCGCGAGCCGGTCGACGAGCCCGTCGTAGCGCGTGTGCAGGGCGGCCGCGACGTCGGCGGGACGCTCGCAGCGGACGGCGAACGCGTCGAGCATGTCGTCGTCGACGAGCCCGGCCATCTCGAGCCAGCGGCCCTGCCTGGCGAGCTGGTTGAGCTCGGGTTGCAGCGCCCCCCAGCCGTGGGCGTCGAGCACGACGCGGTATTGCGGGGTCGCGCCGTAGAAGGCGAGCTGCATGCGCGTCGTCGTGTCGGCGTGCTGATACTCCTCGGGGGTGTAGCCCGTCACGACGAGCGCCTGGCAGGCGATGGTGAGATCGGCGCGCGTGCGCCCGCCGCGCGCGAGTCCCGTCTCCAAGGCGGGGAGGGTGGTCGCGCGGATGAACGCGGGGCTGTTCATCGGGTGGACGAACAGGCCGTCGCCGACTTCGCCCGCGATCGCCGTCATGGCCGGGCCGACGCCGCCGAGAAAGACGCGCGGCGGACCGAACGGGCTCGACCCGGGGTTGAAGAACGGCGTCATGAGCGTGTGACGATAATGCTCGCCGCGGAAGTCGAGCGGCGCGTTCTCGTTCCAGCACCGCCAGATCGCGCGCAGCGCGAGCACGAACTCGCGCATGCGGGCGAGCGGTCGCGTCCAAACGGACCCGTAGCGCTTCTCGACGTGGGCCTTCACCTGCGAGCCGAGGCCGAGGATGAAACGGCCGCGCGCGAGCACGTTCAGATCGTGCGCGGTGTGGGCGAGCTGCATCGGGCTCCGCGGCGGCGCAATGGCGACGGCGGTCGCGATCTCGAGGCGCGTGGTGTGCTCGGCGGCAAACGCGAGCGGGAAAAACGGATCGTGCGGACCTTCGAACGTGAAGGTGCCGTCGTACCCGATCGTTTCGAGTGCCCGAGCCTCGGCCGCGACGGTGCCGAGATCGGTCGTGAGGAGCGGGGCGTCGATCTGCATGCCGCGCGTCCTGCCACGGATTGCGCCTCCGGTGCGAGCTGCTAGACCGGCGCCATGGCCACCGACATCCCGACCGCGCGCCGCGGTCTCCTCGCGTTCCTCGCCAAGCAGGGCGGCTCGCTCCCCATGCGCGAGCTCCACACCCACAGTCTGCTGTTCTACCAGGCCGGTCATCAGGCGTTCTCGCAGCTCATGGAAGGCCTCGTCGCCGACGGCCTCGTCGTGTTCGACGACGGGACGTTCTCGCTCACCGACGCCGGCCGTCAGACGCTCGCGGACGGCTGAGCCGCTCGGCGATGCCGGTCTCCTCGCGGTATCGGCCGGCATTGGCCGTCACCGACCTCGGCCCGGACTTCTACGACGCGGTCGTCCCGGCGCGCTTTCCGTTGCATCGCCAGCGCTACCGGAATCAGCGCTGGGCCGCGCGCGTCGGGCTCGACACGCTCGACGACGCCGAATGGGAACGGCACTTTGCCGCGTTCACGCCGCTGCCGGACAACCTCCCGCTGCCGCTCGCGCTCCGCTACCACGGCCATCAGTTCCGCTCGTACAACCCCGCGCTCGGTGACGGCCGGGGCTTCTTGTTCGCGCAGCTCCGCGACGCCGGCGACGACCGGCTGCTCGACCTCGGCACCAAGGGCAGCGGACCGACGCCGTGGTCACGCGACGGCGACGGCCGCCTGACCCTGAAAGGCGGCGTGCGCGAGGTGCTGGCGACGGCGATGCTGGAAGCCCTCGGCGTCTACACCTCGAAGTCGTTCAGCCTCTTCGAGACGGGCGAGATGCTCTTCCGCGGCGACGAGCCGTCGCCGACGCGCTCGTCGGTGCTGGTGCGCCTCAGCCACTCGCACGTCCGCTTCGGAACCTTTCAGCGTTACGCGCACCGCGGCGAGCATCCGCAGCTCGCACGCCTCCTCGACTACGCCGTTCAGCAGCACTATCCCGCGCTCGCCGCTCCCGCGGTCGCCGACACGCCGGCGGCGTTCTTGCGCGAGGTCTGCCGGCGCAGCGCCGATCTCGCGGCCAGCTGGATGATGGCCGGCTTCGTTCACGGTGTGCTGAATACCGACAACATGAACGTGACCGGCGAGAGCTTCGATTACGGTCCGTATCGCTTCCTGCCGACCTACGACCCGGATTTCACCGCCGCCTATTTCGATCATCACGGGCTCTACGCGTACGGCCGCCAGCCCGCGGTCATGGAGTGGAACCTCGGCCAGCTCGCGCACGCGCTGACGCCGCTCACGCCGCGTCCCGGCCTCGAAGCCGCGCTCGCGACCTACGGGCCGGCGTTCGAAGCGGCGCTGATCACGCGCTTTCTCGTCCGCCTCGGCCTCGTCGCGCGCGGACCGGACGACGACGCCGCGCTCGGCAGTGCGGTGTTTCGCTTCCTCGCCGAGAGCCAGGTCGGGTACGAGCAGTTCTTCTTCGATTGGTACGGCGGGACCACGAGCGCCGACCGTGCGCGCCAGAGCCCCGCCGCCGCGTTCTACGAGCACGCCAGCTTCGGCGCGGCGCGGCGCGCCCTCGACGACTACGCGCCGCTCGCGCCGTCACGCCTCGCGGACCCGTATTTCCAGCAGGCGAAGCCCTGCACGCTTCTCATCGACGAGATCGAGGCGCTCTGGGACGCGATCGCCGGCACCGACGACTGGTCACTCTTCACGGCCAAGCTCGACGCGATCGCCGACATGCGGGCCGTGCTGCAGGGGGGTGACTAACTCCGCTCGCGCGGGCATCCATGGTGCATGACCTGGCTCGGATTCCTCGCCATCGCCGTCGCGCTCGTGGCCGTTCTCTCCTTCGTCGGCGCGCGTCCGCGCGGCGGCCGCCCCGTCGCGGGCACGCAGCTCATGATGGCGGGGCGGGTCGTGCTGGTGATCACCGCGCTGGCGATCGCGTACGCCGCCTTCGGGCGCTGACCCCGCTGCGATCAGAGCTTGATGCCGAAGTAGTCGAAGAAGCGCTCGTTGTATTCAGCGTCCGAGAGGTCGTCTCCCATCGCCACCCAGTCTTCGTCGCTGATCTTCGGCCGGCCGCGCATGAAGCCTTCGGCGTCCGGCGCCGACGGGCCAGCGCAGCTTGTAATCCGGGCTCGTGATCGCGGTGAGGATCGTGTCGGCGACGAGCTCCGGCTGCGCCCCGGCGCGAAAGCCGGCGGCGAAGACTTTGCCGTTGCGCCGCATCACCTGATGGTAGGGCGAGGTTTTCGCGTAGCGCGTCGCTTCGGCGGAGTTCTCGAATATGTTGGTCATGATGACGCCGGGCTCGATGTTGACGACGCGCACGCCGAAGCGTCGTACCTCGTGCGCCAATGCCTCGCCGAGACATTCGAGCGCCCATTTGGACGCGGAGTAGGGGATCTGATTGGGCGTCGCCCAGCGTCCGGCCATCGAGGTGATGTTGACGATCGTGCCGCGACGGCGCTCGCGCATCGACGGCAGGACGGTCTGGATGCAGCGGACGGCACCGAAGTAGTTGGTCTCGAACATCCGGCGATGCTCGTCCTCGGGCGTGAGCTCGAGCGGCGACGCGCCGCCGATGCCCGCGTTGTTGACGAGCACGTCGACCGGGCCGGCGGCGGCGACGGTAGCGAAGGCCGACGCCACCGAGTCGGCCACGGTCACGTCGAGCGCGAGGATCTCGAGCGGGAGCGTCTCGGCGGCAGCCGCGTCGCGCAGCGGGCCGGCTTTCTTCGGGTCGCGCATGCCCGCGAACACACGGTAGCCGCGGCGGGCGAGCGTCAAGCTCGTCGTGAAGCCGATGCCGGTACTGGTGCCGGTGACGACGGCGATCTCCATGGGCGGTCTCCTTCTCGAATCAGATGGCGTGAGCGACGACGAGATTGACGGAGTCGGTTTCGGGATCGAAGACGATCTTGACCTCGCCGCGCTGCAGTTGGCGCCGGACGTCGGTGATCTTCTCCTCGAGGGTGCGTTCGACCGCACCGTAGTCGGTGCCGCCGCGCGTGACGAACTCGACGATGAGGCCGCGCAGCGCCTCGTCGGAGAGTGCGGACGGCGGGACTTCGATGATGGTCGGCTCGGTCACGCTCCGTCGGCTGTAGCGAGTCGCGTCGGTGGCGACAAGGCGGGGGTGGGTTTGCCGGGCATGGCCTGGCGCGGTACACGCGAACGACGCAAGTAACCGCGTTCGCGTGTCTGCGCGTTCGCGCCTCGGGAGGACACGTGCTCGTTCGAAAGCAGCTCTGGTTGGCTACCGCGATGGCCACGGTGATGGCGGTCGGCAT
>ENA-ORBV01016319-ORBV01016319.1-microbial-mat-metagenome-genome-assembly--contig:-NODE-16319-length-10796-cov-5.230992_pt1 | contig 10796 bp, 8 predicted proteins | sample MGYA00237777_ERZ505514 | MGnify/ENA primary metagenome ERZ505514 (study PRJEB26160, sample SAMN06269048) | microbial mat metagenome | isolation source: Oligotrophic lake microbial mat | place...
TCCACGACGCTGTATTTTGCGCCGCAGACCTTCACTTTCCAGGACTTATCGCTGAACCAGCGCATCACCGGGACACAGTCGCTGTCGTTGAATATCGCGCCGCAGCTTTCAGCCAACGAGACGTATCGTTACGAATTCAGCGTCAATGAACAGCCCTTAGCGTGTGGCACTGTCTTTGAACCCACCTTACCCGATGGCTGGCGCAACTATACCGCAGGCTCAACCGTTCATCTCCTCAAACTCAGCGATGCAGAACTGGCGATCGCCTACGCCGGCGCGATAGCGCTGGTGTATCCCTCTCGCTACGAAGGCTTTGGAATGCCGCCATTGGAGGCGATCGCCTGCGGTTGCCCCGTGATCACCAGCCCCAACGCCTCTCTTCCAGAAGTAATGGGAGAGGCAGCGCTTTACATTGACAGCGATGACCTAACAGGCTTGGTCGATGCACTTTGTGAAGTCCAAAAGCCCAGCGTCCGCCATCGTTTACGGGAAGAAGGGTTGGCGCGATCGGCGCAGTTTAGCTGGTCAAAGATGGCGCAAACCGTGGCGGATGTGTTGATCGATCAAACGCTTGCTTTCTTGAATTTGCGATCGACCAATATTTTGGTCTTTGTCGATTGGAACCAGCCAGAAGAGGCGCTGTATGAACAGTTGGGAGGGGCGATCGCGGCTCTGTTAACTCATCCCGATCCGTCTAAGATGTCTCTTATTATTGATGTCAGCACACTCCCTGAAGACATTGATCTCAACTTCCTATTAGGAGACATCGCGATGGGTGTTCTTCTAGAAGCCGAACTCGACATCGAAACATCCGGAATTAGCGCATTGACTAAACTCAGCCCCCTTCAATGGAATCGTTTAGCGGCAAGCGTTCAAGGGTATGTGCAGATAGGAGACGGAAAAGCGGGGGCGATCGCTGAAGCCACCCAGCGCCAAATTCCTGAGTGGCGTAATGGGTAGTATCTTTAGTTTGGACTAAATAGTTCCAGTGCTGCCCAATCGGATGAGACGAAAAATTTGCTCAACCGCCGATAGCAGTTGAACTCAGTGCATAAGAGACTACCCTCCTCAAACCTAAGCCGCTGTTAGGTCAGACTGGTTAGGGGATTGTTCTGACTTTTTGCGTTTAGAGGCTCTTTTTTTTACCGTCGGATAGCGAGGACGCGCAGGCGGCTGATATCCGGTTGCCCGCCCTGGGGATTTACCGCGAGGTTTAGGGGGCGGGGCAGGAGTGCCAATGGTGACAAGAATGCTGGCAAACGCTTGAGCAACGCGACCTGGGGAGAGAGAATCCTGGGGAGATTGCCAGGGCAACGGGTGGTCAATACACTCCTCTCGTGCCAACCACAATTGCCAACTGAGCAACGGCATCAGGTCACTCCAACGTTCGCTTGCCCGTGGCGCAGTCAACTGAGGATGTGTCCAATATAACCGTTGTTATAGCCCTAAGGGGCATTCAAGAAACGCAAACCGATACCAGTGCTCTAGGGCAAAGCGCCGTAAGTAATTTGACCACAGGGTCTCTAACGGTGGCATGGTCTGACCCAGCCAAGCTAACCACATAGGCGCAAAGCGGCGCTTGCCTCCCTTGGCATCAAGCACCTCTACCCGGATGATTTCCATCGGGCGCTTGGGGGACTTTTGGAAATGGTACTCACTCCAACGGCTGACCCGTACCCGTCCCAGTTTGGGGTCGTCCACCTCAACCGTCTCGATGGGGACACTCCAAGTCTCAGGGGCATTGAGTTTCATCTTGTGCCCATGTTTAGCCGGTGCCCCTCGTCCCCCATACGCCGCAGGTGCCCCATACACACAGCGGTTGGATGCTAAGCGCAGCAGCAGGTCTGCCTCAATGTCTGCCGTCTGATTGACAAAGCTAGCATTGCCATAGCCTCGGTCATAGACGGCCAACGGTCGCACACTCATCTGGCGGGTCACTTGTTTGAGTTGGAATGCCGCTCGACTTCCAGGCGTCTCAAAACTGGTGATCCGTTCATGGCACACCGGTAATGCCCAACTGCCCTCCGCCTCTGGAATCCAGGCTAAGGTGCTGTAACTGTGTCCAACCGTAATGGCTTGATTGCTTCCGCCCGATGAGGTACGGTCTTTTATGGTCTTGGCCGCAGGCCGGTTCCACCGAGTCGCATCTCCAGCCAGCAACGGTTGCTGTTCGGTGGCAATCTGGTTCACCAGCAGCTTTCGTACCGTTGCTCGCGGCAGTTGGCTATCCTGGAGTCCTTCATAGATGCTCGGCCATTGCCGACGAAACACTGGGCTTTGCGACAGGCTCACGTAGGACATGATGCACCCACTCACCAGCACCGCATCCATCAAATCAAAGATCGTATCTCTGGCATTCCCTAAGGTCTCATACAGCCTTTGGCGAAATTCCCGAAGTTGGTTGAAAATCATAAGGTCAATGGGTTTGTTACTCCATTGACCTTACGGCAGTCGGTGGCTCTCATTGACTGCCTTTCTTTACAGAATTAGTCCAAACTCAAGTAAGCTAAGTATAGTGCTCCTATTCAGCAGATGTCAGTGCTCTCTGTGTTTATGCTGGCACCTGAATTTAACTCATATAAGCAAATATTTTTCAAATATCTTGAGTGCTGTTCAATATCGCTCGTTGGGTATTGTAAGAAGAACTGTGCGTCTTATCCGACCATTTGTAACATAATCTGCGGAAAGGGATTGACGCCATGACTGGTATGCGCGTATCCTTGCTACCTAAGGTTGTGTAACGGCTCCGCAGTCGAGCAACCCGTTTCGCTCCAAAAAACTAGCACCACTCAATGCTGTTTGCCCAACATTGAGTGGCTAACCCCCAACTGTAAACAGGCAGTATGGAGGCTAACACGAGATTTTAGCATTCTCGATAGCCACCCTACGTTCCTATGGAAACAGGGTGGCTGGGTTTTTGGGGTTTACTCTTTACCCAATGCAGGCGAACCCCGATGATTGAGATGTTTGCTGCACCCATTGCCCGCAGCTTTTTGACAGATGGTGAAAGCGCAGATGAGGCTGAAATTCGCCCCTCGCGGCTAATTTTGCCGCTCACCTTTCATCCCTTGGCACCCGGCCAAGAGCAGATGCGGATCTTGCTGATTAGCAGCCCCACCTGGGTCACCGAAACCATTCACGACCTGCACGCACGCGGATTTGCCAACACCAACGATTGGAGCAGCAAGCTGCCCGGTGCCAATCCTGGCGAAGTCGTGAGCATTCTCGCCCGACGGCGATCGCGCTCGTAGGCACGTATAGCTCGCTTTACTACCCAGATCTCCGACTGCTTGGAGGCGTCGGAGATCTCAGGCAGTCGGAGATCTCAGGCGATCGCCCAAATGGATAGAATCCTGGTCAGCTATGTATCTTTTAGCTGAACAAACACCGCTCCGCGTCGCACATTGGGTTCGCTGCCGTAGCTGCTAATGGTTAGCGATCGCAAATGGTCAAAAAACGGTTTACCTGCCAGTTCTGCTAGCTTGAGCGCCGGGATGCGCTGTTCTAGAGGTTGCTTAACGCGTTGCCAATCAATATAGAGATAGCCGTCATTATGGGACGCAATTGGGGCGATCGCTTGCCTAAAGGCTGGAGATTGCAGCAATGACTTTTGAGCCGACTTTTGAGCCGATTTTTTCGACACTTGGGCAGCAACGGCCAGCACCTGCTCCATCGCAGCCACAGAGGTTGTCAGCACCTCATACTGATTGAAGGTAGTCCGCACGCCTTCTACATCGGCTTGCAGCAGCGTTGGGGCATTCTTGCTGCGTTTATTTGTCGTAGACAATTTGGCCCAGGTGAGGGCGTTTTGGCTGCCAATGGCCACGGGGCCAACGCTCAGACCGCGCTGTTGGGCGATCGCATCTAGATGCTCTAGGGCAGGGGCAGTCGTGGCAGTTTTTTCTGCTACAAATACTAGCTCTGGGTTGCCATTTGGCTGGGGCAGCACGCCCAAGGCAAACTCCCGATCGACCCAATTCACCAAATCGTCGGCAAAGGTCACGCCCCACTGCCGCTCTAGGGTGGCAATGGGCTGGTTTAGCAGCGCCGACAGCACGCCATAATTTGCCAGACCGCTGGTCAATTCTGCCCACAGCTGACGCAGGTTTTGCCCCGATGCCGCCACGGGCGCAGCGGCGGGTAAAAACTGAAGTGCCCCCACAGGCTGCGTCAGAGCTGGCTGAGTAGCGGCTAAGGTTTGCCCCGGTGCGGCCAGCAGGGCTGTTTCGGCCAAAACGCCCTGGCGCGACAGTTCTAGCCCCACTACCAAGCTGTCAAATAGTTGCCGATCTGCTCCGTCTGAGGTGGGTTTACCCGTCAGCTCTGGGTTGCCCAGCCACCGTCCGAGCTGCGGCAAGTTGACGAAGGTCACCCCAATTTGGCGATCGGGCAAGCGCTCTAATGCCTGCCGATAGGCTCGACTGCTGCTGAGACTGAGGTCTGGAGCCTGGACATTGTTAATGGCATCTCGCAACACCTTGGGCGAATTGGCAAATAAGACGAAGCGATCGCCCACCACAGCGCTCGTCAGTGTCGAGGGAGGCGCGGGCAACGTCGGGCTGGGAGATTCAGCTTCAGCAGGTTTTACTGCCCGTCCTTTGGCGCTATCCGGCGTTTTTGCTCCCGGATCTATGCCGCCATAAATCAAATTCACCCCAGAATATTGCTCAAACACCAAATTGGTGCCAGCGATCGCCCGTTTCTGCCAAAACAGCTGCAAAAATTCTCTGGCCCGCTGCGGATCTTCGGTAGTGGCGGCCAGCAGATAGCCCGGTTGCAGCCCATTGCCTGCATCGCGGTCAATATCTGCCGACGTCACCGCCACCGTAATTTCATCGCCCAGCCAGGGTTTAATATCGGCGTCATAGTCAACGCCTTGACCTGCCAGCAGCGTTTGCTTAATCGTTTCCAGTTCGGCGCGGGCGCGGCGGCGCTCTCCTGGTGCAGCCACCGCCAACCGAAATGCTTCCAGGCGATCGGGCTTCACCAGCAGTGACACCATCCCAGGAGACTGCTTTGGCACAAACATGGCCGCCGCAGGGCTAGACAGCTTACCCCCTTGCAATAAGGTCAGCGGGCTTTGTGCTGCTACCCAAGAGAACCCCACCACTGCCACCAGCAGTAGTGCCACCACCATAGCGCCCAACCCAAGGAAGAAGGAACGAGACTTCATGAGCGATCCAAACTTAGCGAACTCTTAGCAAACCAGTACAAACCCGGTGCAAACTCGGTGCCAAGACTTAGTTTAGTACCGCGCGGGCTACAAGTCTCCCCAGGCTGCTTTTTCTGCGCAATTCTCCCCAGGCTTCACCAGACTCTGTGACCATACCCAGAACCGCAGGCCAAAAAACGCCCCTACAAGGTTTGTGTCACAATGAGTTTCAGTCGCTCATACGGATACTTCCCCAATTGATCGAGGTAGAGGTTCATCAGCAGCTGCGGGCATTTCTGCGAGAGCAGGGCGAGCCTTACTGGCCACACCATTTGACGATGGCGCGGTTGGTGGCTCGGGCACTTCGTTTGGAGCGCAGTGCGCTAATTCAAACCAGCGCCCCCTCTGGCTATCACGGACGCTATCGCCTCAGCTACCTGATGCCTGCGCTGTTGTGGCCAGCGACTACGATTTTGGTTGTTCCTGAAGCCGTCCAGCAACGGCTGCTGATGGTCGAAATTCCTCGGCTGCGGCAGTGGATTCCAGCCGACAAGGCCATTCGCACGGGCGATCGCTTCCCCCACGACGATTTTCAAGGGTTACTGCTGACCTCGCCTCAGTCCTGGCTGAGCGATCGCCTCAACGGGGAAGGCCGTTTCCCGCCGCACATTCCCACTATTTTGGATGGGGTCGATGATTTAGAGCGTTGGGTGAGAACCCAGCTAACCGTGACGTTGCATCCGCGCGACTGGGACGATCTGATGCTGGCCTACCCCGACCAGGTCGAATTAATTCGTGATGCGCGCGTACAGCTGACCCGCAGCTTATTTCAACATCCCGCCAATCCCTACGACTGCTATTTAATGGAGCCGCTAGACCAGGCAATCCTGGGGCAGCTTTACCGCACCTTGCTAGGAGATGGCCAGCCGTCTGGCAAACCGTCTACCCTGGATCGCCTGCCCGATCACTGGCAGCAGTTTTGGACGCGATCGCAACAGGCCAGCCAGTTGCTTTGGGCAGATGTGAGCCGCCAATATGGCCAATTTTCGTTGGGGTGCTGCCCAGTAGATCTCGCCTCAACCCTTGATCCAATTTGGCAGCAGCAGCCCGTTGTCTTGGTGGGCGGGGCACTCGATATGGATGCGGATGCCGCCATTTATCGGCAGCGGATTGGCTTGGGCGATGTCACCTGTCTCAAATTTTCGCTCGATCGCCAAAATGAACTGATCCAGCTCTATTTACCCGATCGCTTGCCCATGCCCAACACGCCCCAGTTTCAGGCGGCATTGATGAGTGAACTGCGCGCCCTGCTAGCTGCCAACACCGCCAATCAAGGTCTTACCGTGGTATTAGTGGGCGATATGCCGCTTAAGGCTCAAGTTGGCTCTATCTTGGCAGCGGAGTGTGGCTCCCGCGTCCAGGTCGAAAAAACCTGTCTAGATGAGCGCGGCATCTTAATTACGGGCTGGGATTTTTGGCGACAAAACCAGGGTGTGCTGCCCGCTCCTCACCTGCTAGTCATTGCTACCCTGCCAATTCCATCGCTAGAAGATCCGCTGGTAGCTGGGCGAGTAGCGTATTACAAGCATCTGCGCCAAGATTGGTTCCGGCTCTATCTACTCCCCGAAGCCCTCAGTGAACTGCAACGGGCGATCGCCCCCGTACGCGAGTCTCAGGGCGTTGTGGCACTGCTCGACAACCGGGTCAACCATCGCAGCTATGGGCAGCAAGTTTTGGCCGCCCTGCATCCATTGGCGCGGATCAATTATCTCGATGCCAGCCTATTTACCCATTTGGAAGGGTTAGGGAATCGGGGCTGGAGCCTGTAAAGCTATGGTTAAGAACATCCGTTACAACCGCCCAAGCCCGGTGCATCAGGCAGTATTATCGACAGTAGGGGTCAACGACTGTTGATCTCGGAAAAGGCTAATGTGTAACCTGCAATCTGAGGGAACTGGATCATGGGAGATTCCAAGCGGCGCAAAGAGACAATCGGCGAAAAGTATGGCCAAGAGGGCAATATCTATCCCTGGTTGCCCATCAAAAAAAGTGAGGCGACGCAATTTGTCTCGGCGAGTACCCGAGGAGCCTGGATTGGCATTGGTCTACTGGTGGTGTACTGGGTCGTCGTCAGATTTGTTGGGCCTGCTTTTAGACTGTGGGAAGTGAATTAATTACCAGTGTGTAGAATGTGTTAGTCGCAGCCGTAACGCATCTCTTCTGCTCCTTCGGTGCGTTACGCTAGCGTCAACACACCCTACGCACTTTTTAGGCTCTATCTACAAAAGTCAAAGGCAAAAATCAACGGCTACAATGACCTTTTAGGTAGCACCATAAATCACACCTGAGTCGGTCAGATTAAGGGTTTTCACCAAGGTGCCTTTGCCAGTTTTTAAGTTGATCTGAATTTCCTCATTGCGAGATGTGTAGCCTCGCACGCTCTTCTTATTGAACGGAGCCAATCCAAAGACATTATCAAAGCCAATTGAACCAATCTTTTGCGATCGCCCCTTCAAATCGATCGAGAATAATACATTGCCGCTAGAGCCTCTAGAAGTAGCATAAAACTGCTTTTTGTTGGCAACAAATACCAGGTCTCCACTGCTGCTGAAGCCAGGAACTGTAGAGATCTTAGAGGCTAAACCTGTGTTTTGATTAATGCTATAGAAGGTGGAATCGCCAGCGCCATAGAGCTTATTGCCAGAAAACCCGAGCGCATTGACGTATGAATTTGTGCTACCTACGGCAGTAGCGGTGCCAGATGCAGCATTAAGCCGATAAATCGTGCTATCTGTGTTGCCAAATAGACGATTACCTTTACCCTGGGCGACATCTAAAAATCTTGGAGCGTTTGAGATAAAAGGTTGAAATGAGCCATTGGTAAGCACATTGCCAACCCGGCCTGTACTGGTAGAAACAATAGACATTTGAAATTAGGTGGGGTACAGCTCCACGCTACTTCAACCCTAGTTATGTTGCCAATCGGAGAATTTGCGGATAGACAGAACATGGACAAACATGTAATGCCAACTTCAATAGAGGATGCGACACATTCTATACGGGCATGGCAGTGCCATGCCTCTACACAACAATGGATCGTGATCGTTGATTAAATCGGTATAAATTAATTGTAGAGACGCGATTAATCGCGTCTCTACGGGGTAAGGTTACTGTTGAGATAGGCGTTTGACGGATTCTCCTCCTAGGCGGTTGTGGGCATCTTCTAGCAGTGCCGGGATTTGATCGGCAAAGGGGCTGCGGCTGAGGCAGGCAAGCAGCTCTAATTCGCTGGTTTGGCCAACTTTGTTGCCGGGAAACCAATGGCTGGCGTTGCCGAGCATGTTGTAGCGCACCTGGGCGTATTCTGCCATGTCGTAGGCGACAGCCAAATTCCGCAGCCACAAAATAGAGCGAATATTCACCTGGTTGGGCACATCTTCTAGAGCAGGCAGCCCCACCTCCCAGTTTTTGTACCAGTTTTCACCTAAAGCCGCGATCGCTGCCTGTTCCCACCGATGCAAAATCTCGGGCAGGACTTGATCGGCTCGATCGAGTAATGGCAGTGCCTTTAAATGTTCATCAAAGTCTTCTGGCCGCGCCGCGCCAATGCTCAAGGTGTGCACCTGTGGGTGGCTGAGGCAAAACAGATCATTGAACACCAGCGGGCTGAGCGGCGCACACAGGTCTACCAGCTTTGGCGGCGGCGCGTAGAGCATTCCCCCTTTATCGGACGGGCTAATGATAAACACCCCCATGTCGTGCTGGCGCGCCGCTTCAATTGCCGCCCAGTTGACCTGGTTGATGTAGTACCAGTGCAGATTGAGATAGTCGAACTGGTCGGTGGCGATCGCCTGCACAATCACCTCCGTTGGGGCATGGGTAGAAAACCCGATGTGCCGAATTCGGCCTGCCCGCTGCAAGTCCCGTAATACCTCTAAACAGCCCCCGGCCCGAATGCTGTACTCTAATAATTCAGGTGTATTGATACCATGAATGGAGAGCAGATCTACATACTCTAGCCGCAAATTTGCCAGCGACTCTTCCACCGTCTGCCGAAACTCATGGGCATCGGCCACCGGAGATACTTTAGTTTGCACAATCAGCGACTCGCGAGGGAAATGGGGTAAAATTTGCCCCAACTGCACCTCCGAACTGCCGTAGCCCCGCGCCGTTTCGATGTGGTTGATGCCCACCGCTAGCGATCGCCGAACTGTAGCTTCCAGATTTGCCTGGTTGTCTGGCGGAATCTTTTCAATTGAAATATCTTGCCACTTGTACTGATAACGCATTCCACCGCACGAGAATACTGGCATTGCCAGCTCCGTCCGCCCAAATCTTCGGTATTCCATAAGAAGGCTAAGTACAGACAATAGAAGAATTGTTTGACCATGAATGAATCAGACATCTACAAAAGTAGCAATAATAGGGTTATCTCAACGTTCATATCGCCGATAAGGACACTAGCCCCCCCACTCTGGTTCCCTTGTTGGCTTTGCACTTCTCAAAATTGGCTTATTTTATATGGATATTTCAGAACTGGACGACATGGAAGCGTCTGTCAAAGACCTGTTGTCATTGGCAAAGATAGAGCTTGAAGAGAACCGACTGCAACAACAGCGCGATGACCAAATTCAGCAGAAAATTGTTGAAATTAAGCAACGCCTAGAGCCACTTTTACAAGCAACAGAGAAAATGCTGGCTCAGTTTGGTGGGGGTGCTTGCCCAGATAGCATAACCTACCAAAAGTTAGAAGAAAAAGTGCTGGAACTCCGCCAGCGGCTGGCAGAAGCCCCAGCGTTGGCGGCTCAAATGGTAGACCGACAGCTGATTTTGAACGAAGAGCGGCTGCTAGACGAACGGCTGACGGAGCAGGCAAATCGCTGGCGACACGCGCTAAAAGACGATTTGATTGAAATGATTTCTGAACAGCAAGACTTTTACAGCGCCACCGATGCCTCGATCGCTATTCGGGGCTACATGAATGACCTGAAGGCGATCAGCTGTTTAGAATCGGTGGTCGAATTTTTGATTGAACATATCAATACCCACAGTGAGGAAGGACCAGTCGCACGGCTGCGGGGCACCCACGAACAAACCCTCAACTTCATCTACAACAAAGCCTTAGAAAACCGCTCTCGGGTGGAGCGTGCCCCCGATGTTCAGCCTCGGCTGCGCCATCGCACCTCTGAGAAACGCCCCAACCCCTACACCCAACTCGAAGGCAAAGTGGTAATTTTTGGCGGGCACGATCGCCTCGAAACAGCGGTGCGTAATCGGCTGCGCGATTCGACTGCAACCCTGATCTGGTGTACAGCCCAGGCAGGGCCTCAAATTGCTGAACAGGCCGAGAGTCATGTTGCCAGTGCTGACTTAATTTTGGTCATGACAGGCTATACCAGCCATAAACTAACTGATAAGGCCGTTCAAGCCACTCAGCGCGCCGGTAAAGTTCCCGAAATGATTAATACAACTGGGGTAATTCGCGTCTTAGAAGCGATCGAATATGGGCTGAAAACGAAATTGCTGGCTCAACGGCTGAATAACTTTTCCAAACCTGCTTGATCTGAACGGCTTGCCTTCTCGCAAATAACTGTAGAGACGCGATGCATCGCGTCTCTACAGTTATTTGCGAGAAGGCAAGCCG
>ENA-ORBV01016323-ORBV01016323.1-microbial-mat-metagenome-genome-assembly--contig:-NODE-16323-length-10794-cov-7.784175_pt1 | contig 10794 bp, 6 predicted proteins | sample MGYA00237777_ERZ505514 | MGnify/ENA primary metagenome ERZ505514 (study PRJEB26160, sample SAMN06269048) | microbial mat metagenome | isolation source: Oligotrophic lake microbial mat | place...
CCGGACGGCTTGTCCGAGATCCATACGACCAATCTTCTGGCAGCCTCGGCCGCGATCGACGAGATCACCTGCTCGACGATCCACGGTTTCTGCCAGCGCCTGATCAAACCCTATCCCGTCGAGGCCGACATCGATCCAGGCGCTGGCGTCATGGATCGCAATCAGGCCGACCTCTCCTTCATCGAGATCGTGGAGACTTGGTTGCGTGAGCAGCTCTCGGGCGGCGAAGGCGGGATCATCGGCGAAATGGTGTTGCAGAACCCCGGTGAGACCGTCGGCCTAATTCACAAGATCGTCGCCAACCTGCGCAAACGGCGCACCGTATCGGCCCCGGCCGTGACCCCGCTCGCACCGCACCTTCGCGCCTTTTGCGACGCGACCGACGCCTTCGCCGAGTTCATCCGCACCGCACCGACTGTCGAAGAAGAGACGGCGGCGTGCGCAGACCGCTTCGCCGCTATGGCGGATGCGCTGGACGACGGTCCGGTGACAGAAACCCCCGTCGGACTGGTTCGACTGCTTGTTTCGACGCCGCACCGCGATCTCTGCACCAAGGGCGGCACGTTCCTCGCTTTCAAGAAGAAGGGCAAATGGGTCGAAGCAGCCAAGCGCGATGGCTTGTCCAAGGCGGATGGCGAGCGCCTCAACACGGCGGCCGACGGTTTCTACGCCGCGTGCTGCCAAGCCTGGCAGGCCATGCTGCAGAACGTGGCCAGTCGCGTTCTTTCCGATCTCATTGCCCAGGTGCAACCCGTACTGCACCGTTTCCGAGACTATAAGCGCTCAGCGGCACTACTCGATTTTGACGATCTGATCTTTGCCGCGCGCGATCTGCTGCGCGATCACGATGACGTTCGCCGCGCGCTGGCGGCGCGGTTTTCGCGGGTACTGGTCGACGAGTTCCAAGACACTGATCCGCTACAGACCGAGATCTTCTGGCGCCTTTGTGGTGAGCCGCCCGCCGACGGCGCAACACAAGATTGGTCCACCTTCCAAATCCGACCCGGCGCACTGTTTCTGGTCGGCGATCCCAAACAGGCGATCTATCGCTTTCGCGGCGCGGACGTCAGCGCCTACGTGCGGGCGCGTGATGCTTTCATCGCCCAGGACGCCGACAGTGTCTTGTCGATCTCGACCAACTTCCGCTCCTGCGCGCCGATTCTCACCTATGTGAACGAACGCTTCGAGGTGTTGCTTTCGAGCGGGGGCCAGCCCGGGTTCACCGCACTTGACGCCTTCCATCCTGATCGTGGCGAGGCGCTCTGCGTCGCGGCTCTGGACGTCGCGGTCGCCGACGAGAACGGTAAAGCCTCGGCCGAACAGCAACGCGACGCCGAAGCGGAGGCCGTCGCCGAGATGTGCGCCCGCCTGATCGGCAGCGAGATGATCCTCGATCGCCGCTCGGGCGCCAGCCGCGCCTGTCGGCCGGGCGACATTGCCTTGCTTGCACCGACCGGGAGCGACCTGTGGCGCTATGAAGAAGCGCTTGAGCGGCACGGTATTCCTGTGGCCACCCAGGCGGGCAAAGGCCTGTTTCGCCGACAGGAAATTCAGGACCTGATCGCCCTGACGCGCGTGCTCGCCGATCGGCGTGACACGCTCGCCTTGGGCGCACTCCTGCGCGGCCCGCTGGTCGGGCTTGCGGAAGAAGACTTGCTCGACATCATCTGGGCGCTCCCGCGACCCAAGGACGATCCCGAAACCCTGCCGCGCCTGGACCTCAGCGTAGATGCCAGCGGTATCGCCCACCCGCTGGCGCGGTCGATGATCGAAAAGCTCCAAACTCTGTATCGCAGGACCAACAGCACCACGCCGCACAACCTCTTGTCGCAAGCGATGGACGTGATGCGAGTTCGTCCGATCCTGCTCGAACGGCACCAGGGACAGGCGGAGCGGGCGCTGGCCAATGTCGACCTCTATCTCAGTCTGACCACAGCCTTCGCCGTTCGAGGCCTCCGCGCTTTTGCCGAGACCATGACAGCGGCTTGGACCGACGAAGCGCGCGCCGTTGAAGGACGGCCCGATGCGCAGGAAGAAGCCATCGCCCTCTATACTATGCACGCCGCCAAAGGCCTTGAATGGCCGATCGTTGTACCGGTCAACACGATGACCGGAATCATGGCGCCGGAAAGCGCGGTGACCGATCGTGACAGTGACACCTTCTATTGTCCGGTCTTCGGCGTGAAGCCAGCGGGATATGACGACGCGCGCGACGCGGAAAAGGCGGAACTCGACCGCGAGCGCATTCGGCTCTGGTATGTCGCCGCCACCCGAGCCCGAGAACTTCTGGTTCTGCCCCGCCTCGACGCCGCACCGTCGAAGTCAGCCTGGATCTCGCTCCTCGATTTGTCGCTCGCCGAACTTCCGGCGCTTGATCTCTCACATTTTCCGCCGGACATGGGGACCACCACACCCGCCGAGGGCAACGCCCAGACACGTGAAAGCTTTGCGGCGGAAGCAACCGCCATCGCCGATCGCCGCCGTCACCTGACCTGGCTGGCGCCGAGCCGTGACGAAAGCAGCACCGGGCCGGTTCTGACGCCGGAGGCGGTGGAAATCTGGGCCGCGAACGACGCGCGCCAGCCCGATGACGAGGCCGTTCCGCCCAGCATCCAGGGCGGACGTGAACGCGGTCTGATCCTGCACAAGCTTCTTGAGGAAGTGCTGACCGGCGAGACGCCAGACGATACGTCGGCGCTTACCGAGCGGGCACGCGCGCTCATCGTCGCGATCGGCAAGACTGTGGTTGATGATCCGGCTAAGGGTCTTTCGCCCAGCGAGATCGCGGGGTGCGTGACCCGCACCCTCGCCTTGCCCGAGATCGTCGAACTTCGCCCGACCCTCGCGCCCGAGTTCCCGGTCTACGCGTCGACAGTGGTTGATGACGTTGAACAGGCGACGGCCGGCATCACCGACGCTACCAGCTTTGGTCCCGATGGGAAGCCGCAGGTAGTCATCGACTGGAAAAGCGATGTCCAGCCGACTGCGGAGACCATCAACCACTACCGCGCGCAGGTTGCGAATTATCTGGATGTGACCGGCACCAAACGCGGGCTGATCGTGCTGGTGACATCAGGCGAAATCCTTACGGTGATGCCATCGCCGATCAATGCGGCTGCGGTCTAGGCAACGGGCGATGCCCGAATTCGCTAAACATCGGCGCTGGTCGCCCGAAAACAAAGTTGCGGGGCCCAATGTCGTCACTTGCCTGGATTGATTTTGATGAAGCCGAGCGCCAGCGCGCACAACGGATTATGGCGCTATTTCAAGAACGCGAGACCCGCGACGAACTTGGCTTGGGCAGCATCCGGGATTCGATTGCTGACCACCTGTTCCCAAGGACCAGCACCATCCAGACGCGCTTGCGTTACATGCTCTTCATCCCCTGGCTCTTTCAGATGCTGGAACTGTGGGTCAACAATGCTCCATCAAGTCATCTATCTTCGTCGCCTTGATATAGCGGGCGGGGTTTGGATCGGTGGCCAGCGCCTTGAAGTGAGCCTCGCCGCAGATGATTTTCGCCGCTTCGTTGTCGCGAAGATCGTCGGTGAACAGACTGCCCTTGGTTTCGACTACGAAATATAGACGCTCTTCACCGCTGACTTCGACGAGCACCGCCCAATCGGGATTATAAGTGCCGAGCGGCGTCGGCACTTTGAACCAAGCCGGGAGTTTGGCGTAGATTTTCACGGATTCGTTTTTCTCAAGCTGCTCCGCAAAGGTCCGTTCGACGCCGCCAGAATCGTAGACGACGTGCTCGAAGACCGATTTCGTCGCGTCCTTCAGCATGTTTCTCAGATAGCCCATCAGCTCTTCCTGCTGGAAAAGCTCCTGGGCGTAATAGCTCTCGGCGCCGATCTGCTGATATTTGATCCCGTCGACGAGAGCCAAGCGCTTGGTGCGGTTGATCACCTCGCCCGCGATCTCGATGAAAGCCTGCGGGTTGCGCTTGAAATCGTTCAACCTCCCGCACTCGGTGAGGATGCGGACAAGGCTCTTGCGGGTGAGCTGGGTGCGGTCCTGAAGATCGGTCAGCACGTCAGGCAACGCGATGTCGCCTTCCTCGATCGTGACGATCGTGCCACTGTTCTTATCGCGCTCCTTGGCCTCGACGCCGCCCTGGCCGATTGAAAGATCGGCCTTCCTGATCCGAACGCGCGCCTTAGAAACCGGCGGACCGTTCGCAATGGCCTTGCCGCAGTCGATGATCAGCTTCTCGTTATCGAAGTGAACGCGATAGGTCGTCTTGTGCTTGATCCTGTCCCAGAGCGCCTGGAACTCGGCGCTTTCCAGAATGGCCTGCCGGGTTTTCACGACGACACGCTCGTCGGCGTTCTTGATGTCGAGCTTCCCCGCGACCTTCTTCAACACATCCCAAACCGAGGCCAGATGCGCTTCGAGCGCCTTCGGTAGAGCAAATGTCCCGTCCTTCAGAGCGGTGCGCAGCATGTCCTGCACCTTGCCCTTGGCGTCCACGAAGCCTTGCGTCTTCAGGTGCTCGAAGATGGCGATGGATTCCTCGAAGCCCAGCATTCCGGTTGAGCCATCGGCCTTCGCTACAGGGATCGCGGCGAACTGGTGCTGCTCGACGATGCCGAACTTGATGCCGGTGTCCTTCTCGATCTCCTTTTGCAGGTTCTCGGCGAACTCCTCGTAGCTTTCGGTGGCGACGACCGTCAGCGTGTTGATCTCGAACCCGCGCAGTCGTTCGCCCTTCTGGTTGACGCAGAGGCGCAAGCCGCGGCCGATCGTCTGGCGGCGCTCGCGTTCGGTGCCCATCTCGCGCAATGCGCAAATCTGGAAGACGTTCGGGTTGTCCCAGCCCTCCTTGAGGGCCGAATGGGAGAAGATGAACTTGAGCTTCGTCTCGAAGCCCAGCAGCTTCTCCTTGTCCTTCATGATCAGGTTATAGGCGCGCTCGGCATTGTCGCGGCCAGACTGATTGTTGTCGGCGGTATCGGTCCAGCGCCGGGCCTTGTCGATCGAGAAATAGCCGTCGTGAACCTCTTCGGCTTCGGACGATAGATCGACCTCCTTGAAGAGGCTCACGAACTCCGGAAGCTTCGCCGCGCGGCGATATTCTTCCTCGAAGATGCGCGCATATTTGCCCTTCACCGCATTGCCGTCTTCGTCATAGGACCGGTAGTGCTCAACGGCGTCGATGAAGAAGAGGCTCAACACCTTGATGCCCAGCGGGGCGAGTCGCTTTTCCTTTTCCAGATGCTCCTGGATCGTGCGGCGGATCATCAGCCGCTTCATGGCGTCCGCGTCCACATCGCCCACCGCCTGGCCGGGCGACAGGAAGGTTTCGCCGCCCGGAAGCTTCACTTCCAAGAGCTGGTTGTTCTTCGCAGCGCGGATCTCGCCGATCCGGCAGTCGGCATAGACGGCGCGCTTGGTCAATTCCTGAAGATCGTCGCCGTCCTGAACGACGACCTCCTTGCGGCGCACCGCTTTGCCGTCCTGCACGTCGATCTCGACGCGCGCGGTGACCGGGCCCTTGCCGTTGGAGGCGGAAACGAAACGCACGTATGCCTTGTTATGCCCGTGGCCGTGACAATGAATATTGGCCCACTTGTGCTGACGAATTCTGGCCCACCCCCGGTGTCGTTGACCTGCTGAGCCGGGCCTAGGCCCGGCTCAGCAGGTCGGCGTCATTTCTCACTCCTTCCCCTCATGATTGAGCGGCCTTCCGTTGCGCGGAGGTACGGCGGAACCGGTAGGAGTCGGCACCCGTGGTGATGATGTGCGCCTGGTCCGTCAGCCGATCGATCAATGCCTTGCATAGCCGCGGGTTGGGAATGACCTGCGACCACTCGGAGAACGGCAGGTTGGTGGTCACGATCACCGCCGCCTTCTCCGCCCGGTCGGCGATCACCTGGAACATCAACTCGCATGCCGTTTCGGCGAGCGGCACGTAGCCCAGTTCGTCGATACAGATCAGGTCGAGCCGTTCCCACCGGGCAAGGGCACGACTGAGTTGGTTGGCATGCGCCGCCTCCGCCAGTTCGTTGATCAGCGCCGTCGCGGTGGTGAAGCGCACCCGGCGCCGCTGGCGGCAGGCGGCGACGCACAGCCCCGTCGCCAGATGCGTTTTGCCGGTGCCAGCCTCGCCGACCAGCAGGATCGGCTCGGCCTTGGTCACGTAATCACCCTCGGCCAACGTGCGCAGTTGCGGGGCCGAGACGCCAGAGCGATCGAACTCGAACCCATCCAGCGTCTTCATCCGCGGCAACCTTGCCTCATGCAGCAACCGGGTGATGGCACGGCTCTCGCGTTCCTCCATCTCGGCTGCCAACAACGCCTCGAGGTAGCCAAGATGGGATTGGCCCTCTCGCGTGGCAGCATCGGCCAGCCGGGAGAACTGGGTGCCGATCGTTGGCATCCGCAGCGCCTTGCAGTGTTGGCGGATAGCCTGGTCCTGAAGATCCGCCATCACGCTGTCCCCGCGCAGGGACCAGACAGCAGCGTGTCGTAGTCAGCGAGATTCGGCAGCGGCCTGTCGTAACGAGCCAACGCACCGACATCGATTGGCTCTGGCTTGGCCTTGTGCAGCCCTGCTTCGGTCAGCAAATACCGCACCGCCGCGACATCGCAGGCGCCCAGCGACACCGTGGCGGCGACCGCCGTGCGCAGCCGGTCGTGGCCGAACTCCGTCCCCAGTGCCAGCACAGCCACCATGGCGCGGGTGCCGTTCTGCTTGCCGTGCCGCTCTTGCAGACGGGTCCAGAGCTCGTCATAGCAGGCAGGCCAGCGACCCGCCTCGCGCCATTGCGCCAACGGTTTCGATCCCGCGAACGCGCCAGGCTTGTGGCTCAGCACGTCGAGGTAATGCTCGAGGTCGAGGACATGCTGACGGCGGCTGTGACAACGTTCATGACGGGCAATCAGCCGACCGGCATGCCAGATCTCGACATGCAGCGGATGGATGCGTGCCTCCACCCTTGTGCCCGCGCGGACCGGCACCGAGTAGAAGTTGGTTTTCACCGTGACGCAGCCTTGCTTGTCCACCAGTGGGAACACGATCTCGGCGAGATCGAGGCCTTCGGTGGCGCATGACAACAGATGGCCGCGCTCGACCGCCATTGCCGCACCGATCGTCTCGCCGCGCCCCGTGAGAACCCGGGCCTCATCAGCACGACAGGCTGCCACCAGCATGATGTTGAGCGCATCAAGATCGGCGACATGCGGCACCGGCACCAGATGGTTGCGCCGGAAATAACCACCTTCCCCTTCAATGCCGCCCTTCTCATGGCCTTCGCCAGGCGTGCAGAATTCGGCGGCAAACCGCCAATGCGAACGGAACGCCATGAACCGCACCGTCTCCTCCCGCCGATGGCCGCGCAGGATCTTGCGCACGGCGCTGGCCAGGTTGTCGTAGCGTAGCAGGGCAAACACCCCGCCAAAGTAGGCGAAGGCGTGCTCGTGGGCTTCGAGGAAGGCCTGCTGCGTCGCATGCAAGTAGGCCCGGTGGAACGCCGCCCCGCTGGCCATCGAGCGCATGGCGAACACCTGGACCTTGGTCCGCTCATCGCCGAGATCGATCCAGGCTTCGTACCAGTCGACCTGCGCCTCCTGAGCCCAACTGTAACTTTGCGGCACGAACGTCTCTTGCCGCAGCAACCCCATCTGGTGTTTACGTTCGCGGACGTGGTTGCGCACCGTTGACTCCGCGACCGTGGCGTCCGGGAATTCCGTCAGGATACGGCGATACAGCCGCCGGGCCGTGTGACGCTGTTTGCGCGGTGCCTGACGGTCTTCGTCCAGGACCTTGTCGATGAAGTCCGCCACCGCGCCCAGCTTCGGCTTGGTCCTGGGTGGGTAGTGATGCTTCGGCGGCAGCGCGCTGCCGATCGCCTGACGCACAACACGCCGATGAACGCCGAACTTCGCCGCGACACCCGCGATCGTGCCGATCCCAAATTCATGCTCGCGACGAAGCTGTTCGAACAAATCCACTTTGGCTCTCCAGTCCACTCCAGGTCCCCCGATCCAATCGGGGCGACCCTAGGTTGAGGGGCCGGGGGTGGGCCAAAATTCGCCAGCACTGCTGGGCCAGAATTCGATAGCAGAGCCACCTGCTGCCCAAATAGTCCCATACCGGGATGCCAAGTTTGGCGCAGGTCTTGGCGAGGCCCAGGAAGGCATCACGGCTATCGCGGCCATCCTCGCTGCGCGTTCCGGCGCTGACCTTGCGGCGTGTGACATAGCTGTAGGTGTAGCGGCGCACAATAATAAACGGTCCGACGCGCAATAGATGGCCATTTCCGGCGCACATTATCTGAGACGGAAGCTGGCGTCGGACGCACAATCGTTGAGACTCAACGCACGCTCAGTGAGACGGACGCGCAATAGATAACTGGCGACGCACGGCGTTCAAGGCCTTGCTGGGGCTTGGCTATTTTGCGCCAATTGGGTCAAGACCGTGGGATGCCGTCGTCCCAGAATGCCATAGGCAACCCTATTGAGGCGTGGAAAGTGTCTCATGCCGACGCCTCGCTGGGGTATACCCCAATGAAGCGGTATCCGGCCCAAGCTACCAGCGTGATCGCAGCCATAGCGCGCCGGCGATCGTCTATTGCGCGTCCGTCTCACCGATTGTGCGCTGTGTCTCAGCTAATGTGCGTCGAACGACCGCTTCCGTCTCAGATAATCTGCGCCGGAATTGGCCATCTATTGCGCGTCGCACCGGTTATTATTGTGCGTCGCTACACCTACCGATCCCCGTGGCCCCTGCCGAGGTGGTGGAAACCGTACGCCGGCTGCTCGGCCGTGCCTGATCCCCAGGCGCTCAGCGTTTGCGGCTGACCTTCCTTACCTCACGCATTCGCTGCACCGCCTCCCACGTTGACCGCCCCGCCTGAACGAACGGCGCTGCCCGAACATGCGCGACTCGGCCTCATTCCACGAGTCGCCTGGTGGTCAGGTAAAATCTTCGGTTCGCTGGGTGTTCGTTGCGCCCGTCCCTGGACGCTCCATCATGCCGGTGCCACCCTGACCATATGCCCCGCGGAAGCATCCTGCTCGGCGAGATCGCGCCGCACCTCACCCACCTGGACGTTGCCTGCAACCGCTGCGACCGAAAGGGGCGCCTCGATCCCGCCCGCCTACTGGCTGAGCACGGGGCGACCATGCCGATCCCGGTGCTGCTGGGCTTGCTGTCCGCGGACTGTTCGAAGCGAACGACGGGACGCGCGCACGATGTCTGTGGGATTCACCTGCCTCAGTTGCCTACGCTGTTCCGGTAGGGGCTCCGCACTCTCACCCACCCCATTTCCCGAGCAATCCTGCCTCTACCACGGCGGCCCGCGCTGCCAGTGAGGCACGGGCCTGTTCTGCGGTGATCCCCACCGCCTCGAGCTGACGGGTGACCGACTCCCGTGCCTCCTGATCCTGCTGGGTCTCAGATATAATTCTTCTCTTACGGGTTTCCCGGCCAATCTGTCCGCCGCAGGAAACGACAGGGGGAACGTCCGCCGGCACCAACGTATACGCGTTCGAGGTCTGTTCCGTACGCCACCCGGACCGGACGATCCGCGTCTGCCAGCGCAAGAGCCCCAGGCCCCGCATGGAGCCCGTGGCACGTCTGACGGTCCGGGCGGAGCATCCTGCATCGCTGGCCAAGGTGTCATGGCTGGGATCGCACTGGCCGGTCACAGAGAGGCGTTTCAGCAGCGCCACGCCGATGTGCTCTGTCAGTGGAGTTAACCGGCGGGCACGGCGATGGGCGCGCAATAAGAACGCGAACCGGGCGCGTTGCTCACGGTCGAGTGCGCGGCGCGGGCCGGTGCCGAACACCGAGCCTCGGTGCCAGGGCTTGGGATGGTGACTGGGCATGCGTGTGCGTTCCTCGGGTTGGCCGAGGCCGGGCGAAGGCAGACGCCAAGACGCAGTTCCCCGCCGCAAGATGCCTCTTGCGTTTTTGCGGGCAGTCGAAGAAACTGGGGTTCTCACACGCCTAGTTTCTCCGGCTCTGCCGGACCTTGGGGCCACCTTCGCGGTGGCCTCGTGCGTTTCAGGGTGCTGGGCTCGTCAGTTCCTTGCGAATCGCCGCACGAATCACGGCATTGGGTAGCTTGTCACATGCCGGTGCACGGGGTCGAGTAGATACCCCGACTCGGAGACGCCACGACAGTATGAATGCATACTGTCATAGCTGCTAGACAGCAATCGGGGGCTTCCCGTGCCGCTCAAACAAAAGGTTGAGCCCCTCCAGCAGCAGACTGTGCTGGGACCGACGCGACGTGAACGCCATCTCCCGCAACTGGTCATGAACCTGGGGGGGCAGCCTCAAGGTAAGCGTCCGAGATTCGCCGGTCGGTTCAGCAGAAACCCGGGGAGGCGCTGCTGCCTTCTTGGCCATGGTGCGTCCTTTCAAGTTTGCCTCGCGGGGGAAAAACGCCGCGATGCAAAGAAGATAGGGATCAAATGCATCGAGTGTTGTTTGCTGTAATAGTTTTTCATTTTCAATAGATGCCAGGTACAGCGTGCTGATCTTTTGATGAAAATCATCAATGCTCCATGTTTCAGGATCATCTTTTGCAAAGGCCTGTGTATTGGTACGGTCGTATAATTTCCAGCGGTTGTTCTGAAAATATTGCCAGTATGCTTCTGCCAGCAGGTTGTTGAGAATCGATTTAACCGGTTCTGCAGAAAGAGTTATTTCTTTTTCAATTTCTTTAATGGCTTTGATATCCGCATCTTCTTCTTTTACCTGTTGCAGGTTTACACGAAACACCAATGCCTTGATCAACTGCCCGTTATTCTTTTCTTTTTTAGCGGCTGCATAAATGA
>ENA-ORBV01016324-ORBV01016324.1-microbial-mat-metagenome-genome-assembly--contig:-NODE-16324-length-10793-cov-7.329134_pt1 | contig 10793 bp, 11 predicted proteins | sample MGYA00237777_ERZ505514 | MGnify/ENA primary metagenome ERZ505514 (study PRJEB26160, sample SAMN06269048) | microbial mat metagenome | isolation source: Oligotrophic lake microbial mat | place...
TGTGTGGTTCAACTGCCGTTGGGTGTCAGTTCAACTGCAGCTAGTGTGCACCTTTAGTGCTACCCCTAACGAACCATGTACTTGACAGGAAGATACCCTTGAGCATTCTTTGCAGGAACATGAAGGTAACCAACATCTTCAGGGACGGCATCAGAGTTGACCGTAGCAGGCATCAACTTTACTGGACTTGGTCTGGATCAGGTGAATTCTTGATAACCATGTAGCACATGCTTCTGGTCAGTGCAACTCATGTGGGCTCCAGCATCAACTTGTGCTTAGATTGCATCTCGATCATCGTCCTGTAGATCATCAACTGTTTCGATTTGAACATCGGCAGCTGGTGACCATGAGATGCGGTGAACATCCACCGCATTGATAGATGACATGATCATAATGTCATCCCTCCCCTCTTTGTATGTGTCTCCGTCTTCAATGTCATCATTGACGGAGGCAAAAGAGGGCTTCTGCACATTGCAGGGAGGATCGTCATCGGGCAATGTTGCTGTGCTGGGAGCAACAAGCCTTCTGGACTTCAAATTCTTGGAGGGATTCAACGTAACCACGGTCAAATCATCATTGTGTAGGGAACTTTTACACGCGGAAGACAATCTACCAATTGGCGTACCCTTGATTGTCCCGCGACTTCTAGACTTGACGTTTGATGTACGGCGGCACTGCAATGAATTTAGCGGCGGCCGTAGGGAAAATCCCTGTTACTGCTATCACTCTCAGATTCCTCATCATCGAAGCAAGTGTGGTCCATGAAGTTGACCGACTGTCCTCTCTGTTGAGAGAGCTCACTTTGATCTCGGCGAACATTCTGACAGAATCGAATGTGGTGCTGTTTGAGGAAATCATGATCATTCAAGGTAGGGCAGTATTCAAAGCGATGCTGCCCTCAACACACAATACAATGCTGCGCATATGCAGCATTTGGGTTGTCTCGGATTGCATGTACCACTCTATGATAACAATCAAAAGCAAACATGTTGTTTGGAGTCTCTTCTCGATCGGGAACTTCAATTTGTAGAAGGTTGAGGCAGGCTTCATCATAATTTGTGAACGGTTCAGCAACAGCATCATCTGGAACACCTTGATCATTGTAGTATCAGTGAATGACACTCCGAGGTCATGGGTTCGAGTCCGGAGCGGCTCCGAGAAAAAAAAAGAAAAAAAAACTCCCCAAACAAAAAATAGAGTGGTAACCAGCATAGTGCTGTGATGTCATGCCAGCAGCCATTGGTTCAACAAAGGTCAGAGTCAAACACAACACTCGGAGTGTCATTCACTTTTGTTGATAGAGGTGATAACCACTAAGCCATAATGACGTCATTATGGCTTAGTGGTTATCACCTCTATCAATAATCATAGTCCTAGTATTCCTCAGTGTCCTTCCTGTTAGCAGAACCGCTACCAGTTCCTCCACTTCCAGATCCACTGGTGCCAGCTGAGTTAGGGCTAGTGGTACCAATATCATTGAGTCTAGCGTTGCGTCGTGGACGAAGCCGTGGAATCTGGGACATTCGAGCGCCAGTTGTTGCCTCTCTAGAAGGAGTCGTGAGTGCACGAACTGGTCTTGAAGCACTAGTAGCTTCGAGTCTGGCTGGACAGTCCGGCATCATCAAGACTGAGTTGAGAGTTTCAAGTAGTTGGTCACCTTGGTACTTGTGGAGCATTGCGCGCTGTCGCCTTTCATCACGAGTGATACGCTGCACAAAAGAACTGTGCTTCATGTTCAGTTGTTGATGAAGATTAATAACTTGCCCGGATCATCTAGTTCCTTGGAGAATCCTTGTACAATAGATCGCATCTATAGAAAGTCTTCGGCATCCATCTTGTGCTCCAGAAGAGATTTCTCCTTCTGTTTTGGGTAGGTAGTGACTGGGGTAGAAGGTTCATCTACAAATGCCGGATGAGAGCATTGTAGGATTGCCTTGAGTGCCTTCAAACCATTACTGTAACAGTTGGCTACTGCGTCATGGAGGGGGCTTCCTGTGGGAAACATCGAGCCCTGAGATAGTAGCTGGGAGATTAAGATGGACGATTGATGACAAGTCATGCGCAACGGAGTCAGAAGATCATCATTTGGGCCGTCTCCAACAGTAAAACCACATTCGCCACCATGATTCTTCCTGAATAACAACAATGGGTGAACATATGCGCCACATTGCATCAAGGTCTCTTGAAAGGTCTGGTACCAATGACGGATTGCTGCATGAGCATCCTTCCTGCAAGGTGCGGGATTCTTCATGACCATCTTTTCGTCAATCGGGATATGAAAGAAGATGGTACCATCAGCACATATTGTTTTCTCAAGTGCCGGATGGATCCAGTAGTGCATGTTGTGACATGGATCTGTAGGACAATGGAATGGTGTAAAAATCACAGTCATAAAGATCTTTCTATCCTGCTTATCTTGGAATCGATCTCGCACATCAGCTGGTAGAGTTGCTGGATTGAATAGCATGCGCAACCTTGTTGTAGAAGGTGCTAGTGGAGTCGTCACAGTGACAGTGGCCGGAGGTGCACCCGCAATCGCAGCGGTAACTGCATGAGCGACTGCTGTTGCAATGTCGGCCAAAGAAGGTGGTGCTGGACCAGGAGCTGTAGCAGGAGCACCAGCGGCCGGAGCAGCAGGAGCTGCGGGGGCTGCTGGAGCGGCAAAACCAGCTGCCGAATCTGCTATGTCAGTTCCCCATTGTGGGTAGCTTAATCCAGGCCAAAAGTGTAGAGCTTGAATGCCGATAGTGATCTTCAACTCATGTCTCATATTGTAAGCGATAGCGTGCTGCATAGCCTCTCTTAGGGTTGCTGGCGTGCGGCGTCTATTAGAGTATCGATTGCCAGTGCAAATCGAGAAAGAACGCCTTGCCCATAAAGGGGTAATAGCTGTCGCATCAGTTGTATCAATGGCGTTCGGGATAATAACATAATCTTGAATCTTACTTTTGATAATAGCAACAGGATCGGCGACAAAAGTAGCCCTTGTAGGAGGATCAGTCACAGCAAACAGGTCGTCCATATCCATGAATGCATCTGCACTACGCTAAAAGCTACAGGCCTTTTGAGTTGTTTGTGAATGAAAATTATAAGCTTTAGAGTGAAGCTAAAATGAATGTAATATTTGAGAGAGGTTCGGCTCGAGATCCCTTGGCGTAGTCCTCTCTCTACTGAGATGAACGATGCTTCTACGTGAAGAATCCGCGTGCCAGTTGTATAGTTTGTTATGACTTTGTTTACAAGGATAGCTCGTGTTAAAATGATCCAGAACAAAACGTGTTCAAATCACAAGCATCTTGATATAACGGTCTAAAAGATATAGCCGTTACGATATATAGGCCAGCGTCTCTGACGATGGTTCGTTACTCTTCTAAGCAACCTTCTTCACTACGTGTGAAGGATAGGGCTAGTAGCAGCTAGTCCCATACGCTGAGAAGCGTATCTTCCGTGAATGAATCCCGGATGAATGAGTCTCGTATGAGGATACTCTATGTATAGCCAATTATAGGCAAATTAGGGTATTGCAATTTTCAAAAAATGCAACAATTGTGCAGCCAAATCACGAATTCCCGCAACCTCCTGCTGAATAGAAGATTTGGTGGTGGGTGTGTGGGCATTCTACTACAAACAGTTTTGTTGCAAACGTAGATTGGCAAAGCCTAACGGCTAGTGCAACCTCACCGCACCAAGCAAAGATTTGAGAGAAAGCGCAAACTTTGGCCAGACCGTCCAAACTGTTTTGTTCTCCATTAATTTTTTCCTGACCACCTATCCCTTCTATTATTGATTTGCCCTATTCCCGCCCCCTCATCCACCTTTTCCAAGCTGCAAAGAAAAAAGTCTACTTTTACGCACTGAAACTGCGAATAAATAAATGTTATCGGTTAACTTAAAGCCAAAGCTCCACTTAACATGTGCATTACACTAAAAGCTACAGGCCTTTCGAGTGTTTTGTAAACGAAAATTATACGCTTAGAAATGAACTAAAACTGATGTAATGTTTGAGAGGGGTTAAGATCCCTTGGCGTAATCCTCTTTCTGCTGAAATGAACGATGCTTCTACATGAAGAATCGGTGTGTCTTTGTTGAGGTTGTCAATGATTTTATGTTACAATCCCAATGTCTTTGAGATAACATGGTGTGTCAAGGAAACACTCTTGTGTTCCTTCGTTACACAGCCATTATGTTTGAGTAGCCATTGTGCCAACTGTTGTGTTGTACAGAGGCTTTCTCTGACATCATTCATGATGATGTGTTTGTTGCTCTCCTGAGCAACCTTCTTCACTAGCAGTGAACATTAGGGCTGGCACCAACTAGTCCTGTGGCACTGAGGAGCGCCACTTACTTGAATCAATCACGAACGTGAGTCCAGCATGAGGATGCTCATTGTTGCACCCTATTTGGGGTGTTGCATTCTCCCCCATGACAAGACCGGTACAAATTTTGCGAAGTTCAATTCAACCGCTAAGACTTGATCCTAATGGATCCTTTGTGCTTTGTCAATAGATGGACTCCAGCGGTTTCAGCAGATAAAGGAAGCTGCTTCTCTTCTTCCACTCAGCGACTTGAATGCAAGACAGGTTCAAACGTCTTGAAATTCAACAGCCGACACTAGATAGTAGCACTTCCACTGCAAAAAGACTTGGATTGGACGCTTTGGCTACTGCTTCCACTCAGCAACTTTGATGTGAGACAGGTTCAATCCTCCGGAAATTCAATCGCTGGCATGGATATCTATTAGTAACAGCAGCACTTCCACTGCAAAAAGACCTGGATTGGACGCTTCTTCCACGGATAACACTCAGCGACTTCAGTGTAAGACAGGTTCAAAACTCCCGCAAATCAAATAAAAGGAAAAAAGTGATCTGAAGTTAGTAATATTAGCTAGCTAAAACACAGTGCATAATAGTGGTTCATAACAGCTTCCAGGTGTTGGCCAATCAGACCTCTCCATTCCAGTCCCACAAGAACTTCATTCACGAGAGAGATCTTCGGCGCCGCGCACCGATAGCGCGACATCCACAGAAGCACTAGTAGAGTAGATAACATGCTCCAACAGAGAGCTCACTCTTTCTAGTGTACTGATCTTTATCAACATACAGATCTCTACAGCCTACAGGATAGATATATATCCAACAAAAACTGACATAACAACTTATCGAGTGGGGATTCAAAATCAATCCATATGACTGGTGTGTCGCCAACAAAACAATCAATGGAAAGCAATGCACAATTCTTTGGCATGTGGATGATCTGAAGATATCGCACATGAGTGCTGATGTAGTCACCAGCGTGATCGATGACATCCAGAGCGTATTTGGAAAAGATGCACCGGTGACCCTAAAGAGAGGCAAGATCCACGAGTGCTTAGGAATGACGCTGGACTTCTCGGATGCTGGAAAATTCAAGGTAAAGATGATTGATTGCATGGATGGTATGCTCAAAGATTTGCCTGCAGATATGAGTGGAGAATTGGCAACTCCAGCAGCTGATCACCTGTTTGATGTGGATGATGCGAACGCGCGGAAACTTGATGAAAAGGATGCTCAGTTCTTTCATCACATGGTGGCAAAGGCATTGTTCTTGTGCAAGCGTGCGAGACCTGACCTACAGACTAATGTAGCTTTCTTAAGTACTCGTGTGAAGGAACCTGATACGAATGACTACAAGAAGCTCAGGAAGATGCTGCAGTACCTCAGAGCCACGCGTGAACTATTTCTGACGTTGGAGGCCAACAATGCACATGTCATCAAGTGGTGGATCGATGCCTCGTTTGCCGTGCATCCGGACATGAAGAGTCACACAGGTGGCTGTGTGTTGCATGGAAAGGGGGCAGTGTACAACACTTCCACACAACAAAAGCTTAACACGAAGAGTTCAACTGAGTCGGAATTGGTTGGGGTGAACAATGTGATGCCACAGGTCCTACTTCCTGATGGCGCAGGGATGCGAGGTTTGTGATAACATAGTCTATGCAACGGACATTGATCTAGCAGCAAGAGAACGAGACACATATCAATCCGGTGCTTCTTTGTCACTGATTGAATCAATCAACAGGAGCTACGAGTGGCATATTGTCCCACGGCTGAGATGGTGGCTGACTACTTCACTAAGCCTCTGTAGGGAGCTCTATTTCGCAGGCAGCGCGACGCTATCCTCAACATTCCAAATGCGGATGGCCCTGGTAGCATGGAAGACAACGACAAGCCCCTCATGGAGAGCAACAACGACAAGCTACAGGTCCACAGGAGTGTGTTGAGTGTGACTGAGACTGGAACTGTTGAAGGACAGACATGTGCCCAAGTACTAGTAGTGACTAGGAGCAGCCTGAACAGCAGCACTAAGAACAGTGGTAGGTTAGCTACTAGCTAAAATGCTCATTCTAATTGTAAAATCTGGTTTGTAAAGGATTCAACCTCTTGATGCCTACTACTTGGTCGATGGTCGCGCTATTATGAGAACCCCTATATAATAGCACTCATGATAGCTCTAAGTAACGCGGTAGATTGGTAACAAAATTTTAAACATAAGACCAATGACAAACTGATCAATTTCGTACTTTGAGATAACAAATAGACCCATCTAGCTACTGTAACACATCTGGGTGTTAGCTAGTTGGTTATTGCAATAGACAGTGGTGTTATTGAGGCTGTGGGGCTATTTTTTTCGACTGGTTATTTGCTAGAAAAACAGGTCGGAACGAAATATTCAAATTCAAATCTTCAACACTTGACCATGGCGTCACCCGGCAAGAGAACGTCTCCAAGGCACTCACACCCTGTTGGATCCCCTGGGGATATGGAGCGGCTTGCGACTCAATTGGAAGAGGAAGAAAAGGATGAGGTAGCCCCGTCGCCACCCCATGCAACAAATTTGGAGGAGTCATTCTCACCAACAGACCATGCCAACAACAATAATGATGACTTTTCTGGTGAAGAGATTGCTGCGGCCGCCACTGCTGCGGCAGCAGCAACACCAGTGGCCCGTACGTTGCCCACTCAAAGTGCCCGTGCAGCAAAAAAACCCAGTCCGCCTGGCACAACAACAGCAAGAAAGTCCAAAAAGACCAAGGCTTCCACCTCCATGAAGAATGGTTGCAGGGTGTTCACCACTCGCAAAAGTCTTGTCACGAGCGGAATTCTCACACCACAACAACAAGAAGCGTTGAGATTTAATCCGCAAAGCTACCGTTTTTATGGAACCAACCTCATGGGCACGGCCAGAACTGGTTACAATGTGGAATATGATTTATTGCCACAAGATCACAAGATTGTGCATGGTATTGGAAGGGGACGTTTGAAAGTTCTTGATCCGGGCGCAGACAAGCCCACCCAATTATCAACCATGGAAGAAATTGCCGCAGCCGCTTTAGCCGAAGCCGAGAAGGCAAAGAAAAAGACGCCGTATCAATTATCTGTCGAGGCGTTTAAATCAATGAGCCCAGAGGAGAAGGCAACAGCCAAGCTTTTTCAGATGGATGTGAAAGAAGATATCCACGTCGATTGGAAAATTCTTCAGGATGACGAGCATTTGGAGGAAGCAGATGACCCGCTCGTATATCCTACCGAGTTGGAGTTTAAAAAAGAAGTCAATTTCGTCAATAAGCCATTTGATGAGATATTCTTCGATGACTTCTTTCCCTCAGTGACCGGCCACGCGGCGCTCTTCGACGAATACTTCAACGACAACCGTGCACCCTATCACTCAAGAGTCAAGGAAGAAAAGATCTCCTTCAATAGGCCTGATGATGAAGACCCTGACTGGATCGTTAAGCAGTGTTATCTGCTCATGATTGCCGCTGTGACCGAGCCTGAGATTGGCGTCGACAATCTATGGAAGGCTGGAGAGGGACGAGGCAGGCATCCCCATGCCGATTTTGGTTTATATATTCCCAAGAACACGTTTAAAGCCTTCTTGGTAGCTGCGCCAATTGCTTTTGCGCCGAAGGAATTATGGTACGAAGCCAAGAAAGACATTCCTTGGGTTTTTTTTTCGCCGGTGGTTAAGGGGTTGAACGAGAAGCGTCAACAGCTATTTAGGACAGTTCTTCTTATGTTGGACGAGTCAATGAGTGGTTGGAGACCAAAGACGACACTGACCGGGTTGCTACCGAATATAACGCATGAACCAAGGAAGCCAGTACCACTTGGCACTCAATTCAAGAATGCTGTTGAATGTCTTAGTGGTTGCTTTGTCTTCCAAGACATTGTCATGCAAGTAGAAATGCAGCGCCGCAAGAAATATTACTTCGTTGATGGCGATGCAGAGCGCTTGGTTCGAACGTGTTCGTTGGTACCCGGCAAGCCTGAAATTACAGCGTCTTGTGCCGAAACACTGCGACAAGTAGAAGGCGCCAACCTTGAACGTGGAGGATGGGTTGGTGGTGACGCTTGGTTTGGGTCTGTACAGACGGCTGTCGAACTTTTTCTACGGTTCGGCGTCTACAGCACTTTCATTGTAAAGAACAACACGAATCTTTTTCCTATGGCTGTGTTAAATGAAGTGTTGAAAGCGAGACACAGTCGCCAAGCCGGTCACTGGGTGGTGATGACTGCAACAATAAACGAAATAAACGTCCGAGCTATCGCTTACGCTTGGTCACAGAAAGGGGTGTCATACTTCGTGACTACTTGTGGCAAAACAACTGCTTCACCATTTAAGTACGAGTGTAAGTTTGAAGACGAGTGGGGCAACGCGGATTTCAAAGAGATACCCCGACCTGACATCGTACACTTCTTTTACGAGTACGCGCCCTTAATCGATGAACACAACAAAGCACGCCAAGCAGTTATTGCCCTTGAGAAACGATGGCCTACGCGAAACCCGTGGTTCCGACTGCTTACTACTGTCGTTGGCATTAGCATTGTCGATATGTATTGGGTGTACCGCCATAATATGCTCAAAATCGAAGGCAACAATCAGCGAGACGTTGACGGCTTACAGGTTATTACATTTAGTGATTGGCTATGTGGTAACTTGAGGAAGTGGGAGTACAAAACAATTAAGAAAACAGCAGGCAATAAGAAAGGGATGCTAGAACGTATTCGTGACGATGAAGGCTACTGCGACCAAGAGCCGACTGCAAAGAAACGGGAGCAAGGTCGTACCGTTGGAAATCCTGTGGTGGCACAGTGCTTTATCTGCCAAGGATATCTCGACAAGGATGGAAAAACAACGTACCGGCCAACTTCGTATTGGTGTAAAGACTGCCACATGCCAATTTGCCAGCAGAGTCATGTCGGCTGTGACGGTGGATGAGATCTTTCTTGCTTAGAGGAGCATTGTCAATCAACAGATCCAGTGTTTCAGTGTGGCCGGCTGCATCCTAAAAACAAAGCCGTAAACAAAAACTCACATAATAATAATAACTCATTGACTAACCAATTAATATACCTACTCCTAATAATATCTAACTGGCCAAACGCATGGGTCCTTTTGACAGACTTTGTAGAAGTCCGCTGTCGCTGGTTGTGCTGCTCCGAAGGGCAATCGCAGACTTAGTCGACTTGATAATGGTATTTTATAAAAAAGGGTTGTTGTTTTCTGTGGAGCTTTGTGAAGATAAAAGCTGTGTTCTTGGTGTGTGCTTGTGTGATGCTTGCGGGTTGTCTGCCCGAAAGCGTGGTGTGTTGGTGGAGGACCGGGAGACCCAGTCCTTGTGTTGATGTGGTGATTCTAGGGGTTGCCTATCGTGGGACTTGGGACTTTACTACTTGGTGTAGTCGTAAAGGGGGGTAGATGTGGTGTGGACTCGTGTCCTGCTCCAACAGGGTTGGCTGTTGTAGGTACGAGTCGGAGCTTGAGGTGGGTGTGTTTTGTATTACGGGGTTGTTGCTCTTCCGAATTCGCGATGTTGCTTTTCCTAATCTCTCTTTGATCTGGAGGCGGATTTACTGTGTGTGCCTGTTCCTCTCAGTCATGGAGACCCTGTCAAAGTTGTGGGCGGGTGGGTGGAATTGAGTTTTCTATCGGCGCCTAGGTGCTCTTGGCCGCCTCGTCTGCCGAGTCGTTGTCGGAATTGCTGGTGGATTCGGCGATGACAATGGGGTCTTCTGCTGTGTCGCCTTGATCGTCGATAACGATGGTGGCGTTCTCCGCGGTGTTGGATGTGTTGGTCTCCGCTTCTGCTGCTACCGGTGGGTCGTTTGTGGTGGCTGTTTCTGAATTGTTCGAGGGATGGTTGTCTTCCGCATTGGCTGTGGGGGATTTTCTTTTTGCCGGTAGCTGTTGTCGGATTCTATTGGCCTTGCGTGCGTCGTCCTTCAGGCTCTCGATTTGTGCTAGATTGTAGGCCACTCAGTCCTGCACGTACTTGGGGACCGATTGGTCTGGGTCCAAGCAGCGAATGACACCGTTTTGGACGATGATGCGGTGGGACCTGATCCATTCGTGGACTGCGTCCGCGATTTCATCGTCAGTGGTGTCTGGGGGTGGTGCGGCCTTGGATGTTGCGACTGTGGTGCTTGGGTTGTTGCTGGATGCATTAGCTGCCGTCTGGCGCGTGAAGCATGCCTCGGCGTTGTCGATCCAGTTTTGTACCCACGGAGGTGGGGTAGTGCTGCCTCTGGGGGCAAATTTGTGGTGACGAAACCACAAGTCCACCCACGCGTTGATTTCTGCCTCCGTCGCATTGGGTGGCGGGCCCGTGAAGACAGTGTTGGGGTCATTGGGATCGATCAAGGTGAGCCTGTTCTGCGGTGCAAGTGCAAGTGAGGGTGACTTGGCCCTGTTACCAGTTGCAATACCCTAATTTGCCTATAATTGGCTATACATAGAGTATCCTCATACGGGAC
>ENA-ORBV01016325-ORBV01016325.1-microbial-mat-metagenome-genome-assembly--contig:-NODE-16325-length-10793-cov-5.374113_pt1 | contig 10793 bp, 10 predicted proteins | sample MGYA00237777_ERZ505514 | MGnify/ENA primary metagenome ERZ505514 (study PRJEB26160, sample SAMN06269048) | microbial mat metagenome | isolation source: Oligotrophic lake microbial mat | place...
CGACCACCGAAATCTACACCTCTCTATTCGTCGGCAGCGTCAGATGTGTATAAGAGACAGGTACAAAGACAAACGAACGAATCGAACCAAGGGGCAATCGCATCTGCTCTTGACGCAACTCGCTTCCAGTACTACTACTACTACTGGTGGTGGTGGTGGTGGTGAGAGTCGTGAGAAGGACGCTACCTATCATGCGGATCCTGGAAAATTACGAAGCAGTCTAAGGTCATCGACGGCGTCTCTAGTAGCGCCATCGTCCTTGGGACTTTTGTTTCCAAATACCAATACTACTACTAATAATATTATTAATAATATTGTACAAGACGATATCGAACAGCACCCCCAAACAGAAAATGCATCAGCCAACGTACCGCCAACGCTACCACCCATACAGGAACAAGGCAATCACCACGACATTGAGACAGCAACCAGAAATGATTCTCCAGAAGACGACGACGATGACAGCGTCGACGACAGCGAGGATGACAATTCCTTGCAACAAATTGCTCGTGCCTTCAAGCCAAAGTCACCCGCTGCCATCGCCGCCAATCCTAAGAATGCCAGTGCCTTTGGGCCAGCAGTCAACCATCACAACCACAACCATACCAAAACCGATCGTCAACCTCATCACGGTGATCGTTCCAATCATCATCATCATCATCATCGCGATTCAAATCCAAATCAGAATAATAACAACAATAACGATGCACACACCCATGCCAATACGTACGCGACCAATAAAACGACCCCCAGCATCTACATTCCAGAATCCAGGGGAGGCAAGATGTACTGTATCGGCGGTATTTTGGTGGCGGTGATTGTGGTGGAAATGCTCGTTTTGAAATGGACGGGGGTCTTTTGAAAAAAGGACTTTTGGGTGCGGCAAGGATGGTTGCGGCCCAAAAAAATCACACGTGTCTCGGCTTCAACGAGACGAAGAATCATAAAACGACCTCGACGGAATCGACGGCAATCCACATCCTTCCGCGGCAGCACGGTACCCATACGTTTGCTATGATACTACTGTGCGTGCTGTACCAATGACTCGAACAAAGTGACCGGCTCGGGGATGATCGATACAGTATGGACTGTTTCCCTTTGGTGTTTAGGGTGCCTCCCGCCCACTCGCGGTACACCCAAAATGAGGATCCAGTGGGGTGGTGGCGGCGCGGCTATTCTTTCAAGGGATGTACGGAAGGAGCGACGCTTCAATTCGGTGTTTGTGGAGGACTGTTTTTTCTACAACCAAGACTACTCCACGAAAGTAATCCACTCGGCGTCCCCGCACGGACTTGACGCAAGTAGCCTGCACGCAAGCAGGAACAAAAAAACCAATCGACGACTATCCTATGATTCCTACATATTCTTTTGGCAATACCAACACCCGTTATTGTCATGATACCTTCCATCTCGCGAAAAAAGAGTACTGCCCACTCACTGGTCGAGACATGGACCAGGCGAACCTTTTAGAAACCACCGCAACACCGTGAACGTCACTTCGTTCCATTCCCGAGTAAGCCTACCCACCGGTAGGATTCACCACAAGGCCAGCTGATCGGGTGTGGTATTTGTGGTTGGAAGGACCGTGACTAGTCGACCCCCTCTTACCCGCAGAATCCAATGCTACAACGCCCACTCCAGGGCACGAGCCTTGCGCCGAATGGCCGACTGTACTGACACAGGGGCAGGTCCACGAAAAGCAATCACAATGTACGTTGGATCGGGTGTCGTGTCGGAGAGGTCGAGAGCGGGATCGTTCCTGGCAATGTAGTTAGCTTCTTTGGCTTCTTCTTGGCAGCAGCAAGATTGGATCTGGCTGTCCTCTTGCGTGATCCGACGGGACGACCACGGCCATCCTCGCTGGCGTCGACAAAATCCGCCACAGAGTACGTACTTTGGACAGGCCGCACGGCGCCCTTTCAGGCCATGCTTCCCCGAGTACGAGGTTAAATTAATCATACGGTACGTAGTGCGCTCGTAAGTGAAAGTGTTCAAAGACCTCCACATTGCCTTGAATGCGATCCACGACATGGACAAACGATCCGTCCGTTCCAACGGCCTTGGTAGACCCATGCGAGTCACGGTGGGTGGTTTCTCCCAAGTTTCTGGCCGGACAAGTTGGCAGTTTCACCACGGTCATTGCCGCCGGTAGCCGTGTTCATGGGATCTTCAAATACCAAAAATCGGGGACAGGTGTGTTCTCTGGTTGGGAAACGGGGTATGCTGAATCGTCAAAGGCCCAGTCCGAAAACATCTGCATGGCGCGCACGAGACAAGCCAGAGAGAGAGAGAGAGGAATGTATGAGCGCTTCTATAAGAAAAGATTGGTTTTGCCACAACAATGAAAATGGCATGAACAACTTACACTTTGCGTAGCCCCAGCAGCAGAGGCGGACACTCCAGAATTTGATAAACATCTTGTTGCCAACTTGAGTACCACCACAACCTGCACCGTATATAATCTTATTGCCGTATTCTCCCTTGATGCTCATCGGAGTCGACTTGGCGTCAATTACAAGTAGACCACCTCCAGCCAGTGTCGTATAGATACGATCGTTTGTGGATGGAAGAGGACAAATGGGCAAATTGTTGGGGCGGCCACCTAGATGTCCATCATATTCATTGCTACCACCACATCCATTTTCCTTACAAAAGCCATTGGGAGTCAAATCACCGAGATCCGCATCGGGATAGGCACCGCTCACAGCACCGATAAGTGGTTTTCCAAAGGCGTTGCTTCCCCGGAAAAAAGTTGCTTCATCAGTGACAGCCATTCCTTTTCCAAGACCGACTGTGGCGCTCTTGTCAAAGTATAGCTGGGTAATGAATGGTGCCTTCTGAATCGCGTTCGACATTGATGCGTTCAATGGCCTTTCCATTGAGATTATCAATGATGAGAGCTGACCCGTCTTGGCTCCAGAAGCTCATGTGGGCGGATCGACCAACGTTGAATCCTGTCGCACGGAACAAGGCCACAGCTTCTTTCGTGGACGTGTCCATAATGCCAACATACCCACCATTGGGAGCAAACATGCTGAGGGCTGCATACTTTTGTTGGGGATCGATCAGGATGCCATGAAAACGTCCAAATCCAGGGAGGTCGCTCAGCTGAGCTCCGTTCGAATCCGTTACCAAAGTCTGCGGAAAGACGGACAAAATGTCGCAAGGACCAGTCGTCTCATCAGGTAGACACGGCAAGGGCACTGCATCGGCACCGCCTTGAACCTGCGTTTCGATATCCTGCTTGGTCCAGATCCACAAGTAACTTCCTTTGAGCCCGAGCCCAACTTGGTTGACGGCAGTGTTGGACTAATCAGCACCCCAGACCTCGTAGTCGGCTGTAGCAGCAGCGACCGCTTGGGTGGCAAAGATCACGAAAAGAGAGAGAGAGAGAATGGCGAGGATACCAACATTTTCTTCTTGCTGGTATGGTGGAATAAATGGGAGAGATGCGAGAAGAATTTCGGTTTTGTAGACTGGCGGGACGAAAAGGATTTGTGTTATCGTTCACACCTACTACTTTGGCATGCGTGTAGAAAGCACCTGCTTTTGACAAAGTCTATGGAGCGAAAACACTCCGTTGACTTCAATCATTACTTGAGAGCGTGCAAGAGGCAACTGCTGGTACTCGTTCACACATTTTTGGGCGTGTAAAAACAAGCTGTCGTGGAAAAACACGCTGTCGTGGAGGTACATTGTAGGGAAATGTGAAAATCACGCTGTCGTGGAGGTTCCATGTAGCGATAAAATGAAGAGGCAATCAACTACAAGATGCTATAATCACTTTCATGGTGCTGGCTAGCTACTAGTACCAGGTACAATCAGCCGATATCTCTACCTACTAGAGAGCTAGTGTACGTCTTGACGCCTCTGTTCGTTCGACACGCGATTGTGGTGCGGTTTGCGCACTGTGCGCTTCCATGTGTTTTCTATTTACGTGCTACTTGTACTGTCACAAAAAAAAACGTTTATTTCTACGCACTATCAACTTTGAATTTCCTTCCACTCTGAATCTCAATGTCTTTTGTCAATCTCACTGTCCTTTTGTGAGATGCCTCTAGTAATGCTATATAGTATGATAGTCCTGTAGAACTCGTGCCATTGATGTCCTTTATTTCGTACCATTTTGTGTTACTATTTTAGCAGTGCGTATCTACATGTTCGCAAGGGTCGACGCTAACCACAATTAAAGACGATCAATGGTATGGAGTAGCTTGGCCCGTACGCACTCGATCCACCCTTGCCAAAGATCCAAAAAATAAGCGAAGATCTCGATTCGTCCTCCACCACGAGAAAGACTGCGTTAAATAAATGCTTTGTATCTTGGCGCGTCTCTTCAGAACTTTTAGTGCTGCCGTCAATGTAAAAGTCTAATGCCATCAGAAACTGCACCACTTTTACAACACTCTAAAATATTTAGGCAGGCATCTAGCTAGATTAAATGGGGCCAGGATCACATCATCAAAACTAAAGAAAAAAGTAGACTGGCCTCCCTCCTTCTACTCACTGACATACATGACACGCATCATTTCATGGTCCTCATGCGCCAAAATATGACAGTGCCATACAAATCTTCCGGGTTGATCAAAGTAGGTCTTGAAACGTGTCACTTGGCCTGGAAGGGCCGTTACCATATCCTTCGGGCCATCTTCATAATGAATTGAAGGAGTCTCCACAGATGCCCCTTTCGTGGGATTGACTACACGGAATCCCAACCCCAGGACTCCATTGTGCTGAACAATGGGTTGGTGTACCAAAAAGGTTCCATCCCCTACAATCTCGTCGCCGTCTTCTTGCAGCTGTGTGCCACTGTCCCAAACAATTTCTTCCCGGCCGAGGATTTCAAATCGAACCAGATGCAAGTGGATTGGATGAGCGTCACCAGAAAGATTCCACACTTCCCACTCCTCGGCTGTTCCATTTTTGGGATTTTCCGTAGAGGGTTCGTGCCACGCCATGGTCCCTTCCATCTGTTTCCCGGCAAGTCCGGCAAGTTGATGAGCTTCCGTGTTGGGCCAGTAAATGGGTTGACCTTGAAAATCGGTCGCAGGTTCTACCGTCCCCAACAATGGCATTAATCGGCCAAATTCATCCAGACCTTCAAACAAGGCCACTTTGCGGACTCGGGTAGGCTCAGGAATGGGTGGATAATATTGTGGACCAATGGAAAATGCTGCATTGAAGTTGTCCGGTACGCTTTTATCCAAGGGCAATGTCACATCAAATGCCATGACTCGTCCGGTTCGCATGAATCCTGGACCAGATTTGGGAAAGCTTATGTCATCAAAATCGCCACTGTAGGGTTCATCAGGTCCAACGTTCCACATAATAACCCGGCGTCCCTCCAATCCTTTAAAATTGACAATGACATCATAGCGGGACCCTGGTTCCATCAATAGCGTCTCCATCTTTTTGGCTTTCGTTCCCAAGCCATGATCGGTTCCAATCACGGTAAACGGGACATTTTGGTGCCACGGTTGGACGTTGGTGGAATTTAATCGTACTTGCTTGAATCGTAGGATCAAAAAGCGACTATCGCAACCATTCAAAAGACGCAACCGATATTGACGTGGCTCGACATTGGTTTTCGGCCAGGCTTTGCCATTGACCGTCATGACATCGCCAAAGAACTCAGCCAAAGCCGACGGGCCACCATCAGGAAATTTATCGGGAGGAAGTTCGGCTTCTTCTCCTACTATAAAGTCTTCATAAAAGGGGTCGCCTGGAAACGCTGGATAAAAAAGACTTCCATCTTCTTTGAACATGCGATCTTGAATAACATAGGCTGCCTCGTACGGAAAAGCTGGGAGGTCGAGTGGGTTGTCGGCCTTGCCTGTATCATATTCGTCACGAACGACATAGAATCCTGCCATGCCTGCATGGACATTGAGCCTCGTCAGACCTAAGGCATGATCGTGATACCTGTATTCTCAGGCAGCAGAAGGGAGTACATTAGGCTTCAGTCCACACAACGACCAAAAGATTTGAATTTTGGTATTTGGTACTTACCATAACATTCCTGCTACATCATCTTGGTATTCAAAGACCTCACTGCGCCACTGGGGACCCTTGATTTCCCAGTCGGGAGAAAAGAAAAATTCAGGATTCCCATCAAATTCAAAGGAACTGTGGCCGCCGTGTAAATGAGGAACCACTGGTAGGCCATTCGTGGCGATCGTATACGTTTCGTATCCCTCGATTCCAAAGGCCCAATGCAAACTTGTATCGACGGCAGATGCAGTGCCATTGACGTTGGTCAAGATATGTTCTTCTTTGGGAATCTTATTGAGCCATTTGACGTAGAGCTTTTGATGGGTGGGAACTTCAAAGGTCATACCAGGCCAAGTGCACGTTCCTCGACCTTCTTGTCCGTATCCGTAGATTGTGGTAGTCAACTTTTCTCCCGTATCGGGATTTATCAATCCCGTCACATGATTGGTGGCCTTGCACATTTCTATGGAAATCGCATTGTTGTCGTCATATTGGTACATGAATTCCGGATCCAAGGCATTGGGGACCAATTCTTCAAAGAGTGGTTGACGGTTGGTTTGGAGCAAGCCTGGTATCAAGGCGCCTTCCTTACCTTGCACCAGGCACTCACCAAATTGCCGGGTGCTGTCTTCACTACTGTGATCACTCTCGCCATCCCCACCATGACCGAAAATGGCAGTTGCTTGCGCAAAGGAGGCACCCAGAAAGTAATTGAACCGATCCAAAAAGGTAGTGACCTGACCAACAAGGAGGTCACCGACCTCCTCGTCGGCTCTTTGATTTTTGCCAGATACTCTTTGTGCTCCGTTGTTCTTTTTCGGCAACCTGGATTCATCGTTGTCGGTCTTGTGCTTACGAACAGACCCTCTTTTTTCATCCTTGTGTTGCGGTTGGTGAAGAATCCCCTCTTGTACGCGTTTGTCATCCGTGGCGACGGCACATAGCGACAAGTAGCACCAGTAGAAGAAGAAGATGGCCCACCGTATCCTGTTTTTTCTTGGTAAAAGTAAAGCCATGGTCGTAAGTTTGTTCCTTTCAAAGATAACTGGGGGATCTAATTGCGTTTGATTGTCTTCGTTCCTTTCCAAGATAGTCTTCGCTCGCGTCAAGCACTTCTTTTTGTACCAGTGCTTCCCACGGAACCAACCAGATTCGTTAGTGTTTTGATAGTACTAACAAGTGAGAAGTGACTGGTCCGAGTTTGTGTTTATCAATTTAGCTAGACAGATCACAAGAACCTAAATTAATCCACCCAGTACTAGCTAGCTAGAAGTAGTAATGTTTATTCCGTGATTTGGGGGGGGCGTTTTAAACCGTACTGTTGGTAGGCACACATGCATATTGAATATGTTGTTGGTGGGAGAGGAAGCGTTTCAGGTTTTCAGCGAGACTTTGGAGAAAATGTGAGAGTACCCAGTTGAAATTCAAATTAAGGATACTTAGGTTAAAATAATGATCGAACAACACAACGCCACGCGTTCAAAGTAACAATGCCCTCTATCTCTAGCTAGCTAGCTAGCTAGCTAGCTAGTAGTGCTGGAACTAGCTAGTCGATAAACAGTCAACCCGGTCATGTGGGTCTACGTTCCAGTGTGGGTCTACAATTATAATCGGTACGACATAGTGAGATGGTTTTTTCTTCTCTCGCAGCGATTCAAATCTGCCGGTGCACCAAGCATAAAGCAGCAACGTTTCCGCAAGACAGCTTTCACGAAGGCTTGTTGCATGGGAGCAGACAGCACATTACTATTCTACGTTGTCGCTTTAGTTATTACAAACCACGACGACGATGGAGTCTAATGGAGGCCATCTGGCAGACGTCAGCCGTGGTGCCTCTGGGCAACTCGCTGTCGGTGTCCAGAAACCCAGTGCTGCTGTCGGACCGGAAACTCTCGGACCGGAAACTCTTGGACCGGAAATTCTTGGACCGGAAACTCTTGGAACGGAAACTCTTGGACCGGACACGGTCTCTACGGTGGTGAGCTTTGTCAGAGCGGAAAATCCCGGAGCGGGCACTCTTGGAGAGAACACGCTCTCTACGGTGATGAGCTTTCGTGTAGCGGAAAGTCCCGAAGCGGAAACTATCGGAGCAAACACTCTGGGAGCGGACACTCTCTTTACGGTACCGAGCTTTTTGAGCTGGAAAGATATGTCACGGGCTCGTCTTGTGAACCGAAATTGGAGACAGAACGCCCCAAGTATGCCACTGTACAGGATCAAAAATCGAAATTCTGCCCTGGCATTGCAACGAGCTTCTCATTTTTCCAAGCGCATATCCCAAATCTTTTATGAGATTCATCGCGGTGATCCTTTGGATTTTGCCAAAGGAGAAGACAGCCTCCCTGAACCACGCTCTCGCCGCCACGATCGCGCAACAAGACCCATTCATCTCGAGGCTTGCATCGCAAATGTGGAAGGATTGCGTGAACTCACCCTTGTCGGAACCAATCTGAATGGATTCTACAAGTTCCTTTTCCAATTCCGTCGGCTTCGGGTTTTAGTTTTGTCCGAAAACTACGATTTGAAGTGGGATCTTTCCGGGTTGGCGAACTTGCCAATGCTTGAAATTTTGCATTGCAAGTACGATGAGCATTTGACAGGAAATCTTCGCGATGTCAGAGTTTTACAGTCGGGTCTAAAACAGCTAGATCCATCTGCTTGTGGGAAAATTGAAGGTTCTGTGCATGATCTTGCTGATTTTCCGTGCCTCGAAGTTCTGTACGTGTCGGTAACGAAAATTACTGGTGATATTCGAAATATCTACGAAAGTGACTTTCCTCCCCTTGAAAAATGAAAATTTGGTAAATGTGCCATTTGCGGAGCAGGATACTATGTGGATCGCATTGCAGATGTTCCTCCCATAATTCAGGGTCTCTACCATCTGAAAAAGCGCATGCTCAAACCGTATGACAACTTTGCGGCCTTGAAGTTGTCGAAGGAGTCCCCTGATCGCTATTTGCGCCAAATTTGCCCACCTTTCTGGGTTGAATTTGTCGTGGCGGGCCCACGCGTAGGGTGGAGATGGACCAACTTGCTTCCTGGTGGTGCATGCGAAACAAATTGGTTCGATCCAGAACCTCACCCGTCGGACGTGAACTATGATAGATATGCGGAAGCATTGGAGAAGGTCCAAGGAAATGTTCAGTTGTTTCGTGGCTTTCGTTCTCCTCCAACGCTTGACCAGTATTTATTGTTGTAACTCAGAGATTCGTTTTCGCCAGTAAATGGAAGAGACGATACAATTGCTGCGGCACACTTTGATGTCCAAATGTATGCGCGCCCCTTCTACGGCCGCTATCCCTCCTGACTGATCGAATGATACACGCAAAGTATCCATCCTATAAAAGAAAATATTTTAGTATAATTATGTAGAAAAATCATGGTGCTGCAGCAGTTTGTTCCGGCGCACCCTGAAGCTAATTCCTGCGGGAGCAATAGGCTGTGACAGAAGAGTATACCCCTCATCAGGACGTCGTGTCCAATATCGTGGCTCGAGCACATGGAGTCGATGTCCTTGTCCTTCGAGACTTCTCCCGTCTGCTATTCATTCATGTATAATGTAAAATACAATGCGTACGAAAGCTGGTTGGTTGGTTAGTTGATAGATGGCTGGGTCCATAAATCATGGCTTGTAGTCGTAATCGAGTGAGGCAAACTCGGCCGTGACGGTTTTCCCACGTTCGACCCACTCGGCTCGGTTCTGCACGGCATAGTTGAGATGCTTCTCGCTGAAGGATGCATCGAACCCCAAGTCGGGAAGTCGTTTGGCAAGGGGAATGACTGTATCAAATGAATCAAGAGCAAGTTGAGTGAGATACGGAGTTGGGTTGCGGATGGGTTTTCACAACAAGAAGGAAGACAAGCATTGCCTACAAAGTAGGATACGTACTGTAAAAATCAAAAAATCCCAATTCAAAGTTGTACCAAAAGTCGGCCGGATGATTAGGAGCGGCTCGTCCATTGGCGTAGGCGCAATGCATTTCTTGAAAGAGCTTGACGTTCCATTTTTGATAGACGTCCCAATCTTCCATCAAGGCAAAGACATCGGCGACTTGCATCAAGTGTTCCATGAGAATAATCACCTTGTCGTTTTCTTCTTGGGCGGCGACCTGGGCGACGTCATCCGCGTCTTCTTCGCCAAAGGCCGACCTCCATCGTCGTTGACGATCATCCCGCAAGGTCTTGTCGGCAATGTCCGTGGCCAACAATGCTTGTTGTACGAGATACTGGAATCGGTTTTGTTCTTGGGCGACACCCAGAATGGTTTCCCGCAAGACTTCAAATTGTGCATCCGTCTCGAGCAAGGTCAGTGCCATGTGAAGCGACTGATTCTCCGCCACGGATTGATTTTGATGGTATTCGGCAATGGGAGATCCTTCTTGGACCAATTGAGCATTGGAAACACCTAACGTAGTAAGTGAAAGTATTTTGAGAATCAGGGACAGCAACAAGCAAATGGTAAGGGTTTGTTTGAGGGGGGGAAGGGAAGCCACGCCCATCCCATCCGGTCCAGTAAATAGATGAACACAATTGTGTGTACGTACCTTCATGATAAACATCATGAACCAACCCGGTAAAGACCAATGCAAACGAAATCAAGGGATCCGATTGCAAGGTTTGGACGTGTTTGGGAAGGTCCGCCGAGTGGCGATTGCTCTCTAGGTTCGTCAGGAGCAAATCGACCGACGAGGTGACATGGGCAGCATGTTCTAGAGGCAGCAAAAAAGTCAAACACAAAAAGATCTGTCTCTTATACACATCTGACGCTGCCGACGAATAGAGAGGTGTAGATCTCGGTGGTC
>ENA-ORBV01016326-ORBV01016326.1-microbial-mat-metagenome-genome-assembly--contig:-NODE-16326-length-10793-cov-4.459593_pt1 | contig 10793 bp, 8 predicted proteins | sample MGYA00237777_ERZ505514 | MGnify/ENA primary metagenome ERZ505514 (study PRJEB26160, sample SAMN06269048) | microbial mat metagenome | isolation source: Oligotrophic lake microbial mat | place...
CTCGAAAAGCTCCCCTTTGCCGCCGCGCAACGGGCCGTTGCCCGAGGTCAGCTCGGCGGTCGGGCCGCCGTTGTCGCTCACGAAAACAATGAGCGTGTCCTTTTCCACACCGTGCTCGCGCAGCGCGGCCAGCAGCGTGCCGACGCTGTCATCCAGCGCAGTGAGCAGTCCGCCGAAGATGCGGCGGTGTTCATCAGCGATACTCGCGACGCGCGCGAGGTCGCCTTCCATCGCCTGCATCGGGCTGTGCACAGCGTTGTAAGTAACGGCGAGGAACCATGGGCGATCCTTGGTGCGTGCGATGAAACCAGACGCTTCGCGCGTGAAGGCGGCGGTGAGATACGCCGGCTCGCGCGCGGGCTCGGTGCCGCGCAAGAGCGGGTTCTCATCATCGTAGGGCGGTTCGTCGATCGGCGCGGGGCGCGACCAGGTGATGTTCCCCTCGCGCTGGCGTTCGCCCGGTGCGAGCGACTTGCGGCGCAGGAAGCTCGACGCACCCTCGTAGGGCGGCGGGAGATAGAAATGTCCTTCGTGGAGAAAGCCGAAGAACTCATCGAAGCCGCGGCGCTGGGGGTGATAGGGCGGCGCGGACCCGAGGTGCCACTTGCCCACCAGTGCCGTCGCATAACCCGCCGCACGCAACCGGTCGGCGAGCGTTCGCTCCGAGAGCGCGACGCCGATGCGTGGGTCGAGATTTTGTTTGCCAATGACATTCAACTCGTAGCCGAAGCGCGTCTGGTAACGCCCGGTGAGCAGCCCCGCGCGCGACGGCGCGCACACCGGCGCGGTGACGTAGCCCTGCGTGCAGCGGACCCCGCCGCGCGCGAGCGAATCGAGATGCGGTGTCGCGATGTCCTTGGCGAAACCCTGCGCACCCGTCTCGCCCCAGCCGAGATCGTCGGCGACGAGGAGGAGGATGTTCGGCTGGCGTTCGGCGGCGGCGGCGCTGCGCGTCACCAGCGCGGCGAGGACGCAGGCCAGCGCGAGCATGCGGATGCCGGCGTCGGGAAAGAGCGCGTTAATAGACATACGCGAATTCATTGGAGTTCAGCAGGGCGAGGCAGACATCGGCGAGAGCGCGGGTGTGCGCGGGGGACAGCGGCAGGTTGGAGGTCTGGCACGAAGTCGGCATTGGCGTGGAGCTTTTCCCGAAAGGAAAATTTCTCGCCGGTATTCTCCTCGACAGCATCGCGGCGCACTTCGAGCGGGGGCTTTTGCAGCGGCGGTTTTCCGTCGCCGAGCAAGGCTTCGATGTCCCGCCAGTGGGCGAGGCAGGCTTGCCGTTCGTCGGCGCTCGGGGGACGCGAGAAGGCGAGCGCGTAGCAGCGGGCGATGGCCTGCTCGTCGGTGGTTGCTTCCTTCATGGCGCGCGCCGCGAGCGCGAGGGCGCGGGCGTGCTGGACTGGCCGTTGAAGAGATTGAAGACCTGAGGCGTGACGGTGGAGGCTTCACGGCGTTCGCAGGAAAAGTCGGGCGCGGGCTGATTTAAGACTTCCATCTGCGGATCGGGGAGCCCGCGAATTTTCAGCGCGTAGATCGAGCGGCGATGGCGCTGCTCCGGCAGCGGGTTCGGCACCCACGCGGCGGCGAAAGTTCCCATGACTTGCCGAGGTTGCAGCGCCGCTTCGAGATTCATCTCGGGCCGGTTCGGGATGCCGCCGAGCGTCGGATTGAGTTCGCCCGTCGCGCTCAACGTCGCGTCGCGCATTTCCTCGGCAGTGAGCCGACGTGGTTTGAAGACGGCGTAGCTCGCGCCCGTCGGGTCTTTCTCCGCGAGTGTCTTGAGATCGGGATGCGTCCCACTGCGGCGATACGCTTCGCTCGTCATGATCACGCGGTGCAGCGCCTTGAAGCTCCAGCCCTTCTCGACAAACGTCGCGGCCAGCCAGTCGAGCAGTTCGGGGTGCGTGGGCTTCTTGCCGGTGCTGCCGAAGTTATTGGGATTTCCCGCGATGGGTTGGTCGAAATGCCAGAGCCAAATGCGATTCACGATGGAGCGCGTGGTCAGCGGGTTGTCCGCGTTGGCGACCCACTCGGCGAACGCCTGGCGCCGACCTTCGATGCTGTCGGGGATCGGCGTCTTCTGCGCCGCGCCGATCACGCTGAGCACCCCCGGCTTGACCTTCACGCCTTCGGCAAAGGGATCGCCATTTGCGTGGGTCGAGGTCACTTCGAGTTCGCCGTCGGTCATGCGATTCGCTGGCATCCGCAACGGCGCATAGACCGACTTCAACTCCGGCGTGCGGCCGCCATACACCGCCAGCGCAAAACTTTCGTAGCGTTCCATTTCCCACTTAAGGCGCTCCAATCCTTTGCGAGCGACGCGCTCATTGCCGTAATCCTCGGGCGCGAAGCCATACAGCTTTGGCGGGAATTGATCTTCCGGCACGGCTAGCATGGTGAGGATGTTGCGGGCGGTATTGAAGACACCCTCGAAGTCGCGCCGTTTGCCCGCCCGATCCTGAGCGCGGGCCTTGGTGACGGCAGTATTCCATTGGCTCGCGTCCACGCCCTTTTCCCGGAACCAGTCATTCGCTTTCTCCAGCGTCTTCGCATCCAGCCTTTCCAACGTGGCGATATACTCCGCATGCCGCAGCTCGAGGTATTTCTTCTCCTCAAATCCCGCAGTGTTTTCCGTCGGCAGAAACGCCGCCTGCCGCTCGGAGAGCTGCGTGGTGGCAAACACCGCCTGGATCGAATAGTAATCCCGCGTCGGAATCGGATCAAATTTGTGATCGTGGCAGCGGGCGCATTGCAGCGAGTGCGCGAGAAAAGTTTCACCCACACCGTTAGTCACGTCATCAAGGAAGCGCTGCCGCGCCACTTTCGCGACCTCCATGCTCGTGAGTTCCCATGGCCCCATGCGCAGAAAACCCGTCGCGACGAGCATCTCTGGATTGCTCGAATCAAGTTCATCGCCAGCGATCTGCTCTTTGACGAACTTGTCGTAAGGCTTGTCGCTGTTGAATGCGCGCACGACATAGTCACGGTAACGCCACGCATTGCCCCGCTCATAGTCATTGGCAAATCCACTCGTGTCCGCGTAACGCACGACATCGAGCCAATGCTGCGCCATGCGTTCGCCGTAGTGCGGGGAAGCGAGCAGGCGCTCGATCAGATCGCGGCTCGCGGCTTGCGGATCGCGGACTGATTCGGTCTCAAACGTTGCCACTTCCTCCGGAGTCGGCGGCAGCCCGATGAGGTCGAAGGTCGCGCGGCGAATGAAAGTGCGCGCTTCCGCAACCGGGGCGGGCTCCAGCCCCGCGGGCATCTTCGCCGCGAGGAAGGCGTCGATGGCATTGCCCTGCGGCGCTGGCACCACCGGCTTCTTCACCGGCTGGTAGGCCCACATGCCCTCGGGCTTGTATTTGCGATCCGTCCAATCAGCGGAAAGCCCGCCACTCGTTTTCATCGGCACGCCATCCTCCACGGACCACTTCTCCGCGTTGAGCTTCGCGAGTTCTTTCATCCGCGCCTCTTCCGGCCAGGGTGCGCCGCCGGTGATCCATTCGCGGATCCACCCGATCTGCTCCTCGGTCAGCTTGTCGGCTTCCTTCGGTGGCATCGGCTCCCAGTCATCGCTTTTCCGCGAAATGGAAAGCAGCAGCGGGCTGTGGCCGGCCTGTCCCGGCACCACCGCCGCCTGTTCGCTCTCGCCGCCCTTCAACACTCCCGCGCGGGTGCGCATGTCGAAGCCGCTCTTGATCTTCTTCTCGTCGTCGCCGTGACAGGCGAGGCACTTCTCGTGGAAAAGGGGCGCGATGCGTCGCACGAAGAGCAGCTCAGCCGCGCCGTCTTCGGCGGGGCTGGACGCCGCGAGGCAGCAGAAGGTCAACAACAGGACAAGGGTGCTTGGGTGTTTCATCATTCAGGTTTTCCAGTTTCGTAAAGTGCAGCGATCTCAGTGGTGCTGAGCGCCGCGTTGTAGATGGCAAATTCATCCATCCGCCCGTTGAGATTCCGCACGGGAAATTGGTGGCCCTCGATGGGCAAGCCCCAGTTGCCGAGTTCGCATGGGCCAAAATGGATCGGGCGTCCGGGCTGGTGCAGGGGGGAGATCTCGCGGCCCACTTCTTTGCCGTCGAAATACTGGACGGCCTCTCCACTCTGGCTGTCGTAAGTGACCGCGACGTGATGCCACCTCCCCAGCCGCTCCGCGGCAAAGACCGGCTGCGAAAAATACTTCTGATTCAACTCGCCGCGCTTGGGCGAAGGCCAGTCGGCGGGCGCATAGTCGAGGGAAAACATGAGCCGGCCGTCTTCGTAAATCTGCCAGTGCGGCTCGCCGGGATCGTAACCGTCGGTGAGCAGTAGCGCGTTGTATTTGCGGTCGAGCGCATCCACGCGCACCCAGCAGGCGAGCGTGATGGCAGAGTAATCTTCCTTGCCGAGAAAGATGCGCACGCGGTCCGCCGGCCCCTTGAATTCCAGCGCATCCTTCATCGGCCAGCGCCCCTGCGTCCAACGCGCCCCCACTGCCGTGCCGGTGCGCGGGCGCTGCTGATCGCGCGTGGCGGCCACGTTGTTCACGAAGCGATCCCAGCTCTCCTTTTCCCAGCGCCGGAAAGGGTAGTAGGCCACGAGACGCGGGTCCTGGCTCATCTGTTGCGACCACTTCCACCACGCCTCGAAACGCGCGCGGGCCTCGCCATTGACCAGCGTATCCATCTGCCCCGCGCTGGTGAACCCGCCCGGCTGTGCAATTCCCGCGACCAGCGGCCCGTTCATCCCGCGCCGCAGACTCTCGCCGCCGGAGACGAGCCGCATCGCTTCGCCATCCGGGTAAGCCTCGACTTCGCCCTCGAAGACATGCACCTCCGCCGCGCCGGCCGCGTCTACGCTCACGGCAAACTCGGTCCCGAGATCCACGAGCCGCAGTCCCGGCGCGCGCAGCTGAAAACCCTCCGCCGCCGGCGGCACGCTCACGCGCGCCTTGCCGCTGCGGCAAGTCGCCTCCCACGCAGAACGAATGTCCAGCTCCGCCTCACCTTCAAGCAGCACCGTCGCGCCGCAGAAAAACTCGATGCGCGCCAGACCTCCGCGCAAGCGGAGCGGCCCGGCGTTCAGGATCATCCCCGAACTCAGCCCCGAATCGCCATGCACCTGCACGACGACTGCGCACCCATTCGAGACCGGCTCCACCTCCGCCACCGGCGCGTGGCGTCGTGAGCCGACGACAAAAGCCGCGCTCGCCGCGAGCAGGACGCAAGCCGCCGCCGCCAGCGCGATCCATTTCGGAAATGCCACCCGCTTCCGACGCGGCACATGGAGTCGGCCCGAGGCGAGCATTGGCGATTGGAGCAGCGCCGCGTGAAGGTCCACACTCGCGAGATAGTGCCGACGACATTCCCAATCCTCTCGCAGCAGATGCTCCAGCCGCTCTTTTTGCTCCACGTTGCACTCGCCCTCCAGCAGCGCTGTGATGATTTCATCGAGTTCCCCGCGCGTCGTCTGATTCATCAAAATCCCTCCGTCTGAAATTGGCGGGTCACGCACTCGGCGAGCAGCCGCCGCACTCGCTCCAGGTTGCGAAACAACGTGCGGCGGCCATCGCCAGCCGCTTCATGAGTTCCTCCGTGGAATGCCGCGTCTAGTAACGGAAAGTCATCATCTGCCGATCCTCCGCGGGCAGCTTCGCGAGGCAGCTTTCCAATGCGCCCAGACGCTCATCCAGATGCGGCTCAAGCTGCGCGCGCTCCTCGGCGAGCAGCTCCAGCACATCATCCGCAAAGGTCAGCGGCGAGCGCTGTTGCTTCTCGCGGTGCTTGAGCACTTGGAGATAGGCAAAGCGGAATGCCCACGCCAGGAACGGCCTTGCCACATCGTATTGCTCGAACTTCCGCGACAGCGCGAGACTCGTCTCCTGCAACACATCCCGCGCATCCGCCTCATTCGGCAGCAGCGAGAAGATGTAACGAAAAAGCGCCTGTTGATGCTGGGTAAGCATCGAGACGAGCTGTTCAGTGCGTTGTTCGGAATCGGCGCTCATGCGTTGGGTTCACTGTGATTCCCCCGGACGCGCCGCGCAGTGCCAAACTATTTGGAGAATATCTGGCTTTAGGTGCCCCCATCCCTCACCGGAGACTCCCTGTAGTTGCGGGGGCCGGACTCGAACCGACGAGCTCCAGCGCATGAGGCTGGCGAGCTGCCGCTGCTCTACCCCGCGATTTTCGGGGCTGAGTTACTTCCAGCCCGCTGCTCGCAAGGCGCGTGTCAAAAGGAACTCTGCTTTGCGCTGCATCTTCCACCCCTGGATGTTGATGGCCGACTGGATGCGCCGGACGTAGCCCTCGACGTTGGTCACGTATTTCACCGCGTTGGTGAGAATGATTCGGAAGACGCGGAACGTGTTGATGACCGACGCCGAACTGCGCTTGGAACCGTGGCGTGCGATCCACGCGGGCAGCTTCAAGCCGAGCTTCTGCGCGCCCGCGTTCCAGCCGGCGGCGAGTTCGCCGACTCGCTTGAGTAGCTCGCGTTTGAGGGTCCGCAATGCCGAGGACTGCGCGGATTGATGCGCCCGGTGCGCGGATCGCGGAGGCGTTTGTGGATCTCCGCCGGGTCGCTTAGCTTCACGCCCTTCTTGCGTGCTGTTGCGACCATCACGCGGGCGAGGTCGGCGATGATGGCGCCTTCGCCAGCCTTCTTCGCGCCGCTGCCCCGCTTGCCCTTCGATGCCGGCGGCGTGATGGCGACGACTTCTTTCACAAAGCCGCGCGCTGCTTCCTCGGCGAGTTCGCGCCGGGATTTCTTCATCTGCGGCGCGAGAGCCTTGATGCCGCGCTGAATGGGTCGCAAATCAAATCGCATCTGGGCATTCATGGGGCGTCCATCCGGTAAGCAGGCGTTCGAGCTGAGTCGTCGCTGGCGGCGCGACCGGCACGGTCCAAACATCGTGCGCCCGCAGCGCGCAGTGTTGGTATTGCAGGAGCCGCGAGAGCGGCAGGTCCCAAAAGATGAAGTGCTCCGACCATCCCGTTTCTCGCGCCAGTGTGAAGACGAAGCCCGCCGTCCACACCGGCTCGATCAGTTTGGGGGCGGGGTCGCTTCCTTCTTGCTGCCGGTGGGCCGCGTGACGATCTCGATCTGCGCGGCCTCGATGGCGGTGAGGTTGTTCTCGAGTTGCGCCATCGCGGTGAACATCGCCGTCACCGGCAACTCCAGCTCGAAGGGCAGCAGATACTCGTCCTCGAAAGTTTGGTGGTCTTCGCGCGCGAGCTTCACCGCCTTCTTCACCACGTCGAGCGGCTGCGATTGGATGAATAGGAACGTCGTGAGTTGCCGCTGCTTTTCATCGGCGGTGAGCGCGTCGAGCTGCTCTTTGCTCGCGCCCGCGATCATCGTGAGTCCGAGCGCACGGCAGAGCGTCAGCGTGCCTGCCGAGAATGGTCGGAGGGTGAGCGCGCCAGCTCCCAGGTGGTGCAGCATTCAGGCGAGGACTGGATGGGACCGGGTGCGGGTGTTCGGTCATTGCAGCACGAGCCACATGGTGTCCGGCGGGAACGCGAAACGAAGCGCCTCGCCCTCGCGGGTGATCGGGACATCACCGGCGGCGTAGCCGTTTGCATCGAGGCGCGTGGCCTTGGTGAGGTGCGGGTTTTTCAACGTGAGAACGGCGTCGGCTTTCACGATCTGCCACGGCGCGCTGCCGGTGGTGACGACTTCCTCCCCCGCGCGCTTGTCGCCGCTCTTCGCGTCGAACTCGGCGGGCTTCGTCTGCCAGCCGGTCGGGCGCGCGGTGGTGCCGAATTGCACGAGGACTTTCTTCGACTCGGCGAGCGGCGCGTCGTCCAGCGAGGCGAGTTGGATCACAGCGTATTCGTTCGGCGACTCGATGGTCACATCCGGCAGTTCGAAGCGTCCGCCGGCTTCCCGCAGGAATCCGGCGACACCCTGCGCCCTCGGCGCGGCGACGCGGAAAAGGCCGCGCTGCGGGTTGATCGACACTTCGCCGGAGGCGCTGGTGATCGCGCCGTCTTTCAGTTGCGCGGCGAAGTCCGTGACCTTTGCGGGCGCGCTCTTGTCTTGCACGCTCCAACGCACCGGGCCGACGAGGAAAGCCGCGCGGCTGACCGTGTTTTCACCAAGCTTGCCGCGCGTGAGCTCATCCGCCGCTCCGGCGTATTCGTGGTCGGCGACAAGCGGCGACTTGCGTTCCCACAAATCCGCGAGCGCGCGTTCTTCACGCACGACCGGCTCCGCTTCGCGCACGTCGCCACGACGGAAGAGCAGCGCATTCGCCGGCCACATCCCGGCGATGTGCGGCTGATTCACCACGAACTTCCGCAGCGCCTTGCCGCCCGGCAGATTCCAGAACGGATACGTGGGATCGGTCGCCCAGCCGTCGCCGCCGATGGCAAACCAGCAGATGCCATCCACGCCCGTGAGCGACTGATACGCCGCGCCGAGGAACGCCATCTCGGCCTGATAGGCGTTCGGCGACGGCATGGTGTTTTCCGTGACCATGAAGGGATGCCCCTCCTGCTGCCGCATGAGCGTCGGCAGCGCGAGCGGGTTGCGAATCGCGGATGCGCTCACGAAACGATGCCCGCCCTGCACGCGCCACGCGGCGTTTTCGCCAGTGTGCGCATCGAGCGAGTAGCGATTCTCCGCATCCCAATCCAGCGCGCCGTAGGTCCAGCGCTCGATGTCTTTCAGCGTGCCATCGCTGGCCGTGCGCCAGTTGCTCGCATTGAGAAGTTGTTTGCAGCCGAGGCTGCGAAAGTGCGCGCCCATCGCGGCGTAAAACCCGCGCTGATACTCGGCCATGAACTGCGTCTGATCGCGCAACCGCTTCGCCATCGCGCCCTCCGCGGGCTTCGTGAGCAGGAAGATGTCCTGCACGCCGAGCACGCCGCCGGTCGCGTCATCGTGCTTGTGCTTCGCGCCGTCCCACGCCGCGAGCGCGGCCGCGGCACTGCCGTATTTTTTTACGCACCAAGCGTGAAAGTGGCGGCCAAACTTGATCTTCAGCGGTTCGGGAAATTTGCCCTCGGTCCAAAAGAAAAGGCTGTCCTCATTCTGCACCTGGAGGAACGCGACGGTCGGATCTTCCTTGATCGCCAGCCCGGTGTGCGGGTTCACACGGGTGAAAAGCTCACGCGTCCAGGTGCGATACGCGTCCTGCAATTTCTCATCGAGAAAGAGCGCGCCCCAGAGCTGCTGCTTCGGCGCGAAACCCTCGATCTCCCACGAAGCCGGCATCTCGTGATGCGCCCACCACGGCGAGAGGCAGACGTAGATGCCGCAGTCCCTCGCCGCCTTGATGTAGCGATGCACGCCCGCGACGATCTTCTCGTTCAGCGCAGTGATCGGATCCTTGTCATCCTTGCTCGCCACGATGAAATGCAGCCGCACAAGATTCACCCCGAGCTTCGCCAGCCAGCGGCACTGCCGGTCCATCTCCTCCGGCTTCATCATCCAGCCATCCGCGCCCACCGCCCAAAAGCGAATCGGCTGCCCATCCCCGCGCGCGAACGAATTGCCGTCCGGCGAAAGCTTCACGAATCCACTTTCGCCCGACTGCTTCTCATTCAGCGAGCGCAGATCGAGCAGCGCATCGGCGGTGAAGGTATCGTCTTTCGGGGCGACGAAGTCCCACGTCTCCGCGGCAGGCGCGAGGATTGGGAAGGACATCGCAAAGAGAACTACAGCAGTGAGGGAGGAGGAGAATGGGGGCATGGAGCGGAGGGTAGGAGTTTGGGCGGGTGACGGCGATTATACGAAGGGATGAGAACCACGAATGGACACGAATGGACACGAATGAAGACGTGCAACGGAACGTGAAATGGAGTGCGGCCATTGGTTCAAGAAGCTCGCTGTTGGCCCACATCCGCCCGCCTGGACACTCTTCATTCGTGTCCCTTTGTTTCCATTCGTGGTCCCGGATCGCGCGCCAGCGCCAGTCCGCCCCAGACTCCGGCGGCGTCGCCGAGGACGGAGAGCTCGATGCGCACGTCATCGGGCGGAAACATACCGACGCGCTGCTTCACCGTCGCGCGGACGGTCTCGAGGAGAAGGCCGCCGAGGCGCGCCAGTCCGCCACCGAGGATGACGGCATCGGGGTGCAGCACGGAGACAATGTTCGCGACGCCAATCCCGAGAAACCGCGCAGCCTCGACGAGCACCTCGCGCACCGCTTCGTCGCCGGCCTCGGCAGCAGCGACCATGTCCATCGGAGTGAGTCGTTCGAGATCGCCGTCGATCCGCTCGCGCAGAATCGGCGCGCGCCCGCAGCGCACGAGCCACGCACCTTTCCCGATCAGCACCGGCCCGCTGATCAGCGTCTCCAGGCAGCCGCGATTGCCGCAGCCGCAGAGCGGGCCATCGGGGACGATCGTCTGGTGGCCGAGTTCGCCGGCCGCGCCGAGCGGCCCGAGTCGCAGCCGACCATCGACGACCACGCCCCCGCCGACGCCCGTGCCCAGCGTGAAGAAAGCGAAGGTGGACGCGCCCGAGCGGCCCGCGCCGAAATGCAATTCACCCAGCGTCGCGAGACGCGCGTCGTTCAACACCGACACCGGGCAGCCGAACCGCCGGGTCAGCGGTTCCGCGACCGGGACACCGCGCCATTCGCCCGGCAGATTGGGCAGAAACAACGTCGTGCCCGAGCGGACATCGACCAAACCCGGCACGCCGACTCCCACCCCAAGCGGTTCCACTCCGTGCTCGCGGAGCGCGGTTTCGATCAACTCCCCGATCCGCGCGACGACACCGTCCGGGCCCTGTCTCTTATACACATCTCCGAGCCCACGAGACTAAGGCGAATCTCGTATGCCGTCTTCTGCTTGAAA
>ENA-ORBV01016327-ORBV01016327.1-microbial-mat-metagenome-genome-assembly--contig:-NODE-16327-length-10793-cov-2.616928_pt1 | contig 10793 bp, 5 predicted proteins | sample MGYA00237777_ERZ505514 | MGnify/ENA primary metagenome ERZ505514 (study PRJEB26160, sample SAMN06269048) | microbial mat metagenome | isolation source: Oligotrophic lake microbial mat | place...
GTAAAGAACAGTGGATGAGTTTACCAGTCTCGGTCATGCGAGAGCCTGCGGTGGGGGCGATGGTGTTCACCTTGATGTTGAGCTTGGCTCCCTCCTTGGCCAGGGTGCTGGCGAAGCCCACCACAGCCATCTTGAACGTGCTGTAATGTGCCTAGGGAGTATGCATATCCATCGCAACACATACATATCATCATCAACGGGTCAGTATTGCGTCATTGCTGGCGCAGCGTGGTGGTGTTACCTGACCGAAGTTGCCGTAGAGACCAGCAGCTGAGCTGACCATGACGATGCGGCCATACTTGTTCTCACGCATATGCTGTACGCAGATGAACGAATAACGCAACCATCAGATCGAATGCACACAGTTGCGGCCGAGGATCACACTGAATGCGATATGTTGTGTGTGTGTGTGTGTGTGTGTGTGTGTGTGTGTGTGTGTGCAACAAAGCCGCACAAGCGCAGCTCATCTCACCTCCCATGCGGCGCGTGTGATGTTGTACACACCCTTCAGATGCACGTCATACAGCAGATCCCAGTCCTTCACAGTCATCTTGTGGAACGTCACGTCTCGCAGAATACCCGCTGTAATCATCACAAAATGAAGGGTTACAGCGCGTGTGCCTCCCGCATATCGATCACACAAAGGAGTACGTACCGTTGTTGATCAGAATATCCACTCGACCGAACGCATCGACTGCGGTCTTGACGATCTTGGCGCCATCTACCACCTACACACGTGATGACATCACGCGCAGATGCATTGAGTGCCATCGATCATGAGAGCAGGAACTACGGCGTGATGCAGCAGCACAGTTCGATAAGCAAGTGCATACCGAGTCGTAGTTAGCCACGGCCTGACCACCATTCTTCTTGATCTCGTTGACCACGGTGTCCGCAGCGCGAGTATCTACATCACGGAACACAAGCAGATCAGATCACCATAGCACTGCGCGCACGCACCAACGCCAACACCATAGACACTGCATGAAGATATATGGTTCTGCGCGTAATCTTCAGCATCGCATGCACCTACCCTTGCCCTCGCCACGCATGGAGCCACCCAGGTCGTTCACGACCACCTTGCAGCCACGTGCAGCCAGCGCGAGCGCGTACGCCTTACCCAATCCATTGCCAGCACCTAACGATGAGATAGAGCGACAGCGACAAGCGTACAGATCCTTCAGAATCGATACGAATACAATACATCGCCAAAAAAAAAAAGACCGACACTGCAGTTGACGTGTCCAAAGCGCAGATGTCACATTGAAGTGCGAGAACGCGCGAGCCGATTCGTGCAGAATGGATCCGATGCAGGTAAAAAAACGAACCTGTAACAATGGCCACCTTCCCATCGTATCGCATATCCTTAGACATGTTGTTCGAAATTGAACAGATGATTCCGCAACGTCTGAATTTGCAGCCGTCTCTGCAGCACGAACGACGCAACCAACGGCCGGTGTGGGGCGTGACCGGACCGCCGGCGAGCTGAAGCAATCGACAGATGTATTGATCTGTCTTCGATCGTATTCAGCCGGCGATTGAAAGATGTAACCAATTGCCATCGAATGCAGGATCGATCACTTTCGTTCCGCAATTGCAATGCGCGAGCGGGCTCGTGACCTTGCCAGTCCGCGTGGGAGTTGACTCAATCTGAGGCCCGGGCATCGGCTGCTCCGTACGTGCAGCATCGAGGATACACAATTGAGGATACATCGAGCTTGAGTCAGGCGCTCATCGGCAGGCACATCACGCCATGTCAACGTGCTTTTCTCTGGTACCTAGTTGAGCAGCACGGCATAAACTCGCCTACTGCCTAAAGTGATATCGAACATGCCCAGCTGCGGTTCACCCCATGCCGTCACCAATGTCTTGAACAAGGTGTTGAATCGCCATGGATCGAACGCCCGATCGCTCGAGGAGGTTTCTTACGTCGTCACGACGAAAGAAGATGCCGGTACCAGCGATTGCGGCGTTCACACTGCCGCGAAGCTTTGCACAGGCCCGTACTGTGTCTGTGCGTCGAACCAGCGTGTCCAGAAGGTGTTCGCCACCGCATAGCTGGAACTGACCCGGCTTTGCAATGGCGCAGAGTCGGGAGAAGCAGACGACCATGTCGAGCTTGATGCCCAGCTTCTCAGTGATGTAAACACACCACTCTCAGAACCTTGGCTGTCGTCACGGTTTGCAGGCTTTCAGGGGTCAGGTCCGCAAGAATCAGGTCCGCAAGAATTCCTCTTCGTGTACGACTGCAGCATGGAATATTCCATCGAGAGGTCAGTGAGACGTGCGCGCGGCGACCTCATTTGACACCGGACGCTCGACGCGTTACCGAACGAAGCATGTCCCGCACAGACCGCTCGTCGGTCGCACTCCCATCCTGAAACTTGTACGCCTTGTTCCTGCAGCAGTTGCACGGCTTGCTTGCTCTCTGGAGTATCGATTCCGCTTCGACTGGCCAGGATCAGTTCACCTGCTTCACGCGGAGAATCTATTCGGTCACTCCAGACCGAAATGCCAGACCGAAGTTCTTGTTTACAACAGTCAAAAGTTGAGAGCCCTTTCTGGAAACCGCAGGATAGGTGGAAACGAAGTTACTTTTGATGACGATTGTGCAGCCTCCGTTGTCGAAGTTGACGATGAGCAACGCGTGCTTCATCTGGTGGAATTCAACCACTTTGCAAAGCTTCGCCACGCCGCGCAGCCCTTCTCACCTGGTCAGTGACACGTGATCTCGATGCACGCTGTGCGGCAGCGTGAAGCGTAGTGTTTCAGCAGTATCAACTTCCGTCGAAGACATTCAGATGCGGACCCATCTGTTCGAGATTTTTTTGTTCGATGCCCCGAACACGTTCCCGGCATGCAACCCGTGCGGCTGTCGGGTGCTCTTGAAGAATCATCTTCCGTGTTTGCGCAGTTGCTTGCTCGATTTGTGCACGTTATAAGCTTCAGATAATAAGTATAGCACGATTTTTTTTTATCTGAGTCCATCGTCGGACACGTACCTGGTGCCGACACTGATGGCCCTATCATGATATAGCTGACGCAGGAGTAGATCCGCGAAATCGGAACACTTTAATAGCGGATAATTCTTTGGTGTGAGTACAGTAGACTAGCACGTTTATTTCGTTTGAAAGTGGCTCTAAACTTCTCACAGGTGACAGCCCACTATGATGAAACAGAAGTCGCGTGTGCACTTGAATGAACTCACAGATTTACCAGGTTAAGCATTCGTTCCGCAATTGATACAAGAGAACGAGCGCGCATGATCTCAATCGTGGACAGGCGAACGCCGCAGCGCCCGATGATTTTGGTCGAGATCTCCACAGCGGTCAGGGAGTCGACTCCAAGATCTTGAGGTGAGCGGCCAAGCTGCAGTGCTTCAGGTGCGACCCGCAAAACGGAAGCCACCGCAAACGCCACATCTTTTTGTACTCGTGACAGCCTGTCGGCTGCTGGCAACGCCGCAATCACATCACGCCAAGCCGCAGTAGCGTTTGACTTCGACTCCATGGCAATGGCCACCGCTTCGTCTTTTAATAAGTTGAATCGACCCGATCGGCGAATCCAGGGACCGTACTCAAAAAGCAAACTCATGTTCACATCGAAAACACCTATTTGGGGCATTCCAGATGCAATGGCAACCCCCATTCCGTCGCAAGCCAGCGGCACGGGCATCGGGCGGATACCTAATTGTTCAAACATCTCCCGGACGTCATGCTTGCGGGCCAGAATGCCAGTGCCACCGATCGCACCGAAGTTGATGCTCAGCCCACACAGGCCCATGCTTTGTCTGCGGCGCATCAGCGCGTCCAGGAAGCTATTCGCCACCACATAGCTAGATTGACCCGGGTTGGCGATCACAGCGGACACTGAGGAGAAGCACACGAACATCTCCAGTTTGATATTCAGCTGCTCCGTAAGGCGGTGCAGCAACACTGCTCCCATCACCTTGGCGTTCATGACCGTAGCGAAGCTGTCGGGGCTCAGATCACGCAGGAAACCGTCCTCCAGCACCACGGCAGCGTGGAATACACCCTTTAGCGGTAAATGGCGCACTCTAGGCGAAATCAGATTTGCATCGCATGATGTGCGGCCAGTCAGTAACTTCAGCAGATCTCGCACCGGTTGCTCATCTGCCACGTCGCATTCATACACGGTCACCCGTACGCCTTGTTCCTTCAGCAGTTGCACGGCTTGCTTGCTCTCTGGAGTATCGGCTCCGCTTCGACTGGCCAGTATCAGTTCACCTGCTCCATGCGCAGCAATCCATTTGGCCACCTCCAGACCAAAGTTCTTGGTACCGCCCGTTACCAGATAGGACCCCGCGCTTGAAAATCTGGTAGACCCAGTGGCTTTCGTGGCGTTGACTACCGATCCGTCATCAAAGCTCACCAGGATCTTGCCCACATGCTGTCCGGTCTTCATCAGGTTGAACGCATCCTTCACCTGGCCTGCTTCAAACACCTTGCAGGGCATGTCAGCACCGTTGAAACTGCCGTTGGCCAACAGTCTCAGGATATCCAAACACGCGGCTCGCACTTCCGCCACACGCTGCAGCAGCAGTCGATCCACATCCAGCGAGGAAAACGTCAGGTTATTGTTGAAGAAGTGCAGTGGCAGTGCTCCTCCTTGAGAGATGTCTTTCTTGCCGATCTCAACAAAGCGGCCACCCGGAGCCATGCACAGCAGTGACTCCGACTGCGCGTCTCCGGAGAGGCTGTTGAGCACCACGTCAACGCCACGACCTTGCGTGATCTCCATGACGCTGCTGTGAAACTGCGACGGCTTATGCGAGTCGAACGTGCCGATCACGCCCGGCATGTCCTGCAAGCGCTGCCGCTTCTCCGCAGACCCGGCTGAGGCCACGACACGAGCTCCGACGTGTTGAGCGATCTGCACAGCGGACAGTCCAACACCACCCAGGGCTGAGTGGATCAGTACAGTCTCGCCTTTCTGCAGGCGAGCCACGTCGATCAGAGCATGCCAAGCCGTCGCGGCTACGCCTAGAAAGCCCGCAGCCTGACTCAACGGGACGTTCCCTGGTGCGATCACCGTCTGTCGCTCTTTTGCTCGCGCCACAGTGCCGAACAGCGACATGCGGTTTTCACCAATGTGTGGCGATGACATCGCGAGACACATCACGTGATCCCCTGGCTTGAACTTGGTGACGCTGGCGCCCACAGAGCGCACAGTGCCCGCGCACTCCATACCCAGGATGCTCTTGAAATCCTTGCCCAGCAGACCCATCGCCAACATCACGTCCTTGAAGTGCAGCGACACTGCTGCCACCTCCACCAGCACTTCATCCGCTCGCAGGCCCTCCAGATCACTGCGCAGAGGATACCAGCCCAGCGAGGACAACTGGCCTGGTCGCCCAATCTGCAATCGATATTCTGGCTTAGCGCTGCTTGCAGGTGCAACCGCTGGCGTAGGTGAGGTCGATGCGGGTGCTACCGCTGGGAGCGGCTGCAAGCGAGGCACCGACCAGCCACACTCACCATTCAGTCCAGCGGGTTGCAGAATAAACTCGTGATCACCGGTCGCTCCACCAACTGCATCTGAGGCAAGCAGGCGAAGCAATGCGGACCGCACCGCTGATGATCGGCACGGGAATTCCGCCGCTGGTATGGCAAGGGCAAAGATGTTCAGCAAGGATTCATTGCGCGCAGCTCGCGTGAAGCCCATCATTGGGGATGGCTCCACCATCACACTGTCGCTGGGTGCAACAGGAGAGCTGCCAGGTCCATAGGGCAGCGTCGTTGCAAACAAGAATGCCAACTTGAGAGGGCGGCGATTGCTGGGTGTGCCTACCGTCTCCTTCAGCAGCTGCGATGCTGCAACCACATCCGCGCGGGCATCAATATCCCAGTCTGGGCAATAGCCGGCGAAGTCTTTGGCCAGTACCAGCTTCAGCCGAGGATGATCCCGCTGTGCGGCCTGAATCAAGCCTTGAATCCACAGCTCATCCGCAGGTGATGCATGAATGCGGACCACAATGGATGAAGCACTGTTGCTTGATGTGGCTGCATCCGGCACCGCCTGGTCAACAGAGGCTGGCTGCACGGCGATCTGGTATACTTGAGGTCGCTGTGACTTGCGCGAAGGGGCTCGCACGAGCAGCAGATCGCGTACGCTCATCACCAGCTGTGGAGCAGTGCCCGCTGTAGATGCAGAGTACACATCCACGTGACCTTTCACCCAGCTGGGGTCCACGGCAGTCAGTACAGTGTGGGCGGTCAGATCAGCGTGATCAGGCACTCGATTCTGCCCCTGCTTCAAGAACAGCTGGATCAGCCCCAGCTCGGCCGGCACGAAGTTGTCTGAGTCGAGGCCATTAAGAAAGGACACCGTCTGGAAGACCGCGTCCAGAACGCAAGGATGCACGGGGAAGCCATGATCAACTTCTCCACTCTGATCACGCGGTGCTGGCTTGAGGGTGGCTACAGCCTCAGTGGATCCCTCAGACACCCACAGCGCCTTCATGCCCAGGAAGCACGGCCCAAAGTCCAGCCCGCTATGCTTCGCTGCATTGCGGTACGCCAGTGCAAGATCAACACGCAATCGAGCTCTCTGCTTGACGACTTCAAGTTTCCCGTCGATCGCCAACGGGGGTGTGGACTTGGCGCTGAAACCAGCTGCTGGAACAGTGCAGACCATGTACTCTTGATCGACATCAGACGGGGCGTGAAAGACCACTCGAGGGCCATCAGTAGACACCGCTAGTTGAATAGGCTTGGCCTTGATATCGGCGGATCCAGACTGTTTGGACACTGACGCTGTCTTCCAGAGCGGGAGATAGCGTAGGAAAGACGAGTTTCGCACCACTATACCGCGCCGCAAGGCTGCAGCCACATAACCTGCTCCCGGGAAGATGATCTCTCCATCCACACGATGGTCCATCAAGTAAGAGTGCAGCTGAGGATCCAACCAGAGGTCGCCATGGTTCGATGACACCACGACAGCTGGCCCCGGAGCAACGGACGGCTGCGATTCACTCTTCGTTTTGGAAGCAGCGGGTCCCGTATGATATGGCGTCTTCCATGTCTTGCTGCGGATAGGCTGCTTGTGCTCCCATGGTGGACGTGGCAGACCTGACACTGCCACGCCAGCAATATCAGCAGGGTCCAGCAGTATGGCGCTGAAGTTGATGTCGATTCCTCGAGTGTAGAGCACGCCCAGCGCGTGAAACAAGGCACTGAGCCCAGTGCCGCTACGACGAGTTTGCAGCGGAACGATCGTCACCGATGCGCCCATTACTTCAGCGATATACGAGGTGAGAACTGGGTGCGGTGCGACGTCGATCACTATCTTGGGTGCAGACACGCCTGGTACACTGCCGGCTTTGACGAGCGCGCACGCGTCAGAGAAGCGTACCGGATTACGCATGTTGTCGAACCAGAAGTCAGAATCGGGAGCGGCAGACATCACAGCGCCTGTGGTGGAGGACACCCACACCGGACTTGACGCTTGAGGTGGCGTGACCGTCGTTGTTGTACTGTCATCACCCATGGCTTCCAGGAAGGCTTGACGGACCGAATCATCACAGTGTGGACTGTGGAACGCTCGCGTGACCTTGAGGACCGTACAGCGTACGGGCGGCTGCTGTGACTTGCCCCACTCAACCATACGCTCAACGGCCTCAACATCACCAGCCAGCGTGACATCCCGAGGAGTATTCACCGCGGCGACCACCACAGGGGGTTTGTTAGACGAACCTCCACCGCGGGGCGTCGCCACACTGACTGCCGTCTTGGTGGCTGATTCACCTTGTGCCCAAGCGGCCATTGCACCACGTGGCATGCGCTGCTGCGCCTTAGCACGTGCATACACGATGCGGACCAGATGTGTCAGTCCATAGCATCCTGCAGCAAGCCCTGCGGTGATTTCGCCAACGGAGTGACCAGTCACTGCGCTGGGCTTCACACCGAGTGCAGTCAACAGCTGCCACAGTGCTGCCTCCACAAACACAATACACGGCATTGCTACCATGACGTCCTCGAACGCCTCCTCTGTCATGGGCCGTAAGCAGAAGCCGTGCTGATCTCGCAGAGAGAACCCCGCCAGTCGGGCAAACTCTGTGTCGAGCAGTGCTATAGTGTCGCGGAACACTGCGCATGCCGCGTACAGCGCCATTCCCATCTCCGGATGCTGGCTGCCCTGCCCTCCGAAGGCAACCATCAACGCCGGAGCTGCTCCGACGTGCTCTCCTTCGGCCAGCACCTCCACCTTGTCCCAAGAGTTTGATCCGGCCGGCGCAGTCAACACCTTTCGGTACCGCCCCGCTGGTCGACTGGACGAATACACTGCCGTGAACGCTCGGAGCTGCTGCGGTGTGATAGACTTGGCTCGCTCGGACTGTTGAGCCATTTGCCGCCATTGGTCCTCCAGCCGCTCCAGCCCTTGCTTGAAGTGACTGGACAAGACCAGCAACAATGGTAAATCAGCTGGGTTGGTTCTGCTCCACGTGTTGGTGGTAGTAGCTGCAATGGATCTGATCGTAAGTGCAGATGAAGATGAAGAAGCTTGCAGCAACACTCTTTGATGCTCCCCCCAGTCTTGTTCGGATACCTCCTGCAGAACTGCACACGCGTTTGCCCCGCCGAACCCGTAGGAATTGACCGCTGCCAACGCTTTTGAGTCCGGACGGCTCTTTCGAATCGGTTGCGCCGAAGAGGGTATACAGATGTTGAGTTTGTTAAGATCAATCGCCGCGCCGGTGCGGGTGTGACCGGCCGTTGGGGTCACCATTTGGTATCGCAGCACCAGCGCCGCTTTGATCACTCCTACGATACCAGCTGCAGTCTCCAAATGACCCACATGACCCTTGGCTGAGCCGATCGGCAGTGGTATCTGTCGCTTTGATGCTTGCATCGCTGCGGCAATGCTGCGAGCTTCGATCGGATCACCAACTGGAGTGCCCGTGCCGTGCGCCTCGACATACACGACATCTTGAGGATCACAGCCAGCACGTTGCATCAGACCTCCCATTAGCGCAGTCTGAGCTTCCTCACTGGGCTGAGTCAAGCTGGGCGTGGCTCCATCTTCGTTCACTCCGTGTGCCAGGACCCTAGCATACGGTCTGGTGAAGCTTGGGCCTTTGCCAGAGCGACACAGAATCACCACTCCGCATCCTTCGCCGCGGACAAAGCCGTTTGCCTCAGCATCGAATGGACGACTCACACCCTGAGGAGAAAGCATCTTGGCTTGGGTAAAGCCGATGAAAGGACTCGGGCCGAGCAATGTGTTCACACCAGCTACTATGGCTAGATCACACGACCCGTCCTCCAACGCTTGACACGCCAGATGAAACGCGGTCAAGGAGGAAGAACAAGCCGTATCGGTGGTGAGGGAGGGACCTCGTAGGTCCCAGGCGTACGATACGCGATTGGCAATCACGGCGAGGGAGTTGCCACTCATAGTGTGCTGAGTGATGTTGTCGGGATCACCGAACGCCATGCCCATGTACTCAGCGATGCCTGCACCCACGTACACACCCGTACGCGAGCCGCCAAGGGATCGAGGGTTGATGTTTGCGTCCAGGAGGGCTTCGTACACCACCTCCAACACCAGTCTCTGGTTAGGGTCCATTTCTTCAGCCTCCTGTCAGAGCACAATGCATCAAACCAGATGTTAGCAATCAAGTAGACAACGTACTGGCTAGCTTTGCAGCGCGCAGTTATGTACCTTTCTGGACAGGTGAAACAAGGCGTGATCGAACCGATCGATTTCATCTAGCCAGCCGGCACGAGCCGTGATGACTTTGCCGGGTCCACCATTCTTGTCCAAGTACTCCGTGGGATCCCAGCCCCGAGACGCGGGGATTTCGCGTATGGCGGCCTTGCTGCCGTCCAGAAGCATGCGCCAGAAATCGTCGGGACTGCGACACTCGCGGTCAGGCATGGAGTTGCCCGTGCCTGGGAAGCGGCAGCCAATGCCAATCAGGTCGATGCCAACACGAGTGTCGACTGGCTGTTGATCGCGCAAGTTGCGTCCCGACAAGGAATCCGTGATGGATGCCTGCCCCTGCGGAGCAGTAGCCTCGGCTGGCTTGCTTGGGCGACCCTTCTGCAGTGATTGGGCAACGGCGTGCGTCGCAACTGCAGGTAGCTCACCGATCCCCGTCAGATCATTTGGGAGCTCTGGCACTGCAGGTGCGGAGTGAGCCTGATTGACCTGCTGTGACGGTTGCATGCCGTCCCCGTGGAGCAGAGCTTCGTTGAGAGCCGGAGGTGGACCAGCGACAGCAACGCTACCCATCGCTTTACTCGTTTGAACGTGTCAGAGGCTGCACCTGTGGAAAACGACAAACGACAACTGTCACTTGTCTTAGCGTTACCACGGCAGAAAACCATTAACCACTTACCGGTACTATTTGTCCGAGCCGAGAATGAAGGACAACAGTATGCGACCGCGTTGATATGAACCTGAGCGGCAAGAGCACTCCTCAGATATGGAACTATATATACCCTCAATCTGATCAACAGCTACGATGATGACCACAGCATAAGACATCGATCAAGGATCGACACACTGGCAGGCTATGCAACACAGTAACCAGGCTTCGAAAACACATCATCAGTGAGCGGCAGCGTATCTCCGTTGTTGACGCACTCACCACCGTCGTACCGAGGCTTGGCCGATAGGTTAGGCACGACGCGCTAGCGTGAATATACGTACGTACCGATGTCAGCGTTCAGTGACGTCTTCACAACTACTGACCTTTTGACCACGAAGAAGCCAGTGTCTTCGTTTGAGCTGTCAAATCGGAGCTGGGTTAAAACTGGGTTTAAGAG
>ENA-ORBV01016328-ORBV01016328.1-microbial-mat-metagenome-genome-assembly--contig:-NODE-16328-length-10792-cov-9.346524_pt1 | contig 10792 bp, 13 predicted proteins | sample MGYA00237777_ERZ505514 | MGnify/ENA primary metagenome ERZ505514 (study PRJEB26160, sample SAMN06269048) | microbial mat metagenome | isolation source: Oligotrophic lake microbial mat | place...
ATAATAGGGGAGAGTATAAACACAGAGAACCCGTCAGAGCTGGTGTTCCAATTGAGAATCCAACTGGACCTCCAAGCAAAGATCCTGATGATATTGAAGTCAACTTTCATAACGGCGATATTGAAGTCAACTTTCATGCAGACGATGCTACCAGACAAGTATATCAAGCGTATCAGGAAGCATCTAACCTCAACAAGATATATGTTTATGAGGGCGAAGGCATGCCTGATGATGAAGTTGAAACCGTTGAAGAAGAAGAGGACGAGACTAAGGAAGACATTGAAGCGAATACTCTTCCAGTAGAGACCAAACCGAAACCTGTCGACTACTCCAAGTATCAAAGGCAATTTCTACATGTGCCTGTCAAAAAGATCAAGAGGACATTCGCTGCTACGACTCAGAATGCAGCTTCTATTGTGTATGGGCCCAAGGCAAACCAAACTCTTAAGTCTCCAAACCCAGCACTCAACATTCGTCGAAGAAAGGAAGCAGTAGCAACTGGTGCTGGTTGTTTGTCTTCATCATCTTCTTCTTCATCCTCAGATCCTTCTTCATCACTGGAGGCTTCACTACCATCCTGGTTGAAGCCACCGTGGATCCTCCTCATAAGCATCTTCATATACTTCTGAGGCTGATCCTGAATCTTCTTCTCCATAGTAGGCTTCCTGCTCTACTTCTTCCTCTGCTGCATACTGTTCCTCCGCTGAGTACCAACCCTCATTGGCTGTATCACTGGAGACAAACAACTTGTCATTCCATTGATCGATGAGGGCTCTTTCTTCCTCTGTCATATGGGCTTCCTCTGTTGCTTGCCCTACTTCTTCCGGGCAGTACCCATCATCATATTGGCCTGCTTCCTCCTGCCAGTAGAACTGGTCATTAGGTCTGACAGCTGGAGCTTGCTGTCCTGAGGACCTACCAAATCCACCTTGTTGGCCACCAAAGCTTCTTTGCTGAGGTCTTCTGCCCCTGTTTTGGTATCCTTGGCCATACTGGGGTCTACCTTGATTGCTTCTGCAGAAGCCTTGGCCTCTGCCAAAGGCTGGTCTTGTAGGGTATCCTGGCCTACCGCCTGATTGCAATTGCTGTGGTTGTTGGTACCTTGGATAAATGCTTGGGTTATAAGGATGTCCGCCATAAGGTTGTCTTGGTGGGAATCTTCTGTAGTTCTGCGGTCTGCTTGTTGGTCTTGTGCTTGTGGATATTCTTCCAGCTCTGGATGATCTTCCAGTTATTCTTGTTGATCTTAGTCTGTCTGCCTTTTCTAGGCTTTCTAGGGTTGCTAAACGGCTTGTCACCGTGGCTATGTCTGCTCTATCTTGCAACTCTCTGCTTGTATAAGTCAACTGGATAGTCCTGTGCCATGAAGGAGGCATCTTGGTAAAGCGAATTCTCCTCTTCTCGGCTTCAGTAAGGTAACCTAGGATCCATAGATCTGTCCAGTTAGAAGTGGCTACTGTTTCCTTCTGGACCTTGAGTACACTTGGAACTAACCAAGGCATTATTCGACTGATGGTCTCTAGTCGCAAGGACCATTCCTTGGCGCTCAAATCATAGGGCTTGACACGCTCCTGCAGATAACTCTTTTGCCTGTCTTAGGCATCTGGTTTGAAGTCTACTCTGGTAGTAAAAGCAGTGACACAGATCTTGAACTTCTCCCAATTCTTGGTAGTATGGTTGGGGTTCTTCTTGTCATACCTTCCCATAGTGTCCATCCACTCTGCATTGGCTGAGTGTAAAAGCATCCGGTCCATTGCTTGGAACAATACTGTGGCATCATTTACTTTTGCTCCTGAGGCTGTAGTCCATTCCACTTCCAGTTCCATCTGTAGTGTCTCAAGTGCTTCTATCCAATGCTCTCCATCCTCATCAGATGAATGGGCAAAGGTTTTGAGGGTAGCCTTGCAGTCTTTGATGTAGGTAGACTTCTCAATTACAGTACAGTACCAGTTGGGTCTCCATGATCATCTTGAGTTTCCTTGGTAACAGTCTTGGTCGGTTCCCTTTCAAATTGGAACTTGACTGTGGGTACTTCAAAAGCTTTCTTGGCCTTGTATTGGCCTTGTCTCAGACATAAGGTGCTAGCCTATCCAGGGCATTCCATTCTCCAGTGCTCATTTTGTAGCCTTTACTTCTTCTTACTTGCAGTATATGCTTTCTTGACTTGAGCCCTAATCAAAGTCTTCTCTGCTTTGGTAGGTTTCTTTGATGCTCCCTCTTCATAACAAGCCTCCGACTTCCATTGGAGAGGTCCTCAAGTGGTTTGGTGTCTTAATCCTCATCACTCGGTTTGAGTTTGGCAATCGCGCGGAGCTGTGGTCCCACCAGACAAGATGCAAGTACATACCACCTCCGGACTTTGGCAAAACTGGCATGTCAAGACAGCGATTCGATGATCTTTGGAGATACATGGAATGGTCCTATCAGCCTGCAGAAAGACCTGACGACATGAGCAGTGAGCAGTACAGATGGTGTTTGGTTCAAGACTTTGTCAACAGGATTAACGAACATCGTGTTGCTTACTACCATCCATCCGACGTTATCTGTGTCGACGAGTCTATTTCAAGATGGTATGGACTTGGCGGAACATGGATAAACACAGGCTTGCCCATGTATGTTGCCATTGATAGAAAGCCTGAGAATGGTTGTGAAATCTAAGACAATTGTGATGGTAAGAGCAACATCATGATGCGTTTGAAGCTTGTCAAGTCTGCAGCAACAGAACTTGCAGAAGACGGATTGAGGTAAGTTAATGTGTTGACATTGACTTGTTTATTATTTCAAAACAATAACTCAACCTCTATGTCTTTATTCTTTTCACAGGCCAGATGCCAATGGATACAATCATGGCTGCAACGTCCTCCATGAGCTTGTCGAACCATGGGCCAACACTGGAAGAACTGTTGTTGGTGATTCCTACTTTGCTTCTGTTCAAGCAGCCCTTCGTCTCTTCCTTCTTGGATTGAGATTCATTGGAGTAATCAAGACTGCAACGACTGGTTATCCAATGGTATACCTTGGAAGGGTTGAATTGCCTGATGGAAAAGGCGACAGGCATGGACTCGTTACCATGGATGAGACAACTGGATGCCAGCTGTTGGCTTTTGTTTGGTCTGATAGAGATAGAAGATACTTTATCTCTACTTGTTCCTCTCTCGCAAGCGGCGCTATCATTGAACGAACACGCTGGAAGCAGATTGACTTGACTCCAAATGCTGCTCCGGAGAGACGACTGTTGACTGTTGACCAGCCCAAGGCATGTGAGACCTACTACTCATCTTGTGGCATGATCGACAGGCACAACAGAAGCCGACAGTCATCTTTAATGATTGAAAAGAAAGTAAAGGTAACTACATTTGACAAGCGTCTTAACACAACTCTCTTTGCTATTGCAGGACCAGTGGATGCTTGGTTTTTGTTCAGAGGAATCAGAGTGGGCCAAAAGAGTGTTTGCCTTGACGAGAGGCACTTTTATGAGGCATTGTGTGAACAGTTGATTGATAACAAGCTAGATTCTACTCAAGCTTCCACCAGAGCCAACAAGCGTCGAACGAATGCAGAGATACTTCTGCAAGAGCAAGAGGCTGCTGCTGCTGCTGCTCCTGATGTTGTTCCCTCTCATCTGCAACTTCTTAGCGTCACTCCTACCAAGAGATCCAAAACAGCAAATGCCAACCACAGGCTCCAAGGAAGGTGTCTTGTCTGCAACAAGCCTGCTTCTACTGTTTGCAGGACCTGTCAACGAGGGGATCCATATGGTAAGCATCAGCATTGGATCTGTGACAAGCCTGGTAAGATCTGCATGGGTAAACACATCATGGCCAACCATCCTGACATGTTGCCAAGTGTTGATAAGAAGCCCGTTGACTGGAATCGTGTCATTTAGCTCCTATTTTGAGATAAAGATGTCAATTTGGAGCTGACAACGGTGCCCCCATTAGCACTTGTTTGTTGTTTTGCTCCAAAAAAGTGAGATGTAAAATTCTACTCGAAGCTGGTAGTAACTGTTAAAGAGCGTTATGTAATCACCAATTTTTACCTCTTACTAGTATTTTCCTGTAGATTCTACGGCTAGCCCTACCAGAAATAATGGCGAGTTACATAACGCTAGCTTGTAGTTACATAATGCTTTTTGCCGGTAGAGTAGACACTAGGCTGGCCATGGTTGAGTAATAATAGACAATGTAAAATGGTAATGAAGACTTATCTAATCAGGCTGACTGCCTATTATGATGTATCAAAAGAGTGAGCTCTTGTAGAGGATCTCTTATGAGGGACAATAGGGGCAGCCAAAAAGTGGTGTAGATGATTTGGGAGACGAAATTGCAGATCGAAAACAATCACACTGACGGAAGTGCAACATTTTATTTGAGATTTGAGGACCGGCACACAGACGGAGTGCAAGTGAAACAAATGCGAATGAATGGACAGGAGTGATTGTTGACTGCTCCATTGTAGTGATAGGGGTAGAGGTACTCTAGATGAAAGATGACGAGCGGAGTGTTTAGCTGCCCACCCACCCCGACAATGTAACTAAGTAGAAAAATGTAGCTCTGTGAAAACATAATTTTAATAGAGGATAGGGGTGGTTACATAGGAGACGCTGCGCACAGATGTCAAAATTTACATGGTATGATTGCGATAACAAGTGTTGCAGATGAACGAGGCTCGAAAAGATTGCATGCAGCATTCGTGAAAGCCTCTGTTGCAATGGGCGCAGAGGACTTTGGTGAAGCAGGGGTCTTCCGGGTGTCGCATGCATAGCGACAATCGAAGCAGCTGACCTCGTTGTCAAAGCTGTCATCAGTTTTTTTGTTGTCGCATTTTTCGTTATTGGGGTTCTCTTGGTGTGTTGGTTGACATCTAACTCTGAAAGTTATATTAATTAATGAGCAGTAGCTCTTGCTTTATCTAGCTAGGTTGATTGCTGCAGTGAAGCTTTATTCTTCATGCTTGTATTGGTCCTTGTACTCACTGTACGCGCGGTCTTATCTGGATGATCACTGGCTCTGTGACATTTCGACTCTTCCAACACACTCCTGTTGCCTCCATCTTGAGGCAAGATATGTCCATGGCCCATGATGATGCTCCTGAACTTCTCAAACAAACTTCCCTGCAATGGCTTACCCATGCAGTCGCCATTCATCTCCGCAGCGGGACCATGCTCCATCCTGAGATTTCTCTTCTCAACTTGATCCATCAAGAAAAAGTAACGGATGTTGATTGCTCTGGTTCTCTTGCCAGAGCTTCGCTTTCCATTGTTCTACAACAGAATGGTGGACTTGTTGTCATGGTGCACGTCAGCAAAGCATAAAATGGCCTCCGCTTTTAACCAAGGGCGCATTTGGCTTTAATTAGGACTAATTGGCTGCAACAAAAGCGCAATTGGCCATTCTGCAAGGACAAATTGGAGTTTCGATACCCCATTTAACCGTTTGAACAGTCATAAAGCCAACGAATGGTGTAAATAACATACGGTAAGGCCGATACATTAAATGTAATAGCCAACAACAGTGTAGCACAACAGCCAAGTAAACAATGTTGTTCCCAACCGAAATCCTACAATGCTAAGAGCAATAGACGACTGAAAATTAGTACCAATTCGCCCATCAAACAACCCGCATTTGGCCCACAAGGCTCAGTGGCCGTTGAGATCAACCCCATCGTACTGAAATGATGATAGCGATCGTCGGGCCGGCCGAATGATGTCAGAGAGCGACATTACCAAAAGCACTGTTTTTCATATAGTAAATCACAGTAACCCCAACCATAGGTGCCGTGTGTGTTCTTTAATTTACTCGTCTACTCATCTCACAATTTGGATCCGCACCGATCTCGCGCCGGGTTTACCACTCAAAAGCCACAAGCCCGGCTTTCCACAGTTTTTCTCCGTGTTATCATCGTGGTAAAGAAAAAAAGATCGCGAAAACCTGAAAGTAAGTTATGTCCATGTGCATCTCCCGCTGCATTGAATGCAGCACCTATTCTGCGAGTCCCACTAGTGAATGCCTCATTTATTTGTTTCTAATGCTACAGATACAATGAAACTATCTACTGCTGCAATCAAGACCTTTATGGAGGAGCACAAAGACATTTATCCTTACAATGATGTGCCTACAACTCGTCAGGGATATCATCCTAGGTGGTTGCTTTGCATGAGTAAGAATAAAGAGGGTCAAGTGTGGAGACAGTTGGGATATTATGTCATCAGAGCTAGTTGTTTAAATCATGAGAACGTTCAGAATCTGATTATTGATGGAGATGGTGTTCCACTCCCAGCTGACTTTGCAGAAGTTGTGGATAGTCTTGAGACTTGGGGTGTAACCAAACACAGCTGCTGGCTACAAAAGGCGCTTCTTGTCATGCACGAGTACCTGAAAGAAGATAACATGCATGGTGGAGTTGCACCCAAAAAGATGAGACTGTTCCATGACTGCATTCTTCAGGGTATTCAGAGGAAGGCTGAGATGGAATTTGGTAGAATCAGTGCAGACTTTAACAAGGTTTTGGACAATTGGAATACTTACTTCTGGGTGAGGTGCAGAGAAGAATATTCTTTCTTCTACTTGGCCTATGACAGTCTACACTGTGCTGAAGAAATGATTGAATCCATTCATGCCAGCAACATTACCACCATTTACAATGGTGGTGCACAGAATAAGACTCATCATGTTGTGCCTGAGTCGCCGACATCTACATCTTCTCCTGGTGAAAGAACACATGAGTGAGACTAATAAATAGGAAATTCATCTGGCTTTAAGAGCAAGCACCATACCTATATAACTCCAATTTGTCTTGGTTCCTCCATTGGCTTGTACCATTCACTGTGTGGGCTGTCATACTTTGCTTTGTTTTTGCAGTAAGGTCCCATTCGTCCACTGCTATGTTGATGGTGTTTTTGTAGCCACCCACACTTAGCACAGTAGTCTCTCTTACATTTGTAGCCAAAGCTTTCATTCTGCATGTCTGCTGCCTTCCTATGTCCACAAGTGACACACCACGTTCCCTTTTTGAAACCCAACAAAGGATTGCTTGTGATTCCTAATTGGTGGATTCCCCATGGACACCCCACCGCCGTCATCTGTGTCATCTCGGTCATGTTCGTCGGAGCAAGGATTGCACCTTGAAGCACGTAGGGTTGCATCGCGGCCGGCATCCCAAAGGGTACTATGCCGTCGGGTGGGTACTGTAGGGTTGGTGCTGTTGGAATTGGCGGCATAGTAACCTCATTTCTTGTCGCTCTCATCACATCACGGAGTTCTGTTCTGTTCAAACGATCGGCTTCTGAGTCTGACACCGCAGCCATTCGTTTCTTTTGTTGAAGATTATCAAAATGTTCCTGCAGTGTAGTTGAATGGCACTCTTTCTTCTGATGAGAATAACCTTCTCGTCCTCGACATGACGAGTGTATCTGTTGGCAACCTCGACATTCCACTCGTTTGAGAATGCATGATATCCGTCTTTGGCACGGGGCCTGACATTCCTTTTGCACCGTGGTTCCATGGAATTAAACACAGCAAATTCCTCTAAATGTATTTCCAACGGTGTGGTACTTCCTGTGTGAAAGGGATACCACGGCTGCTGGTTAGTTAATCTCGCAAACGCCTGAGCTGTAGTTTTGTTTGGACGTATAAGAGGAGTGATTCGTTCTATCTCAGCTTGTATGGCTGGATCATCTTCACACGAAATTTCATCGGTGACACCGGCTTCTTGTTCGTCTTGTTCTGCAGCTTCTTGTTCTTCCAATTCTTCCAGAACTTCATCAGGGGAAGGTTCTTTGGGATCAGCATCTTCGTCTTCACCATTGTCTTCCGTCATGATACCAGGCTGCAATCCAGTGTACTGACGCAAGAATTCGTCTTCTGTCAGATTAGAAGCGGCAAAACCAAAGCACCCACGTTCATTTAAGGGGGGAAGTGTAGGAACCGACAAATTGGGGAACGGCAGCTTAGAATCATTGTAGCCACACGAAGCCGCAAGGCTATTCAGAAGAGCAAGTGTCTCCGTCCGATGTGTACCATAATCCACACCACCAAGTCGGTTAATTATTTTCTTTTCGTTGAGTAACTCAAAATAAGTAGAAGCTTTCCTGTCACAAAGACCAATTCCAACGTGATTACCAATGAGGTCATCAAGACCCTTGTGGTCAGCTTCTATTGTGCTGGTTCCTCTTTGACAGTAACATCACCCCGTAAAAGGATTCTTGTGATGCATGGAGATGCCAGGAGGATCCGATGGACAGCCATTAATTACATGTTTCATTTGCTCTTGTATAATGGCTTCAGCTTCTCTGGAGTTCTTGAAGAACCTTAGAGGGATTGGTTCTTGGCTGTTCTCGTCACGTGTTGCTATTTGAACATCTGTTTCGGCATCACAGAACTTCGCGTATCTGATAAAGGCAAGAACATGTTGTTGAAGTTGAAGTGGGGGAGGTATCACCGAGTTTGCTTCTCTTCGTATCTCTCTGACGGATGGCTCCCATGCGACATGGTTTGTCTCGTCGCGTTTCTTCTTCCGTTTATTCTTCTTGTGTCTGTCGATTAACCTTCGCTTGGCACGTTCGTATTCTTCAGGAGGAACCACAAGGACAGCTTGACTGATGGATGACCGAAATGTGACACCCTTCTCAGACTTGGAGTTGGCAAGAGAACGATCCCATCGTTTGCACCAGTGGAACTCGTCGAGTCGAACGTGTACATCCTGTCCGAAAATGCGTTTAAGTCCTGGCCTGAACTCGCAGCAATCGTCGATGTAGATCACTTTCACCTTCTTCTTCTGTCGCCAAATTCGCCGTTGAAGGCGAACCAAATCTGGCTTTATTTGATCCAATGATTCACCACCGTTTGTTAACTTCCACGTTAAGGTCAGGCCATCTTCATTCTGCACATTGAGCATGTTTTTGTAGGGCTTAAAACATTTTCCAGGCCCAGAGTACACGTATGTCTTGCCAGCAACCTTATATGACCAATCAATCTTGACTATTTCCCCAGTTATGCCCATCATCTTGGCGTCTTGCATTGGTTTCCGGTGTCGGAATTCTGTCTCTTGAATGGAATTGACTTGATCTGCCAAGAGAAACCGGGCATTGTACCCAAAAGGATCAGTCATCTTCGAGAACAGTGGAGGGAGCCGCTTCAAAACTTCTTCCGGAGGAGGACAATCGTTTGTGTTGTCGGGTTCTTCATCTGTAACCGGCGCTAAGACATCCTCGATGGTACTCCAATTGTCGACTGCTTTCAGCTCCGCTTCTTTTGCTGCCAGCTGGTCAACTAAGTCCTTTCTTCTCTTTCTTTTCTTCTCAAAATACAAGTCAGCCTCTGCTTTCCATCCATTCAGTTTCGCATTGCCGCTTCTTTGATTGTAAAATACTCCGGACTCATCTTCAAAACGAAGAAGATCGACTGCATTATATACCCGAGTTCCATTAGCTTCTTCAATTTGGCTATGCCAATGCTGGACAGAGGTAAATCTCTGCTGTTACGACTACGCTTCTGTTCCATAAGACGTTTAAAGCATAGCTTGTTCCTAGTGGGGGTGTCCTCGGAAAAATCCAGCACGGCCGTGGCAGCTTCTAGCTGTGACTTCAATATGCGAATTGCTCTGGCGAGATCACCATGGACGCGGTTGATAGCAGTGGTCTTCTTCGCCTGGTCAGCAAGTGCCTCAGTTATTGTCGGTTGACGATTGTCATGCTTAGAAACCGTTTGGACTGGCGCTGACCTTATTTTCTCTGCTCTTACTGAATGAAGGAACAGTTGATAGTCTTAAAAATAATTGCTGAAATCCAGTTTCTGTAAGAAGCGAGCAATCCTGGCTGGAGAGCTGTCAGGCAACTCAGTAAGAAAGCTGTACAACTCATCATCAACGGCAAACTTTGTGGTGAGATAGAAGTTGAAATAACCAATGATTGCATCTGCATCAAGTTGCAATGACGAGAAACTGTTTTTGTAATGCATGAAAAATATCCGGCAATGGCGCAATGTATTGTATACGCATCCGAGCCGTATTTTTCACACAAAGTGTAATAAACACAATACAAAAACAATCAATGTGTTTTACCTCCAACAACTTGAGGACTTGAAATCGTCGAATTAACGAACCAAAACAACACAGATAAAATATCTTAACTTCGAGAAGTTCATAGTGTGGGTACTCCTATTTTAGCTGCCGTGGTGTATCATTCCCAAAACAAATGCCCGAGACACTCGTTGAGCAGACGATGCGGATGGATACAAGTATTTGGGCTCGTAACCTATCGTCGGACCCTTTCTATCTAGCTATTGCTAGTAAATCACGACACAAAGCAGCTACTTACATGCAGGGAATAGTGGTACTAACACGTGTTAAAGGCTACCTACAGTCGCACACAGAACCCGGTATTTGGGTCACTCTCCACCAGCTACTACTGCAGCTGGAACTTACGCTTCTTAGGTCCATAATAGGGCCTTACATTCCTAATGTTGATAGGCTCAACATAATGCTTCCTTTGAATGTAAAGAGTTCCTGAACTCTGCTCATAACTCAACACTTTGAAAGGTCCAGGATGCAGTTGTAGCTTTGGATCTAAATGCCGGCTCAAAATGAGCACCCAATCTCCTTTCTTGTAGTTGTGAGCAACTCTGTTCTTGTTCTCTCTTGCATTGTTCTGACTAATAGCAGCTTCTCTCCTCTGTCTGGCAAGATCTACATTGGCTTTGACAATGGTACAATTTCATCCGTGATTCAGTCCACGAATCAGAGTCGTGTCCCGAGTTCTAGACCAAGAGCTGATGTGCGCCCCGAAGGAAAAGAT